>OMKS01001130.1_pt1 | contig 24424 bp, 25 predicted proteins | sample 1674721 | NCBI WGS metagenome assembly OMKS01 (sample SAMN06264996, study PRJEB25208) | sediment metagenome | isolation source: hot spring sediment | place: USA: California | collected 2014-09-02
TTTCAAGCAGAAGACGGCATACGAGATCTAGTACGGTCTCGTGGGCTCGGAGATGTGTATAAGAGACAGCTGACAGATTGCATATGCATGACAACGGCGAATCGCGGTCCGTCGTGACAGCCAACCTGTGGCACATCATCGAAAGTGAAGCGCCCGCTGGTAGCCTTTTCGACGCCACGGCTAAAGCCGGTGGCGCTGGCCTCGTCGGTACCCCATTCGCTGACGCCGTAATGCAGGTAATCCACGCCGCACAGATCGATGAGCTGCTCGAAGGCGAATGCCGGCTCATCACGCAGCGCCTGGCAAACCTCAATCAGTCGGGCCGGTGCCACCTCGATGGTGACTTCGCCATGGGCGACGCGGCAGTCCTTGAGATCGGCCTTGAAGTGCTGCTGCAGCCGATCAGCGAGTGTCTTTGCGTACTCGGTCATGGAATCGTAACCAGGACGTGTTGAAATTAACGAGCGATGGTATTGGTACGGCGGATCTTGTTCTGCAGTTGCAGAATGCCGTACAGCAACGCTTCTGCGGTGGGCGGGCAGCCCGGCACGTAGACGTCCACGGGAACGATGCGGTCACATCCCCGCACGACGGCATACGAGTAGTGGTAATAGCCGCCGCCGTTGGCGCAGGACCCCATGGAGATGACCCAGCGCGGCTCGGCCATCTGGTCATAGACCTTGCGTAGCGCCGGCGCCATCTTGTTGACCAGGGTGCCGGCCACGATCATGACATCGGACTGACGCGGACTCGGGCGGAAGATAATCCCGAAGCGATCGAGGTCATAACGCGAGGCGCCGGCCTGCATCATTTCCACCGCGCAACAGGCCAGACCGAAGGTCATGGGCCAGAGGGATCCGGTACGCGCCCAGTTGATCAGCTTGTCGGCGCTGGTGGTAACGAAGCCCTTCTCAAGAACGCCTTCTATTCCCATTCCAGGGCCCCCTTCTTCCACTCGTAGATGAAACCGATGATCAGAATACCCAGGAACACGGCCATCGAGAGAATACCGAACAGACCGATGGTGTCGAGCACCACCGCCCAGGGAAAGAGGAACGCAATTTCCAGGTCGAAGATGATGAAGAGAATTGCGACGAGGTAGTAACGGACATCGAACTTCATTCGAGAATCCTCGAATGCCTCGAAGCCGCACTCATAGGGCGAATCTTTCGCCGAATCGGGGCGCCGCGGACCGGCGAACACGCCGATAGTCAGCGAGATAACACCCATGACCAGACCAACGCCGATAAAGATGAGAATCGGCAGGTAACCTTCCAGCATGTTCTACACTCCCCCCAATCCCTGACCAGTCAGGAACCAGGATTGTGCGCTTGCGCTGCTGCGAAGCGTCATTATCGTTTTTTCGCCACTACGGAAAAAGCCCGCGCAGTCTATGACGCCTGTAAAAAAGGTGTCAAGAAAACTCGAACTATTCCTTTTTTACAGGTAGTTGCGAGCCAAATCTACTTGACTCGCAGCCACCTGGAAGATGGTGCCGAAGGCCGGACTCGAACCGGCACGGGTTTCCCCACTACCCCCTCAAGATAGCGTGTCTACCAATTCCACCACTTCGGCGAAGCTGACAGCCTTATTCCGGGATATCGGAAGGCCGCGACGGGGCCGCGGGGACATCCGAAGGCTGCTCGACCGCCTGCTGGGTCTCGTACCGATCAACAATGCTGTCGGAGACCGTTTGCTGATGACTGACCAGGTAGGCCAGCAGCAGACAGTTGATGAAAAACAGGGCCGCCAGGATGCCCGTGGAGCGACTGAAGAAATTGCCTGAGCCGCGCGAACCGAACACCGTGGACGAGGCACCGCTGCCGAACGCCGCACCGGCGTCCGCGCCCTTGCCATGCTGCAACAACACCAGCACGATCAGCGCGATCGACAACACTACCTGAACAATGATCAACAAACCATACATGACTTATCGTCGTCCCCGCCGGCTTAGCCGGCAGCCTTGCAAATGGCGAGGAAATCCTCGGCCTGGAGTGACGCGCCGCCGATCAGGCCACCATCAATATCCGCCTGTGAGAACAGCTCCTCGGCGTTATCGGGCTTGACGCTGCCACCGTAGAGAATCTGCACCTTGTCCGCCACGCCCGCATCACGCTCGGCGATACGCCCGCGAATGAAGGCGTGCACGTCCTGCGCCTGCGCGGGACTCGCCGTCTTGCCGGTGCCGATGGCCCAGACGGGCTCGTAGGCAACCACGGCATCCGCCAGCGCCTGCACGCCTTCAAGTTCGATGACGGCATCCAGCTGGCGGGCGACGACCTGCTCGGTCACACCCTGCTCGCGCTCCTCGAGCAGCTCACCCACACAGAGAATGGGGGTGAGCCCGTGCTTGCGCGCGGCGGCGAACTTGCGCGCGGTGAACTCGTCACTCTCGCCGTAGAGGGCGCGACGCTCGGAATGGCCGACGATAACATATCCGCAGCCCACTTCCTTTAGCATCGGGGCCGACACCTCGCCGGTGTAGGCACCCTCGTCGACGTCGGCGACGTCCTGCGCGCCCAGGGACACCGAGGAACCTTCGAGCAGCGCACGCACGTGCGGCAGGTACACGAAGGGGGGACACACCGCGACAGCGACATTGCCTGCGTCAGCCAGGCCGGCCTTGATGCCTTCGACGAGCGTGGTGCTGCTCGCGAGAGAACCATTCAGTTTCCAGTTGCCGGCTACCAGCGGTTGACGCATGCCGTCCTCCCAACTCGATTCAGAAAGCCGGCAAGGTTACCGGCAGCGGCCCAATAAATCAATTTTTTCATGGCCCCTGAAGACCGGACGCGCTCACCCTGCGGCAGCCGCCTCACGCACCGCTGCGGCGATCGTCTCGGCGAGCTTGGCGACCTGTCGCTCGCTCTCGCCCTCGACCATCACCCGCACCAGCGGCTCGGTGCCCGAGGCGCGCAACAGCACGCGCCCGGCGGCTCCCAGTTCGGCCTCTACGGCCGAGACTGCGGCCTGTACCCCGCGGGCACGATCGAGGTCGATACGCTGCGCGATGGGGACATTGACCAGCGCCTGCGGGTACTTGTGCATCACCGCCTTGAGCTCGTGCAGCGGCTTGTCGGTCTCGGCCATGATGGAGAGTATCTGCAACGCGGAGACGATGCCGTCGCCCGTGGTCGTCTTGTCTAGGCAGATCAGGTGACCCGAGGACTCGCCTCCCAACAGCCAGCCCTGCTGCTTCAGCAACTCCATCACGTAGCGGTCGCCGACCCGGGCACGCGCGAAGGGGGTGCCCATCGCTGCAAGCGCCTTTTCCAGCCCGAGGTTACTCATCTGGGTGCCGACCACCCCGCCGCCGGCCGCGCCCTGCGCCCGTCGCGCCCAGGCCAGGATCGCCAGGGCCTCGTCCCCATCCACCACCTCGCCGCGGGCATCGACCATGATCAGCCGGTCGCCATCACCGTCCAGGGCGATGCCGATGTCGGCCTGGTGCCTCAGCACGGCGGTACGCAGCTGCTGGGGAGCGGTGGCGCCACAGTCGGCGTTGATGTTGGTGCCGTTGGGGTCCACCCCGATGGCGATCACCTCCGCTCCCAGCTCCTCCAGCACGTCGGGCGCAACGTGGTAGGTGGCGCCGTGGGCACAGTCGACCACCACGCGCAGGTCACGCAGGCGCGTGCCCCAGGGCACCGTGCTCTTGCAAAACTCGATGTAGCGCCCCGCCGCGTCCACCACACGCTCGGCCTTGCCGAGGGAGGCGGAGTCCACCGTCTCAAGGGGACGGTCCATCTCCGCCTCGATGCGCAGTTCCACGTCGTCGGGCAGCTTGCTGCCATCGCAGGAGAAGAACTTCACGCCGTTGTCGTAATAGGGATTGTGCGAGGCCGACAGCACGATCCCCGCCGAGGCCCGCAGCGTGCGCGTGAGGTAGGCCACCGCCGGCGTGGGCATGGGCCCGAGCAGACGGATATTGACCCCGGCGGCCGACAGGCCGGCCTGCAGTGCAGACTCCAGCATGTAGCCGGAAATGCGCGTGTCCTTACCAATCAGGACCGTCGGGTGGCCGCCGTCGACCAGTACCCGGCCTGCGGCCCAGCCGAGCTTGAGCACGAAATCCGGGGTCATCGGCTCGTTGCCGACCCGCCCGCGTATGCCATCCGTTCCGAAGTAGCGTCTCGTCATCGGTTCCTATGCCTTCTCCATTGCCGCCACCAGGCGCAGCGCCTCGGCCGTGGGTCGCACGTCATGTACCCGGAGGATACGCGCGCCCTTGAGCGCGGCGATAACCGCGCCGCTCACGCTGCCGTAGAGCCGCCGGTCCACCGGCGCATCGCCCAATACCTTACCGATCATCGACTTGCGCGACAGCCCCGCCAGCACCGGGTAGTCCAGGGCGACCAGCGCCTCGAGCTCGCGCAGCAGGCGCAGATTGTGCGCCAGCGTCTTGCCGAAGCCGAAGCCAGGGTCCAGCAGAATGCGCGCCGGCGGAATGCCGGCCGCCTCGCAGGCCGCCGCCCGCTCCCGGAGGAAGTCCCGGACCTCGACGACCACGTCGTCATACCGCGGATCGCACTGCATGCTGCGCGGCTGCCCCTGCATGTGCATGAGGCACACAGGGACGCCGAGCGCCACGGCCGCCTCCAGGGCCCCCGGCACGCCCAGCGAGCGTACGTCGTTGATGAGGCCGGCCCCGGCCGCCACGGCGGCCCGCATCACCTCGGGGCGCGAGGTATCCACCGAAATCGGCACGTCGATCTCGTCGGCAATGGCCGCGATCACCGGCACCACCCGGGACAGCTCCTCGTCCAGCGATACCTCGGGGGCGCCGGGGCGGGTGGACTCGCCGCCCACGTCGATGATGTCGACCCCCTCGGCCACCATCTCGCGGGCACGCGCGATGGCGCGCTCCGGCGCATTGAAGCGCCCGCCGTCGGAGAAGGAGTCGGGGGTGACATTGAGAATCCCCATCACCCGCGGGACGTCAAGGCTCAGAGGCCTGTCACCACATTGCAGTACGCGCATTGCTGGAAAGAATCACCCGGGCAAAGAAAAAGGGATGCGCGGATTCTACTCACGCGCATCCCCTGTTGTCAGCCGGCAGGACTAGTGGAGACTGGCGGGTCCGCCGATCTCGCCACCCTTGCCCTTCTCCGGCTCTTCCTGGCTGCTGACGCCCGAGCCCGAGGTGGGTTCGTTGTCGTCCCAACCGGCCGGCGGGCGCGGGGCGCGGCCCTGCATGATGTCCCTGATCTGCTCCTGATCGATGGTCTCGTACTTGATCAGGGCCTGCGCCATGGTGTGCAGCTTGTCCATGTTCTCTTCGAGGATGTTCTTCGCCCGGTTGAAATTCCGGTCGATGAACGTGCGGATCTCCTCGTCGATGGCATGCGCCGTCTCGTCGGACATGTGCTTGTGCTGCGTGACCGAGCGGCCAAGAAACACCTCACCTTCATCCTCGCTGTAGGCGAGCGGCCCCAGCTTGTCGGACAGCCCCCAGCGGGTGACCATGTTGCGCGCGATATCGGTGGCGCGCTCGATATCATTGGAGGCGCCGGTGGTGACGCGGTCCGGGCCAAAGATCAACTCCTCGGCGATACGCCCACCGAACAGGCTGGAGATCTGGCTCTCCAGGCGCTGCTTGGAGTGGCTGTAGCGATCCTCCTCCGGCAGGAACATGGTCACGCCCAGCGCGCGACCGCGCGGGATGATGGTGACCTTGTACACCGGATCATGCTCGGGCACGTTGAGGCCGACGATGGCATGCCCGGCCTCATGATAGGCCGTGAGCTTCTTCTCATCCTCGCTCATCACCATGGACTTGCGCTCGGCGCCCATCATGATCTTGTCCTTGGCGCGCTCGAAGTCATCCATGTCGACGACGCGCTTGTTGGCGCGGGCGGCGAACAGGGCCGCTTCGTTCACCAGGTTAGCAAGATCGGCGCCGGAAAAGCCCGGGGTGCCGCGCGCGATGATGTCCGGGCGCACGTTGTCGCCCAGCGGCACCTTGCGCATGTGCACCTTGAGGATCTGCTCGCGGCCGCGTACGTCCGGCAGCGGCACCACCACCTGGCGGTCGAAGCGGCCGGGGCGCAGCAGCGCGGGGTCCAGCACGTCCGGACGGTTGGTGGCGGCGATCACGATGACGCCTTCGGTACCCTCGAAACCGTCCATTTCCACCAGCAGCTGGTTCAGCGTCTGCTCGCGCTCGTCGTGACCACCGCCCAGGCCGGCGCCACGCTGGCGACCCACGGCGTCGATCTCGTCGATAAAGATGATGCAGGGAGCGCTCTTCTTGGCCTGCTCGAACATGTCACGCACGCGCGAGGCGCCCACGCCGACGAACATCTCGACGAAGTCGGAGCCGGAAATACTGAAGAACGGCACCTTGGCCTCGCCGGCAATAGCCTTGGCCAGCAGGGTCTTGCCGGTACCAGGGGAGCCCACCATCAGGATGCCGCGCGGGATCTTGCCACCCAGCTTCTGGAACTTGCCGGGATCGCGCAGGAATTCCACCAGCTCGCCGACATCCTCCTTGGCCTCGTCGCAACCGGCGACGTCAGCAAAGGTCACCTTGATCTGGTCCTCGCCCATCAGGCGTGCGCGGCTCTTGCCGAAGGACATCGCGCCTCGCCCAGCGCCACCGCCCTGCATCTGGCGCATGATGTAGATCCACAGCGCGATGATGAGGATGAAAGGCGCCCAGCTGATGAGGATGTCCACCAGCAGCGAGCGCTGCTTGGGCTGCACGGCCGAGATCTCGACGTTATGCGCCAGCAGGTCACCGATCATGCCCGGATCGTCCGGGGCGAAGGTGGCGAACTTCTGGCCCGAGGTCGTCACGCCCTCGATACGATTGTCCTGAATCGTGACCTGACGAATCTGCCCCGACTTCACGTCCGAAATGAACTGCGAATAGGTGTAGGCCTTGGGCGGCGTGCCGGGCTGATTGAAGCTACTGAAGACGGACATCAGCACCAGCGCGATGACTGCCCACAGGATGAGATTCTTGACGAGATCGTTCAAGGGAATACCTCAATGAGAACGCGTTCTATTCAAAAAAGACCTTACACCACATTCAGGCCCCTGGCCAGAATATAGACCTCGCGCGAACGAGGCCTGGAAGCCTTTGGTTTGCGGATGATGACCTTGTCGAAATCCTGACGAAGTGTGCGGATATATTCCTCGGAACCCTCGCCCTGAAATACCTTGACCAGAAAATCGCCGCCAGGTTTCAACACCTTGCGCGCGAGATCCAGCGCGAGCTCGGCCAGATACATGGCCCGCGGCTGATCCACGGCATCCACACCACTCAAGTTGGGGGCCATATCCGAGAGTACAAGGTCCGCACGGTCCGCACCGATCAGCTCCAGCAGCTGCGCCAGCACCGCCTCCTCGCGAAAATCGCCCTCGAGGAATTCCACACCCTCGATGGGATCGATGGGCAGGATGTCGGTGGCGATGACGCGCCCCTTGCGTCCGACAAGCTGCCGGGCGACCTCGCTCCAGCCGCCCGGCGCGGCGCCCAGGTCGACGACGACCATGCCGGGCCGCAGGATGCGGTCCTTTTCCTGGACTTCGAGCAGCTTGAACACGGCCCGGGAGCGGTAACCCTGCTCCTGCGCCCTGCGCACGTACTCGTCTTTGAAATGTTCCTTGAGCCAGCGTGAGCTGCTCTTGCTGCGGGCCATGGTGGCAAATGCTCTCAGCTTGATGGGCGGTACATGCTACACTTCGCCGATCCAAAATCCGGAACGGAACGCAGTACATGCCCCTAAGTGACAAACAGCGCAAATTCCTGCGCACCCGTGCGCACACGCTCAAGCCCGTGGTCTGGGTGGCGCAGCAGGGTCTAAAGCCGACGGTGCTCGACGAGATCGATGGCGCACTGAGCTACCACGAACTCATCAAGGTCAAGGTCAGCGTCGGCGACCGCGACGCGCGTGACACCCTGATCGGCGAGATCTGCGGGCATGCCGGCGCTGAACTCGTGCAGCGCATCGGCAACATCGCCGTGCTGTACAGGAAAAACCCGGAAAAACCGGTTATCGAGCTGCCGCGGGGCTGACCCGCGGCAGTCGTCGCAAGGTTCAGACGTAGCGGACGGCCACGACCTCGAAGCTCTTGCGCCCGCCCGGGGCGTCGACCTCGGCGATATCCCCTTCCTCCTTGCCGATGAGCGCACGCGCGATCGGCGAACTCACGGAAATCAGCCCCGCCTTGATGTCGGCCTCGTCGTCGCCGACGATCTGGTAGGTGATCTCCTTGTCCGCCTCCTCGTCGTAGAGGTCCACGGTGGCACCGAAGATCACCTTGCCACCCGCATTGACCTGCGTGACATCGATGATCTGGGCGTTGGACAGCTTGGACTCGATCTCCTTGATCCGCCCCTCGATGAAGCTCTGCTGCTCGCGCGCGGCGTGATACTCGGCGTTTTCCTTCAGGTCGCCGTGCTCGCGCGCGTCGGCAATCGCCTCGATCACGCGCGGGCGGTCCTCGGTCTTGAGCTTGTGCAGTTCGGCCTTGAGTTTCTCGGCGCCACGAACCGTCAACGGTACCTTGCTCATGCCAGATTCTCCTCATGCAGCGTCTGCAGGCGGTAGACATTCTCCCCACCGGAGGCAGCCTCGGCCATGGCCTCCACCGTCGCGCGTGCGCCGGCCAGGGTGGTGGTGTAGGTCACCTTGTGCTGCAGCGCCTCGCGACGGATGGTGAAGGAGTCGGCAGTCGCCTGCTTGCCTTCGGTGGTATTGATGATCAGCACGATTTCGTCGTTCTTTATCATGTCCACGATGTGCGGGCGGCCCTCGAGCACCTTGTTGACCTGCACACAGGCCACACCGGCCGCCTCGAGCGCGGCGGCCGTGCCACGGGTGGCGACCACGTCGAAACCGAGCTCGGTGAGCTTGCGGGCCACGTCGACGATGCCCCCCTTGTCCACGTCACGCACGCTGATGAATGCACGCCCCGGCGCCGGCAGCTTCACGCCGGCACCCAGCTGCGACTTGCCGAAGGCCTCGGCGAAGCTGCGGCCCACACCCATCACCTCGCCGGTGGACTTCATCTCCGGGCTGAGGATCGGGTCCACGCCCTGGAACTTGATGAAGGGGAACACGGCCTCCTTCACGGCGAAGTAGTTGGGGATGATCTCCTCGCCCGCGTCCTGCTGCTTGAGGCTTTGCCCGACCATGCAGCGGGCCGCGATCTTTGCCAGCGGCCTGCCGATCACCTTGGAGACGAAAGGTACAGTGCGCGAGGCGCGTGGGTTCACCTCGAGGATGTAGATCTCGTCGCCCTGGATGGCGAACTGGGTGTTCATGAGACCGATGACCTTGAGCTCCTGCGCCATGGCCCGGACCTGCTCGCGCATGCGCTCCATGACCACCGGATTGAGCGAATACGGCGGCAGCGAACAGGCCGAATCGCCCGAATGCACACCGGCCTGCTCGATATGCTGCATGACACCGCCGATCAGCACGTCCTCGCCGTCGCAGATCGCGTCCACGTCCACCTCTTCGGCGGAATCGAGGAAGTGGTCGAGCAGCACCGGCGAGTCGTTGGAGACCTTCACGGCCTCGGTCATGTAGCGGCGCAGGTCGGTTTCGTCGTAGACGATCTCCATGGCGCGGCCACCCAGCACGTAGGACGGACGCACCACCACCGGGTAGCCGATCTCGGCCGCCAGGCGCACCGCATCCTCCGGGTTGCGCGCAGTGCGGTTCGGCGGCTGCTTCAGCCCAAGCTTGTCGATCATCTTCTGGAAACGCTCACGATCCTCGGCCAGGTCGATGGAGTCTGGCGTCGTGCCGATGATCGGCACGCCGGCCTTCTCCAGGTCGCGGGCGAGCTTGAGCGGGGTCTGCCCCCCATACTGCACGATTACACCCCTGGGCTTCTCGACGTGCACGATCTCCAGCACGTCCTCCAGCGTGAGCGGCTCGAAATACAGGCGGTCGGAGGTATCGTAATCGGTGGACACGGTCTCCGGGTTGCAGTTGACCATGATGGTCTCATAGCCGTCCTCGCGCATGGCGAGTGCCGCATGCACGCAGCAGTAGTCGAATTCGATCCCCTGGCCGATGCGATTGGGCCCACCGCCCAGCACCATGATCTTCTCACGGTCGGTGGGGTCGGCCTCGCACTCCTCCTCGTAGGAGGAATACATGTAGGCCGTGCGGGTGGCGAACTCGGCGGCGCAGGTGTCCACGCGCTTGTACACCGGGCGCACCCCCAGTTCCTGCCGGCGTGCGCGTACGGCGTACTCGGTATCGCCCAGCAGCGTGGCCAGGCGACGGTCGGAGAAGCCCCGGCGCTTGAGGCCGAACAGCTCGTCGCGATCGATCGAGGCCAACTCGCGGCCCTTGAGGTCCTGCTCGATCTGGATCAACTCGTGAATCTGGTCGAGGAACCACGGGTCGATGGCGGTCGCCTCGTGGACCTCCCCCACGCTCATGCCCATGCGGAAGGCATCACCCACGTAGAAGATGCGCTCCGGCCCCACCTCGGCCAGCTCGTGACGCAGGATCGCCTGGGCATTCTCGTCAGCCGGCTCCAGCACTTCGTCCAGACCGTCGGCGCCCGTCTCCAGGCCGCGCAGCGCCTTCTGGAAGGACTCCTGGAAGGTGCGACCGATGGCCATCACCTCGCCCACGGATTTCATCTGCGTGGTGAGGCGCGCCTTGGCCTGCGGGAATTTCTCGAAGGTGAAGCGCGGGATCTTGGTGACCACGTAGTCGATGCTCGGCTCGAAGGAGGCCGGAGTCGCGCCGCCGGTGATCTCGTTCTGCAGCTCGTCCAGCGTGAAACCCACGGCCAGCTTGGCCGCGACCTTGGCGATCGGGAAGCCGGTGGCCTTGGAGGCCAGCGCCGAGGAGCGCGACACGCGCGGGTTCATCTCAATGATGACCAGGCGGCCGTCCTCGGGATTGACCGAGAACTGCACGTTGGAACCGCCGGTCTCCACGCCGATCTTGCGCAGTACCGCCAGCGAGGCGTCGCGCATGATCTGGTATTCCTTGTCGGTGAGCGTCTGCGCCGGGGCGACGGTGATCGAGTCGCCGGTGTGCACGCCCATCGGGTCGAGGTTCTCGATGGAGCAGACGATGATGGCGTTGTCGTTCTTGTCGCGCACCACCTCCATCTCGTATTCCTTCCAGCCGAGCAGCGACTCCTCAAGCAGCACCTCGTTGGTCGGCGAGAGGTCGAGGCCGTGCTTGACGATCTCCTCGAATTCCTCGCGATTGTAGGCAATACCACCGCCGCTGCCGCCAAGCGTGAAGGATGGGCGAATGATCACCGGGAAGCCGATCTCGGCCTGGATCTCCTGCGCCTCTTCCCAGCTGTTGGCCACGGCCGATTTCGCCGAGCCCAGCCCGATCTCGCTCATCGCGTCACGGAAACGCTCGCGGTCCTCGGCCATGTCGATGGCGTCCGGGGAGGCGCCGATCATCTCCACGCCGTACTTTTCCAGCACGCCATGCCTGTCCAGATCCAGCGCGCAGTTGAGCGCCGTCTGGCCGCCCATGGTCGGCAGCACGGCGTCGGGCCGCTCCTTCTCGATGATGCGCTCCACCGTCTTCCAGTCAACGGGCTCGATGTACACCGCGTCGGCCATCTCCGGGTCGGTCATGATGGTGGCCGGGTTGGAGTTCACCAGGATGACGCGGTAGCCCTCCTCGCGCAGGGCCTTGCAGGCCTGGGCGCCGGAGTAGTCGAATTCGCAGGCCTGGCCGATGATGATCGGGCCGGCGCCGATGATGAGGATGCTTTCGATGTCGGTTCTTTTCGGCATGGTGTTTTCGCGAGACTCGTCCCGTTGCTTGCCTGGAAAATGAGGGTTACGCGCCGGCGTTGCGCGCTTGCATCAGCTCGATGAAATGATCGAACAGCGGCGCGACGTCGTGCGGACCGGGGCTGGCCTCCGGGTGACCCTGGAAGCTGAAGGCCGGCTTGTCGGTGCGGTGCACGCCCTGCAGCGAGCCATCGAACAACGACTTGTGGGTCGCACGCAGGCAGTCCGGCAACGTCTTCTCGTCCACCGCAAAGCCATGGTTCTGGCTGGAGATCATCACGCGGCCCGTGTCCAGGTCCTGCACGGGATGGTTCGCGCCGTGGTGCCCGAACTTCATCTTCACCGTCTTCGCACCGCTGGCCAGGCCGAGCAACTGATGACCCAGGCAGATACCGAAGATCGGCAGGTCGGCATCCAGCACCTCGCGGATGCCCTGAATCGCGTAATCGCAGGGCTCCGGGTCGCCTGGCCCGTTGGACAGAAACACGCCGTCGGGATTCATCTTCAGCACTTCCGAGGCCGGAGTCTGGGCCGGCACCACCGTCAGGCGGCAGCCGCGATCGACCAGCATGCGCAGGATGTTGCGCTTCACGCCGTAGTCCCAGGCTACCACATGGTAGGGCAGCTTCTCCTCGATGGGATGCGGCGCGCCCGGCATGCCGCCCTCCAGCGTCCAGGTACCCTGCGCCCACTCGTAGGGCTCGTGGGTGGTAACCTCCTTGGCCAGGTCCATGCCCTTGAGACCCGGGAAGCCTTTCGCCAGCGCCAGCGCCGCCTGCTCGTCGGCGGCGGCCTTGCCCGTCACGATCGCACCGGACAGCGAGCCCTTCTCCCGCAGGATGCGCGTGAGGCGGCGGGTGTCAATGTCGGCGATGGCCACCACCCTGTGGCGCCAGAGGTAGTCCGGCAGCGATTCCTGCGAGCGCCAGTTGGACACGCGCCGCGGCAGATCACGAATGATGAGACCGGCCGCATGCACGTGCGCCGATTCCTCGTCGTCGAGGTTGGTGCCGACGTTGCCGATGTGCGGATAGGTCAGCGTGACGACCTGTCTGGAATAGGAAGGATCGGTGAGGATTTCCTGGTACCCGGTCAGGGCCGTGTTAAAGACGACTTCGCCGACGGTGTCACCCTCGAAACCGATCGACTCGCCCCGGAAGAGGCTGCCATCCTCAAGCACTAGCAGGGCAGGTGTTTTCAAACTGGCCTCCGGCTGCAGATATGCAAACGGGATGGATTCAGATCCATCCCGTTTGCGGTAAATGTGTGACCAAGGAAAAGCTTGCTTAGTGGGTTGATTATTATACCGATTATGCCGCCCCCTGTCCATCGCGAACGAACCGGGGCGTAGCGGTTTCAGCGCAACCCGAGCACGTCCTGCATGTCATAGAGCCCCGCCTCGCGCCCCATGACCCACTGCGCCGCGCGCACCGCCCCCTTGGCGAAGGTCATGCGACTGGAGGCCTTGTGGGTGATCTCCACGCGCTCGCCCAGCCCCGCGAACATCACTGTGTGCTCACCCACGATGTCCCCGGCGCGGATGGTCTCGAAGCCGATGGTCTGGCGGTCGCGCTCGCCGGTCTGCCCCTCGCGCCCGTAGACGGCGCAGGTCTTGAGGTCACGCCCCAGTGCGTCGGCCACCACCTCGCCCATGCGCAGGGCGGTGCCGGAGGGGGCGTCCACCTTGTGGCGGTGGTGGGCCTCAACGATCTCGATATCGACCTCCTCGCCCAACACGCGGGCGGCGAGATCCAGCAGTTTCAGGCAAAGGTTGACGCCGACGCTCATGTTGGGCGCGAACACCACGCCGATACGCTCGCCGGCCTCGCGGATGCTGTCGCGCTCGGCCTCGCTCAGGCCGGTGGTGCCGATCACGATGCGCTTGCCGTGCTCGACGCAGTAGGCCAGGTGCTCGAGCGTGGCCGCCGGGGCGGTGAAGTCGATGAGCACGTCGAAGTCGCCGGCGGTGGCCAGCGAGTCGGCAATCGTCACCCCCAGGCGGCCGACCCCGGCGAGTTCGCCGGCATCGGCCTCCAGCAGCGAGCTGCCGGACCGCTCGGTAGCAGCCGAGAGTTCGGCCCCGTCGGCATGGTGTACGGCCTCGATGAGCGTGCGGCCCATGCGCCCACCGGCGCCCACGATCGCGATTCTGGTCATGCGTCCCCCAAACAAGTCATGTCATGCGGGCAGGCCCGCGCCGCGAGTCTACCAGCTGATGTAGGAAAAACCCTTTTCCTGATACTCCATCAGCGCCGCCGCGCCCACCTCCTCGATCTCGGCAAACGGCACGATGTCGTCGGCGTCCCAGTTGAGCGTCTTCATGGTGTTGCCGCAGGCAATAAACTTCACGCCGTACTGCGACAGGCTCTCGACGCGCTGCTGCAGCAGCTTGGGCACGGGCCGCTCGGGGCGCTTGCCAAGGATGTGGATGCCGGGGCCGAAAGCGACGACCACGATCTCGATATTGTCCGTGTATTTCCTGAGCATCGCCCCCACGGAGAAGATCACGTGCTCCATGTAGTCGACGTCGGCGTGGTTGAGCTGATAGACGACGCGGTGCTCGGCCGGGTCGCCGGGAAAGCGCAGGTCGTCGACCGAATCGGCGGCACGGACGTTGGTGACGCCAGCCAGCGTGCCGGCCGGGATCAGCGCCAGCAGGCCATGCAGCAGGCGGCGGCGAACGGGGTTGGAAACGGATTTCGTCATCGGGTTCAGGGCCTCGTCAGCAATGCGGTGTCGCGGGATTTGACGGAATAATCGCAGGAAGATTCATCATGGCTCAGAATTTCAGGCCATCGAAGAAACGCTTGACGCCATCGAGCCAGCCCGAGGCCCGCGGGCTGTGCTTCTCCCCACCCGCCTTCAGCGTGGACTCGAACTCTTCCAGCAGCTCCTTCTGCCGCCGCGTGAGGTTCACCGGGGTCTCGATCGTGGTACGACAGATCAGGTCGCCGGTCATGCCGCCACGCACCGACGTCACGCCCTTGCCCCGCAGGCGGAACAGCTTGCCCGACTGAGTCTCTGCCGGGATCTTGAGCTTGACGCGACCATCCAGCGTGGGGACCTCGAGTTCACCGCCCAGCGCGGCGACGCCGATGGAGATCGGTACCTCGCAATGCAGATCGACGCCCTCGCGGGTAAAGATGTCGTGCGGCTTGACGCGAATCTGCACGTACAGGTCGCCCGACGGACCACCGTTGATACCGGCCTCGCCCTCCCCGCCCAGGCGGATGCGATCGCCGGTATCGACCCCGGCCGGCACCTTCACCGACAGGGTCTTCTCCTCCTCCACCCGCCCCTCGCCGTGGCAGGCCACACAGGGGTTGGTGATAATCTTGCCGGCACCGCGACAGCGCGGGCAGGTCTGCTGCACGGAGAAGAAGCCCTGCTGCATGCGCACCTGGCCCACGCCGCCGCAGGTGTTGCAGGTCACGGGCTCGGAGCCCGGGGCGGCGCCGCTGCCGTCGCAGTGCGAGCAGGTCACGAGCACCGGCACGCGGATACGGGCCTCGGTACCGAACACCGCCTCTTCCAGGGTGAGTTCCAGATTGTACTGCAGGTCGGCCCCGCGATAGACGCGCTCGCCGCCGCGCCGGGCCCCGCCGCCACCGAAAATGTCGCCGAAAATGTCGTCGAAGATGTCGCCAAAACCGGCGCCGCCGCCACCGTGGAAGCCACCGCCCCCCATCGACGGATCGACGCCGGCATGCCCAAACTGGTCATAGGCCGAGCGCTTCTGCGGATCGGACAGCACCTCGTAGGCCTCCTTGGCCTCCTTGAAGCGCTCTTCCGCCTCGGCGTCGTCCGGGTTGCGGTCGGGATGGTACTTCATCGCCAGCCGGCGGTAGGCCTTCTTCAGCTCCGCCTCGCTCACGTTCTTCTCGACCCCGAGGACTTCGTAATAATCGCGTTTGGACATGATGGTTTCGTCGCTACCTCGTTCATCCGCCGCATGACATCAGGCCGGGGGCCCCGAAGGGTCCCCGGCCTCGTCATCCCTGCGGCGGGGGCCGGTTACTGTTTCTTCTTGTCGTCGACTTCCTCGAACTCGGCGTCGACCACATCGTCATCGGCCTTGCCACCAGCCGCCTGCTCGCCGCCGGCCGCGCCCTCGGCACCCTCACCCGCGGCCTGCTCGGCGTACATCTTCTCGGCGAGCTTGCCGGAGGCCTCGGCCAGGGCCTGGGTCTTGGCCTCGATGGCGTCCTTGTCGTCGCCCTTCATGGCCTCGCGCAGGGCGTCGGCGGCTTCCTCGATGGCCTTCTTCTCGTCTTCGCTCACCTTGTCGCCGAATTCCTTCAGCGACTTCTCGGTGGCGTGGATCAGGTTGTCGGCCTGATTGCGGGCCGAGACCAGCTCGTGGAACCTCTTGTCGTCCGCGGCATGCGCCTCGGCGTCCTTAATCATCTTTTCGACTTCGTCGTCCGACAGGCCCGAGGAGGCCTTGATGGTGATCTTCTGCTCCTTGCCGGTGGCCTTGTCCTTCGCCGACACGTTGAGGATGCCGTTGGCGTCGATGTCGAAGGTGACCTCGATCTGCGGCACGCCGCGCGGGGCCGGCGGGATGTCGGTGAGGTCGAAGCGACCCAGCGACTTGTTGTCCACCGCGCGCTCGCGCTCGCCCTGCAGCACATGCACGGTCACTGCCGTCTGGTTGTCCTCAGCGGTGGAGAACACCTGGTTGGCCTTGGTCGGGATGGTGGTGTTGCGCTCGATGAGCTTGGTCATCACCCCGCCCAGGGTCTCGATACCCAGGGACAGCGGGGTCACGTCCAGCAGCAGCACGTCCTTGACCTCGCCGCCCAGCACGCCGCCCTGAATCGCTGCGCCCACGGCCACGGCCTCGTCCGGGTTCACGTCCTTGCGCGGGTCCTTGCCGAAGAATTCCTTCACCGCCTCCTGCACCTTGGGCATGCGGGTCATGCCACCGACCAGGATGATGTCGTCGATATCGCCGACGGACAGGCCGGCGTCCTTGATGGCGAGCTTGCAGGGCTCGATGGTGTGCTTGATCAGGTCTTCCACCAGCGATTCCAGCTTGGCGCGGGTCACTTTCAGGTTCAGGTGCTTCGGCCCCGTCTGGTCGGCGGTGATATACGGCAGGTTGACCTCAGTCTGCTGGCTGGAGGACAGCTCGATCTTGGCCTTCTCGGCAGCCTCCTTCAGGCGCTGCAGGGCCAGCGGATCCTTGTGCAGGTCGATACCGTTTTCCTTCTTGAACTCATCGGCCAGGTAGTCGATGAGGCGCATGTCGAAGTCCTCGCCACCGAGGAAGGTGTCGCCGTTGGTGGACAGCACCTCGAACTGGTGCTCTCCATCCAGGTCCGCGATCTCGATGATAGAGATGTCGAAGGTACCGCCGCCCAGGTCGTACACGGCCACCTTGCGGTCGCCGCGCTTCTTATCCATGCCGTAGGCCAGCGCAGCCGCGGTGGGCTCGTTGATGATGCGCTTGACGTCGAGGCCCGCGATCTTGCCCGCATCCTTGGTGGCCTGCCGCTGGGAGTCGTTGAAGTAGGCCGGCACGGTGATGACCGCCTCGGTGACTTCCTCACCCAGGTAGTCCTCGGCGGTCTTCTTCATCTTCTGCAGCACGCGCGCGGAGATCTCCGGCGGGGCCATCTTCTTGCCCTTCACCTCGACCCAGGCGTCGCCGTTGTCGGCCTTGATGATCTGGTAGGGCACCAGCTTGATATCCTTCTGTACCGCATCTTCCTCGAAACGGCGACCGATCAGGCGCTTGACGGCAAACAGGGTGTTGCTCGGGTTGGTGACCGCCTGGCGCTTGGCCGACTGGCCGACCAGAACCTCGCCGTCGTCGGTGAAGGCGATGATGGACGGCGTGGTGCGATCACCCTCGCTGTTCTCGATGACCTTGGGGGTACCGCCTTCCATGACCGCCACGCAGCTGTTGGTCGTGCCCAGGTCGATGCCGATGATTCTGCCCATGACTGTTACTCCAATTCGTTTCGAGTCGTGTTAACCGAAAATTCGTATGTGCTGAAAGATGTGGCCGCGCAGCCGGATTTCAAGGGCCGCTGATCAGGAATCCGCGGGGGCCCTGGAGACCATCACCATGGCCGGGCGCAGCAGCCGGTCGTTGAGCGTGTAGCCCTTCTGCATCACCGCCACGACGGTGTTGGGCGGCACGTCGGCCGATTCCTGCATGGACATGGCCTGGTGGCGCTCGGGGTCGAATTTCTCGCCGGCCGGGTCCACGGCCTGGATACCGTACTTGTCCATCACCTGGGTGAGCAGCTTCAGGGTGAGCTCACTCCCCTCCTTGAGCTGCTGCGCCTCGGCATCGCCCGCAGCCTGAATGCCCATTTCCAGGCTGTCACGCACCGCCAGCAGCTCGCCGGCAAACTTCTCCAGCGCGTACTTGTGGGCGTTCTCGAGCTCGCGCTCGGTGCGTTTGCGCAGGTTGTCCATCTCGGCCTGGGTACGCAGCAGCTTGTCCCAATTCTCGTCGGCCCGGGCCCGCTCGGCCTCCAGCGCCTGGCGCAACGTCTCGATCTCGCCGCCCTCCATCGCCGGGGCCTGGCCGGACTCGATGTCGCTGGTGGCTTCGGGTTCGGACTTGCCAGTCTCGGGTTTGTCTTGCTCGGCCATCGAATACTCCAAACTTTCTTAAGCAGATAAATGTTTATTGCCGGCGCGCGCCAGAGGCGCGCACCGGTAGACATGTGACAGGACCCTAGGTATGGGGGCTAGTTGCGCGACTTCAAGGCCGCGCCCAGCAGTTTCGCGGTCACGTCCACGATGGGGATCACGCGCTCGTAGGCCATGCGCGTGGGGCCGATCACCCCGAGCACGCCCAGCACGCGACCGTCCACCGAGTACGGCGCGGAGATCACGCTGCAGTCGTCCAGCACGCTGTAGCCGGCCTCCTGACCGATGAAGATCTGCACGCCCTCGGCACTGATGGACTTGTCGAGCAGGTGCAGGATCTCCCGCTTCTGCTGGAAGGCATCAAAGAGCTGGCGCAGCTTCTCGATGTCGGAGAGCTCCTGGTAATCGAACAGGTTCGCCTCGCCGGCCAGCACGTAGCCGTCGTCCTCGCCCTCGGCCTCGCCGGCGAAGACCTTGCCTCCGAGCTCGATGGCCGAGCGCATCATGCGGTCCATGTCCGCGCGCACGGCGTCCAGTTCGCGCAGCAGGGAGTCGCGCACGGCGGAGACCCCCTTGCCGGAGAACATCGCGTTCAGGTAATTGGCCGCCTGCTGCAGGTCCGAGGCGCTGTACTCGCGCTCGAGGTGCAGGATCTTGTTCTGCACCTCTTTCTCGTTCATCACCATGATGGCGAGCACGCGCCGATCCGACAGCGGCAGGAACTCGATCTGGCGCAACGCGCTCTGGTCGCGCCGCGGCACAGTGACCACCCCGGCCATCTGGGTGACGGCGGAGAGCAGCGAGGAGGCGGATTCGACCAGGCCCTTGGCGTCCTGGTCCGGGTCAAGCCGGGTCCGGAGTTCGCGCAGCACACGGCTGTCCGGCGGCCTCACGCTCAGCAGGGTATCGACGAACAGGCGGTAGCCGCGAGCGGTGGGCACGCGCCCGGCCGAGGTGTGCGGCGAAACGATCAGGCCCAGGTCCTCGAGGTCGGCCATCACGTTACGGATGGTGGCCGGACTCAGGCTGAGACCGGCGGTGCGCGCCAGGGTGCGCGAGCCGACCGGCTGGCCGTTCTCGATATAGGACTCGACCAGCGCCTTGAACAGGTACTGGGCACGTTCGGACAGCATGCTGACGGTCGACTCCTGATTGGCCATGACGTCTCGTTTCGACAATGGATTTAGCACTCTATTCCCCTGAGTGCCAAGGGAAATCATCGCAAGCGGCCCCGCGCGGTGTCAAGCCGCGTCGCAGTTGGCGCACCCCGGGGGACGTGTTAACTTGAGCGGCAAATAATCACCTTAAAACAACGCGCTATGCCCGGCTTCCAGACCATTGGCGTCATCACCAAGCAAAGCGGTCCGCAGATCGCCGATACCCTGCAGACGCTGCTGGACCTGCTCGCCTCGCGTGGGCTGCGGGTGCTGCTGGACGAGAGCACCACGCCCCTGCTCGGCCCGCGGGCCGGCGAGACCTTCTCCCGCGAGGCGCTGGCGCGGGAGGCCGACCTCGCCATCGTGGTGGGCGGCGACGGCACCCTGCTCAACGCCGGGCGCACCCTGGCCGACAGCGGCGTCCCGGTGCTGGGCATCAACCTCGGGCGGCTGGGCTTCCTGGTGGATGTCTCGCCGGAGGAGATGGCCTCGCGGCTGGCCGAGATCCTCGACGGCGACTATGTGGAGGCCCCCCGCTTCCTACTGGAGGCCGAGGTATGGCGCGCCGACAAACGCATCGGCCAGGCCCTGGCGCTGAACGATGTGGTGTTGCACGTGCACGAGGTGGTGCGCATGATCGAGTTCGACACCTTCATCGACGGGCAATTCGTCAACACCCAGCGCGCCGACGGCATGGTCGTGTCCACGCCCACGGGCTCGACCGCCTACGCCCTCTCGGGCGGCGGCCCCATCCTCCATCCGGGACTGGATGCCATCGTGCTGGTGCCGATCTGCCCGCACACGCTCAGCCACCGACCCATCGTGGTGCGGGGCGACAGCCACATAGAGGTACGGGTCTGCGCCCACAACAAGGACCCCGCACAGGTCGCCTTCGATGGCCAGGCGGGCATGAACCTCGAACCCCGCGACCGGATCGTCATCCGCCGCAAACACAATCCGCTGCGCCTGCTGCACCCCAAGGGCTACGACTACTTTCACATCCTGCGCGCGAAGCTGCGCTGGGGCGAGCAGCCCTGAAAAAACCGCGTGCCGCCCCCTGTCAAACCGACGGCACGGGCTTATACTTGGCGCGCAACGGACCGCAGGAATTCGTCACTGGACACACCAGCCGATGCTCACGCACATCCACATTCGCAACTTCGCCATCATCGACGAGCTGGACCTCGACCTCGCCGACGGCATGACCGCACTCACCGGCGAGACCGGTGCCGGCAAGTCTATCGTCGTCGACGCCCTGGGCCTGGCACTTGGCGACCGTGCCGACAGCGCGGTGGTACGCCACGGCGCCGCCAAGGCGGAGATCAGCGCCAGCTTCGACATCGCGGCCCTGCCCGCCGCGCGCGCCTGGCTGGATGACAACGACCTCGAGGCCGAGGACGAGTGCCTGCTGCGCCGCGTGATCGCCCACGACGGCCGCTCCAAGATCTACATCAACGGCTCGCCCTCGACCCTGCAGCTAGTACGCGAGCTCGGCAACCACCTGGTCGACATCCACGGCCAGCACGAACACCAGTCGCTGCTGCGCCGCGACCTGCAGCGCGCCCTGCTCGACGATTACGCCGGCAACGACACCCTGCGCACGCAGGTCGCCGAGTCCTACGGGCGCTGGAAGAGCCTGCGCACGCGCCTGGACTCGCTGACCCTGGCCGGCGACGAGCGCCAGGCCCGGGTCGAACTCCTGCGCTTCCAGGTCCGCGAGCTCGAGGCCCTCAAGCTCGAGGCCGACGAGTACGAACAGCTCTCCGAGGAACACGCGCGCCTGGCCCACGCCGGGCGCCTGCTGGAGACCGCCGAGCAGGGCTACGCGGCGCTCTACGACGCCGACGAGCAGTCGCTGCACACCCTGCTCGGCCACCAGCTCCATGCGCTGGCCGAGGCGGCCGGGCTGGACCCGGCCCTGAAGGAGCCGCTGGAACTGGTCAACAGCGCCCAGATCCAGCTCCGCGAAGCGGCCGACGCCCTGCGCCATTACGCCGATGCGCTGGACCTGGATCCCGAGCGCCTGGCCTTCGTCGACGAGCGCCTTGGGCTCATCCACGACCTCGCCCGCAAGCACCGGGTACGCCCCGAGGAACTGGGCGCCCACTACCAGCGTCTGGCCGAGGAACTCGCCGAACTCGACGGCCAGGGCTACGACATCGAGGCGCTGGAGCGAGACCTTGCATCAGCAGAGAGCGCCTACCGTGAAGCGGCCGAGAAGCTGCGCGCCAGCCGTATCAAGGCCGCGCGCGAGCTGAACAAGGGGGTGACCGAGGCCATGCAGGGCCTGGGGATGGAAGGCGGCCATTTCGAGATCGCAGTGAGTCCCGACGAGGAGCGCTATGCCGCCCACGGGCTGGACGAGGTCGAGTTCCAGGTCAGCGCCAACCCTGGGCAGCCCATCCAGGCGCTGGCCAAGGTAGCCTCCGGCGGGGAGCTCTCGCGCATCTCGCTGGCCATCCAGATGATCGCCGCACGCAGCGTGACCGTGCCGACGCTCATCTATGACGAGGTGGATACCGGTATCGGCGGGGCCGTGGCCGAGGTGGTGGGGCGGCAGCTACGCCGCCTGGGTAAGGACCGGCAGGTGCTGTGCGTCACCCACCTGCCGCAGGTCGCCGCTCAGGCGCATCATCACCTGCAGGTGGCCAAGCGCAAGGGCCGCGACAGCACCCAGACCCGCATCGAGACGCTGCGGGACAGCCGGCGGATCGAGGAAATCGCGCGCATGCTGGGCGGGGTGGAGCTCACCGCCCAGACGCTCGCACATGCCGAGGAAATGATCCAGCGCGCCAGCGCCGGCTGACCGGCCGGCGCCCGCTCAGCGGTTCGGGCACTCCGGGTCGAGGCAGTTGCCGTAGATGATCAGGGAGTGGTCGGCGATCTCGAAGCCATGCTCCTTCGCCACCTGCCGCTGGCGCTCCTCGATCACCTCGTCGAAGAACTCCTCCACCTTGCCGCACTGGGTGCAGACGATGTGGTCGTGGTGCCCACCGCGCTCAATCTCGAACACCGCCTGCCCGCTCTCGAAGTGGTGGCGCGTGACCAGGCCCGCGGACTCGAACTGGGTGAGCACGCGGTATATGGTGGCCAGACCGATCTCCTCACCGGCGTCGAGCAGCTGGCGGTAGATGTCCTCCGCCGTGAGATGGTGTGTCTCCGCGGTCTCGAGGATTTCGAGAATCTTCATGCGCGGCAGGGTTACCTTGAGCCCCGCCTTCTTGAGGTCCTGACTTTCCACGCTCTGCCCCCGGGTGCGGCCATACCGCAGCGGCCGCGAATCGATTATCATCTGTGGTTTCGCCGATTAACGACGCGCCTGCATATGCGACAGCTTCTCATTTATACCATTATTCTGGCAAGCATCCTGCTCTCCGGGTGCGAACTCTTCTCCGTACACAAGATCGACGTTCAGCAGGGGAATGCCGTGGAGGCAGGAGACGTGGACAAGGTCCGGATCGGCATGTCGCGCGAGCAGGTCACCTTCCTGCTCGGCTCGCCGATGCTGACCGACGCCTTTCACGCCGACCGCTGGGACTACCTCTACTACCTGAACCCCGGCCGGGGCGAGACCGAGTCGCGACGCCTCACCCTCCATTTCGAAGCCGACCGGGTCGTGCGCATCGAGACGGCTGACCTCGACTAGGCGTCCTTTTCCGCCTCGGCAAGGTCGCCGCCGCCCTTCTTCATCCGCTTGCCAGCCGCGGCGCGCTGCTTGCGCACCTCCTTGGGGTCGGCGATCAGCGGACGGTAGATCTCGATGCGATCCCTGGGCCGCAGTTCGGCGTTGAGCTTGGTGAGCTTGCCGAAGACCCCCACCTTGTTCTGCGTCAGGTCGATTTCGGGAAAGCGCGCCAGCACGCCCGATGCCTTGATGGCACCTTCCACCGTGGTTCCCGGCTCGACGTCCAGCGCGACGATGACCTGCTCGTCGGGACGCGCGTAGGCCACTTCCACGGAGAGCAGCTCAGCGGACACCGTACACCTCGCGGGCCCGCGTGACGAAGGCATCGACGAGGGTGTTGGCGACCTGATTGAAGATGGGGCCGATGGCCATGCCCACCAGCCGGTTGGAGAACTCGAAATCCAGATCCAGCGACACCTTGCAGGCCTCGCCACCCTCCAGCGGGTCGAAGCGCCAGAAGCCCTCCAGGTGCCGGAACGGCCCCTCCACCAGACGCATCTCGATCATCTTGCCGTGCTGCAGCCGGTTGCGGGTGGTGAAGGCCTTGTTGAGGCTGCCCCGGGACAGCTCGATCGTGGCCTGCACCTCGTCCTCGTCGCGATGCGACTCGGCGGCACGGCTGCACCACGGCAGAAATTCCGGGTAGGCCGGAATGTCGTCCACCAGGGCGTACATGTCCTGCGGGGAATACGGCACCAGGGCGCTGCGACTAATCGTCGGCATAAGCGGTCAGATCAGGCCTATCAGGTTAAGGAAGATTACTAGGATACCGATCGGCGCCACGAAACGCACGAGCGTGTACCACAGCTTGAACCCGATGCCCTCCTCCAGACCCAGCTCGTCGCGCACCGACTGGCGGGTCATCACCCAGCCGGCGAACACGGCGATGAACAGCCCGCCCAGCGGCAACATGATGCTCGAGGTGAGGATGTCCAGCACGTCGAACATGCCCGTCTCCTTCACCTGGCCGGCGAAGCGGAATTCGAAGGCCCAGTGATTGAACGACAGCACCGTCACCAGCCCCAGTATCCAGGCAATGCCCCCGACCAGGGCCGAGGCCCCGACGCGGTTCATGCCGTGGTTCTCCACCAACCAGGCCACGGCCGGCTCGATCAGCGAAATGGCCGAACTCCAGGCCGCGAGCACCAGCAGGAGGAAGAACAGCGTGGCGAACAGCGTGCCCATGGGCATCTGGCCGAACGCAATCGGCAGGCTGAGAAACAC
>OMKS01001131.1_pt1 | contig 24408 bp, 30 predicted proteins | sample 1674721 | NCBI WGS metagenome assembly OMKS01 (sample SAMN06264996, study PRJEB25208) | sediment metagenome | isolation source: hot spring sediment | place: USA: California | collected 2014-09-02
CGGGAGCAAGCGACCCGATGAGCCCGACGAGGGCGGCGCCACCCTGTCACTCACCCTCGGCGACGTGGTCGTGGACGACAATACCGCCGGCGGCGACGGCGGCGGCATCTACAACGCCGCGCCCATGACGGCCACCGGCCTGGTGGTCAGCAACAACACCGCCATCACCAACGGCGGCGGTATCTACAACGAGGCCGACACGACGATCACGGCAGCGACCATCAGCGGCAATCTCGCCGAGGGCGGTGGCGGCCTGTTCCTCACCGGCAGCAACACGGTTGGGATCAACGGCACCACGCTGAGCGGCAACCGCGCCATCGGCGGCGGGGCGATCAGCGGCCGCTCGAGCGTGCTCGTCAACATCGTCAACTCGACCCTGAGCAGCAACCTGGCCCAGGACGTGGGTGCCGGCCTCTACTCCAACGGCACGGCATCGCTGCGCTTCGTCACCATCGCCAACAACATCTCGGGCTCGGACTCGGCCAGCGCGGGGGCCGGCATCAACACCTTCGGCTCGCAATCCAACCCCGAGGTGGCCATCAAGAACGTGCTGCTCGCCGCCAACCTGAAGGGCTGGGATCCAGTGGCGGAGCCCGATGGGCCTGCCGACCCGTCACTGCTCACCGCTGCCAACTGCGGCGTCACCGGTACCGGAACCCCGGCCATCGTCTCCAGCGGCTACAACCTGAGCAGTGATGTCAGCTGCTGGAACTTCATGTACCTGGACACCGACATCAACAACGTCGACCCCATGATCGGCGACCTGGCCGACAACGGCGGCCCGACCGAGACCCATGCCCTGCTCGCCGGCAGCCCGGCGATCGGTGCGGGCGGCGCGGAGCCGGACGTCACCGTCGACCAGCGTGGCGTCACCCGCGACACCCCGCCCGACATCGGCGCCTTCGAGCTGACCACCGCGCCCCGCACCGGCGGCGGCAGCAGCGGCTGCAGCATCGGCGGCACCGACCACGGGCGCATCGACCCGACCCTGCCCGCCGTCCTGCTGGCTGCCCTGGCCCTGCTCGGCTGGCGCCGGCGCAAGGCCCGCTAAGCCGACAGACCAACTGCCGGCACAACCGAAACCGGCCCCCGCCCGCGCAACGCGGGTGGGGGCCGGAGCTTTTTGCAGATGCAATAACAGCGACGCTCGCCGATCATGGCGAGCGCACGTCACCGAGCGGCGCTCCTAACTCAGACGGCGAACGTCAGGCACTGCACGCTGTCGCCGCGCCGGCCCACGCTGATGCTGTCGGCCACGCACTCGTAGTCCTGGTTGTGCGCGCAGTTGCTCACCTTGCACGCCCCCACGCCGGAGATGCGCTGCTGCTCCCGCGCGTGACGGCTGGCGTTCATGAAGGTATCGCAACCGGGGTGGATGCCGTCACCGATGGTGATCGCCTTGGCATGACAGGCGCTATCGGTGTTGTACACGCAGGCACTGGCCGAGCAGCCGGAGACAACGGGCATGTCGATGGTCATCTTCTGCATGGCGAGTCCCTCCTGGTAAGTGCAGATATTCCTGCTGGACCAGTAAGACTAGTTCGCCCCGGGCAGCCGTCAAGGCACGCAGCCGAAGGCTCCCCCCGCATAATCACCACAACCCCCATGGTTGAACTCTGCCCCCGGGCTTCCATACTGGGTTAACAAGGCATCGACCGGGAACGCAGGCCATGACCGACTGGCTCGAAGGACAGGTGGTGGACAGGCAGCGCTGGACGCAGCGGCTATACTCGCTGCGCATCGAGGCGCCGGTAGAGGAGTTTCGGGCGGGCCAGTTCACGCGCGTGGCGCTGGACATCGACGGCGAGCGTGTCGGCCGCCCCTACTCGCTGGTCAACGCGCCGGGCGAACGGCCGCTGGAGATCTACTTCAACGAGGTACCGGAAGGTCCGCTGAGCCCGCGCCTCGCCCGCCTCGAGCCGGGCGACCGGGTCTGGGTGGACCGCACCCCCCGCGGCTTCTTCACCCTGGACGAGATCCCGGACGCCGGGCAGCTGTGGATGCTCTCCACCGGCACGGCCCTGGGCGTGTTCCTCTCCATCCTCAGGACCCGCACGCCGTGGCGACGGTTCCGGGACGTGGTGCTGGTGCAGGGCGTGCGCCGCGCCGCGGAGCTGACCTACGCCGACACCCTCGCCCAGATCAGCACGCGCCACCCCGGCCAGTTCACCTACGTACCGGTGCTCAGCCGCGAGGACCATGCCGAGGCCCTGCACGGGCGCATCCCCGCCCTGCTCGCTGGCGGCGGCCTGGAGGAGGCGACCAACCTTCGGCTCTCCCCCTCGCACTCGCAGATCATGCTCTGCGGCAACCAGGGCATGATCCAGGACGCGACCGAGCACCTGAAGGAACGCGGGTTCAAGCGTAACCGCCGCAGCGAGCCGGGGAACATCACCACCGAGAAATACTGGTGATCGCGGTGCAGATCACGGATACAGGCCTGCCGCCGCCATGTCCAACTCGCCGGTTTATGCTATACAAGCTCTGACCTCACCCGGGTCATGACGCCAACCAGCACCAGGGAAGAACGATTTGCATGGGCACGATGGACCAGACCCTCGCCGTAGTCCTCTTCATCGTCTTCAACGCGCTCATCATCCTCGCCGGCATCATCTGGCTCATCTGGCGCGACACCCAGGGCAGGCCCTGGTGGAAACATGCCGGCATGCTGACCGGGCTTGCACTCACCCTGCTCTGCGCGGTCCTGCTCGGCATCGGCATGGGCACCCAGTGGCAGGGCATGGAACTGAACGGCTGCGTTGCGACCGGCAAGTGCTACTGTGAGAACCTGCCCCTGCTCGGCACGCCCATAGCCATCACCCAGCCGGTGAGCACACTCACGGCCTTTGCCCCCATCATCAGTGGCCTGCTCATCCTGGGCTGGGCAGACATCGACCGCCTGTCCGGCCGCCGCGACGGCAACCCCATGAAGACCGGCAACGTCTATGCCCTGCTCTTCGGCAGCATCGTGCTGCTGCTGGGGCCCGACAGCATGGCCTTTCACGTGAGCATGACCGAGGTGATCAGCCGCTTCGATCCACTCTCCATCAGCCTGTTCGCCATCTTTGCCGCGCTCTACGGCATCTGGCGCGCCTCGCTGGCCGATTAGACCCGCTGGGGCCTGATCGTCTTTCTGCTCGGTTTCGGTCTGCTGGTGGCAGCCGCCCTGGTCGCCATCTTCGCCTTCGGCCTCACCGATCCGGTGAGCATGGCGACGCTGGGCGTGCTGGTCATCGTCGAGCTCGTCCTCATCATCGCGACGGCGGCCGGTGGCATCAACCGTCTCAGGCGCAACTTTGGCTACTTCTTCGCCATCCTGGTCGGGTTCGGCCTGGCCTTCTTCCTGTGGTTCGCCTCCGAGACCGGCCGCAGCCTGTGCGAAACAACGTCTTTCTGGCAAGGCCACGGCGGCTGGCACCTCCTCGCCATGGGCCTCGTGCCATTCGTCTTCTTCCTGCACTTTCGCGCCGAGTCCCGGCCCTGATCGACAAGGACGCCCCATCCATGGAAGCCACCACACGCAACCAGGTCATCACGCATCTCATCCTGTTCTGCTCGCTCGCGCTGGCCATGTTCCTGGCCCTGCTCGCACCGCAGTGGATACAGACGACCGCCGGGGCATGGATCATCGGCATCGTCGGGCTGGTCTTCGTCGCCACTCTGCTGGTGCTCACCTCCATCGCCTCCTTCGGCGACAGCATTCCGGGTAATACCTTCAGCGAGTTGCTACGCGAAAGCACCCTCAACAGCACCTTCTATCCATGGGCGCTTTCCGTCTACATGGGCCGATGGTTCCACCCGGTGGACGGTCTCGAGTCGCCACTGGGTCTCTTCGGGCCCGTGCTGCGGATGGCGCTGACCTGGGGGATCATCGTGCTGGGCGATGTACCGAGGAAGAAGGGAAAGCGCATCTGGCCGTGGCTGATCGTGGCCCTGGGCTTTGCAACAGGCATCATCACCTGGCCGGCATAGGGAGATCGACATGCTCAGCAAACAGTTCATGACACACTTTGGCGTCGGCATGGCGCCCATCGCCGTGGCGCTGCTCGACGTGATCTTCGTTGGCCCGGGCGCGGGCAACGAACTGGTCGATGCCATGCGTTCCTCGGGCGCCACCCCGTTCATCGCCTGGGTGGTCGCCCTGTTCGTCGGTCACTGGTTTCATCCGGTGGATGACTTGAAGCCGGGCTTCGGCGTGATCGGCTTCCCGTGGAACTACATCATCTTTGGCGGACTCACGCTCCTGGTCGGCCTGCTCAGCTTCCTGGTGATCCCCACCGGGAGCGTCTCCGGCTGGTTCCCGTTCGTGATGGTGTTTGCCGGCTATGCCACCGGGGCCATCTTGTGGCCGGTGGGTTTACACGACTAGAGGCCGTGCAGCCGCCGGATCTCGGCCAGGCGGTCATTGTCGTAGAACTGCACGTGGGCGTAACCCCTGAAGCTCTCCCAGCTGCCGCCCCAGTAAAGGCCCAGTATGGCGGCCTCTTCCCCGAGTGCCTGCCAGAAGGTGGCCGTCTCCGGCCGGTCCTCCCAGCCGTAGCGCGAGTCGATGATATCCACCGCCAGTGCCTCCGGGTGACCATCCTGGCGGGTGGCATTGTGAAAGCTGAAGGAGACCTGGCTGCGCCCTGTCTCGTATAACGCCTGCTGCAGCCCCAGCGAACGCCAGGCATAGAAGATAGGAGACCCTCGGCCTGAACCCCCTGGCGCGCAGCTTCTCGAGCATGATCTCCACCGCGCGACGCATGGACGGGTGCAGGCTGAGCAGCTTCTTTTCTTCCGGCCACTGCGCGCTGTCGCCCGACCAGTCCTCGTGCCTCCCAGCGGTCGACACCGCAGAGAGCAGGGACAGGGTGCGGCCGCCTGTGTCGATCCGGCCATCGGGCCGACCCATCCCCACGTGCCTGCCCTGGAATGCCTCGATGGCCGCGATGGTCACGGGGCCGATCACACCATCCACCACCAGCGGCACGCCTGGCAGGTCCGGATAGTGGTTCAGTCAGGTCTGGATCTGTCGCGCGTCCTCGGTGTGATTCACACCGCCCCAACCGACCGATGCCTGGATAATCGTCATGAAGCCGTCCCTGTGCAGGCTGATATCCGTATACACACGTCACTGATGGCGCACCCGGGATGGCGCAGCCACTCACATCGGGCGTGAGTATAAAACAGGCCCCGTAGCAGCGTCAGCCTGCACGGGCGCACTCACCCCTGCTCACCGACGGCCGCCTGGAAACGGCGATCAACCTGCGGCTTTCCCTCGAACACGTGCAGATCATGCCCTGCGGCAACCAGGGCATGATCCAGGACGCGACCGAGCACCTGAAGGAACACGGGTTCCGGAAGAACCGTCGCAGCGAGCCCGGCCACCTCATCACCTAGAAGTACTGGTAAAGCCGCGGCCGGGATGACCTAGACAGCCGGCCCGGCGGCGCCGGGCCGGCGCCGGATACGCAGCTGCAACAGGGCCCAGAACGCCCCCGCCACCGGCAGGCTGAACAGGGCGAGATAGGTCGCAATGAGCAGCATGTCCACGACCGAGGTCGTGGCGAACAGGCCGAACAGCACCGCGCTGGTCACGCCACAGGGAAGCAGGGCCGCGAGCAGAATCATCGGCAGGTTGAAGCGGCCCAGCCACGCCAGCACCCACCAGGCAAACAGGCCGTAGCTGGGCACCGCCACGTAGGATACGGCCACCCCCACCGCAGCCATCTCGCCGAGGACCCGCAGGACGTCCGCCGGCTGGCGATGCATGAGCCAGGTATGATCCAGGATCGCGAGGGCCAGCACGGCGCCGAGCACGGCGGCCCAGGGGTTCACCAGCACGGCGAGCAGCAGGCGACCGCGCGAGACGGCCTGGCCGGCGTGGCCGGGTTCGTCGGCAAGCCGCGACACCGGCGGCTGGTAGGGATTGACCGACATGCGCACTCTCCCGGCGGCGTCTGGATAGATCCTCGCGCCACGATAACGCCGGACGGGCCATGGCGTCCCGCCTGCGTCCGGCGCGCGGGCCCGGTGTTCGCGTTCAGCAGGACTGCGGACGACCGGGGAGGGGGGAGATGGACCTGTCGGCGGCAAAGCAAGCTGGCCCGCATGAGTGCGGCCATGAACGAGAAGAGCCGATGGCCCTCTTCCGGGCCATCGGCTTTCAGGTTGCGTGCTCGGCCGCTCAGCCCCCGACGGCGGCTGCGAGCGTCACGGGTTCAGTTTTGCCTTGATGGTCGCGCCCGTAGCGTCGCTACCCAGCGTGACCGGGAAGCTCACGTGATGCCACCGCCCCGCCGCGTGGTCGTCGTGGACCGCGAAGGCGATCGTGTAAGGGACGTCCAGGGCGATGAAATGATCGCCCTCGAGGTCTCCGGTATCGAGGTCGCGCTCGAAGATCACGGTCCAGGTCCCGTCCTCCGTCCACTTGCTGTAGGCCTTCACGTCGGTGCGGCTGCCCTCGGTCTTCGGCGGGTCCACGTCGGCGAATGCCTCGACCGGCACGAGCACGCGGCGAGGAATGATGGCCCCGTCGTCGAACGCGACCGTCGGATCGAAGGGGGCGGCGTTCATGTTCGGACCGGCGATGATCAGCGGCGGGGCGTTCTCCAGGTTGTTCCACCAGGCGTCGCGCGGCAGGGCGTTGAAGCCCATGATGGCGGCGTCGTACATCCAGGTCGGATTGCCTTCTAAATCCAGGGCGTTGGTGCTGAACACGTCCGACCCGCTGTCGCCGGCCCGGCTGGCGAGCACATAGCCATCGGTCAGCGACTGCACGGCCGCCGAGCGCCCACCACGGAAGTGCCACATGTCGAGGAACTCGCCCGCGGCGCGGTCCGCCACATCCAGGAGGTACTTGCTCGCACCCGTGTCGCCCGGCATGTGCGCCTGGTCGTCATGGCAGGTCGCCCAGCAGCCGACGGTATGGAAGCTCGCCTGACTTTCGAGGATCTGACCACCGCTCGTCTCAACCCAGTAGTTGGGCTCGACCAGCAGCTCGGTGGTGGTCGGCAGGAGCATCACGCTGATGCGATCCTCGGCGCTATAGAGGTCGTAGGTCGCATCGACGAGTTCGTTGGGTTTCTCGAACCCGGTGGTGACCCAGACCCCTTCCTTGAGCGTCAACAGGTCGTGGCTTGCCCCGGGTCGCAGCTGCTGCGTCTCCCAGGAGGCCTTGAGGAAAAACTTGTCGTTGGTATACGCCGCCTGGACGGTGATGTCCCGGAAACCCACCTTGCCGGGGATGGGATCGGCGTCTGCACCCACCAGGAGATTGCCGAGCTCGGCCGGGCCCGGTGCGCTGCTGCCGTGACAGCTGGTGCAGGAGGCCGCGCTGAAGCGAATCTGGTTGACGCGTGCACCGCTGTGCCAGGTGTCCTGATCGCCCGCCTCGCGCACCACCCACTCCCAGCTGCGCTGGGCGGGCGCGAAGGCGGTCACCGTCACCGGGTCGCCCCAGACGATCCCCTCGGGCGCGCCAGCAAAGTAGTCGACGACGGGTTCGGTCGCCCCGCCACCGCCAGAGGACGAACCGAAACAACCGGCGAGCAGGGTGCCGGCAAGCGCCGCGCACGCCACGGTGGCAAGATGATATTTATGGATATTTGCAGCTGGCATTGCGAATTCCCCCAGAGATATGAGCCAACTCGATTCGGCATCCCCAATTCCCGATTCACGACCACCGAGGCGACGGGCCGCATCAGCGGAAAGCGGGCGAGGTGCGCAATCTGGACAGCGACACGCTGTCTCGGCGCGCCCTACCGGTTGCCGCGGCAGAAACGAGTTGCCGGGGCACCGTTAGTGTGTAGTACATCCCGGGGCAGGTTGTGCGAGAAACTTGTCCGGGTATTGATGATCGTCAACCACCGGTCACGTGCTATGCCCGGTGTCGTCGTCGCCACCTAGCCGCCGGCCTCGATCAGTGCCTCCAGCTCCGCCAGGCGTCGGCTGACCAGGCGGTGGTCTTCGCTCCCTTCCGGCAGCAGGACGATGAGGCGGCCCCAGTACGCCCGTGCCCGGCGGTAATCGCCGGCTCGCTGGCCAGCGAGCCCGGCGAACCACAGGCCCCGCGGGTGTTCGGGTGCCAGCTGCAGGGCCGCCATGAGCAGCGCCTCCGGCTCGCCGGCGAAGTCACCATCCTTTAGCCGCGCCCGCAGTTCGGCGTGATCCACTAGCAGGTCGGCATCCTTCGCGCCGCCGTGTTCCATGGCGCGGGCATAGGCCTGCAGCGCCGCCCCCACACGACCCAGCGTGAGGTACGAACGGGCCAGCAGGCGCCAGCCGGCCACATCCTCCGGGTTAGCGTCCAGGCGCGCCTGCAGGGCGGTCACGGTGGCGGCCATGTCGGCGCTGCCCTCGTGGGTCTCCACCGCGGCGCGGTGAATGGCGATTCCGGCCGCGCCGCTGCCCAGGCGGTCGTAGGCCACGACGGCGAGGACCGGGACGAGCAGGACCACGGCAATCCCCACCGGCAGGCGCCAGGAGCGTGCCGGCCCGCGAGTATCGGTTGCCGGCGACGCGGCCGCTTCGAGCAGGGCGCGCTTGAGGTCCAGCCGCGCGGCCTCGTACTGCGCCGCGGAAATGGCCCCCACATCGCGATCCGCCTCCAGCTCCGCCGCCTGCCGGCGGTAGAGCGCCACGGCGTCGGTTTCCGCTGCGGGCCGCGCAGCCACGCCACGGCGCATGGGCACCAGCAGAAACAGCAGCGCCGCGATGACCAGCAGGGCAGCGAGCAACCAGAACTGGCTCATCGGCCACCCCCCGCATCGTCGTCGAGCAGGCGCCGCAGGCACGCGTATTCGTCGTCGGAAAGCGGTACCGGGGCCGTGCGGGCTCGGCGCTGCCAAAGCTTCCAGCCGAGCACCCCAAGCCCCAGGACCAGCAGCAGGCCGGGGCCGAACCATAGCAGGTAGGTACTGGCCTGCAGCGGCGGACGGAACAGCACGAAGTCACCGTAGCGGACAACCAGGTAGGCGACGATCTGCTCGTCGCTCTGGCCCTCGCGGATCATCTGCGCGACCTGCCGACGAAGGTCCGCGGCCAGCGGGGCGCTGGATTCAATCAGGTTCTGGTTCTGGCAAACGGTGCAGCGCAGCTCGCGGACCAGGCGCTGGTAGCGCTGCGCCTGCGCCTCGGTCTCGAAGCGAGCCGACTCCGCGGGCACGGCCAAGGCGCTGTTGCCCAGTGCCAGGAACAGCAGCGCCCCGAGCAGCAACCGGGCCACGCGCAGGCCGATCACGACTCCGCCTCCAGCCGCCGATACAGCGGAATCACTGTCTCTTCCACCAGCTCCGGGGTCAGCCGGCCGGTGTGCTTGAAGCGCACCACGCCGTGACGGTCGAGCACGAAAGTCTCCGGCGTGGCGTATACGCCCCAGTCGATGCCCACATTCCCATCCGCGTCGAAGCCGATGGCGCGATAGGGATCGCCGTGTCGGTCGAGGAAGCGCAGGGCCTCGGCCCGGCTGTCCTTGTAGTTCAGGCCATAGATCGGGATGCCCGCGCGCTTGAGCTCCATCAGCACGGGGTGCTCGGCCAGGCAGGTGACGCACCAGGACGCCCAGACGTTGAACAGCACCGGCTGCCCCACGAGGTCGGCGCTGGCGAGGCGGCGATCCGTGTCGCGCAGTTCGGCCAGTTCGAAGGCGGGCATCTCGCGCCCGATGAGGGGCGAGGGCAGGCTGCCCGGCTCGAGCCGGAGGCCGAACCCGAGCGCTGCGACGAGGGCGAGGAACAGTGGCAACGGCCAGAGGAACCTCAGCTTCATGGGCGCGGCTCCTCGGCGCGGGCCCGCCGCGCCGGCATCCGGTAGCGGCGGTCGGTGGCCGCGAGGAAACCGCCCAGCGCCATGAACAGGGCGCCCGTCCATACCCAGTTCATATAGGGCTTGACGTACACACGCATGAGCCACGCGCCGTCCGGCAGCGGTTCGCCCAGGTTCACGTACAGGTCGCGAAACAGCCCTCGGTCCAGGGCGGTGTGCGCGATGGGCATGGCCTGGCTCGCGTAGCGGCGCATCTCGGGATGCAACGTGCCCAGGGCTCGTTCGCCCGAGAAGACGGCGACCGTGGCGCGCTCGCCACTGTAGTTGGGCCCGCGGATTCGCTCCAGCGACTCAAGGCGGAAGTCGTAACCGGAGACGGTGACGGTGTCGCCGACGGCCATGCGCACGTCTCGCTCCTCGTCGTAGCCGAGCACGAAGGTCACGCCGATGACGAGTAGGCCAACTCCCGCGTGGGCGAACTGCATGCCAACGTAGCTGCGCCCCAGGCGGCGGGCGCGCATCCAGCGGGTCTCCTGGCACTGCGGCCGGGGACGCAGGCGCGCAAGGAGGTCCTTGACCCCCACGCTGATAATCCACAGGCCGAGAAAGATGCCGATGCTCGCCAGCAGCGACCAGGTTCCGACCAGCAGGGGCCATACCAGCCCCACCGCGAGGCTCAGGAGGAAGATCCCGCGCAAGCATCGCGCCTGCTCGACGGGATCGTCCTGCTTCCAGCGCAGCTGCATGCCGAAACCGAGCAGCAGGAGCAACGGCAGCATCAGGGGCAGGAAGATCGCCTCGAAATACGGCGGGCCGACCGAGATCCGCCCGAGGCCGAGGGTGTCCAGGAGCAGCGGGTACAGGGTGCCGAGCAGCACCGCGGCCCCGGCGACGGTGAGCAGGACGTTGTTGACCAGCAACGCGGACTCGCGCGAGACCACCCCGAAGCCGCCGCCCAGGCCAACCGAGCCCGCCCGCCAGGCGAACAGGATCAGCGCGGCGGTGACAACCAGGGCCATGAAGCCGAGCAGGAAGACCCCGCGCTCGGGGTCGACGGCGAAGGCGTGGACCGAGGTGAGTACGCCGGAGCGCACGAGGAAGGTTCCCAGCAGCACCAGCGCGAAGGTGAGGATGGCCAGCATCACGGTCCAGCTGCGGAAGCTGCCCCGCTTCTCGGTCACCGCCAGGGAATGCAGCAGCGCGGTGCCGAGTAGCCAGGGCATGAACGAGGCGTTCTCCACCGGGTCCCAGAACCACCAGCCACCCCAGCCAATGACGTAGTACGCCCACCAGGCCCCAAGGGCGATACCCAGGGTGAGGAAGCCCCAGGCGACGGCGGTCCATGGCCGGGACCAGCGCGCCCAGGCCGCGTCCAGCCGGCCGCCAATGAGCGCGGCGATGGCGAAGGCAAAGGCGACGGAGAAGCCCACGTAACCGGTATACAGGATGGGCGGATGGAAGATCAGCCCGGGGTCCTGCAGCAGCGGGTTGAGGTCGTGCCCGTCCGCGGGCGCCGGTAGCAGCCGTTCGAACGGGCTCGAGGTAAACAGGGTGAAGGCGAGAAAGCCCACAGCCAGGAGTCCAAGCACGCCGAGCACGCGGGCGAGCACCTCGCGCGGCAGGCTGCGGCTGAACACCGCCACCGCCGCGTTCCATACGGCCAGGATCAGCACCCAGAGCAGCAGCGACCCCTCGTGCCCGCCCCATACGGCGGTCAGCCGGTAGTGCAGCGGCAACATGGCGTTGGAGTGCCTGGCCACGTAGGCGAGAGAGAAGTCGTTGACGACAAAGCCCAGCGTGAGAGCCCCGTAGGCCAGAGCCACGAAGAACAGCAGGCCGAAGGCCCCGCCGGTGCCCGCTGCCATCAGCGCGGCATCCCCGCGCGCCGCGCCGAGCAGCGGCAGAGTCCCCTGGGCGAGCGCCAGGACGAGGGCGAGGATGAGGGCGAAAAGTCCGAGTTCGCCGATCATGCCTAGCGCCCCTCGGGAAGCAGGGTGCGCGCCTGCTCGCGCTGCGCCTGTTCGATCGCCTCGAAGGCCTCGGGTGGCATGTAGGTTTCGTCGTGGCGCGCCATCACCTGGCTGGCACGGAACACGCCGTCGTCCTGCAGCCGACCCGTCGCCACCACTCCCTGCCCTTCGCGGAACAGGCTCGGCAGGATGCCGTGGTAGACAACGGGCACCGCCACGACCGTGTCGGTCACGCGAAAATACACGGTGACCCCGTCGGCCTCGCGGCGCACGCTCCCGTCCTCGACCAGGCCGCCGATGCGAACGCTGCGGTCCAGGGGTACCACGGCCGCACGGATGTCCGACGGGGTATGGAAGAACACCAGGTTATCGCGGAAGGCGTTGAGCACCAGCGCGGTGGCCAGGACGAGCCCGGCCACGCCGACCAGCACCAGCAGCAGGCGCTTGCGCCGCGTCCTCACGTCCCCTCCTCCAGCCCCGGCAGGCGAGCGAGACGGCGCAGGCGGGCGCGTAGCGCACGGTGCCGGTGGCGCAGGTGCCAGCATTCAGTCGCCAGCAGTAGCGCCATCACGCCGTAGGCTCCCCACACGTAGGCCGCGTATCCACCCATCGCGAGAAATTCCGTCATTCGGGCTTCTCCAGAACCGCCTGCGCCCACGCCGAGTGGTGCTCCCGTTCGAGCACCTCGATACGGGCCCGTGCCAGGATTACCGCGCTCGCGTACAGCCAGCAGGCCAGGGTCATCACGAGCAGGGTCACGAACATGATCGTGGCCATCGTGGGCGCCTCCGTCACACGAATCGACGCGCCCTGGTGCAGCGTATTCCACCAGCGCACGGAAAAATAGATGATCGGCACATTCACCACCCCAACCAGCGCCAGCAGGGCACTGGCATCGTCTGCGCGCCGACGATCGTCGATCGCCGCGTGCAGCGCCATGTACCCCAGATACAGGAAGAGCAGGATCAGTTCCGAGGTGAGGCGCGCGTCCCAGACCCAGAACACGCCCCAGGTGGGCTTACCCCACAGGGCGCCGGTCCACAGCGCCAGCACGGTGAACAGCGCCCCCGTCGGCGCGACCGCGCGGGCCATCGCCTGCGCCACCTTGATACGCCAGACGAGGCCGATCACGGCATAGGCCGCCATCAACAGGTAGAGGAACATGGACATCCACGCGGCCGGCACGTGGATGTAGAGGATGCGGTAGCTGTCGCCCTGCTGATAATCCGGCGGCGCCACCGCCAGTCCGAGGTAGACCCCGAAGGCGAACAGCAGCATGGCTACCCCGGCCAGCCACGGTACCAGCCTTCCAGCCAGGCCGTAGAACCGCGCCGGCGCCGCGAAACGAAACCACTGAACTCCCCTTTCTGCCAAGGTCGACCTCCGTTCAGTCCAGCATGATGCGCAGGGCCGCTGCCGCGGCCCATGGCGCGGTGACGAGCGCAAACAGCAGCAGCGCGCTAAGCAGCGACAAGTGGGTCTGAGCGTCCGCACCGTGCATGACCGCGTCCAGCGCGCCGGCCCCCAGCACGAGGGGCGGCACGTACAACGGCAGCACCAGCAACGCAATCAGCACCCCGCCACCGCGCACGCCGAGCGTGAGCGCGGCGCCGATGGCGCCCACCAGGCTCAGTATCGGCGTGCCCAGCAACAGGGCCAGCATCAGCACCGGGATCTCCTCGGGCCGCAGGCCGAGCTGGACCGCCAGCAGCGGGGACACCAGCACGAGCGGCAGGCCGGTCATCAACCAGTGCGCCGCCGTGCGCACCAGCACCAGCAGGGTGAGCGGCTCAGGCGCAAGCAACAGCTGCTCCAGTGAGCCGTCGCGGTAGTCGTCGGCGAACAGGCGCGCCAGCGAGAGCATGGTGGCGAGCAGCGCGGCCACCCAGATGACGCCGGGGGCAAGCCGACGCAGCAACTCCGGCTCGGGCCCGACGCCGAGCGGAAACAGGGCGATGACGACGACGAAGAAGCCGACCACGGTGAGGGCATCCTGGGGGCGCCGCACCACCAGGGTGAGGTCCCGTTGCAGCAGCGTGCCCAGGGTCATCAGCATGCAGTGGCAACCTCGATGCCGTCAGGCAGCCGCAGGCAGGTGCAATCACCCGGAACGTCGACGGCCTGGTGGGTGGTCAGGATCACCATGCCGCCGCCGGCAAGCTGGGCCGCCAGCGCCTCGCGCAGGATGGCGCTGGCCTGGGCGTCCAGTGCCGCGAGGGGCTCGTCGAGCACCCAGAGGGGGCGTGCCTCCAGGAGCAGACGGGCGAGAGCCACCCGGCGCTTCTGGCCCTGCGAGAGGATGCCTGCCGGCAGGTCTTCGTAACCGGTCAGCCCTAGGCGCGCGAGCACCGCGTCTGCCGCCTCCCGTCCCGCGATCATTCCGCCGAGGCGGGCGGCGAAGAGTACGTTCTCGCGCACGGAGAGCTCGTCCTTGAGCGCGTCGCGGTGCCCCAGGTAGCTGAGGCAGCTGCCAATGCCCCCCTCCACGCGCGCCAGGGGCTCCTCGCCCCAGTAGACCGCGCCACGGGCGGGGCGCGAAAGACCACAGAGTATGCGCAGCAGACTCGTCTTGCCGCTGCCGTTGGCGCCCTGTACCTGCAGCAGCTGTCCGGGGGCGAGGGTGAAGCCCAGGTGCTGGAACAGGCGACGATCACCGCGTTCGGCGGCGAGATCGACGGCGCGAAGACATTCATCGGAAAGCGCTTGGGGCGGCACGTTGTTCCAGTGATCGGGTAAATGACCCGAGCCAGGCCGGGCGGCGCCGCGATCAACCCCAAACAGGAAGCACGGCACGCGGTTCTTTAGGGGCGAGATGATTTACCCCCCGCTGGAGCGCAATCTCCCGTGGTCGCTGCGCCCTTCATCAACTGTAGACAACCGGGGACGGAAAACAAACCGGTCGGCGCGGCATGGAGCCGACCGGCGCCACGACACTCACGCGCGCGACTGCATCAGCAGGCTGAACACCCACCACAGTACGCCGATGCCCGTGCCGAGCACCGCCAGCAGCGTGCCCGCCATGGCCAGCAGGCCGAGACCGATGGGATTGCCGTCGGCCGGACCCAAGGGGACGTACAGGAGCAACGGCACCCAGCACGCCATGCCGACCACCACGCTCACCACCAGGATCTTGAGCCCCGTGTTGAGATCGCTGCGAAAGAATTCCGAGATCATTCCCCCTCCCCGCCTGCGGCCCGGTACACGGCCGCGGCTACACTTCTTTTTTACTGCGCGCCCGCGCGCAAGGCAAACATCCACCCCGATCAGGCCGGTGTCGCCTGCCCGCGCCGCGCCGTCACCAGGAAATTGCGCGGCGTGAGTGCGCGCCGGCAGAAGGTGGCCAGCGCCACGTCGTAGCCCTGCTCGGCGAGCGCCAGCGCCATGTCGATCACCAGCAGGGCCTCCAGCGGGCGGCGGATGGCGTGGCGCAGGAGCTCGAAGGCCCGCACCTCGCGGGCGCGCGCGGCGGCCGCCGTCCACAGGCGTTCGCAGGCGGCGGCGTCGGGGCTCGGCAGGTGCAGCTGCTGCGCCAGCCGGCGCAGGTTTTCCTCCGCGCCCTCGCCCCGGCGCCACTCCAGCCCGGCCACCGACACAAGGGATTGGCCGGCCTCCTCGACCCAGCGCAGCAGGGCGAGCAGGCCCTGTTGTTTCAGGCGGGCCTGCGCCCTTTCGCGCGGGGCGGCGGTCACCGACTCCAGCACGGCGATGCGCAGGTCGTCGCGCTGCAGCACGAGACCACAGGCCCGCCCGGCGCGGGAGCGCCAGTGCCAGGTGGCGTGCCGCGTGCGGTGATAGCAGCAGGGCGAGAGCGCCAGTCCCTCGACGCCGCGCCGGCTCACCAGGTCCAGCAGGTGCAGGTGCAGGTCGCCACAGGCGTGCAGGGCCACCACCTGGCTGGCCGACGGCAGGGGGTCGGCCGCGACCAGCACATCCCCCTCGACCGCCAGCAGATTCACCCGGTCGCGCCGCGCCAGCGCCTGTGCCTGCGCGCATAGCGCCGCGTCGCGCTCGTACAGCGTCACCGGGCGGCCGCTGTGCATGGCCAGCAGGCGCCCAAGGTGCGACTTGCCGCCGCACCAGTCGACGATGCGCTCGGTCTCCGGCAGTCCCTCGGCCAGCACCGCCGCGGCGAAGCGCTCGATCTGCGCCCACTTGCGCCCGGGCACGTCGCGGCTGGGGTCGTGCCGGTCGGCCGGAGCCGGAAGCGCCTCGTCGAACGCGGGAAATCGCAGCGCGGGCTCGACGTCGGTGAGGCCCGGCAGCCAGGTCGCCAGCCAGGCGCGCAACGCCCCATCGTCGGCGGCGAGCGCCTCGACCGCGTCATCGCTCAGCCCCCGCAGGGCCGCTGCCAGCTCGGGGTAGTCCGGCTCCCAGGGCAGGGACGGATGATAGAACGGCGCCGGCCGCCACAGGGGCGCTGTCTCGCCTACCCGGTGGGCGAGAATCGCGAGGCGCTGTTCGAGGTCGGGGGGCGGCATCGACGAATCATAGCAGGGCTGCCGGTTCGCCGGTGGCTCCAGCCTTAGAGCGCCATCAGGCCAAAGAACACCGCCAGCGGCACGAAGATCACCAGCAGCATCAGCACCACGTTGCCCAGCGCCCTCCACGCCGAGAAGCCCTGCACCTGGGCGAGGGCCTTGATCAGCGCCACCACCGACCAGACCCCGATCACCAGGCTCACGAGGCCGAGGCCGACGAAGGCCATCAGCAGGCGCGGGTCCGCCGCCGTGCGCGGCATGTCGTCGGTAAACAGCTCGTGCCCGAACAGCGCAATGCCGGGCAGCCAGACGAGCATGCCCCACACCAGGGGGACGTTCGACCACGCCACCGCCGCGCGGATGTTCGCCGTGCTCGCCGTGCCGCCAATCCAGCTGCCCGTCCAGTACAGCAGGGCCGCGCCGACATAGAGCTGGATGACGCCGCTGATGATGCCCACGGCCAGCGCGGCGCCCAGCACCGCCTCGAGCGACATGCGGTCACCGAAGCCCTGGCCGCTGGCGCGGTCGAGCATCTGGGCGATGCCGCCGAGCGCCGCGAGCAGCAGCACCATGCGCTCCGGGTTGGTGTCGACGATCTGCTGGATCGTGGCGCGCGGCTGCAGCCACATCGAGAACCACGGATTCAGGTTCCCCGCGGGCAGCCGCAGGGTATCCCCGTAGCCATCGCCGACATCGGCCTTCGGGGTTGCGTATGGACTCTGTACACTCATGCCAGCTCCCTTTGGTCTTTAAACTGTCTGAACCCGCGAAAGTCCCGAGTCGGTCGCGCAGGACATGGACCCTGCCCGCTAGTCGTCCTCATCGGGCGGCCCCACCCAGAACAACGGATTGTGCGCTACCTCCCACAGGTAGCCGTCGGGGTCCGCAAAGTAGCCGGAGTACCCACCCCAGGCCTTCCGCCCGGCGGGCATGGTGAGCGTGGCGCCCGCCGACACCGCCTGGCGTAGGACGGCATCGACCTCCGCCTCCGATGCGACGTTGTGCGCGAGGCTGAAGCCCGGGAACCCGGGGCGCTGCGCGGCCACCCCGGCATCCTCCGCCAGCGCCTCCCAGCCATAGAGCCCGAGCCAGCTGCCATGGAGAACGAAGAACGCCACCTCCGGTGGCGACTCCATCCGCGGCAGGGCCAGCTCGCGCTCGTAGAACGCGATCGAGCGCTCCAGGCTTTGCACTCCCAGCGTGATCATGCTGATTCTCGGCTTCACCGGCATCTCCTTCGCTACAGCGCATCGACCCGGCCGTCCATCCCGGGGGATGACAGTTAATGGCCAGCCACCCCTGCCTTCGCGGGTAAACGAAGGGATGGCGCTATCGGCAGGTCATTCACCCGTATCGGTGCGCTGCCTGCTCGCACCGATCATCAGGCCGAGCTCCAGGACACTCAGGAAAACGCCGACGCCGATCAACGATACCGCGAATGTTTCGTGCGCCAACAGCGGGTGGAGTTGCGCTGCCGCGTCTCCCGCGAAATAGCCGTACAACCCCAGCCCGAGCAGCACCCCCGAGGTGACGCTCAGAACCATTACCCATCGCACGCGATTCCCCATGTCTCCCTCCTGGATCACTCTGCCTGTCACGCCTGCCGAAACCGTGCAGGCATGTACATCATCGCACCCACCCCTGCCGGTTCGCCAGCGCTGGCGGCAGGTCCGGGCACGGGTCCGCAGGCCGGCATGGCAAGCCCCGGATTCCCATCTATACTCCGTTACCAGCCATCACGAACCGATTGGGACGCGGGCCCCTCGCCAATGCGGGTGCCGCGCCAACTCGACGCGAGGTGCCACATGAAGCCTGTCATCCTTGCCGCCGGCTGTATCCTTGCCGTGCTCGCCTTGGCCAGTCCCGCACTGGCCGATGACCGCTACCGTGACTACGACCGCTACGACGGCTACCGGGAACTGCCCTACGACAGGCACCGGCACCACTACCGCAACCGCCATCACGAACACCGCGGTCACCGCTACGCCTACCAGGGGCACTGGCGCTCCTGGGACGAGTGGGACCGCTACACGAGACGGCATCCTGAACTACGCCGGCATGGGCGCTACTATTACGAGGGCGCCCACCTGATGTTCCGCACCTGCCCGCCCGATTCGAACACCTGCATCTACTTTTCCATCGGCAGGTAACGCGCACGGCAACGCCCAAGGCGCCTAAACCAGCCGAATTGTTCACAGAAGAATCCGACGGCCGGTGTCTGGAGCACATCAGTACCGAAACGGTGGGGCCGTCGGTGCTCGGTTGTCTGTTGCAGCAGAGCGGCGCCGCGGGCCTGGGCGAAAGGCCAGCCCTGGCGGCACACCCAAAGCTGGAACCTTCATCCCTGCGAGAGAACCTGTGCCGGAGTCGATCCAGTACCGGGGTTCAGTGAACGAAGGCCGCTGGATTCCCAGCCTTCGCGGGCATGACGGGAAGATGCCCTGGCACGAGATGTCACGTACGCGGTAACAACCGGCACGGAACAACCGGCCGAGAGATGACGCGGGGTCCGTGGGAAGATCGCGGCGAACGGCCCCCGGCTTCGCATGCCCGCACCGGGTGCCGCTCAGTGGAGCCACGCCTGCCGGATCTCGTACAACATCTCCCCCAGTTGCCGGGTGCGCACGGGACTGTGCGCCTGGCCGTGCTGCTCGAAGTACAGCTGGTCACCCTCGATGCGCACAAGCCGCACCCCGACCCCGTCGAGCTCCGCGCGCAGCGCCTCCAGGCCCGCATCGCGGGGGCCAGTGGAGGGTGTCGGTGATTCGGTCAGCAGGCCAACCACCGCGAGTACGGCGGGCAGATCCACGCGGCGGGTTCGCGCCGTGATCACGGCCAGCGCCTTCCGAATGGGCTCTCGACGCTCATGCGAATGCCGCGGGGGCAGCGCAAGGGTGCCGCGCAGCAAGGCACTGACACGTGCCTGCCAGGCCGCCGGCGGCGGTGACTTCTCGAAGGCCATCATGGGTTCGTGGGCGATGTGCACACCGGCCTCGTTGCCCCGCTCGATCTCCGCCAGCACCAGCAATGCGAGCGCCCGCGCCAGGTCCAGCCGTGGCATGAGGTCATCCAGGCGCGCGTCGGCCGCGGCATGGAGGTCGAGCAACAGGTCCGGCCAGGGCGGCGTCACCGCCCACAGCGTCGCGCCCAGCACCGTGGCGGGCCGCGCAGCTCCCGCCAGTGTTCCTCGCAAAGCGCGACCAGCGTCTCCTGCAGCGCGGCGCGGCGCACGTCCGGGACCTTCCTGAGCAGGCGGCCGGCCTCCTGCGCACTGTGGGACATACTGGGCATGGGCTATGACCGATGGGGCTCCTGGTAAACAACGTAATACCGGGGCTTCATGCGCGGGGCCTCCCGGGCCATCCACCCCTGATGATTGTATACGCCTCGGGCATCGGCAGGCGCCGCAGCGACGGACTACACTCGTCTCTCCCGGTACGGACACGGAGGGCCTCCCATGAACCTCATCCAGATCACCGGCGGCCTGCTCATACTGCTGACCGCCTTGTGTGCCGGCAGCGCCGGGGCAGCCGACCCCCTCTACCGGCAGGGCGAGGACATCTTCATCGAGACCGGTGTCGAGTCCCCCGACCGCACGCCCACCTGGTATGCCCCGATGGCCGCCAGGCCCTATGCGCCGGTGTTCGAGCTCCTGGCCACGCGCGGGACCCAGGGCCGCTACTACCCCTACACCTACACCGCCACCCTGAAGGACATCATCAAGTTTCACGGTCACGATTGCGAAGGGACCATCCACGCGGCCAACAGCGCGCGCGTCGCATTCGACATCCTGTTCCCGGACGGCATCATCGACCGCAGCGTGCTCTGGGGCATCTCGGGCAACTCGCCCTGCTGGTCCGATGCCATTGCCTTCCTCACCGGCGCGCGGGTGCAGTACGGCAACCTGGGCTTCTTCAGGGAATCACGTTACGGTCACGCCATCCTGCTCTACCGCGAAGACACCGAGACGGCGGTTCTGGCCACTTGGAAGCGCGGGATCAACAACATCCCGGGAGAACCCGTGGTGCTGCCCGGCAAGATCGGCTGGAAGACTGCCGTCGACATCGACGAGGTGATGAAGCTCAAGGAAGACGTCAAGGCCGCCGGCGGCACACCCACGCCCTACCAGGTCGACCTGCTGCGACACCTTCAGTGGAGGCACGTCAATGACATCCTGGAGCACCCCCTGCACGATAGCTACCAAGCCAGGATCATCGAGGATTTTCGCTGGGAGGACTGGGTCGACCCCGAGAAGACCATAACCAAGACACATCCGCGCTCGGATATCCGGCTGCGTAATTACCCGTACCGATCCCGCCCGGTCTCCGGGCCCGAGTAGTCGCGAGCCGGAACCGGCCCCGGGCACCGTCCGTCCACCCGGCACTCACGGGCCAGCCGGACGCGCGATCCCAGGCGCGCCACGCGTTTCCATGCGCCCCCACACCGGGGTTGCACGCCCGCAACGTGATTGGCACCGGAAACCCCTGACACTACACTGCCTCGAATGAACCTTTCGATGCTTCTCACCTTTCTCGGCGGTGTCGGCCTGTTCCTGCTCGGCATGCGGCTGATGACCGATGGCCTCAAGGTGGCGGCCGGGGATGCCCTGCGCGAAATCCTGGCCCGAGGCACCGCCACCACCGGTCGCGGCATTCTCTCCGGCATCGTGATCACCGCGGGCGTGCAGTCCTCCTCGGCCGTGATCTTCGCCACCATCGGCTTCGTCAATGCGGGGCTGCTGACCCTGCTCCAGTCGGTCGGCGTGATCATCGGCAGCAACATCGGCACCACCGTCACCAGCTGGCTGGTGGCACTGGTCGGCTTCAACGTCAACCTGCCGGCGCTGGCGTTGCCGGCCATTGCGCTGGGTGTGTTCCTGCGCATCACCGGCGGCGATTCCCGGCGCGGCTCACTGGGCGACGCGCTCACCGGTTTCGGGATCTTCTTCCTCGGCCTGGATGTACTCAAGGGCACCTTCGCCGGCATCGGCGAGCAGGTGGATCTCGCAAATTATGCCGACAGACACTTAATGCTGTTCGTCCTCATCGGCATCGTGCTCACCGTGCTGATGAACTCGTCCAGTGCCGCGCTGGCCGTCATCCTCACCGCGGCCGGCAGCGGGCTCATCCCCCTCACGGCGGCCGCGGCGCTGGTGATCGGCGCCAACATCGGCACCACCTCCACCGCCATGTTCGCCATGCTGGGGGCCACCGCCAGCGCCAAGCGCACGGCGAGCATGCACGTCCTTTTCAACGTGATCACCGGCGCGGTAGCCCTGATACTACTGCCCGCCCTGCTGTGGCTGGTGATGTGGATCGCCATCCAGCTCGGGCTCGAAGCCACGCCGGCCACCACCCTGGCAATCTTTCATACCGTGACCAAGCTGGTGGGGGCAGCAATCGTCTGGCCGCTCTCGCCCTACCTCGTGCGGTTTCTCGAGACGCGCTTCGTCTCCGGCGAGGTCGATGAAGGGGTGCCTCGCCACCTCGACCGCACCATCGCCGGCACGCCGGACCTCGCACTGGAGGCCCTGAACATGGAGATCCGGCGCATCAGTGAACTGGCGCGCCGCAGCGCCTTCGCCGCCCTGAGCGCCGAAGGCCCGCCACCGTCGTTGTCGCTGGAACGTGACCGCGACGCCATTCAGCGCCTGGTGATCGCCGTCGGTGAATTCACCACCCGCGCCCAGCATGGCGACGTACCCCAGTCGATTGCAGGCGGCTTCCCGGTGGCCCTGCGCATCACCCAGTACTACGCCAACATCGTCGAACGTGCCGAGGAGTTGGTGCGCTCCCAGATCGCCATGCCGCCCGTAAAGGATGAAGAGCTCGCCTCGGCCGTGGCCGACTACAAGCGCCAGGCGGTGCACCTGCTCAAACTCACCGACCCTTATACCGAGGCCTTTTCCGCCACCGCGATGGAAGAAGCGAAGAGCGTCACCGAGGACAGCTACCAGCAGCTCAAGGCGACCCTGTTGCGCGCCGGCGTGCAGGACCGGATAGCCGTGCGCCAGATGGTCGCGCGCCTGGATGAGATCAGCGCGATCCGCCGCATCCTCGACCAGGCCTTCAAGGCCGCCCGGTACACGGAAGTCCTGCGCCAGGACCTGCATCAGGCGTCGCCCGCCGAAGCGGCAGACAATGCGGTGGAAAAGGTAGCGGAAGAAACGGGGACGCCCGGAATCAACGAGGGCGAGAAGTAGCCCGCGGCCAGGTTGACCCTTGATCCCGGGCAGGCTGCATCACCGCCGTCCGTCCGCGGGTTCGACGTCCGGACCCGGAAGCGACTCTACCGTCTTAGCGCGAAGCATCCGACCTGAACGACAGTTCATGTTGAATCTGCTCCACGAGAGCCCGCAGCGCCCCTTGATCAAAGAACTCGGTCCCGATGGAATACAGGTCTCCACCCTGTTTGTGGAACACCAGTCGCCTCGGAGACAGCACGACCCCCCACTTCTTCGATTCCTCGATCACCTCGACACCGGCCAGCTCGTCAACCGACGCACCCCACATGAAATTCGGGCCATGCGTAATAGATAGTCCGTCCCCACCAAGCGTGATCTTGAATGTGTATTCGTCCTCTGGCCGGAAAAGCCAAAGGATGGCAGTAACGACTGCCGCCCCGGCAAATGCCCCCCAGTTTTGCCACGAAGTGGTGATGAACACGACCAAGGCGCCGCCCCATAGGCCTGCAAGCAGAATGGCCATCTTGCGTTTCGCCTCGGGAGTAGTTCGCGGATTACTGGCGGTGAGCTCCATGGCTAACATCGCCACAACCCCACGCGGATCGTTTCCAGTGCTGCATCTCGCCTGGCAGCGAGCACCACAGCCGTGGAACACAGCAGGACGATCCGCTCGTGGTAGCGATGGACAATGCGCAGGAAAAAACCCGGCAGATGATGGCGATGCGCGCGTGACATGACCTCCCTTCCTGGAAGCCCGCTGTCGGGGCTATGAATGGCCTCACAAGGCCGCTGCGTCATAGAAAATACGCTGCTTTTATGCCCCGCACAATCGGCTGGCCTGGCCCGACCCCGGCCTGTCGGGCCACGGCGCGCTCACCAGTGTTCCGGCCTGTCCAGCGAACGCGCACACACCAACCGACCGCTTACCGCATCAAGCGCATCTCCCTGCAACGCCAGGGCCATCCATGCCTCCGGATACGCGAGCGGATAGGGGGCACGCACCCGATGCTGATGACTGAATCCGAAGCGGCGGTAATACCCGGGATCCCCCAGCACAAATACCAGCTGGACACCCCGCTCGCGAAGCGTCTTCAGGCCATGCTCGACAAGCTCACGCCCGACTCCCTGACGCTGAAAGCCCTTCGCCACCGCCAGCGGCGCGAGTATGCAAGCACGCACATGCCCGCTACCCGTCACCTGCACGGTGCTGAAGATCACGCTCCCGATCACCTCCCCGTCCGTCTCGGCAACCAGCGCAAGCAGCGGCCTTGCCGTGGCATCCGCCAGCAGCTCCGTGACCAGCACCGACACCGCCTCGCCCTCCTCACCGAAGACATCAAGATGAAGCGTTCGGATCGCCGTCTGATCGGCTGCCACGGCTTCCCGTATCTGCACAGAACCACCCGGACTAGTCAAAGAGATCAGTGAATGATATTAGCCCGCGGGCTACCAGATGGCGTCCCATCGTCTACCATGGAACCAGCATCCGCGCCCGAACATCGCTAGCATCACTGACAGCGCCCCACGCCGGCAACCAACATCGCCAGAGAGGCCACCGGACCATGCAACGCCCGACGCCCGACACCAGCTCTCGCCGCCCGAGGCGCACCCGGCGCCAGCTCAACCGCCTGCTTCCGCTGCTGATCTTCGGCGCCGTCGGCGGCTACATCCTCGTGCAGGAAGTGCCGACCGTGAACCGCTGGTACCAGCAGCTCACCAACCCCGGGCGCCTCACCGCCACCGAGGCCTGCCAGCGCGCCGCCCTGGTCGCGGCCGACCGCCCCGAAACGGCGCGGAGGCGAGCTACCGGTACAGCTGCTACACCGACCGGGAGGGAAGGCTGCTGAGCCGGAATCGGGAGAAGGGTGTAGTGAAGCCCGAGTAAAGAGGCAATGCCGGGCTGGGCTATGGGGAAACCGTGCGCTGTCCCGTGTCGATGGCCAGCGGCAGGAAGAATTGTTTAGCCAGCGCCAGCGCCTGGTTCAGGTCGTAGATATCGCGCATGCCCTCCCCCGCCTCGCGCCACTGT
>OMKS01001134.1_pt1 | contig 24306 bp, 20 predicted proteins | sample 1674721 | NCBI WGS metagenome assembly OMKS01 (sample SAMN06264996, study PRJEB25208) | sediment metagenome | isolation source: hot spring sediment | place: USA: California | collected 2014-09-02
GGCCCGCGTTCCCCCGGGCAGTGGCATGGTAGAGGGCGCCCGGGAACTCCAGCCTCAGCGGTCGGACCATAACTATCTGATCATACCGTCACCTCGATCAAAAGTAAAGACCTGACCCCCATGGTGACCCCCACGACTACAGCAGCCTTAACCAAAACCGCACTCAGACTTCGACGTCGCCCTCTCATCCGGCTCTCCCCCGCCTTGGCGCCCCCCTGCCCGCAGTCCTGCCAACATCCCCGTTGTCGGCGCCGTTCAACCCCAAGCCAACGCCTGCCTACCCGAAGAGCAGCCGCCCCAGCCAGCGTAATGGGGCTGCTATCCACTCCAGGAGGGGCTCGTCCCACTCCGTGCTGAGGGATATGTAGAAGCTATCCGGCAGGTTGAAGTGGAAGACGTAGGCAGCATCGAGCCGGAATCCCCTCCAGCGGACCGATGCCCCTACGCTGCTCCCTTCCCGGTTCATCCCAATGCGCAGCACGAGCGGGTCGAACTGAACGTGCTCCACCCCAAACCGGACGCACGACACGTCTCCCCGCGTGATCAGGTGTTCTGTGAAGTCGAGCGCGTACAACGTGTCCGCCGCGCGCCAGGCTATCCCCACAGCGATGTCCCGAGGCCAAGGTTCTCTGTGGCCGCTCGCGAAACGGAGATCCGTGCTCAAGGCGTTGCGCCACACGATCGCATAGGTGCGTGCCCCCTCCCGGAACGAGATCGCCGGACTGAGCGCGACCCCCGTCCCCTGGGTTGGCAGCGCGAGCGCGTAGAGCTTGGCCTGCAGACCCACCGAGACCATCGCCCCAGCGCGTACTCCACCTGCCAGGATCAGCCCTGTCTCCGTGTAGCGGAAGGAACCGATCACGTTCCCGTAGAGGTCCCTCTTCTCCAACGTGTCCGAGTCGAGGATCAGAAGCTGGATCCCCCAGCCCCTCTGGGCAGCGGTGAGCGCTCCGTAGGAGTAGGCCCCAAACGGCCGCGTGAACATGGAGGAGAACGCCGTGGCCCCGAGCTGGGGAAGGCCTGCCGGGTTGTAGAACACCGCCCCGTCGTCGTCTGCCACAGCGAGGAACGCGTCCCCCATGCCAATCGCGCGCACCGATACGCCCAGCTCGAAGAGGGACGCCGCGTTGACGAACCCGCGGCCCAGAGCTAACCAAGAGGCAGTTGCAAGAACGACCGCTACCGCTGCTGCGCGCCTGAAAGGGTTCATCGCGTCACCACCATCTTCTCCACCGGCGAGTAGGTCACTCGCCCGTCTGCATGCCGCACTTCCACAAGGTAGAGGTACAGCCCCGTGCCCAACCGCCGTCCGCGGCTGTCGCGGGGCTCCCACCTCCCGGTCTCCGGGTACCGAGTAGCAGTGGGAGGAAGCTCAATCCGATGCAGCAACGCCCCGTCCGCGGCGAAGATCTTGAGGGTCGCTGCCACCGCATCGTCCGGCAGGTTGAGCCAGAAGATGCAGCCAGCGGCGAGAACGGGGTTGGGACCATGCCAGACCATACCCTCTTTCGGGGGCAAGGGAGGAGCATAGCCGATCACGTAGGTGAAGTCTGGCGACCTGCTCTCATCAACTCGGCCATCGCCGTTCGCATCTATCCGGAGGAGGTAGGACTCAGCTCCGGGGACTAGGTCCACGTATGCTTTGGTGCCAGATGTGCACGCGATGTCAGAGCTCCCCAGGATGCGCATTCCCTGACCGACCGGATGTGCCTGCAGGAACGAGAACCTCCCCGCCACAGTCCCACTGATCTCCGCTGAATAGCTCAGATCCAGAGGAAGCTGGAAGATCCTCGTGTCCCCTGCCACCACAATATGGGCACCCGGAATCTCGTTCCTGCCAGCGTCCGATATCACTCGCCCACGGTCATCTATGATTGTGACGTTGACCGGACACTTGATGATGGCAAGCAGCCATTTCAGTGGCCTCGGCTCTACGGCCCGAAACTTGAGAAGCTGCCCATACTCGAAATCAGGGGCTCCTCCAGAGAAGCCGAACACGCCTGTGGCGGTGTTGTACTCCAAACATGGGAACACCTCCGGGCCAGAACCGTGACGGTATGGGTAGTTGTTGTCGTACGCGACGAAGTAGATGCTGTCCCCCAGCCTGACGCTCCGGTACACCGTGACTGCGTGTCCCTCCTCGCGAGAGGAGCTCTGTAGCCTGAACCATAGGCCAAGGAGGATCGGGCGTCGCTGCTCCAGACTCGTTTGCAGCTTCCGGCTCTCCTCCCCCGCATCGTAGCTGCGAAAGGCAGCGAAGAAGTCCTGGTTCCAAAAATGAACCTTGATGGCGTACCATACAGCATCTGAGGCCGGGAGTTCATAGGTGCGTTTCAGCTCAGGCGGCCGCTGTCTCGGATCCACTGCGTGCCACCAGTTGTAGTAGAGCGTGCTCGTCTCAGCGAACCCGTAGCAGCAGCCTAGTAGCTCGATGTCCTCAAGGCCGACGTAGTGCAGAGGTATCTTGACCATAGGGTTGTTCGCAAAAACGTAACCGTCCCGAGATACTCGGAAGCTTGTGGTAGTTATCCTCCAATCAGGAAACTCGACCTCCATGATCCACGGCGAGAAGCCTTGCCCGTCTGCGATCATCTTCACGTCCACGGCGTAACCCTGGTAACCCTCCTCCCAGGGAGAGGGGTCAAAGACCATGCCGACCTCGCTGGTGTGCCCCGGCGGTACCGCGATTACACTCGGCCCGAGCACATAGCTGGGATACTCAAGCCTAACCCGACAGATCTCGCCTGTTGAGTTCTCGAAACCCAGGCCAATGTAGAGGGGGTTCCGGGAAACGGGTGCAGTCCAGACTATGTCGCAGATGCTGAGTGCGTCTCCAGCTTGTGCCGTTACTCGCACCACACTCGATTGCGCGCCCATTGCGGTTACGCGCACGGCAACAGAGATAATTGCTGACTCGTTACTCTCAAGGTAGACACTGTCTGCTGATAGGACGGCGGAGACCCAACTGTCCGTGCTGACGTCCAAGGCGATGACTCCAGCCGCACCGTCATTCTTCACCTCAACGACCGTGGACACACTCATTCCTTCCCACATCTGCAAACGCACCGGTGCGTGAGGCGGAACTCCAATACGCGGCACTGCCCCTTGAATACCACGCCTGAACCACGCCTTGGTGTTGTCGTAATCCCATCCAGAAGTGAGATCGGCACGATCCATGGCGAAGACCCCGAAGTCGATGGCATTCTCGACCTCCGGCCACTGGTCGTTGATCGCAAATGTCCATGCCAATCGGTAGCCCTCCAGTCCCGCCTCTGTGATCGGTGTCGCCGCCACGCTGACCGTTGTCAGGTAGTTCGCTCCCTCCTCGCCGGCCCAGGCGGCGGCATGGCCGTCCTCCTGAGACCACATCATGGTGAGGGGCTTTGTGGGGTGAGCAAGCCGGAGATAGCAATACTTGAGGTCGGTCCTCCCGTCGGGGTCGAAGTACTTGGCGGTCACCGTGTACTCGGTGTCGGGATACATAACCTGTGGCTGCCCGCTGATTTCCGAAGCGCGGGCAATGGGGGCGTGGGCGACTGAAGCACCGGAAATCGCGCAGAGATTCCCGTCATTCGACCCCACGTAGATAGTTCCGTCAGCCCCTATGGCAGGTGACGAGATGACTGGGCCGCCGATATGATGACTCCACTTGAGAGTTCCATTGGGGTTGATGGCATGGAGATGTCCGTCGTGAGATCCCACGTAGATGGTGCCGTCGCCTCCCACTGCAGGGGAGGAGGAGGCTGGATCCCAGTGGGTTGGCGGGACAATGGAGGTCGTGAACCTCCACTTCTGGGTGCCATTGGGGTTGATCGCGTAGACGTTCGCAGGCCCGCCTTCATAGAAGGCCGGTACAGAGTGCACATAGATGGTCCCGTCAGGTCCTATCGCAGGAGAGCATAGGACGGCCGCTCCTGTAGCGAGACTCCATCTCAGGGTGCCATTCGGGTTGATCGCGAAGAGAGTCTTCTCCTCTACAGTTCCCACGTAGATGGTACCATCAGCCCCGATGGCAGGCGAGTGGAACGCACTTGCACCGGGAAGACCGCCGCGCCTCCACCTCTCAGTTCCATCAGCGTTGATCGCATAGAGGTGACCACCACCAGCCGCGTAGATAGTCCCGTCATTGCCTATTGCAGGAGATGAGTGGAAGCTGCCATCGCCGGGGAAACTCCACTTCAGGGTCCCATTGGGGTTGATCGCGTAGAGCCTGCACTCGTACGCTCCAACGTAGATCGTGCCGTCAAGGCCAATGACTGGAGAGGAGTAGACGTTGTCCTCGGTGAGGAAGGTCCACTTCAGGGTGCCATTTGGGTTGATCGCGTAGACTCTCCCGTCGCTTGAGCCCACATAGATGGTCCCATCTGCCCCTATGGCAGGAGACGAGATGATGAAGCCCCCGGTCTGGTAGTTCCACTTGAGTGTTCCGTTGGAGTTGATGGCGTAGATTCTCCCGTCCTCGGAACCCACGTAGATGGTGCCGTCTCCGCCGATGGCGGGGGATGACCTGACAGCGCCACCTGTAGGGAACGCCCACTGCAGCTGAGGCTGGCCCGGACCAATGCTTGGAGTTCTCCCAGTCCGCTGCGGATTCTGTCCGAACATAGGCCAGGGATTCCTCGCCCCCACTGGGTAGCTGCAGCTTGGGATATGCTCCCACTCAAGCAGCCACATCTCACTCGGACCACGCCATACCCCGATGGAGATAGCTAAGTAGGCAGCCCCGTCGTACGTAGCGTCTTGACGAAGCCACTCTTCCAGGAAGTCGACGTCTACGGTTCCTGTGAGATTCACCCGTCCTGTCCCTGGGCCAACCTCGTAGTTATGGACAATCCCGACTGCCCTCCCGTTGGCCAGCCCTAACTCGGCAGACAGATACGCTCTGTCAACGCCCGAGAGACCGTAGTCCACCGTTACGGTAAAGTGAACCTGTGCCCCTCTAGTCAGCAGGGTGCCGCAGGGAGGGCTAACTGACACAAGGTCGACGTACCCGTCAGCCGACTGAAGCGGTCCTAATGACGCCGGGCCCAACCACTCGCTCGGCGCCGCACTGCCCTCTGGAGAAGGTACACTCAGGGAACTCTGCGAACCCGCTAGATCACTCCATGAGTGGCAGAGCCCAGGCGCATCTGCAATCCTGACACGGGTGTCAGCAGGAACAGCCAGCCCTATCTGCGTCTCTGCGGCAGAGGCTGACCACGCCAGAAGGAGCCCTGCAACCGCCGCCTGCCACACGACACGGTAGCTCATCTCCCGCCTCCTAGAGCATCTTACCCAACGTTTCCCATTTGCCTCAGCCGGCATGCGCTGAAGCCTGTTTGTTGCACGTAGCAGAGCCAGTGTAGCACTTCTTCGACCCGCAGCGCCGCCGACGCGATCAAAGCGGCCACACTCGCCAACCTGCTGAACTCTGTATCGACTACCGCCAACACTGCACGCCGACCCGCGCGGCGATCTCCTTGGCCCCGGCCCGGGCGATGTCCTGCGGGCTCGCACCGAACCGGAAGCCGAAGATCTCGATCCCAGCCACGTTTACCGTGATCTCGTGGGCGATGAACTCCGCAGTAGCCAGATCGAGCACCCGCACATCCACCGTCACCCAGCAGGCAATGCCCCTAAATAGCACATCCAAGACGGGAAGGTTGATATAGGAGGTCTTGATCTCTCGCCAGTCGGTAATCGTCCCTGTCACCACGCAGTCGGCCGCCAGCGCTTGGGCGGTCTTGCACCCCCGGCAGGAAAGCTCGGTCTCCACAGTGGTGGCGAAGAGCTGCCCAAGATCCAAACCCCGTGCCCAAACCCCACTCTGGTTTTCAAACGGAAGAGCGCCGAACGTGGGGATGGGCAGAGGACACGCCGTGAAGCATCGCTGGGGGAACGGGTATCTCTGGGCCATGGAGTGGGCGAGCTGGCACGCGATCTTGTCCCCGGCCCGTTCGAGGGACTTCTTCCCCGCGAGCTCGGCCGAGAAGTCCACCCCGCCGGTGTGAAGGGCCTCGGCAGCGAGGATGGGCCCGGTGGATGCGTCAATCGCCCGCACCTCGACCCGCGCCCGGCCATCCTGCACCCGCGGTCGCCCCGGGATCCTCAGCGCTTCGAACACCTCCACCGTGGAGACGGCCTCGCCCACGACGAGGATGTCCGCGGCCAGGCCGTCCCGCCCCGCTAGCGCCCGAATCGCGGCCTGGTCTCCCGCTAGCGCCCGCCTAGCGAGGTCTTCCTTCGTGGAAAGCCCGTCCGGCGTCGCCCGGAGAAGCCGAACGTGCACGAGATCGAGGACGTTGAACCCGTACTTGAGGAACTCGCGGATGATCGCCGTCTCCGCCGCCGGGTCCGGGATCGGACGTGGTACCCGCTCGATGATCACCGTCGCGGGGATGACCACCGCCACCGTGGGACAGACTTGACCTAATGATGCAAGACCCGCCAAAAGGAGAACCGCCCCTGCTGCCACCCACCTCGCCATACGTTCCCTTCGTTCAGCCCGTGGCGTACGGGCCTCTGCCGCGACCCGCGGGATGGCTCGGGCCCGCCCCTTGTGCCGTGGCCCCGCACACTCTACCGCGAAACAGCGCTAAGCGTCAAATCCGGCTCACGCATCACCAACGTCAGTTCTGTTCTTGTTTAGTAGCGGCCTGCCGGTCGACGGCTATGACCTGTACGAAAACTTCGGGAACGCCATGGGTGCAAACGGTGATCGCGGCGGATCGTCATGTTCCTCCCCTCTGCGCCACTGCCGCAGGGCGTACCCCGCGCTGGGGAGGCCGCGGGAGGACCGCATCCGTCTCAAACTGCTACCCGCGCGCGGCGCGGACGATCGCCCAGAACGCGTCGGGGTCAAGAGACGCTCCCCCAACGAGGGCCCCGTCCACATCGGGGAGGGAGAGGAACTCACGGGCGTTGTCCGGCCTCACCGAGCCGCCGTACTGGATCCGGATCGCCTCGCCACGGGACCCAAACCGCTTGCGGAGCCAGCCCCGGATTCGCGCCGCCATCGCCTGGGCAGCGGGGGGCTGGGCGGCCACGCCAGTCCCGATCGCCCACACCGGCTCGTAGGCGATCACCAGGCCGTCGGGGTCGCCCACGGAAGCGAGGGCCTCCCCAAGCTGCCGCTCCACGACCGTCCACGCCCGACCCCCCTTCCGCTCATCGAGGGTCTCCCCCACACACAGGATCGGGGCCAGCCCGTGGTGGAGCGTGGCGCGGACCTTGCGCCCGACGAGGGCATCGTCCTCGCCAAAGAGCTTCCGCCGCTCGGAATGGCCACACAGGACGTAGCGGACGCCGAGGTCGGCCACCTGAGCTACCGATACCGCACCCGTGTAGGCGCCCGCTGACTCGGGGCGGGCATCCTGAGCCCCGAGGCCGAGCGGGGTCGGGGCAAGGAGCGCCGCCGCCGCGGGGAGGGCGGTGAACGAGGGGATCACCACCACCTCCACCCCCGGATCCTGGCCCGCGAGCTCGATCAGCCGCTTGAGATAGGCCCGCGCTTCGGGGATCGTCTTGTGCATCTTCCAGTTCGCAGCAACGATCGGGATCCTCACGTTCCCTCCTTCGGCGATTGACAGAGCCCATCCTAGGCTCTATCATGGCCTGTGCAAGGGGACATCGGGGACGGGGAACGCTCGCAGGGCTCATCGTGAGCCTGGCGGGTGGCGGTGCTCCTCGGAGAGGGACTCCGTAAAGGGGGGACGACGAGCATGACGATCGCGATCATCGTCGCGGTGGTGGTGCTGTTCCTCACCAACGCGATCAGGGTCGTTCGGGAGTACGAGCGGGGGGTCATCTTCCGCCTCGGCCGCCTCGTCGGCGCGAAGGGGCCGGGGCTGTTCCTCATCATCCCGCTCGTGGACAAGATGGTGAAGGTGGACCTGCGCACGATCACCCTCGACGTCCCGCCCCAGGAGGTCATCACCCGCGATAACGTTCCCGTCAGCGTGAACGCCGTGGTGTACTTCCGCGTGGTGGACCCGCAGGCGGCGGTGGTGGAGGTGCTCGACTACATCGAAGCCACACGCCAGATCTCGATGACCACCCTGCGCTCCGTGCTCGGGAGGGTTGAGCTGGACGACATCCTCGCCGAGCGGGAGAAGCTGAACAGGGAGCTCCAGCAGATCATCGACGAGCACACCGACCCCTGGGGGATCAAGGTGAGCACGGTCGAGATCAAGGACGTGAAGATCCCCACGGAGATGCAGCGCGCGATCGCCCGGCAGGCGGAGGCGGAACGGGAGCGGCGCAGCAAGGTCATCAACGCGGAAGGAGAATTCCAGGCGGCGGAGAAACTGCGGGAGGCGGCGGCGATCATGCGCCAGGCCCCGGGTGCTCTCCAGCTCCGGTACCTGCAGACCCTGTCCGAGATCTCCACCGAGAACGCGACCACGATCGTGTTCCCTGTCCCCATCGAGATCCTCGACGCCCTGCGCGGGCGCCCCCAGGGTTGAGGGTCTGCGCGCTGGGGAGCGGATCGTCCGGCAACGCCCTCCTCGTGGAGGGCCCGCAAGGTCGGCTCCTCGTCGACGCGGGCCTTCCCTGGCGTGAGCTGGAGGCTCGCGCGGCCCGCGCCGGGCTAGGCCTGACCGGGCTCCGCTGGGTCGTCCTCACCCACGAGCACACGGACCACGTGCGGGGGTTGGATCCCCTCCTTCGCCGGGGGATCGACGTCGCCGCCAGCGCGGGCACCTTGCGCGCCCTGGGGATCGAGGGCACCGCGCTGGAACCGGGACTGGAGGTCGCGGGGATCCGGGTGTTTCCGTTCCTGGTCCCCCACGACGCTCGACAGCCGGTCGGGCTCCGGCTGGAAGCGGACGGCGCGCGGATCGGGATCGCCACCGACCTCGGGGAGATCACGGCGGGCATCCTCTCCGCGCTTGCCCCGTGCCAGACCTTGGTTCTGGAGGCGAACCACGACGTGTCCCTCCTCCTCGCTGGGCCCTACCCATGGCCGCTGAAGGCACGAATCCTCGGGCCGGAGGGACATCTGGCGAACGAGGAGGCAGGCTGGGCGATCCGCACCTTGGGGAACGGGCTCCGCTGTGTGCTGCTCGCTCACCTCTCCGCGGAGAACAACAGGCCGGCGTTGGCGCTGGAGACCGTGGCGCGGGCGGTGGATGGGTGGGGAGGGCGCCTCTTCCTGACCTACCCGGAACGGCCGAGCGTGGTCGTCGGGGAGTAGGGGCGGGCGATCCCGAGGGCGGCCATCCCCCGCACGATCTCCCCCACGCTCGGCACGGCCGTCCATCCGCTCCAGAACTCGGAATTGCGTTCCGTCTGGTACACGACGAGGATCACGTAATCCGGCTCCTCCCAGGGGAAGAACGCCGCCATCCCCGTCGTGACGTGGTCGGAGACGTACCCTTGACCGGGGAGAGCCACCTCCGCCGTCCCCGACTTCCCCCCGACGTCGAACCCGGGGACGGAGGCCGGGGTCCCCGTCCCCACGTTCACCACGTACCCCAACACCTCACGCATCGTGCGGCACGCCGCGGCGGAGGCGACCTCTCCCCGCACCTCGACCGGGCCGGGAAGGAGGCGCGGGCGGAGGAGGGTCCCCCCATTGGCCAGCGCCGCGAACGCCGCCCCAAGCTGGATCCCCGTCACGGCGATCCCTTGCCCGAACGCGGCCACGGCCAGGTCAAGGGCCGTCCACCGGTCGCGGGGGTTCATGATCCCGCTCACCTCGCCGGGGAGCTCGATCCCCGTCTTCACGCCGAACCCCATCCGCACGAAGTAGTCGTAGGCGCGGTCGATCCCCAGCTTCTGCGCCACCTGCACGAGCACCGTGTTCACCGAGTCGGCCATCGCTCGCCGAAACGTCATCGTGGGGTAGCTCTGGCCGCGCGCGTTCCTCACCGGCACGCCCCCGACGAGGATCGGCGAGCTCCCGGAGAACGTATCGTCCGGGCCCACGAGGCCCTGATCGAACGCGGCGAGGCCCACCAGCGCCTTGAACATCGACCCGGGCTCGAACACGCGCGTCACGGACCACGGGGAGAGGAGCTCTGGGTCGGGATGCGCGGGATCGGGCGACGGGCCGTGCGCGAGGGCGAGGACCTCGCCGGTGCGGGGGTCCATCACCAGGGCGAACCCGCGGTCTGCCCCGGCATAGGTGGCAAGCCCGCGCGCGATCTCCTGCTCGCACACCCACTGGATGCGGGCGTCGAGGGTGAGGTAGAGGGGCTCCCCCGCCGCGCCGGGATCCTCCTCCCACAGGTCGTACAACTGGCCACTCGGGCCGCGGAGGACCCGCACCCGGCGCGGCCGCCCGGAGAGGGCCTCGTCGAACAGGAGCTCCACCCCAGCGAGGCCGCTGCCGTCCACTCCCACGACCCCGAGCACGGCGAGGGCAAGCGGGCCTTGAGGGTAGGCCCGCTTCCAGGTGTCGAAGAAGATGAGGCCCTTGATCCCCAGGTTCCGCGCCCGTTCCTGAACCCTTCGCCCGACCTCGTAGTCCACAGCCCGGGCGAGCCACGTGAAGTAGGAAGTGCGGTACACCTTGGCCGTCGCCTCGGAGCGGGACATCCCGAGTTCGTCCACGAGGAGGTCGATCAAGAGCTCCGGCTTCGTCACGAGGTAGTTGTCGAGGGCGATCGAGTAGGCGGGGACGTCATAGGCGAGGGGCAGGCCATTCCGATCGTAGATCGGGCCTCGTTGGGCGGGAAGCTCGATCACCTCCTCCTGGATCGCCTGAGCGACCGCTGACCAGCGCCGGTGCTCCACCACCTGCAACTGGACGAGGCGGCCCACGACGGCGAGGGCCCCCAGACCCAAGACCAGGAACGCCGCCGTCGCCCGCTTAATGGCTCCCCCCTCCGATGATGAGGTAGCGGGTGCGCTCCTCGTCGAACGGGACCATCCCCAGGGCGCGGGCCCGCCTCGCGATCTCGTCGAGGGAGTACGCCCGCTCCACCTGGTAGACGAGGTCGAGCCTCACCCGCTCCAGCTCCTCGAGAGCGAGGATCGCCTCCGCTCGCTCCGCCCTCAGCCCGGACAGGGTTGCCCCCTGCCAAAGGTAGAGGAACACGAGGCCGGCTGCGAGCGCCCCCACCGCGATGAAGAGGACAAGGCCTCCCCCCGCAGGGTGGCCGCGCTCGCCCCTCTCCCCCCGGGGCACGTCTCCGGCCCGAAACCCCCTCACGCAACGAGGGTAGGGTCGGCGAACAGGTCGGTCAGGGACAGGTGGCCGGGTCGAGGCCGACCTCGCGCACCCTGCCCGCGCGGAGCTTGGCCGACCGAGCCCGCGGGTTGCGGGCGATCTCCTCCTCCCTTGGGACGATCGGCTTCTTCGCGAGGACCTCCAGCCGCCCGGCGAGGCCCTCCCGCCGGAGGAACCGTTTCACGATCCGGTCCTCGAGGGAGTGGAAGGAGATCACACACAAGGTTCCGCCCGGGGCGAGGAGCGCCCGCGCCGCGGGGAGCGCCTCCCGCAGCGCCCCCAGCTCGTCGTTCACGGCGATGCGCAGAGCCTGGAAGGTCCGGGTGGCGGGGTGGATGCGGTGCCGTCCGCGCGGGTAGGCCCGGGCGACGAGGACGGCGAGCTCCGCGGTCGAGTGGAGCGGCCGGGCGCGCACGATCGCCCGGGCGATCCGCCGGGCGTACCGCTCCTCCCCGTACTCCCACAACAGGCGCGCGAGATCAGTCTCCGCGAGGTGGTTCACGAGGTCGGCGGCGGCGGTGGGGGAGCGGGGGTCCATCCGCATGTCCAAGGGGCCGTCGGCGGAGAAGGAGAACCCCCGCTCCGGGGAGCCCAGCTGGAGAGACGAGGCCCCGAGGTCGAACAGAACCCCGTCCACCGGGCGCGCGCCGAGGCGGGAGAGGAGGGCGGGGAGGTCGCGGAAGTTCCCGTGGATGAGCTGAACACGCTCCCCGAACGCGGCCAGCCGGTCCTGGGCGATGGTCAGGGCGTGGGGATCCCGGTCGATGCCGACCACGGACGCCCCGTGGCGGAGGAGGGCCGCGGCGTGCCCCCCCGTCCCCACGGTGGCGTCCACGATGAGCCTCCCCGGCCGGGGATCGAGGAACCCCCGCACCTCGGCCACCAGGACCGGCTCATGCATCCCGACCCCCTCAGGGCCCCGTGGGTAGGAGGTCGGTCGCCTTCCCATCCATCAGCCGGACGAGACGCGCCGGGGTGCCCTCGATCGCAGCGAGGAGGCCCGTCTTCCCCCACCGTACCCAGAGGGCCCCTTCGCTCTTGGCGACGGGTGCAGTCTCCGAAGCCTCCAGGTCGCCCACGAGCACCTCCTGGACGGGCCGGCCAGGGGCCTGACCGACGAAGGCCAGCCCCGTGCCGTCCGGCGAGAAGGCAGGGGAGATGGCTGGCGTGGCGATCCGCTCCACCCTCCCCTCCACGAGATCGACGAGGTACAGGGTCGGCACCCGCTCGACGTCGGGTTGGAGGATCACTGGCTCCTCCTCCAGGGCAACCGCGATGTACCGGCCCGAGGGGTCCGCGGCCAGGGAGACCTGGGCGAAGAAGAGGAACGTCATCGCGCACTCCTCTTCACAGCTGATCCGGATCGGGAGACCCCCGTGCCCCAGCGAGGCGAAGGTACCGTCGGCATGTAGCACAACCGTCCGCTCCCCGGCGGGGAGGAACGCGAGGACCCCGCCCTCGAGAAGGACCGCCTCTCCCGTCCCCCGATCCGAGGCCCACAGGGACGCGGACTCCTCCTCGGACCGAAGGAAGAACACCCTCTCGTCCCCCGCGTAGCACGGGGAGAAGAGGAGTTCCGGGCAAGCGAAGATCTCCCGGGCCTCTCCGCCCGGAGACCACTCCAGGAGCTTGCTTCGCACGGGGAACCCGTACTCGTCCGTGTCCAGGGCGAGGAGGAGCCACCCCTCCGGCGACGCGTCACAGACCTGGACGAGCTGGGTCTCCCCGGGGACGAACGGCTCCCCCAGAGAGTTCCCCTCCCGATCCAACACCCACACCACGCCCTGGCCGAAGAACTTGTATTCCCCCGACGGGGAGAGGACCACCGCGACCGAGCCGTCCGGCCCTTCCGCGGGGAGGTTGAGGGACACGCTGCAACCGGCGAGGGCCAACAGGAGACCCGCCGCCAGCCCCCACGCCATTGTTCTTCGCGGACCGACGTTTCCGTACATGGCCGCAGTGTACCACCGGCCGCGCCGATCCGGCGTCGGTCCCAAAGGCAGGGCCAGGTTCAGACTGTAGGATGGCGGTTCGCCCACCGCCGCGGTCCCTCCTCCCTGGGCCCGCAGCCCCGGTCAGGGGTTCGAAGGGGAGGCGGACAGCCGCCAGGTCGTGCCCCTGCCAGAGGATCAGCCCAGCGGAGAGCGGTTGAGGGTGGCCCTCCCCGCTCCATCACCTCCGCACAAGGGAGGCCCCCAGATCTGCCTCCCACCGGCCGAGGGACGCCCGATCGCTGAGCTCCACTACCGCGGCAAGCTGCAAGACCCTGTCAGGGATAGACTCCGGGGCGAGGAGGCCACGGATGTCGGCGCAGCCTACGGCGACGTTCGCCGCGTTGTCGGGGGTCCCGGTCATCCCCGGAACGAGCACCTGGACGTAGGCCGCGTCGGGGTCGAGGCGCACCCAGGAAACGCCCGCGTCTTGCCAACCCCGGTACTGGCGAGGTGGGGGTAGTGGGCCTCCCTTCAACGTGGTCTACGACCGAGCCGATGACGATCACCCGGAGGTCAGCGTTCCCCGCCAGGGCAGCCTGGTAGTACCGGCTCATGTCGCGGATCGCCCAGAACGACCTGGCCTCCTCCAGCGTGGCCAAGTCGGCGGGCCAGGGAGAGAGGAGCCCCTTCGCCACGGCCGCCTCCAGGGCTGAGCTAGAGAACACCCGTTTCTCCTTCCCCCGAACGTGCCTACGTAGGGCCCCAAGGCGTAGTCCGCCCCGCCGTAGCGGCCGTCCCCATCCAGGTCGTGGTAGAGGACGCCTGGCCCAAGGTCCCCCTGCGTGCCCGATCCCCCCCGCGGGCGGCGGGGTCCCAGGAGAGCCGGGAGTAGTCCACGTCGCACCGGGCCCCCTCTGCGGCCAGGCGGCCGGAGCTGGCGACGTAGGCGGGGTTGGCCATCTGGCGTGAACCGAGGTCGACAGCGGCGAACTGGCCCCCGGCCGGGTTCTCCTACCCCACGTACCAGTCCACGGGCATCGCCTCCCCGAACAGGCCCAGGGCCACCACCGCCGTGTTCCCCCCGTCGGAGAGCCCGATCAGCCCCACCTGCAGGATCGGGTACGGCAAGAGGTCGGTCACAGCGCACCCGCCGGTGGTGGGGGCCCCCTGCAGGAACCGCACCACGTCAGGCAGGGCGGCTAGGGAGCCCAACCCGCGGTGGTCGTAGACCCCCCTGAGGCGAGCGGCAGCCGGCCCCCGCCGGGGAAGGCAAACTCGACATGGACCACACCGTGGGCCACGTAGGGGTCAGCCCCCGCCCGGCCAGAGAGCTCCACCGTTCGCAGGGTGTCCGCCCCGGGCACCTCCACCACCGCCGCGGCACTCCCGGGGTACCGTGGCCGGTCGGGGTACGTGAGGCGCACGACAACCCCGCGGTCGGGGGCTGCGCCGGACGCGACCCCCGTCGCGGCCGTCCACCCCCCTGGCACCCGCTCCGGTCGGACCGGGAAACACGACCCCGACCCGATCGCGCCCAGAGCGAGGACCGCTCCCACGAACGCCGTGATCAGAGCGCTCCGCCGCGTCATCTTCCCTCCGCGGCGACGCGGGGAGCCCCTCAGCCACCGGACTTCGCAGCTTGCGCGAACGCCTCCCCGAGGACGGACAGGCCCTCGAGCAGGGCGTCCTCGGGGATCGTGAGGGGCACGAGGAACCGCACCACGTTCCCGTATATGCCGGCCGTGGGAAGGATCACCCCGCGCTTCAAGGCCTCGACTTGGACGCGCCTCGTCGTGTCGGGGTCCGGCTCGCGGGACCTGCGGTCACAGACCAGCTCCATACCCACCATCGCCCCCAGTCCCCGCACGTCCCCGATCACGGGGTAGGTACGCTCCAGGGCCCGGAGCTCCCGGAGGAGGACCTCCCCGATGCGCCGGGCGCGTTCAAGGAGCCCTTCCTCCTCGATCACGTCGAGGACAGCCAGGGCCGCGGCGCACGCCACCGGATTCCCCCCGTAGGTGGATCCGATCGATCCCGGGAGGGGGGCATCCATGACCGTCGCCTTCCCGATCACCGCCGACAGGGGGAGCCCCCCGGCGATGGACTTCGCCACACAGATGAGGTCAGGCTCGACATCATAGTGCTCGCAGGCGAAGAACCGCCCCGTCCGACCCACGCCGCACTGGACCTCGTCCGCCACGAGGAGGAACCCATGGCGATCGGCGAGCTCGCGCAGGAACGGGAGGAACTCCGGCGGGGGGACGATGAACCCCCCTTCCCCGATCACCGGCTCCACGACGAGGCACGCTGCCTCACGCGGATCCACGAGCGACAACATCCGGCGCTCGATCGCCGCCAGCGGGACGGGGTACCGATATGGATAGGGGTAGGGCAATCGGTATACATCGGAAGCGTACGGGCCGAATCCCGCTTTGTACGGGATCGCCTTGTGGGTCATCGTCATCGTGAGCAGCGTCCGGCCGTGGAACGCGTTGTCGAACACGAGCACGGCCTTGCGGCCTGTGGCGACGCGGGCGATCTTGACCGCATTCTCCACCGCTTCCGCCCCGGAGTTGAAGAACGCGCACTTCTTGGGCGCTGGCCCCGGGGCAAGCCCGGCCAGGCGCTCGGCGAGGGCCACGTACGGCTCGTACGGGACAGCGGTGAAGTCGGTATGAAGGCACAGCTCCGCCTGGTCCCGCACTGCGGCGACGACCCGGGGGTGGTTGTGCCCGACGTTCATCACCCCCCAGCCCGCGGAAAAATCAAGAAAGCGGTTACCATCGAGGTCCTCGACCACAACGCCCTCGGCGCGCGCGGCACAGAACGGGGCGAGCGGCGACAGCGGCCCGGCCACGTACCGCTCCTTCCGGAACAGGGCCGCCCTCGACCGCGGGCCGGGGACGTCGGTGACCAAACGGATATACCTACGTGCCATCTCTCCTCCTTCACTCGATCTCCACCAGCTCGCCGGGGGAGATCAATCGGACTTTGAACGGGAACTCCATCTTCTCGATCTCGCGAGCGATACTGCTCAATTCCCCGCGGTAACGGCTGGAGAGGTGGAATACGATGAGCTCCTTCGCGACCCCCGCTTTCCGAGCGACATCGAGCGCTTCCCAGAGGGTAGCGTGTTTGTACTCCTTGCGGTCTTCCTCGGCAAGGAACGTCGCCTCGTGGAGGAGGACCTCTGTCCCCCGCACCGCGGCGGGGCTGAGGGGAACCGAGTCCCCTCCGTAGGAGAACAGGCGCTGGGTGTACTCCTCGGAGATCTCGTCCCGCTTTCCCTCCCGCACGAGGGCCACGATCTCCTCCTGGGGCAGATCGCGGAACTCGGGCCGCAGCCGGCGGCGGACCTCGCACACGTTGTATCCGAGCGACGGCTCGCCCCGGGCGTGGATCGTCCCGAACGCCTCAACGTAGCGCGGCATCCGGGCAGCGAGGAGGGTCACCCGATCCCCGACCTGCAGCGGGATCCACTCGAGATCGTACTGGAGATAGCGGTTCGTGCGGGCGAAGTAGTGGATGAGCTCAGACACGAACGGGCTCCCTGCCGGGTAGTGGATGCGCAGCTCCTTTTCGTGGTCGCCCATCGCGTTGTTGCGGATGTTGATGAGGCCCATCAACCCCGAGATGTGGTCGGCGTGGCCGTGGGAGAGGAACACATGCTTCACGGCAAACACCTTGTTCTCAAGGAGCGTGCTCACGCCCTCGCCGCAGTCGAACAGGATCCGATCCGGGGCGTAGTAGATCCACGTCGAGTAGAGGGCCTTCGAGTAGATGATCGCCTTCATGACCGCACCAATCCTAGCGGACGATCGCGCTCACCTCCAATCCCCCCTGACGGGATCGGGGCCGGGTGGGAAAGGCGATGGACCCGGTGCCAAGGCACGGTACACTTCCCCCGCCATGCTCGATCTACGCCTGATCCGCAGCGATCCTCACCGGGTCCTCGCCCGCCTCCAGCGGCGCGATCCCACGCTCGACCTCACCCCGCTCCTCGCCCGGGATGAAGAGCGGCGCGCCCTCTCCCAGAAGGCAGACGACCTCCGTCATCGGCAGAACGAAGCCTCGGAGCGGATCGCTGCTCTGGGGAGGGAAGGTCGGCAAGCGGAGAAGGATCTCCTCCTTACGGCGATGCGCGAGGTGGCCGCGGAGAGGAAGAGAGTGGAGGAGCAGCTCCAAGAGGTCGAACGGGCGCTGGAGGACCTTCTCCTCTCCCTCCCCAACATCCCCCATGAGTCGGTCCCCGGGGGGACGGAGGAGAAGGTCATCCTCCGCACGTTTGGGGAGCCTCCCGAGTTCCCGTTCCCCCCTCGCCATCATGTCTCGCTGGCCCAAGAGCTGGGGCTCCTCGACCCCGACCGGGGGGCCAAGGTCACCGGAGCGCGCTTCCCGATGTACGTCGGGGACGGGGCGCGGCTGGAGTTCGCCCTCCTCCACTGGATGTTCGAGCTCCACGTGCGCGAACACGGGTACACCCCGGTCCTCCCGCCCATCCTCGCCAACCGCGCCTCGTTCCTGACCTCGGGCCAGTTCCCGAAGTTCGCGTCGGAGGTCTACGCGTGCCCGGAAGACGAGCTCTTCCTCAACCCGACCGCGGAGGCCCTCCTCGTGAACCTCCACCGGGACGAGACCCTGGCCGAAGACGACCTCCCCCGGAAGTACGTCGCCTACACCCCCTGCTTCCGCCGCGAGGCGGGGACCTACGGCGAGGAGCAGCGCGGCCTGATCCGCGTCCACCAGTTCAACAAGGTCGAGCTCTTCCAGTACACGACCCCGGAGACGTCCTACGCTGCGCTAGAGGAGATCGTCCGCCAGGCGGAGGTGATCCTGCAGAGGCTCGGACTCCACTACCGGGTCGCCCTCCTCCCCGCCGGGGACCTCGCCCAGCAGGCGGCGAAGACGGTGGACGTCGAGGTCTGGCTCCCCGGCCAGAACCGGTACTACGAGGTCTCCTCCTGCTCCAACTGCGAGGACTACCAGGCCCGGCGGGGGAACATCCGGTACCGCCCCGCGGCTGGGGGGAAGCCTCGGTTCGTCCACACATTGAACGGCTCGGCCCTCGCCACGTCGCGCTTGTTCGCCGCGCTCCTCGAACAGAACCAGAGGAGCGATGGCACGGTGGTCCTCCCCCCCCTCCTCGCCGACCTCCTCGGGCAGGAGACGCTCGGGTAACCCCGCGGCGGGACACCGCTCCGCTCGGAGCGTGGCTTGGGTCACAGACAAACCGCGGCGGGATGGGTACCATGGCACCAGTGGCTTCGACTCGAAGGAGGGAGACCATGCGTAGGCTGATCGTGCTATTGGGGGTGTTGGCCGCGGCAACGGCCAGCGCCTGGGGCCAGGGGTGGGTACCCCGCGGGCCGATCTACATCTATGGAGACGCGCAGTTCACCTGGGAGAACGGGGTTCTCAAGGGCGCGGGGACGCCGGACGATCCGTACGTGATCGAGGGCTGGATCATCGATGCTCGTGGGCACGATTACGGGATCTACATCGACGGGACGCGGGCCCACTTCTTGATCCGCGACTGTCAGATCCGCTACCCGCTCGAAAAGGCGGGGATCATGCTCTCCAACGTGCGCAACGGCCGCATCGAAGGGAATGCAGTGTTCGGAGGGCGGGTGGCGATCCACCTCCTCGCCTCGTCGGGAGTCCTCATCACCGGAAACGCGATCGGCTACTGCGACTACGGGATCGTCCTCGGGGCGGCAGCCCAGGGGAACACGATCTACGGGAACAGCATTGTGAGCTGCGGGTTCCCCGCCCGAGCAGAGGGGTACCCCAACCAGTGGCATAAGGGCGGCGTGGGCAACTACTGGTCGGACTACCGGGGTCAGGACCTGAACAAGGACGGCATCGGGGATACCCCGTACGAGCTCGTGCCCGATGGCTACCCGCTGATGGAGGCACCGGTCCAGCTCCCCTCCGACGCAGCCCCGATGCGCACCCTCGACCTGGCCAAGGTCGGGGAGCGCGGGATCGTGGCCCTGGCGCCAGGGAGCCTCGTCCAGCTGGTCGCCACGGACATCGGGGTCGGCGTGGACCGGATCTTCTACCGCCTCGATGAGGGACAGTGGCTGAGCTACGCCGATCCGTTCCCGTTGCCCGATCGGGCGATGGTGCGCATGGAGTACTACGCGGTGGACAAGCTCGGGAACCGCGAGCGGACTAAGCAGCTCGTGATCTACCTCGACATCGAGCCGCCGGTGACGCGGATCGTGGCCGGCGATCCGCACTACTACGCCCCGGACGGGAAGCTATGGATCACGTCCCGGACCAAGATCGAGCTCAAGGCGGAGGATGCGTCGGGGGTCGCCAACATCTTCTTCCGCATCGAGGGCGGTGACTGGCGCTCCTACAGCGAGCCGTTCATCGTCCCTGGCGCGGAGGGGCCGTACAAGATCGAGTACTACGCGATCGACCTCTACGGGAACCGGGAGGGGGTCCAGTCGGCGATCCTGTGGAAGGACGACTCCCCCCCATCCACGGAGCCATCGGTCGGGGGGCAGCCCCCTTTTGAGCCGACGCCGCCAGGGCCCCAACCTCAGCCTGAGCCACAGCCTGAGCCGGAACCCCTGGCGGCGCTCACGTTCCGGATCACCCTCACCTCGATCTCCCTCCTCGACGATCAGGGGGTGGGGAAGGATTGGGGCCTCGCCTGTTCGGTGAACGGGATGAGCCACGACGTGCAGACGCCGTCGCTGCCCCTCGTTCTGTACCGGGGGGAGGCGACCGACCTCTCGCTCAGGTTCCGAGTGACGGGGGCCGACGAGGCCCCGGATTGGGGGGAGTACGTTCTTACCCTCTCTCCACCGTGGACGATCACCACCTATGCTCTGGAGATCCCGGTGTACGAGGGCAACGACCCCACTGCGGACAGGTTCGGGGTGTGGCAGTTCACAGTGGAGGTCGCGGAGGATCGTTGACCCTGAAGCGGCTCTCGCCCGGCGTGCCTCAGACGACGGCGGTCCGCCCCGAGCGGACCGCCGCCCTGTCCACCTCCCCCCGCCTCGGCCCGGACTACGATCGATGCGCGTGCTATTCGTCGCCGCGGAGCTAGCGCCGTTCGCCAAGGTGGGAGGACTGGCGGATGTCGCTGCCGGCCTTCCCCCGGCCCTCGCCCGGCTGGGACTGGACGTGCGAGTGGCGATCCCCAAGTACCGCGCGATCGGGGAGAGAGCGCAGGACTTCGCGTCGGCGGGGACCTTCCCAGTGACGATGGGGGGGAAAGACCTTACCTGTAGCGTGTCCCAAGGGATCATCCCCGCCAGCGATGTTCCGATCTACTTCCTCGGCCACGATCCTTACTTCGACCGCCGCGGCATCTACGGCGAACAAAATGAGGAGTACCCGGACTCGCTGGCCAGGTTCGCGTTCCTGTCGCGGGCCGCGCTCGGGCTGGGGCCCGCCCTCGGCTGGCTGCCGGACGTGATCCACGCCAACGATTGGCACACCGCCCTCGCCCCCGTGTACCTCCGCGCGGGGGCGGTGGATCTCATGAGCCGGTCCGTGCTCACGATCCACAACCTCGCCTACCAGGGCTGGTTCCCGATCGATCAGGCGGCGGCCGTGGGCCTGAACGAGGCGGGCCGGAAGCTCGTGGCAAGCGGCCGCCAGCTGAACCTCCTTCGAGGCGGCATCCAGGCGGCGGACTGGATCACCACCGTCTCCCCCACCTACGCGGAGGAGATCCTCACCCGCGGAGAGGGGTTGGAGGATGCTCTCCAAGCGAGGCGAGACTCCCTCACCGGGATCCTGAACGGGATCGACACCTCGGTCTGGGACCCGAGCACCGACCCCCACCTCTGGGCCCCCTATTCGTCCACCGACCTCGCCGGCAAGGTGGTGAACAAGCGGGCCCTCCAGGAGGCGTTGGGACTCGCCCCCACCGCCGCCCCCCTCCTGGGGATGGTGTCACGGCTCGCCGAGCAGAAGGGGTTCGATCTCCTGCTCGTGGCGTTCGAGCGGATGATGGCATTCGGGATCCAGTTCGTTCTGTTGGGGGAAGGGGATGCGCGCTACGCCTCGTTCTTCCGGGATGCGGAGCAGCGCCACCCGGGGCGCGTCCGGGCCCTCATCGAGTTCTCCGAGCCGTGGGCCCATCGCATCGAAGCGGGCGCGGACATCTTCCTCATGCCGTCCCGGTTCGAACCAGCTGGCCTGAACCAGCTCTATTCCCTGCGCTACGGGGCCGTGCCGGTGGTCCACGCCACGGGGGGGCTCAAGGACACGATCCGGGAATGCGATCCGGTGCACGACCGCGGGAACGGATTCCTGTTCGCGGAGTACACGGCGGAGGCGATGCTCGAGGCGGTGGGGCGGGCGATCCGCCTATGGCGCACCGACCCAGAGGCGTGGCGTAAGCTCGTGGCGCGCGGGATGGCCGAGGATCATTCCTGGAACCGTCCAGCTCGGCAGTACTGCGCGGTATACGAGCGGGTCGTCGCCCGCTAGCCTCCCACCGCGCGGAGAGGCCATCTCCAGCGGCCTCCCGGCCGGTTGACGCCGACCCCGGGGCCGGCTACATTGTGGCCAATCTTCCGTCTTCTCAGGAGGTGTCCGAAGTGAGATCCCTATTTGCCTGTCTGGTTCTCGCCGTCGTATTGGGGATGGGCACATGTGGGCAGGTGATCCGCATCGGTGTGGTGGGCCCCATGGCCTACATCCAAGGCGAACACCAGTGGTATGGGGCAACCCTCGCCGCTGATGAGATCAACGCCGCGGGGGGCATTGCCATCGACGGAAAGACATACACGATCGAACTCGTCCGCATAGATTCCAACGAGATGCAGCCCGGTCCCGATGCAGTGAGCGCGGTGGAACGGGCGATCACAGCGCTGAAGGTGGATTTCCTCATCGGGGGGTTCCGCACCGAGGCGATGCTCGCCATGACCGAGGTCGCCGCCGACTACCGCACGATCTTCCTCATCGCCGGAGCAGCGGACGACGGTCTGCTCAAGGGACGGGTGGACAAGGACTACGAACGGTACAAGTACCTGTTCCGGGTCACCCCGGTCCGTTCCACCTCCCTCGCCCGGGTGTCGTTCATCCTCCTCGGTGAAGTGATGGATGCGTTCCGACACGAGCTGGGAATCGCTGAACCCCGGGTGGCGGTCATCGCGGAGCAGGCAGCGTGGGCGAACCAAGTCGTGGCCCTCGTCGAGTTGATGGCCAACGCTCCCTTGCCCTTCGGTCTGGGGGGGAAGCATGTCGGCACGTGGCGGCCCTCGGCGCTGGCCACGAGCGTGGCCGCCGAGCTGAGCGCTATTGAGCGGGCCGGGGCCCACATCGTGTTCACCGTGTTCTCCGGGCCGGTGGGGGTCGTGTTCGGCCGGGACTGGGGAAGGCTGCAGATCCCCGTCGCCCCCGTGGGGATCAACGTCGAGGCCCAAGCCCAGGGTTGGCTCACCGCCACAGGGGGATTCGGTGCCTACATGGCCACGGTCGGGATCTATGCCGAGGGGGTAGCGGTCACGGAGAAGACCCTCCCGTTTATGGCCGGGTTCCGCACGAAGTTCGGCCAGATCCCCCTCTACACCGCCGGTACCTACGACGCGATCTACATCCTCGCCGATGCGATCCGCCGGGCGGGCTCGCTTCAGGCGGATGCCGTGATCCAGGCCCTGGAAGCCACGGATTACGTCTCGACCCTGGGGCGGGTCGCGTTCGATGAACTCCACGACTCGATCTGGGGCCCGGGCTACGTCACCGGACTCGGCGTGCAGTGGCAAGACGGCACGAAGCGGGGGTTCTGGCCGCGGCAGTGGCGGCCCGATCCCACGGCCCAGCCCGACCTCGTGGTCGGCTATCCGGGCACGGTCCCGTACCAAATCCCGCCGTGGGTCGCTGACCACTGGCGCGGAGCCGGCGAGTAGAGGTGGGCTCGGCGGGGCCGATCGGCCCTGCCTTCCCTGTGATTGCCGACATCCTCGTGAACGGCCTCGTCCGCAGCGGCGTGTACGCCATGCTCGCCCTGGGGTTCGGGCTCGTATTCGGGGTGGGGAGGGTCCTCAACCTGGCCCACACCGCGTTCTACATGGTCGCCTCCTACGGGATCCTCCACTTCGTCACCACGGGTTTGGGGACGCCGCTCGCCGTGACCCTTACTGCGCTAGGAGTGATCGCCGTCGGGCTCGCGCTCTACAAGTTCTTCATCGAACCGGTGCGGGAGATGGAGTCGACCGTGCTCATCGCCACCCTGGCGGTGGCGATCCTCCTCCAGGAGTTGATCCTCGTCCTCTTCGGCAGTGAAGTCCGCCACGTGCCAGCTGCTTTCCCGGGCTACACCCGCATCGCCGGGGTTCGCCTCGGGAACCAAGAGATGGCAACCCTCGTCTTGGCCACGATCAGCCTGATCGGAACGTGGCTCCTTCTCTCGCGGACCCGGCTCGGCCTGGCCATCCGCGCCGCCGCCCAAGACCGCGAGGTTGCAAACCTGATGGGGATCAACGTGAACCGGGTCACGGCAATCGTGATGGCACTGGGATTCCTCCTCGCCTCGCTCGCGGGGGCAGCGGTGGCCCCGCTTCTGCCGGTGGAGCCCCGGATGTGGATGCATCCGCTGGTGATCGTCCTCGCTGCGGTGGTCCTCGGGGGCCTGGGGAGCCTCAAGGGAAGCGTGATCGGCGCGGTGATCCTCGCGTTTGCGGAGGTGCTCGTGGTGTTCCTCATCCCCGGCGGCTCGTACCTGCGGACAGCGGTCGCGCTCCTGATCATGGTCTGCGTGTTCTTGATCCGCCCGGAGGGCCTGTTCGGGGCGAGTGCCACGGAGGAACGGTAGCGTTGTACTACTTGCGGTCCCTCCTCCGCCAGCTGCGGGCGGATGTCCTCGTCCTCCCCAGCCGCGTGATCGTTCTCGTGTTCGTGATCGGGTTGCTCCTCTTCCCCTTGCTGAGCGAGGATCTGTACCTGCTGCGCATGCTCATCCTCGCGTCCCTGTTCTCGATCTACGCCGCAAGTTGGGATCTCCTGGCGGGATATGCAGGTCAGATCAGCCTGGGCCATGCTCTGTTCTTCGGAGTGGGAGCGTATACGACGGCTCTCCTCGGGCTACACCTGGGACTCCATCCGTACCTCACCGTCCCCCTCGGCGCGGTGGCGGCGACCCTCGCCGGCCTGCTCGTCGGCGTGCCTTGCCTCCGCCTGCGGCGGCACTACTTGGCCCTGGCCACGCTCGCCTTCCCCCTCATGCTCACCGGAATCGTATTCATG
>OMKS01001136.1_pt1 | contig 24287 bp, 20 predicted proteins | sample 1674721 | NCBI WGS metagenome assembly OMKS01 (sample SAMN06264996, study PRJEB25208) | sediment metagenome | isolation source: hot spring sediment | place: USA: California | collected 2014-09-02
CCCCAAGGCGAATATCATTGAAAAACCCGCTATCCCCCTTAAACATGTTCGAACCATCCCACTCCGTCTGGCGAACAATGTTTTCAACTTGGATCCCATATCGGCTGCAGTGGAAAATGATTCTAATGTGTATCTTTACGACAAGTTCCTTTGCCAGGTAAGAAAACTGGATAGAGAATACAAATTCCTGGATACAATTGACATCAACTCAGCTTATAAATCGTGGAAAGTGAAGAAAACACGGCGCCCCGCATTTCTGAAGTACGGACGGGACAACAGACTTTATATATACGATCCGGTCATGCAGTCATTGTTAAATATTGATCCTCAAGGAAGCTTAATAAAGAGACCGGGCCATGTGCCCTTCGTGGACCAGGTAGTGATTTCTCCCTTTGGTATAGTGTTGGTCCCGATTGTAAAGGAAAAAGGAATAGCTTTCAAAAACCTGGGCGAGAACGCTTACTACTACTGGATCAAGGATTTTCAAAACGAGTTTCTTTTTTTCAAACAGGATGGTGCTAATCAGTTCTCAGGTGAAGAACTTTTTCAAGTTTGTTGCCATTATGATTATTGTGTTGATGGTCGGTTAATCGTATTCAACCAATACTCTTCAAGAATGATAGTCATTAACAGAAGGGGAGATCAATTATTCAACAAATCGCTTCTGCCAAATGAAGCTTTGGATTCGTATCACCGTGAACTTGCATCAAGGGAAACGGAAATCAAAGATAAAGTGATCCCCTTCTTCTACAATCCCTTTTTCGATCCCACGGAAAAGTGCCTGTACGTTCAGACCCGGATCAAGATGGGCACACAGCAATGGCGCAGCCTGCTTTATGTATTCTCAAACGACGGAATACTGAAAAAGAGAATGGCTTTTGCAGGTTTCGATAACCAATACGTCAACTTCATGACAAAGAATAACCGGGATTTTCTGGTCCTGGTAAATAAAAAAATCCATGTTTTCAAGGAGGAAACATGAAAACGAAAAAACTCATAATGGTCATTATGGTTGTTGGTATTGTTACTGCTTTTACTTCTTTACTAGTTGAAGGGGTTGGTGAAGCCTGTATATGTTTTGATGATTTTGCAGCTGAGGATCAGTGTGTTTCTTGGTGTACATCACAAGGCAAGACCTGCCTAATTGCTTATCCATATACAGGCGGATCATGCATAGGGCCGAATTGCTCTCGCCCATATTATGTATATTGCACTGATTATTCTATGAAGAAATATGTCCAACTCGTTCCCTGTGCAAATCAGTGCATTTATTAAAAGTTTGAAATTAACAAATGCTGTAGAAAGAAATAAGACCATACAAAGAGGTGGAGGACCAATCCAGGTGTATTGGCCTTTGGCGTGAGTAATTTTTGTGTTTTTATCGATCATCTTGGTAATTAATTATATTCACGGGGGAAATTGTGAAGAATTCGGTTAGTTTTATCTTGAGAAGCTATTCAAGATTCTTTAAAGTAATAAAAAAGAGGTGAATAAAAGGCGTAACTGCGCCTAGGTGCATATTGAGATGAGATACTTGATACGGTTGATTCCACTTGTACTGGTCGTCGCGGTTTGCCTTTCTCTCCTTGTCGGCCAGGATGATGTGCTGGAACGGGTGGAGGTGGTGAACCGCGAGGTGGTGGTGCGGGTGTTTAGCGGCGGAGATCCCGTGTCCGGCCTGACGCGCAAGGATTTCTTTCTCAAAGAGAACGGAGAACCCGTTACCATCACCAGTTGCCGCGAGGTGCGCCGCGCCCTGGCCCCGGCGGAATCCCCGGCAACAGAAGCGGGAAAACCCGTTTCGGGAAAAAAACGGGGGCGTCTTTTTCTCTTTCTTTTATGGTGGAACGAAGAAAGTCGGGACTGGCCCAAAGCATGGGAGTATTTTCTGGAGAACATCTTCCGCCCCGGCGACCTGATCATTCTTGGTACCGAATCACACGTAACACCGATCAAAAACCCGCAGAAAGAAACAGAAACACTAGCCACCTTTTTTCAAAAAATGTCCGAAGAACTGAATCGCAAGAAATCGGAAAAAACTTTATTGATCCGCGAGTTGGAAAGATGCGCCAAAGATTTTCACGAGAATTTGAGTTACACAGGTCCAGCCACTTCCGAAGCCTTTACTTTGAACCGTTTTAAAGAGTGTTACCGAGGCATTCTGGAAGAGTACCGTCTGCGGCGCCTTCGTGCTCGACCCATGATGATTGAAAACCTGGCCGACGCTTTGCGTTCAGTTGATGTGGAGAAATGGGCATTGGTGTTTATGCAAAACGAACGACTCCCTCTGCTTCACAGCGGGAGTCGAATATTCAACGACTTGTCCGTCAGTGGTGGAGGGGATACAGGTGAACAGATGGAAGGAACCCTCAAGGCGTTGAAGAGTTTTCTTAACGATTGCGACCGCAAAATACGTTTGGGGACGGATATGGCGGTGCATATACGTGATTTGCGCTCCCTGTTTGTCGGCGCCGGTGCCACCTTCCACCTGTTCCTGTCCGATGCCAAGGGTGAGATGTTGGACTCCGATTTCCTGCGCTGGTTTCCCGTGTTCTCTTCCTGGGAATCCGCTTTGCGCGGCATCGCCAAGGATACGGGCGGGGACGTGCAGGATACCACCAAGCTTAAAGAGGCCCTTGAAAAAGCCGCTTCCCAGCCGGATATTTTTTACGTGCTGACCTACAAGCCCGGAACTCCGGACACAGGCAAGCCGAAGTTGAAGGTCGAGGTCTCCCGCCCGGGCTTGAAAGTAGTCTATGCCCGCAAGCTGAAACCACGGGAGATCCGCCCCCTGAAGTTGTCCGAACCAGTCTGGAAAGAGGGGATACTTAAATTCAACATCTCTGATTATCTGCGGGAGACCGCGGAAAGCGGCGCCGTAGCCGGAGACGTACATATCAAAGTAAGCTCTGAAAATCTTTCCGGAGAACCACTGGAATTTGAGAAAGTGCTGCACCCCGAAGAAGAATCAGCAGCCGTTGAGATGAAAATCAATTTCCCGGAACCGGGGGATTACATCCTCACCGTGGCCGTAACGGACCGCCTGTCCGGAAACACCGCCCGCAACTACACGCGGGTATCCAGTGCTGCGCCTGAACCGGAGCCGGAAGACCCCCTGGACCCGAAACTTCAGGCCCTGCTGGAAAAGACGGCCGCATACTGCAGCAAGCTTCAGAAAGCCGCTATCCGCTTTACCTGCACCGAGGTGGTGGGGGAAACGGTTCTGGAGCGCAATCCCTTAAGCAAGCGGGTGGAACCGGTGGAAAGCCGTTGGCATTACGACTACCAGGTGGTAGTGGAAAAAGAAGGGATTGCGGAACAGCGCCGCCTGGTGCGGCGGAACAAGAAGAAGGTCGATCAACCGGATGCCAAGCTGGAGACCCGTTTCAAGGCCCATTATTCGGTGTTTCTGCCGGTGACGCTTTTGGGGGAGCACAATCGCGAAAACTACCGCTACAAGCTGCTGGACACGGAACGGTTAAAGAAGCGGCATTGCGCGATGATCGAGGTGATGCCACGGCTGGAAGGAGAAGGGCCCATGGCGCGGGGCAATGTATGGGTGGACGTGGAGAACGGCTCGGTATTGAAAATCGTAATGGACCCCCGAGGGGTTGAGGGCAGCGCAGCCCTGGAAGCCGCCGCCAAAAAAATGTCCGCTAAATTGGACCTGAAGGTGGAGCACTGGTACCTGGAAGAACGCAAGGGCCTGCGCTTCCCGTCCAGTACGGAGTTTTCAGAGAGCTATCTGTTTGACCGGGAAGTGAAAGAACGGGAAAAGGAATTAATCCGCTCACTACGAACCTACGGGGCGCGGGGGCCTGCCGTGAAATTCGGGTACCGTAAGGTGGAATTTTACCGCTTAACGCAGGCATACAAAAACTACCGCTATTTTGAAGTCGATACCAAAGTAAAGGTAGCTGAACGGAAATAACAAAAAGAAAAACCTAAGGATCAGATCATTACACCCGGAAGACCGGTGGAGTATAGGCGGCCGCAGGTTTCGTAGAGGGTATAGGGGACCGTCAGCACTACCATGCCTTTCCGGGCCGCCAGGTCATGTGCTTCGGGGGTCAGTTCCATGCCCCGAACCATGACCGCGGCGGTTACATCACTGAGAATACATGAGTGGATGGTCTGGGGTGTAAGCTGCCCGCTGAGCAGGAGCATCCCGGAACAGCCCTTGGCCAGGATCACGCTCTGCATGTCAGCCGCCCCGGCGCATTCAACCTGCCGGTCCAGGTACTCAGCGCCCACGGCCACCCGGGCTTCCAGAATCGAAGCAATTTCTTTTATGGTCATGTCCACTTCCCGATGACACTTCCCAGACCGTGATTGTAGCAACCGGGAGTCGAGATGGCAACCTTGCCGCTGTCTTCCGGATCGACTATAATAATTTCTTTCGTAAAACCTGCCGGTAAAGCCAGTGAAAAACAAGCAGCTTGAAGAACGCAGATTCAACCGCAAACTCATGGTCATGATCAGCGTGTTGATATTCCTGTTGGTTTTCAGCCTGGCGGTGGTTCACTTCAACCTGAGTATTCGCGATTCCCGGCGCATGGCCCGCAATTACCTGGGTGCCATCACAGCCGGAGTAAAGGAGACCGTGGATGCCTGGCTGCAGGAAAAGTTCAATACCGTAAGGCTCATGGCCACTTCCCCTACGCTAGAGTATTTTCTGAACAACAATCCCGCTGGGGCGAGCTCCCGTCTGCGACAGATATTCAAAGCCGTTCCCGGCTATGAAGCGGTTTTTCTGGCGGATGCGGACGGTTTGATCCGCGCGGATTCTCATCCCGGTGATAAAAGAGTGCTGGTGGATTTAAAGACCCGCCCCTATTGGAAACGTTTTGCCGCCGGAAACTTCGAACTGCTCTTGAGTTCGCAAATCGAGCGCTCTCCCGTAACCGGGCACCTGATTATGGTAATCATCCAGGGTATACGTGATTCCGAAGGCCGCTTGCTGGGATTCTTGGGCACATCCATCGATTGGGAGAGATTCACGGAAAAATTTCTGGTTCCGGTTACTTTCGGTAAGACGGGCTATGTGGCCGTCACGGATCAGAACGGTCGCAATATCGGGCATCCGGACAAATCTCTCCAGTTGCAGGACCTTTCCGGGGAAACGTTTATGCAGCGGCTCATTCGTGAGAAAAACGGGTTTCAGCGCTATCATTTTCGCGGAGACCTGAAAGTCATGGCTTTCCGCCGGTCCGCCGTTTCCGGATGGATTCTGAATGCTTCCGTCAACGAGTCGGAGTTGATTCAAGGTGCCGTTTACACTCGCAACCTGGTGCTGGTACTGGGGGCGATCCTGCTGGTGCTGTTGCTCTTGGTGGTGGGTTACTTGGACGTGTTCCGTCTCAGCCGGGCCAGAGACGAGTTGCAGCGCAGCCAACAGCGCTTCCAGTTGATCTTTCATCGTGGAAACGACGGGATTTTTGTACACGAGATCGACCGTCAGGGAAATCCCGGGGCGTTTTCCCAGGCAAACCGCAACTTCCTGACTCTCATGCAGATGAACCGTAGGCAAATGATCGGTGCCTCTGCGGGCCGGGTGATCGGGGATCGTATTGAGAGTGACTACTCTGCTTTGCTTCGTGATGTGCTTCGTCAGAAGTACCGGCTGGTGGAAACCTCGATTCAGCTCCCGGGAGAGGCTCGCAGGCATATTGAGTTTCGACTTTTCCTTTTTGAACGTCGCCGGGAACTGGCGGTTTTGGGGTTCGTACGTGATATCACGTCGCGCATCCGTTCGCGCCAGGAGTTGAGTCGCAGTCGGGACGAGCTGGACCGGAAAGTCCGGGAGCGGACCGTCGAGCTGCAGTCCGCTCATTCACGGTTGCAGAAACAATTTGCGGCAATGCAGAAAATGGCCCAGGCACTGAGGGAGAGCGAGGCCAAATACCGCAGCCTGGTCGAACGGGCCAGTGACGGCATCCTGCTGGTGGAAGACGGCCGTATTGTATTCGCCAATGAAAGAATTGGGGAAATGCTGAAAACTCCCCACATCGACCTGGTTGGCAGCGGATTGGCGGACATCGTATCCAGAGATGAACTGGATGTGGTCATGGGCAACTACAAACGTCGCTTGCAGGGGCTGCAGACTCAGGCCATTTATGAAACCCGGCTGAAAGTAAGCGACAAATGTGAGCTGCCCGTAGAGTTAAACGCCGGGCTGATTGACTACTTCGGCAAACCGGTGGACTTTATCTTCGTGCGCGATATCACCCAGCGCAAACAGGCTGCAGAGGCGGAGCAGCGTCATCGGGAGCAGCTGATCCAGGCGGACAAACTCGCCGCCCTGGGAACCCTGGTTTCCGGAGTAGCCCACGAGATCAACAATCCCAACAACGCCATCCTGCTCAATCTGCCCATCCTGGCGGAAGCCTGGCGGGATGCCCAACCCATCTTTGACGCCTACCGCGAACGTTTTGATGAATTCCAGATAGCGGGCATGCCCTATACGCGGCTGCGGGAATTCCTGGACACCATCCTGGAGGACATGGAGGATGGTTCTCGCCGCATCAAGGCCATTGTGGAGGATTTAAAGGATTTCGCCCGACCTGGATCGGGCGAACTGGAAGCGGGGGTGAACATTAACAATGTCGTGCGTTCGGCGGTTAAACTGGTGTCCAACCAGATCATGAAAGCCACGGACCAGTTTGAGATCCATTATGCGGAAGATCTGCCTACCGTACAGGGCAATTACCGCCGCCTGGAACAGGTGGTGGTCAACCTGTTGCAGAACGCCTGTCATGCCTTGCCGGACCGCAGCCGCGGTATCCGTGTGTATACAAGGTTCCATCAGCCCACCAACGAGGTGGTTATCGAGGTGGCCGATGAAGGAGTAGGCATTCCCGAAGAGAACATGAATCAGATCATGAACCCTTTCTTTACCACCAAGAGGGAGCGGGGTGGGACGGGTCTGGGTTTGTCGGTTTCCCTCAGTCTCGTTAAGGAACACGGTGGTGATCTGCGTTTCGAATCGGAGCCCGGCTTGGGGACCCGTGCCATGGTTCTGATTCCCGCGTCCCGACCCACAAAAGGAGATGCCCCATGACCCTTCGAAATCCCGTGCTCCCCATCCTGGTGGTGGACGATGAGGCCGCGGCACTCAAGAGTTTTGAGTTCGCCTTGAACAGCCTGGGATGGGACCATGTGCTTCCAGTCCAGGATAGTCGCGAAGTGTTGCCGCTCTTAAGAGAGCGCGAAGTGGAGATGATGATCCTGGATTTAACCATGCCCGGTGTATCGGGCACGGAAATTCTCGAGGCCCTCTCGACAGACCACCCGGAAATACCGGTGATCGTGGCTACGGGACTGAACGACGTCAAGATGGCGGTCCAATGCATGAAGATGGGGGCGGCGGATTACCTGCTGAAACCGGTGGAAAAGGGGCGTTTGGAGGCCGCGGTCAACCACGTGTTGGAGACGCGAGCCTTGAAGCGGCAGAACAGCTTGCTCAAGGAACGCTTGTTGAAGGAACCCGGGCTGGAACATCCCGAAGCGTTTGAGGCGATCGTCACTCGCAATCCGCGCATGTGCGCCGTGTTTCGCTATCTCGAAGCCGTGGCTTCAAGCCGCGAGCCCATCCTGATCACCGGGGCCACGGGAACGGGCAAGGAATTACTGGCGCGTTCGATCCATGCTCTGGGAGAAGGGGCTTTCGTGGCTGTAAACGTTGCCGGTCTGGACGACCAGATGTTTTCCGATACCCTGTTCGGTCATCGCCGCGGCGCTTTCACCGATGCCGTGCAACAGCGGGACGGCCTGGTGGAGCAGGCGGGTGAAGGAGTGCTCTTTTTGGATGAGATCGGCGACTTGAACCCCCAGTCGCAGGTGAAATTGCTCAGATTGATTCAGGAGCGGGAGTACTACCCCCTGGGTGCGGATGTGCCGCGCCGCTCCGGCGCCCGCGTGGTCGTGGCCACGAATACGGATCTGAAACGGCGAATGGAAAAGAAAGAATTCCGCCGTGACCTCTACTACCGCCTCTCCGTTCATCACGTGCATCTTCCGCCCCTGACGGAAAGGCGTGAAGACATTCCCCTGCTGGTGGATGCGTTTATCACCGCTGCGGCCGAGGAAATGGGCAAGCCCGTGCCAACCGTTCCCCCGGAACTGGAACCCCTGTTGCGCACCTACCATTTCCCCGGCAATATCCGTGAGCTACGCTCCATGGTGGTCGATGCCCTAAGCCGACATCGCTCGCGGGTTCTGTCTCTGGAAGCGTTCCGTGAGGCCATGACCCGGGAAAGCGGTTTGAATGTTCAAACAACAGACTCCGAAGATGATTCCGTTTGCCTGTTCGCTTCTTACAACCGCCTACCCACAGTACGGGAAGCAGAGTCCATGTTGATTGCGGAAGCGATGCGCCGCGCCGATGGCAACCAGAGTATCGCCTCGCGACTGTTGGGAATCAGTCGCCAGACCTTGAACAGCAAATTAAAGAAGAACCCTTCCGGACAGTAAGATTCTATTTCTTTTTCAGATCGTCGTAATAGTTGGCCAGGATGCGGACCATCTCCGGGGCGTATCTCATGCCGCAACGGGCGCAGACCGGTTTCATGCTGTTGTTCATGAAGAGGTCCAGTGGAATTTCCGGGTGGGTGATTTCACCACAGATGCCACAGAATTCCTTTAGCGATGTATCGTTGTACTTGATGGCGACTTTGCGGTCATATTGTTCGGACATGGAGCCTCCTGAAAAGGCGACACCATACCCCAATCCCGTGGTTGTGTCAAACGTGTTTTGACACATTGCCGCCCCGTGGCCCATTCCCTGTCGGGATCGAAACGTCCGGTTCACCGTGTTCATGTGGGAGTGAACGGGCAGGGCCGCCTGACCTGGCGGCGTTCCTACCGCGCCTGAATCCCTGTCGCGTTTCGCGACAGCGCCGAATTTTATACACAACCACCAGAAAGACCGCCAGAGCCGGGTTTCCCCGACAATTTCACCTCAATTTGATTTGGATGTCTGAAATTTCGACAGGGGTTCTTCTGCGGTGATCCTGCCGGGGTCCGCAGTCGGTTAATATTGAAACCCCTTTCGCAGTCCGTTTTTTCCGGGCATTCCCCCACGTTCCCATCCGGGCCCGGTAGTTGGCATCTTTTGTGCACATGCATGTGTGGGCGCAAAGCCCGGTTGCCAACAATTCGAAAGGAGGTTTGCATGGCAAAGAAATTCAGTCAAATCATGGCCGAGACCGGTCAGTCCCTGGAGTACCAGGCCGGAGGCAAGGCTCCGGAACAGATCGTGGATCGTGAAGTGCAGTGGAAGCCCCATCCCCGGGTGCAGAAGCTGAAAGACATTTACATGAACACGCTCTCTTCCGCCAACAACGAGTTCTCCTACTGGTACACCCGGGAGTACTTCATGCATGACAACGAGGTGCCCGTGGTGCGCCGGGCCATGGCGCTCAAAACCGCTTTCTCTCACCTGACTCCGGTGATCTTTCCCGGTGAACTCCTGACCATGCGCAAGGCCGCGTTCTTCCGCGGATCCTTCCCCATGCCCTGGCTGTCGGAAGGTTTCTACATGGCCAAGGAAGATGAGTTTTATCAGGAAGCGTTGAAACGCGGATCCGCCAGCGTGGACGAACACTCCAAGTTCGGCCAGGGCGGCGGAAATGTCACCAAGAGCTTCGACAAGGTGGTTTCCATCGCCGGTAAGTTCGGTATGCGCCAGGAAGAGATTCCGGTCCTGCTGGAACTGGCCAAGATGTGGTACGGCAAGTCCGTGGATGACCTGGGCAACAAGTACGAGAAAATGGTGCCTGACTACGAAGTCAAGGAAGCCATCATGCGCAACATCGTGTGCATGTTCGACTCCGGCTTTACCCTGCCCCAGGGACGGGAAGTCATCAATTACTACTATCCCCTGGAGTACGGCTTCGACGGCATCATTGAAATGGCCAAAGAATTGAAGGACAAAGTGGCCGGCCGCGCCGACGGTGACGGTATCATCGGTATGAACCGCCTCTACAACTATGAGGCCGTGATCCTGTCCGTGGAAGGCATGCAGGCTTGGGTAAACAATTACGCCAAGGAGGCCCGCCGCCTGGAAGCCATGGAAAGCGACGCCCAACAGAAAAAGGAATACGGCGAGATGGCGGAACGCCTGGAATGGCTGGTGCACAACAAGCCGCGCAACTTTGTCGAAGCTTTCCAGATGATCGAGACCCTGCACATGGCCGTGCTCAATGAAGACGCCATTTCCGGCATGTCTCCCGGCCGCATCGGCCAGATCCTCTACCCCTGGTACGAGCAGGACATCGAGGCCGGCCGCATCACCGATGACGAGGTTCTGGAACTATTGGAACTGGACCGGGTGGTCAAGACTTCCATCGACTGTTTCGCCTCCATGGGTGTCGTGGGCGGCGTGTTGTCGGGAAATACTTTCAACACCGTGTCCATCGGCGGCCTGACCAAAGACGGCAAATCCGCCGCCAATCCCCTGGAATACCTGGTCCTCAAAGCGGCCGGTACCAATGCCATGCCGCAGAGTACCCTGGCCTTGTTGTATGACGAAAAGCTGCCGGACGATTTCCTTATGCTGGCCGCCGACGTCATTAAGACCGGGTCCGGCTACCCCGCGTTCATGAACAACCGCGTGGCTCAGGACTTCCTCATGAGCCATTACGGGCATGAGGGCATGAACCTGGAAGACGCCCGCGCCTGGGCCATCGGCGGCTGCCTGGAAACCTCCGGTTGTTGCTGGAAGCCCCTGCACTTGAACGGCAAAGAGTACTTTATCCCCGGTGGTGCCGGCCAGCCCACTTCCGTGGGCGTGCACTTCATCGCCCAGCCCAAGGTGTTGGAACTCACCTTGTTCAACGGCGTGGATGCCCGCACCGGAGAAAAGGTGTTCGAGCCCCACAACAGCAAACTGGAGAGCTTTGAAGAGTTGTTCGAGCAGTACAAGAAGTACTGGCAGAAAACCGTGGATGTCCTGGACCTGTGCAACAACATCCAGCACGACATCTGGCGCAAGAACAACATGGCGGTGATCAACTCCTTCATGAAACCCGACTGCCTCGACACCGGCCACCTGATCAATGAAAAAGGCTATCGCTACAATGCCACTTTCAACGTGGAAAATTCCGGCAACATCACCTGGGTCAACTCCATGGCCGCCCTGAAGAAACTGGTCTACGACGACAGAGAAGTCAGCCTGGACGAGATGAAAAAGGCCATGAAAGACAACTTCGGCTTTAAGTCCGCCCGCGACATCGGCTCTTTCTCACTGATGGACCAGGAAAAGAAAGACGAATCGGGTAACAAGTACGACGAGTTGCACTTCAAATGCCTGCAGGCGCCCAAGTACGGCAATGACGATCCCTACGTGGATTCCATCCTGGAAGATTGGGAAAACTTTTTCTGCCGGGATTGCTGGACCTATGAGTCGTTGTACGGTGAGCCCCTCTATGCCTGCCAGATTTCCGTATCCACCCACGGCGCCATGGGCGCGGCCACCATCGCCTCTGCCGACGGTCGCCTGGACGGCACCACCTTCGCCGACGCATCCATGTCCGCCTACCCCGGTACCGACAAGAACGGCCCCTACGCGGTGATGAAATCCGCCACCGTTTGGGATCATTCCCTTTCGCAGAATTCCCAATTGAACCTGAAACTGCATCCCTCCTCCATCAAGGGCGAAGAAGGTTCGCGCAAACTCGTGGACATGACCCGTGCCTACATGAGAATGGGCGGATTCCACGTGCAGTACAACGTGGTCGATTCCAAGGTCCTCAAGGACGCCCAGCAGAACCCACAGAGCTACCGCGACCTGATGGTGCGCGTGGCCGGGTTCACCCAGTACTGGGTGGAGATCGGCAAGCAGGTTCAGGATGAGCTGATCGCCCGGACCGAGTACGAGGGTATCTGACCCTTGAATCCACACACAGGAGATGACTATGAGTGACGAAAAATATGTTCACAAGGATTGCCGCAACTATGCACCCATTGATGTGCGCAAGGGATTCTGCCACGTGCACAAAAAGGAAGCCCCGGCCGACACCGAAGTGTGTGCCAAGTTCGAGCGCGCTCCCAAGTGCCGCTATTGCAAGAACTTCACCGCGGACCAGGAAAAGATTGAGCTGGGGGTCTGCGAAGCCTCAATGAGTACCCCCAAGTTTGTCGCCTACCCCGACATGGTGGCGGTGACCTGCGAGATGTACAAGGAAGCCTGATCGTGAATAGGGGAGGGGGCCAGGCCTCCTCCCCTACCACCCCCCCAAGGAGATCACATGGAAAATAACAAAGCGAAATTATACGGCTACATGGTGGTGTTCGCCTCCTGGCTGGCCGTTTTCAGTCTCTTCGGTTACCGCGCCACCTTCGCCATGCTCAAGGGACCGATGAGTGTGGATCTGGGATGGTCCCAGGCCCAGGTAACCCTTGGATATTCCCTGATGATGACCATCTACGCCATCACCGCCTTTTTTGCCGGTCTGGTACTGGACAAATGGGGTACCAAGCCCGTGTATGCCATTGCCGCGGTGTTCGGCGGTTTGGGTTTTTACCTCACCAGCCTGGTCAGCACCCATTTGGCTTACCTGTTCACTTTCGGCGTGCTGGCCGGCATTGCCACTGGTATGCTGTGGGTGACCTCCACGGTTTCGGTGCGCAAGTGGTATGTGGGCAAAACCTACGCCACCATGTGGGGCTTCGCTTTTGCCGGCGCTCCCATGGCCCAGTGGTTGCTGGCCGAAGTGGTCAAGGGCACCATGGCCGATGGCAGCGCGGACGCATGGCGTTCCTCCATGAAGGTTCTGGCCGTGATTATCTTCGCCCTGCTGTTGCTGGCCGTGTTCATGGCCAAGCGCAATCCGGAACGGTACGACATGAAGCCTTTCGGGGAAATGCCCGCGGCCAAAGGCGCCAAAGCGCCTCATGAGTGGACAACCAAGGAAGCCTATTCCCGGTATGCCATTTGGGGCGCCATCCTGATGTTCCTGACCAGCATGATGGCTGAGTTCCTCATCTGGACGCAATTGGTGAGTTATTGGGTCCAGGACAAAGGATGGGACCGTGTGGCCGCCATCAACGTCTATAAGATAATCGGCATTATCGGCATTTTCAGCATGCCCATCCTGGGCATAATCGCCGACAGGGTGGTCAGCAGGGTCGCCCATGAAGCCAAGGGACGCAAAATCATGCTGATCATCGGCCCCACAACGGGTGTCGTGGCATGTGTTTTCCTGATGATGTGTACCACCACTCCCACCTGGGTGGCATATGTGGCCGCCTTTGTGTTTGCCGTCTACTGGGCCATCGTGCCTGGGGGCGTGGTTGGGTATACGGGAGCTATCTACGGTCGCAAGACCCTGGGCAAGATCTGGGGCCTGGCCACGTTGATCGTCATGGGAATCGGCCCCTTCCTGGGTTCCTTTATCGGTGGCTGGCTAAAGGACGTTTCAGGCAGTTACCAGTATTCCATTTACTATGCACTGGGATCCTTTGTTGTGTCCATCCTGCTGGCTTTCTCCCTCCCTCTCAAAGCGGAACCAAGGGCATAGCCTGACGTTCCCCCAGGGCGCCCGCACCCCGTGTGCGGGCGCCCGACCCAGGGGTGAATCATGAAATCATTCAACATGGAATCTCACGTTGGCCGAACCGGTCAAACCGATAGCCATAAAAAGGTGCGGGGCTTGGTCTTCAGCATTCAGGCACATTCGGTACATGACGGCCCCGGCGCCCGCACCGCGGTGTTCATGAGCGGCTGTCCGCTGAAATGTGTATGGTGCTGCAATCCGGAAGGCTTGTTCAACCAACCGGTCATGCTGCACAGTGACGTAAAATGTGTCAAGTGCGGCGCCTGCATCGCCGCCTGCCCGCATGGGGCCGTATCCCTTCAGGACGGCGTGTTGACTTTTGACCGTTCCCTGTGTAACCAGTGCGGTACCCTTGAATGTGTGGAAGCCTGCCTGCATGAAGGCAATGTAATTAGTGGGGCCTGGTATACAATGGACGAGCTCATGCGTGTTTTCGAACGGGATCGCATGTTCTGGGGCTCCAAGGGCGGCGTCACCTTCAGCGGCGGCGAACCCCTGATGCAGAAATCGTTCATTTTGCCCTTGCTGAAAAAATGCAAGGAATCCTACATCCACGTGACCATTGAAACCACTTCCCATCTGCCGGCGGATTACTTCATGGATGCCATCCGCTACGTTGACTGGGTATTTACAGACATCAAGCATATGGACCCGGAGCGTCACCGTGAGCTCACCGGGGTGGACAATCGCTTGATCCTGGCCAACATCCAACGTTTGGCTGAAGCGGACTGGTGGCAGGGAATTGTGGTACCTCGGATTCCGGTGATTCCCGGCATCAATGATTCAGACGAAAATATCCGCGAGTCGGCAAAATTTGTCCGGGAGTCGGGATTGGAAGTGATCAACCTCCTGCCCTTTCACCGTTTGGGGGAATCCAAGTACCGTCAACTGGGGAGGTGTTACCCCTTTGTCGACATGAAGCCGCCGCAACAAAAACACATGGAACACTTGCAGAATATCGTGCAGTCGGAAGGGCTTTATGCTTTTATCGGGCATGAGACGCCGTTTTAGAGCGATCGGCCACGGCGTGGACTACAGCCAAGTGAAATGGTAACCTAATTCAGAACAGGAGCTAGGGAGATGAAAAACAAGGTAATCTTTATCGCGGGTATGATTTTTTTGTATATTGCTGTTATTGGATATGCAGCCGATAAGACGAGCGATGACCCTGTGTGGAAACTGAGTTTCAGCGAGCGCACGCGTCTGACCACTTTCGACAACAGCATCAACCTGGATGACGGGATAGCGGACACCTTCACTTTTACCCGCCACTACACCAGCCTGGGACTGACCTGGACGCCGCACGGGGATTTTTCGTTTATGGTGAAGTTTGCCAACGAGTTCCGCAGCTGGCTGAGCCCCAAGAGCAGGCGTAATGACTTGAACGAGATTTATTTTGACCAGTTGTACGTGAAGTGGAAAAGCCCGGGATCCGGTTTGACCCTGACCGTCGGGCGCCAGAATATCATGTTGGGGGAAGGCTTTGTCTGCCTGGACGGCCAACCGCTGACGGGATCGCGTTCGGCTTACTTTAACGCCGTGCGGGCGGATTATGTCTTCAGTAAGAACCACAGCCTGACTGCATTTGTCTCCCACGTACCGCGTACCGATACCTGGCTGCCGTTGATCAATGAGCCCGAGCCGCCCCAACTTCTGGAAGAGCAGGCCAATACGGGAATCGGTCTTTATTACCAGGGAAGCCTGGGCAAGGTGGGGCTGCAAGCCTACTACTTCCGCAAGGATACCGAGGCCAATGACATAACAACCGTTGAGTCGGGCATCAATACCCTGGGTGCCCGCGCGGTCCTGCCCCTGGTCGATCGTCTGTCAGTAACCGCGGAAGCAGCCTTGCAAAACGGTTCTCTCGGAGATGTGGACCGGGGTGCGTACGGTGGCTATTTTCACCTGGATTGGAAGATGGCGGAATCCGTACCGATCGTGAGGCTACTTACTTTTGGCGGGATTCTGTTGAGCGGCGATGACCCGGCTACGGCGGATTATGAAGGATGGGATCCCCTGTGGAGCCGTTGGCCCAAGTGGAGCGAGTCCTATATCTATACATTTATCCGTGAGGGCGGGGTGGCCCGCTGGACCAACTTCAGTGCCTTTTACTTCGGGCTCAATGCCGTGTTTAACAAGGACTTCAAAGCCAGGATCCATTACTATATTCTGGGAGCGCCCCAGGATGGTCCGGCCCTGCCCTCCTTCGCCGGACTGGCTGGAGAGGGTCAGCAACGGGGTGGTTTGCTGGTCTCGCGTTTTGACTACGTGATCAACCCCCACCTGTCCGGCCATTTTGTTTGGGAGCATTTTGAGCCCGGCAGTTACTATGTTGACACGGCGGACGGGTACAATTGGTTTCGTTTTGAACTGATGATTCGTTATTGAGGTTTCATTTAACTGCGGACCCCGCACCCATCCATACCTTCCCAACCGGCCGGCCCCGGATAGGCCCGGGGCCGGTTTGGCTGAAATAGTGGAGAAACCCAATGGAAACAGAAAAAAAAGACAAGTGGACATTGATCGATGCCATCATTGAACATGAACTGAAAATGTTTCAGGCCGTGAATTCCCGTCCCGGTTCGGGGCAGGATTGCCAGCAACGGCCGGAAACATTCCGTCTCATGCGCTGGATGCACCACAGCGTGCTGTCTGAAGCAACGCTTGCGGCCTACCTGGAAGACCTGGAGGCTGCGGTTGTCCTGGAGCGCAACCTGGTGATGGAAAAATACGCGCGCATGGAAAACCAGATTCAGGCACTCAAGGACAATCCCCTGATCTTTCGTATTGCCGAAGCCGAGTGCGCCTGGATGAAGGAGATGCGTGAGCAATATCCCCACGTGATCCAGGGTGACGCGGACGGTTTCCGCAATTACCTGGTGAGTGAACTGGAGACTTATTCGGATGATACCCTGGCACGGCTGTGGGGCGATGTTCAGGCGGCCACGGTCAGGGGTTTGAACTTGCCGCAGATGAGGTATCGCAACCTGTTCAAGCGCCTGGGCTACGAATCCCTGGAAGCGGTGGAAGCCGAAAAAGCCGGGAAAGAGGATTAGGCAAAGGCCACGACCGGAATGAAGGTTGGGCGGGAACTTTTCGAGCGGCTGGCAGGGTTCATTCACGCGGCCTGCTCTATGGTTCAGGCTTGCATTGAGGATTCGGCGACCCGCCGCCTTCCCCTGGGCACCGGCTGACTTGGGGTGGGTCAGAAGCGGTCGGGGAGGGGATCGTATTGCGGGGGGTTCTCCAGGCGGGTTTCCTTGATGCGGTCCATGAGTTGCTGGTTGATCTGGTAGGCTTCGGAGGTATGCAGCGCTTGCCCCTGGCGGTGGAGTCGCAGGGCCAGGTGTTCTTGCTTTTTTTGCAGGTTGTCGTAGAGTTTCTGGTAATGGCCGCTCCCGTCCCACTCTTCCAGTCTCAGGAAGGTATAGGTGGACCACTCCAGGTGATGGCGCTTGCAGTCGATACAGAACACTTTCTGGGCGTAGCTGTTATTGCCCTTGAAGTGGATTGCCGCGCTGTCGAAGAGAATGTTTTCTCCGGAGCAGAAAGGACAATGCTTGGGTTTGTCGGTCTTTATGTCGTCCCGCTTGCCGTCCTCGTCGGTGCTCTCCTTGAACTGTTTCTCACTCACTTCGGTGAAGGCGGCGGCGCAGGCGCGGCAGCGGATCTCCAGTTTGAGGAAGCGATCCTCCACCTGGCCGGGCTGCAAAGGCCCGAAGGGGTTGGCGAAATAATGCGAGGTCACTTCAAGGTCAGCCTTGTCGCACTCCGGGCAATGGGCTTTGCCGGCTTTCAGGTAGTTGTCGGCGGGGATTGTCGCAGGAGCGGCGGACTCCTTGGGTTTTTGCTTTACATGAAAAGTCATTTTGCGCTTGGAACTCATTTTCGCCTCCCGGGCCGCCGGCGGCGGCGGATAAACCTATTATACCATACGCCGTTTTCTCTAAAAAAACGGAGAAGGGGTTGACAGGAAATAATTTTCACGCTATATTAAGCGCATGGTTAAATTAAGTGGTTGGTTAGTTTGATGGCCGCGTCTGATGCGCCGCAACGAATTTTGGACGCGGCCCGCCGGGAATTTGCCGATCACGGTTTTTCCGGGGCGCGGATGGATGTAATCGCCCGGGGCTCCGGTGTCAACAAGGCATTGCCTTTCTACTATTTCCGGTCAAAGGAAAAGCTTTACGAAGAAGTGGTGACTGGAGTGATGGGTGAATTCCTGAGGATCATCCGTCCCATTTTGACCTCCGACCTGACTCCCCGGACGTTGGTTGAACAATTTCCGCGGGTGATTATCGATTTTTTTTCCAATAACCGTGATTTCCTTCGCATCGTGGGCCGTGAACTTCTGGACGGCTCCGCCAGGGCGCCGGAGCTTATGGCACGATTGATGCGCAATGAACCTCACGGTGGACCGGTTTTTTTTGCCCATGAGATAGAACAATGGTATCGCGAGGGCTTGATACGCGAGCAGGATCCCGTACAGTTCATGCTGCACTTGTTTTCCCTGTGTATCTATTCCATCCTGGCCCGCCCCATGGTGGAGATGGCATTCCAGGTCCGTAATCAATCGGACAAGGAATTTTATGAAAAGCGGATCCGCGGGGTGACCGCGGTCTTGAAAGAGGGAATATTGACATGAAAATCATATTGATGCTGATGCTTCTGGGCGGCGGCATGTTGTCGTCCGCCACCGTTACATTGGAGCAGGCGGTCCGGGACGGCCTGGAGCTTGCTGCTTCCGTGCGCGACGGGCGTATCGATGTGGAGAACGCCGAGCGCCGGTTGCGACTGGCCCGGTCACGTTTCCTGCCCGACCTGGATGCCGGGGGGTCCTGGCGTTTCCAGTCCGAACGCATGCAGTTGGCGATCGATCCCATCATCCAGGCAAGCCAGGTGCTCTTTCCCGGCCTGGAACGAACCGTGGGCACCAAGCATAACTGGGATCTTTATCTGGGATTGACCCAGCCGATTTACACCGGCGGCATTCTTTCCCGGAGGCGGGACCAGGCGGAGGCCCGGGTGGAGGAGGAGTCCCTGCACTTGCGCAGCGCCCGGGTGGAGCGGGCGTCCGCGATCCGTGCCGCATACTACACCCATGCCATGCTCGAACAACGCCGTTCCGTGGCGCAACAACTGGCGGAGCGGTTGGAACTGCATCTGCAACGCCTTGAAGCCCTGGCCGCGGAGGAGATGGCGCGCCGCAGCGATGTGTTGGAGACCCGCTCCCGCCTGGTGGACACCCAATTGAATGTGAATGAACTGGATCAGGCCGTAGCCGAAGCAGTCAGCCGCTTTCACGAGCTTTGCGGCCATTATCCCGCGGAAATCTTTGCGGCCGCCGACCCCAGGGCCTTTTCCCGGGAAGAGGCCGAAACCCGTTTTCTGAGTCGGCATCCGGGCCTGGCGGCGCTGAAGACCCGCTTTCAGCAACTGGACCTGGAAGAAAAAGCGGTCGCGGGCAAGTACCGTCCCAGTGTGGCTGCTTTCGCCGCCTTTCACCTGGGCCGTCCGGGCGTGGATATGTTCGCGGCCGATTGGATGGGGTATGCCGTTTTGGGGGTTTCTTTTTCGATGCCGGTATTTCACTGGGGTCGCGGAGCGGAAGAGCGCGGCCTGGTACGTGCCTCAGCCCGCAAACTGGACTACCGGCATGAGGCGTTGCTGCGAAACGTTGCTCATGCGCTGGACCGGCTTTTCGATCGCCTGGCCATGTTGGAGCGGCAGGTGGATGAACTGAAAAAACTGTCCGGCCTGACCAGTGAAGACATCCGGCTCAAGCAGGCGCTGTATATGGAAAAGCAGATTTCCAACCTGGATTACCTGGCGGTGTTGTGTGAGCAGGAACAAGTCCTTTCCCGATTAGAAGCCGCCCGATACAACCTGAAGTTGACACAAGTCGCTGTTCACCGTGCCATTGGTTACATGGAGGAAGAGCAATGAAAAGATGGGTTTTTATCATGGGAGTTTTCGGACTCCTGCTGGCGGCATGTTCAGATGATGGCGGCAGAGCCTTGCGCGCGGCCGGCGTAGTGGATGGAGACGTACTGAACCTGCGCAGCAAGGTAAGCGGACGCCTGGAAAAGATGGACGTATCTGAAGGCGAAGCCGTGACCGCGGGTCGGATCCTGGCGCAAATCGATGCCCGCAATGTTTTAAACAGAATCGAAGCGGAAGGGATCCGCCGGCGGGACATCGCCGTGCAACGCCTGCGTCTGAAAAGACGCCGGGTCCAATTGGAGGCGGCAAGGGATTACGCCGTAAACACCAGTCGACGTTTAGCGCGGTTGCGCGAGAAAGCGGCCGTTTCCGGAGATCAATATGAACAGGCCCGGCTCAAGCGCATTGAAACCGAAACCGCGTTGAGTGACAACGGCAAGCAACTGTTGTCCCTGGACCTGCAGGAGGAGGCCGGCCGCAACCGTGAAGAGTTGTTGCGGCTGTCGCTTGAAGATCATACGCTTACCGCTCCCATTGACGGCGTGGTGTTGGAGATTCATTCCGTATGCGGCGAAAACCTCTTTCCCGGAAATGCCGTGCTGGAGATCCTGGATACAAGCAGCCTTTTCGTGGAAGTCTTTTTAGAGGAAGCGGAACTGGGTAAACTGAAATTGAACCAGGACGCCCTGATTCGCGTGGATGGGCGTGAAGAACCGGTAACAGGCCGCGTCGCCTATTTCGGCCGCAAGGCCGAGTTTTCCCCCAAGTACATCCTGTCCGAACAGGAACGGCGCAACCTGCTGGTCCAGGTGAAAGTAGAAATTCCCGCGGCAGCGGCGGATGCGGTCAAACTGGGCATGCCCGTAACCGTTGAATTTCCACGGTGAGCGGCACATGGTGCGCCTGGAAGACATCACCTGTTCATTCGGTTCCGTACGTGCGGTAGACAATGTGTCTTTCCCCATCCGTCACGGCCGCATCACCATCCTGGCGGGCGCGGACGGTGCGGGAAAATCCACGCTGTTCCGAATTCTTGCCGGCCTGGAACACCGTGACGGCGGACTTGTATTTCTGGAAGATAAACAAGTCGAGCCCGGTGAAAAGGAATTGTTGCGGCGCCTGGGTTACATGCCGGAGCGCTTCTCGTTGTATCCGGATCTGTCGGTGGAAGAGAACCTGAACTTTTTTGCGGATATTCACCATGTACCCCGCGCCCGCCGGGAAAACCTGAAAGACCGCCTGCTGGGACAGACCGGCATGGCGGAATTCCGTTCGCGGCGGGCGGGAGCATTGTCCGGCGGGATGAAACAGAAGCTGGCCTTGTCCGCCATACTGTTGTCATCCCCGGACCTGATTATCCTGGATGAGCCCACGACCGGGGTGGACCCGCTGTCGCGGTTGGAGTTTTTCGCCATTATCGAGGAACTCAAACAGGAGGGCAAAACCATTGTCATGGCCACGCCCTACCTGGACGAAGCGGAAAAGGGGGATTTTGTGGTCATGCTCAAATCCGGGCGGGTACTGCACCAGGCGGCCATCCATGAGTTGAAGCGTGATTTTCCCGCCCGCCTGCTGCAGGCGCAACCCGGAGGAAATGTGATCGCCGCGTACCAGAAACTGCGCGACAACCCGTTCCTGTCGGAACGGGCTTACCTGAAGGGCCCTTCCATCCGCATCCTGCTGGATCGCGATGAAGACCTGCCCTCCGGTCTGGATTTACCGGAACTGGAAGAAGTCGAACCGTCCCTTGAAGACATCTTTATCTATTATGATCGCGGTGGGGGCTCTCATGGAACCGGTAATTGACGTTCGCGACCTGACCCGGCGCTTCGGCGATTTCACGGCTGTGGACCGGGTGAGTTTTCGCGTTCATGCCGGAGAGATCGTGGGGTTCCTGGGGCCCAATGGAGCCGGAAAGACCACCACCATCAAGATGATCCTGGGCTTATTGCGAATTACCGATGGTTCGGTGCGGGTCCGCGGCCTGGACGCGGTGCGCCAGAGGCGGCGGATCAAGGCCATGACCGGGTATATGTCGCAGAAGTTTTCCCTGTATCCCCTGCTGACCGCCTGGGAGAATGTGACTTTTTTCGGTGGAGTGTCTGGACTGCCCGCGGCCAAACTGGCTGAGTGTCGCAGACAGATCGCCGAGCGCCTGCCTGCCGGCGCCGCGAAACGCCGGGTGGAAGCATTGCCCCCCGGCTTCCGCCAGGAAGTGGCGCTTTTTGTCAGCCTGATGCCGGACCCGGAGATCCTGATCCTGGACGAACCCACTTCCGGGGTGGACCCGGAAACGCGGCGCCGCTTCTGGGACCGGATTTACAATCTGAAACAGGCCGGCAAAACCATTCTTGTCACCACCCACAACCTGGACGAGGCGGAATACGCCGACCGTATGTTGATCATGCATCAGGGCCGTCTGTTGCTGGACGGCGAACCCAAAGCCCTGCTGGAAAGCCATCAGGCTGAATCCGTTGAAGCCCTGTTCCGCGAGGTCATTGAGAAAAATGAGACGCATTAAAGCCGTTATGATCAAGGAGTTTTCCCATATCCTGCGCGACCCCACCAGCCTGACCATCGTGTTTCTCATGCCCCTGCTGATGATGATGATTTTTTCTTACGCGGTGCGCTTTGATTTGGATGCGGTGGAAACCGGTATCGTGGATTACGATCAGGAACGCGGAGCCGAACAGCTTATCAACAGTTACGCCAACAACAACTATTTCCGTTTGCTCGACTTGCGTCGCGCCCACCCGCGTCCCCTGGCCCATGGTGAAGACCTGATTCGCAGCGGTCGCCTCAAGCAGGTGGTGGTGATTCCGGCTGATTTCAGCCGCCGGGTCGCCCGTGGAGAACCAGCCGAAGTGGGCATCATCATCGACGGCAGCGACGCCAAGGTCGCCTCCCTGATTTACCAGTACAACGAAATGTTGTTGCGCGAGTTTTCCCCTGAAGGGGTTGCGCCAGGTTTTTCCGTTTCCACCACCGTGCATTTCAACCCCGAACTGAAAAGCCACTTCTTTTTTATTCCCGGAATCGTCGCCATTCTGCTGGTGATGGTCGCGGCCCTGTTGACTTCCGTCAGCCTGGCACGGGAAAAAGAATCGGGATCCATCGACCTGTTGTTTATTTCGCCGCTGCGATCCTGGGAGATCATCCTGGGGAAAACCCTTCCCTACCTGGTGGTGGGCTTGCTGGAGGAGGTGATGATCCTGGCATTCGCCCGCTTCTGGTTCCATATCCCCTTCCGCGGAGACCCGCTGGTGCTATTGCTCTTCTCTATTCTCTACATCCTGGCGGGGCTGGCCCTGGGCATCCTGGTCTCCACCATCGCTTCTTCGCAGAAGAGCGCCATGTTCGCGGCCCTGATCATTACCCTGCTGCCCTCGATCATGTTGTCGGGTTTTATTTTTCCCCTGGAGTCCCTGGCGCCGGTGATCCGCGCCGTATCGCTGGTGGTCCCGGCCCGCTACTTCCTGGAAATTATCCGCGGCGTCATTTTAAAGGGAGGGGGAATCAACCATTTCCTTGTGGAGGGCCTGGCCCTGGCCGGATTCAGCCTGATCCTGTTGACCGGGGCCATGGCCCGGTTCCAACGCATCCGCCGGAGGCACTTGTGAAACTTTTCCACCTGGTGCGCAAGGAGTTTATTGAGCTGTTCCGCCAGAAGGAATTGCTCCCCATGATGCTCATCGCCCCGATCGTGCAGGTGATTGTGCTGGGTTACGTGGTGTCCACCGATGTGGACCGGGTGCCCGTTTACCTGGTCAACCGTTCCCAATCCGTGGAGGCCCGGAGGCTGGTCCAGCGGATCTCTTCCACTCCGTTGTTCGATGTGCGCCACAGCGGCACCGGCATGGTCAACACCCTGGAGGTCCTGCGCGGCGGCAAAGCCATGGCCGTGGTGGAATTTCGCGACGGTGGAGATGGGGGGTCGATATTCCCCGAGGTTTTGATATCCCTGGATGGTGTGGACGCCAATACCTCCGCCATCGCCGCCGGGTATCTCAACGGGATTCTGCGGCGCTTTCTGGAAGAGGAGGCGCGCAAGCACGGCCGTGCTCCGCCGGTAAGCCACAACACGCTGATCCGCTACAACCCCGGCCTGCGCAGCATCAACTACATGGGTCCGGGAATCGTGGCCCTGTTGCTGACCATCCTGACCCTGTTCATGACTTCGATTTCCCTGGTGCGGGAAAAAGAGCAGCAGACCATGGACACCCTGATGGTTTCTCAACTGCGCCCCTGGCAGATCTACCTGGGCAAGGCCCTGCCCATGGCGTTTATCGGGCTGGTGGAGATGTCGTTGGGCACATTGCTGGTGATGCTGTGGTTCCGGGTGCCCGTGCGCGGTAACCTGCTCCACCTGTTCCTGGCAGCGGTTGTGTTCCTGGCGGCCATCCTGGCCTACGCCCTGCTGATCTCCACCATTGCCGGCACCCAGCAACAGGCCCTGTTTTTTTCCTGGTTTTCCATGGTGACCTTTATCATGCTGAGCGGCCTGTTTACGCCGGTGGAGAACATCCCCTCCTGGCTGCGCTTCCTGGCGGACATCAATCCCGTGCGCTACCTGATCGCCATTATCCGCGAGATCTTTCTCAAGGGCAACGGTATAGCCTTCTTCTCCGGCGACCTGCTGCGCCTGGGAGCCATCGCCGCGGTAGTGCTCTCCGTTTCGCTGCTCAGCTTCCGCCGGTTTATATCGAAATAAAGTTGAAAAGTTGGGATCTATTACGTTTTGTGTGGGTAAATACACATTGGTAATTGGTAGGCGGTTGTGAGTATGAG
>OMKS01001137.1_pt1 | contig 24280 bp, 16 predicted proteins | sample 1674721 | NCBI WGS metagenome assembly OMKS01 (sample SAMN06264996, study PRJEB25208) | sediment metagenome | isolation source: hot spring sediment | place: USA: California | collected 2014-09-02
CGGACATCGCCCCGCCTCCTGAAGGCGACGGCGTAGTCGATCTGCTCGATTTGCTGATGCTGGCCGAGAACTGGCTGATGGAATAACCCCTACCTGAGAACAATAAAAATAAAACAGTCGAGGGCAAAAACGCCCTCGTTTTCGATGCGTAACTTTTGTCTTGCATTCCAGCGAAAGACCTCTTACTATCCTTTCTATAATACCGCCGTTACATCAGGAAAGCGGCAATGATTGAACCCGCAACTTTTTAATCAGACAATAGACAGGGAGTTTTTTTATGGTACGAGTGGCCATCATCGGGGCCAGCGGCTATACGGGCGTTGAGTCCATTGACATAATACTGCGGCACCCCAGCGCAAAGCTGACTTATCTGACCGCCCTGCCGGAGGAATGCGGCCATGTGGCTGACCTGTTCGGGCAGCTCAGCGGGCGGGTGGATATGATGGTCGAACCGCTGGACGTAGCAAAACTGGCTCAGGCGGCCGATGTGGCGCTGTGCTGTCTGCCGCATAAGGTATCGATGAGCTTTGTACCGAAACTGCTCAACGCCGGCGTCAAAGTGATTGACTTCAGCGCCGACTATCGCATCAAGGATGTGGCCGTCTATGAACAATTCTATGTGCCGCACACGGATCGGGACAATTTGAAGCATGCGGTCTATGGCCTGCCGGAACTGTTTCGCGAGGACATCAAGAAGGCCAAACTCATCGCCAATCCCGGCTGCTATCCGACTGGTGCGTCGCTGGCGCTGGCGCCGCTGCTGAAAAACAAGCTTATCCAGACCCGCGGCATCGTCGTCAGCTCGGTGACCGGGGTGTCCGGCGGCGGCAAGAACCCTTCGCCGAATTTTCACTTCCCGTATATGAATGAAAATCTCTACCCTTACGGCGTCGGCGTCCATCGGCATATGCCGGAGATGGAACAGGTTGCCTCGTCGGTCGCCGGCGAACCGGTAGAACTGCTGTTTCAGCCGCACGTCGGGCCGTTTGATCGAGGCATTTTGTCCAGTGTGTATTGCGAACCGGCCGGCAGCCTGACCGCAAAACAGGTGCAGGAACTGTTTGCAGACTTTTACAAAGACGAGCGGTTCGTGCAGGTGCTGTCCAAGCCGCCGGTCGTCAAGCACGTGGCCAAGAGCAACTATTGCCATATTTTCGCCACGGTCGCCAAGGACAAAGTCGTCATCTTTTCGGCGATCGACAACCTGATCAAAGGCGCCTCCGGCCAGGCCGTCCAGAATATGAACCTTCTGTTCAGCCTGCCCGAATCGATGGGACTCGAATAGAATAATGGTTCACGGTGTGTTGACTATTGCGACCGGTCAGTTTGCGGTGTCCGGCGATGTGGATGCCAATGCGGCCCGGATTCGGGAATTGATGCGGCAGGCCGCCGAGCAGAAGGCCGAGATTGTGCATTTTTCCGAATGCGCGCTGAGCGGCTATGCGAGTGTGGACTTCGGCGGTTTTGACGAATACGATTGGAACAAACTCAAAAGCCGAACAGAAGAAATTATCACGCTGGCCGGAGAACTGAAGCTCTGGGTCGTGCTGGGCAGCTCGCACCCTCTGACGCCGCCGAACAAACCGCACAATAGTTTGTATCTGATTTCGCCGGAAGGCCGGCTGGTCGATCGGTATGACAAGCGTTTCTGCACGGAGGTGGATTTGCTGCACTATACACCGGGCAATCATTTTGTGTTTTTTGAGATTAACGGCGTCAGGTGTTCACTGCTGATTTGTTTTGATCTGCGCTTTCCGGAATTGTATCGGGAATTGGTCAAGCACGGCGTCCAGTGCGTCTTTCAGTCGTTCTACAACGCCCGCCAGCAGGGGCCGAGCGTGCACAGCGAGATCATGCGGCAAACGATGCAGGCCAACGCCGCCAACAACGGCCTGTGGGCGAGCATGACCAATTCCTGCGGCTGGTTCTGTCCGTATCCGTCGTGCTTCATCCAGCCGGACGGACGCATCGTCGAGCAACTGCCCGACCATCAAGAAGCCCTGATGGTCAATACCGTTGACCTGAACCGGAGCTTTTACGATCCGTCGGAGGCATTTCGTAAACTGGTCATCGAAGGAAAACTGTCCAACGGGCCGGACATCTGTGATGAACGGTCGAGTTGTCGAACCGAACTATAAATTAACGGAGCAAGGGCTTGTCATGGAATATTACTTGTTTTTAGATGAGACGGGGGATCATGGATTAAGTTACATCGATAGAAACTTCCCGATTTTTTTATTATGTGGTTGCGTGGTCTCTTCGGAAGAGCTTTTGTGTATAAATAAACAAGTTAACAATCTCAAAACCAAGTATTTCCAAACAACAGAAGTTATTCTTCATTCAAGAGAAATTCGTAAGTGCGAAGGTTCTTTTCAAATTCTTTTTGACTTGGACTTAAAGAAGAATTTTTACGAGGATTTAAACAGCATATTAGCTCATTCGAACTATTCATTAATTGGCTCTGCAATCCATAAAGAAAGGCATATTAAGCGATATGGAAAATGGGCAAGCAATCCCTATACATTATCACTGTCTTTTGTGCTTGAACGAATTATATACTTGATGGATTCCGTCGGAACAGGAAATACAGTCAATATTCTTGTCGAACAGCGAGGCAAAAAAGAAGATTCACATCTTCTGTCACATTTTAATTCGGTGCTTGACTCCGGCACCTTTTATATATCATCCACTCGTCTTAAAAAGGGGATAAAATCGTTTCGTTTTCATCATAAACGTGAAAATATAATCGGCCTTCAGATTGCGGATTTATGTGCATATCCTTTGGCAAGACATATATTGAATCCGAAAGAACCCTATATTCCTTTCAAACTTATTGAAAACAAGATATACTCAGATTGCAAAACAGGACAAACGATTGGGTGGGGGTTAAAGATTTTTCCATAAAAAAACAGAGAGTCCGAAGACCCTCTGCCGACCGGGGACACCCCAATCCGTTTCTATTATAGGGAAATTCAGCGACAAACTTCAAGAACTTTTTTGTAAATTTCTTAAATTTATGCAACAATCTGGAGACAATAAATGAACAATAACACAATTACTGCACCGAAGGGATTTTTGGCTACAGGGCTGCACTGCGGCGTGAAAGCGTCGGGCAATCCGGATTTGGGGCTGGTGTTTTGTCCGACGGGAGCACGCGCGGCGGCGATGTTCACGACCAACGCCATTCAGTCGGCGGCGGTCGTCATCTGCAAAGACCATATCGCATCACATCCGATCTATGCGGCCGTGATCAACAGCGGCAACGCCAATACGTGCACGGGGGCCAAAGGGCTGGCCGACGCCCGGCGGATGTGCCGCACGGCGGGTGCGGCGCTGGGTGTTGCGCCCGAGCGCGTTCTGCTGGCCTCGACCGGCATCATCGGCCATCAACTGCCTATAGGCAACATCACCGCCGGTATCGAGCGGGCGGCGCAAACGCTCAAGGACAGCACCGCGGCCGGGCTGAACTTTGCCAGGGCGATTATGACCACCGACACCCGTCCCAAGCAGACCTGCCGGACGATAAAGATCGGCGGCAAGACGGTTACGCTGGCCGGGACCGCTAAAGGGGCCGGGATGATCGGGCCGAATATGGCAACGACGATCTGCATGTTGACCACCGACGCGGCCATCAGCAAGCCGCTGCTGGCCAAGGCCTTGAAAGAGGCCATCGGCCATTCGCTGAACCGCCTGACTGTGGACGGTCACCAAAGCACCAACGACACCGCGATGCTTCTGGCTTCGGGACTGGCAGGCAACACCCCCATTAAAACGCAAAAAGAAATCGGCTTTCGTCGATTTTCCCAGGCATTAACGGATCTTTGCACTGATCTGGCCAAACAGATGGCCCTCGACGCCGAGGGCGCAACGCGAATGTTCACCGTCCACGTCAAAGGCGCCGCAAGCAAGGCCGAGGCCTTCAGGGCCGCCCGTGCGGTAGCCGACTACGACCTGGTCAAATGCGCCGTCCACGGCGCCGACCCGAATTGGGGACGGATTATCTGCGCCGTCGGTTCCTGCGGAATCAAAGTCAACCCCGACCGATTGTGCTGTAAAATCGGCGACACCTATGTCTTTCGCAACGGCAAACCAACCGCATTTGACGCCAAAAAAGTCTCGGCCGTCATCGCCCGAAAAGAACACACGATCACCGTCGAACTGAATGTCGGGGCACACAGCGACTTTTGCTTCGGCTGCGACCTGGGCCGGGAATACGTCACCATCAATGCCGATTATCATACATAACAGAGCTTTTTATTACTTAATCGGCCTTCTTGGCTCTATTTTATCTCAAGGTGTGAAGAATTTGAAAATCCGTCCGGAAAAGGCTTGAAAAACCAATTTTAATCGCTAAACTGTCCTCAATTTTACGCACAGAGAACCGAAGTTAACTTAAGAAAGGATGGCTTACTGTGAAAGGGACAGGAAAAACGCTGACTGTTGGTTTGCCGATGTTATTGATGTCGGTACCGGCTTGGGCGGCTGATGCGGCTGAACCGGGCGTCGGACTGCGGTGGTTTGCGCCGCTGCTGGCGCTGGTCTCGGCCTTGGTGGCGCTGGGCTTTGCGCGTTATTTTTACAAAAAAGTGCTCGAAGCTCCTGCCGGCAATGAAAAAATGATCGAAATTGCCGCCCACGTCCAGGAAGGCGCTTATGCGTATCTGTTTCGCCAATACAAGGTCGTGGCGGTCGTGTTTGCCATTTTGGTGGCCATTCTGGGTGTTCTGGCCTATCAAGGGATTCAGAACCCGTTTGTGCCGCTGGCGTTTTTGACAGGCGGCTTTTTCAGCGGTTTGTGCGGCTTTTTGGGGATGAAGACCGCGACGATGGCTTCCAGCCGAACGGCTCAAGGCGCCAGCGAAGGCCTGAACCGCGGCCTGCAGGTGGCGTTCCGCTCCGGCGCAGTGATGGGGCTGGTCGTGGTTGGATTCGGCCTGCTGGATATTGCCGCGTGGTATCTGTTCCTGGACAAAGTGATTTATACCGCCCAGAATATGCGAGAAGGGCTTGAATTTATGGGCCTGACGCTGGTCTATCAGGGCATGCCGCAGGAACAGAAGCTGATTGAAATTACCGTAACGATGATTACGTTCGGGATGGGCGCTTCGACGCAGGCGCTGTTTGCCCGTGTCGGCGGCGGCATCTACACCAAGGCCGCCGACGTCGGCGCCGACCTGGTGGGTAAGGTCGAAGCGGGTATTCCGGAAGACGACCCGCGCAATCCGGCGACCATCGCCGACAATGTGGGCGACAATGTGGGCGACGTAGCCGGCATGGGCGCTGACCTGTACGAAAGCTACTGCGGCTCGATTTTGGCCACGGCAACGCTGGGTGCGGCCCTGTCGCTGACAGAACTGCCGGGGAATCTGACGCCGCTTAAGGCTGTTTTGGCGCCGATGCTGGTGGCGGCCATCGGCATTTTGTTGTCGATCGCAGGCATTTTTATGGTCAAATGCAAGGAAGGCGCCAGCCAAAAACAACTGCTGCGTGCCCTGTTAAAAGGAACCGCCGGCAGCTCAGTCTTGATTGTTGCCGTAATGGTACTGCTGGTCCTGAGCGGGTTTATGACCTGGGGCATCTTCTGGTCCGTCGTGGCAGGTCTTGCGGCCGGGGTGATTATCGGTCAGATTACCGAATTCTACACCTCAGACGAATATAAGCCGACCAAGGGCATCGCCGATCAATCTCAGATGGGTCCGGCCACCACCATCATTGACGGCTTTGCCGTTGGGATGACCTCAACCGGCTGGTCGGTGGTGACGATCGTGCTGGGTATTATCTGTGCATTTACCTTTGCCGGCGGCTTTACGAATATCGCCTGGGGGCTGTACGGCATCGGGTTTGCGGCGGTCGGTATGCTGTCCACACTGGGCATTACGCTGGCGACCGACGCCTACGGCCCGATTGCCGACAACGCCGGCGGCAACGCCGAGATGAGCGGTCTGGGCGAAGAAGTCCGCAAACGCACCGACGCACTGGACGCCCTGGGCAATACCACCGCAGCGACCGGCAAGGGCTTTGCCATCGGTTCGGCGGCGCTGACGGCGATGGCCCTGCTGGCGGCGTATCTTGAAGAAGTGCGCATCTGGATTAAAAAACTCATTCTGGCCACCGAAGAGGGCATGGCCGGGGTGTATCAGGTCGGCGAAAAGGTCTTTACCTATGACAGCGTAACCACGGCCTCGGTAATGGATTTTGTCGAGGCGTATAACCTGACGATTATGAATCCGCGGCTGATCGGCGGCATCTTTATCGGCTCGATGATGTGCTTTGTGTTCTGCGCCTTGCTGATTAAGGCCGTCGGACGGGCCGCCGGTGCAATGGTCAATGAGGTGCGAACCCAGTTCCGCGAAAAACCCGGTATTATGGAAGGCACCGAGAAACCGGATTATGCCCGCTGTGTGTATATCTCCACCGCCGGCGCCCAGAAAGAGATGATTGTGCCGAGTCTGCTGGCGATTATCGTACCGGTGGCGACAGGACTGCTGCTGGATGTGGCCGGTGTGCTCGGCCTGCTGGCCGGCGTGCTGACGACCGGTTTTTCGCTGGCGATTACGCTGAACAACTCCGGCGGCGCCTGGGACAACGCCAAGAAGTTCATCGAAAAAGGACATCTGGGCGGCAAGGGATCCGACCCGCACAAAGCGGCGGTGGTCGGCGATACCGTCGGCGATCCGTTCAAGGATACCGCCGGGCCGAGTCTGAACATCCTGATCAAGCTGATGATGATGGTCAGCGTGGTGTTCAGCGGCGTGGTCGTCAAGTACGGCTCGGTCATCGGCGGCTGGTTCGGCATGGGCAACTAAACGTGCGGTTGACGACGTACTGAAAATTGGGTATGCTTTAGGGGCGTCCCTGACGGGGCGCCCTTGTTTTTTTGTTTTGAACCGGAAATTAAAAACGTATGCAGAAAAAGCCTTCTAAAACGCCAAAAACGGCAAAAAAGACAACACCCAAAGCGGTTGTCAAAACAACCGACAAGGCCGCGGCCAAAACAAAAACGGCTCGGCCCCGTTTAACGGACAGACAGTTTGCCGTGGAGGCGGCCCGCATCGCGCGCGATCGACACTGCACGGATATTGTGCTGCTCGATCTTCAGGGGCTAAGCCCGGCAACGGATTATTTTCTGATCGCCACCGGCACCAGCGACCGCCAGAGCCGCACGGTGGCCGATGAGATGATGATGCTGGCGAAAAAGAAGTACAAGCTGACGTGCTTCGGCAATGCCGGTTATGAGCAGGGTCAGTGGATTTTGCTGGATTTCGTGAACGTGGTGGTTCATCTGTTCAACGCCAAATACCGTGATTACTACAACCTTGAAATGCTCTGGGGCGACGCCAAGAAAATTGACTATTGATTATTGATTATTAGCGATTGCGATGAGAAAACTGACGGATATTCTGGAAGAACGGATTTCAGCGGCAATGGGTGCGGTCATCGGCAAAAACGCCCCGGCGCTGGTGCGTCCGGCGGCGGACGCGAAATTCGGCGACTATCAGGCCAACGGCATGATGGCCGCGGCTAAACAGGTCAAGACCAATCCGCGCCAGTTGGCCGAGAAGGTCGTGGCGGCAATGGAGATTGCCGATATCTGCGAGCCGCCGGAGGTGGCCGGGCCGGGGTTTATCAACCTGCGGCTGAAAGACAGCTTTCTGGCCGAGCGGCTGCTGGGAATATATCGCGACGCCGAGCGGCTGGGCGTCGATAAAGCCGAAACGCCGAAAATCGTCGTGGTCGATTATTCTGCGCCCAATATCGCCAAGCAAATGCACGTCGGCCATCTGCGCAGCACCATCATCGGCGACTGCATCGCCCGACTGTACGACTTTGCCGGCCACACCGTTATTCGCCAAAACCACATCGGCGACTGGGGCACACAGTTCGGCATGCTGATTGCCTATATGAAAGCGCAATATCCGCATCTTCTTGACCATCCCGCATCGGCTCAGATTGCCGACCTTGAAGCATTCTACCAAAACGCCAAACAGTTGTCCGATGACAACGAGTTGTTCGCCAAACAAGCACGCCAAGAGGTGGTCCAATTGCACAATCATTACCCGGAAACTATGGCGATCTGGAAGCAGATTGTCGATCAGTCGCGCCAACATTATCAACCTATTTATGAATCTTTAAATATTACCTTGACCGCTGACGATGAACGCGGGGAAAGCTTTTATGCGGATCAACTGGCCGATGTCGTGGCGGAACTGAAGGTCAAGGGACTGGCGGTCGAGTCGGACGGGGCGGTGTGTGTGTTTCCGGAAGGGTTTAAGAACAAAGACGGCCAGCCGCTGCCGTTTATTATTCAGAAAAGCGACGGGGCGTTTCTGTATGCCACGACGGATTTGGCGGCGTTGCGGTTTCGAGTGCAGGACTTGAAGGCCGAGACAGTGATTTATGTAACCGACGCGCGGCAGGCGCTGCATTTCCAGATGCTGTTTGCCGCGGCGAAGATGGCCGGCTGGGTCGATGAGCGGATTACGCTGGAACATGTTACATTCGGCACGATGCTGGGCGCCGACGGCAAACCCTTCAAGACGCGCACCGGCGGGACGGTCAAACTCAAAGACCTGCTGGATGAGGCCGTGGAACGGGCTAAGGCGGTCGTTGAGGAGAAAAACCCCGATCTGCCGGCTGAGCAGAAAGCCCAAATCGCCCGAGCCGTCGGCGTCGGTGCGGTCAAGTACGCCGACTACGCCAACAATCGCAACAGCGATTATGTCTTCAGCTTTGATCGGATGTTGTCGCTGGACGGCAACACCGCTCCGTATATGCAGTACGCCTATGCCCGCATCAAATCCATCCAGCGCAAGGCTGCGGGCAAAGAGGTGGACATTCAAAACGAACTGAACGGTTTGTCCGCCCTGCTGCTGACCGAGCCGGCGGAAAAAGATCTGGCCAAGCTGCTGGTGCGGTACGATCAGGCGATCGCCGCGGCCACCGAGGAATATCGCCCGAACTATCTGACGAGCTATTTGTATGATCTGGCCCAGGCGTTCAGCCGGTTCTACACGGCCTGTCCGGTCTTGACGGCCCAGGCGCCGCATCGTCCGACGCGACTGCTGCTGTGCGACCTGACCGCGCGGACCATTCGCCACGGACTGAGCGAACTGCTGGGCATTGAGGTGCTCGACCAAATGTAGATTAATCATAACGACGGATTTCGCGAATTTTCGCGGATGATTGATGGAAGGCAAGAGAAATGCAGACCACTCACAAAACCATTTCGGTTCGAACGAATCGGCGGTGTCAGATGATGGATATCACCGCGCAGGTGGCCGAGGCCGTCGCTGAAAGCGGTGTTCAAAACGGTACCGTTCTGGTCTTCTGTCCGCACACCACCGCGGCGATTACCATCAACGAAAACGCCGACCCGGACGTGCAGCATGATCTGTTGCTGACGCTGGAGGAACTGCTGCCGAAAAATCGCCCCGGCTACCGGCACAGCGAAGGCAACAGCGACGCCCATGTCAAGACCTCCCTGGTCGGGGCCAATGAACTGGTGATGATTGAAAACGGTCGTTTGAAACTGGGCACATGGCAGTCGGTCTTTTTCTGCGAATTCGACGGCCCGCGAACCCGCCGCGTCCACATCCAGGTGACAGGAACCTCATCGCATCGCTGAATACGTCGGCAAACCTTAATCCAATCCCACCAGCCAGTATTTGGTCAGCTCAGCCAGATCGAGAACGTCGATGATACCGTTCGGCGGCAGCGCAAAATCACATCGACGGCAAAAAAACGGGGTGTACTCCGTCTCCATCCACACCGAGGTCAGAATGACCAGATCGAGCATATCCACCACGCCGTCATAATTGAGATCAGCCGGAATGATGTAGCCAATGGGTTCGGGATTGGCGTCAGGGTCATTGAACCGCGACAGGCCGCGCGGCGAGGTCTGCGCTGAAGCACTGTCAATCAATGCCTGACGAATGGCATAGACACCGGCGGCGTTGGTCGCTCGACCGTTGACGGCAATATACAGCGCCGCCAGACCCGCCGCATGCGGCGCGGCCATGCTCGTGCCGCTTTTCGTGGCGTAGCCGCTGTTAAGAGACGTTGATCGAATCGAGACCCCCGGCATCATCAAATCAATCGCCGCACCGGGAGAGTGGACGGGATTGTACGGCACGACCGAGCCGCTGAAGTTGCTGAAGGAGACAGCAAAGGAATCGTCATTCAGATTGGATGTCGAACCGCCCGGTTTGCCGTTGGTATCATACAGCGCCGAAATGGCCGCCACTTCCGGATAGGCGGCCGGTACCACATCGTCGTTTGTTCCGAATATGCCGTCAGCGCCGTAAATATCCTTCGCATCATTGCCGGCGGCGGCAACCACCACGATTCCCTGAGCGACTGCGTTTTGGATGGCGGTATGCAAGGCGTCGTGATATCCTGTCCCGGAAAGACTTATATTCACGACGCTGACCGTATCGAGGTTGTCAATCATCCAGTCGATTGCCGCAACAACATCGCTGAGGTAGCTGTCGTCATCGTCATTAAACACCCGCAGCGCCCACAATCTCACCCCCGGCGCTACACCGACCACACCGATATGGTTGTCCAACGCGCCGATAATGCCGGCGACGTGTGTGCCGTGGCCGTCGTTGTCATGGTACTGATCATCCTGAAACTGACGCAGGTTCAGTCCTCGATACCCGGAATAAAACCGTCGCCCCCCTGCGACATTCAAATCCGGATGGTCGGGCTGGATGCCGGTATCAATGACCGCGACATCGACATCAAGGCGCTGATCAATGCCGTTGATGTTGGCGATGGGGCATCGATGCGCATTGATCCGCTGCACGCCGTTGGGAATGGCCTGAGCGGCCAAAACCATCTTCATATCCGGTTCGATGAGCCGAACACCGGGCAGTTGACCCAGTCGCTCGATGGGCACATTCGGGGGCAGAGTGATCGTAAAGCCGCGCAACGCCCTGCGGTAGATATGGCCTCTGAATCCGCCGGTCTGACGCTCGGCCCGGGCGACACGCGATTCGATATCGGCGGTTCGCACCGTCGGTTCAAACTGGACGATATACCGGTTCGGAACGACCTCGGCCAAGAGAGGTCCGGCACCGAATAACAACAATCCTACTATTATATTAAATAGTCTGGGCGACATCCCATCCCCATCATTGAATCATCAATTGACCGTATATTATATCATATTAACGGCGCAAAGTAAATCGAAAAATACCACAATTGACAGCATTGGAATCTTTTAATAATACTGTTGCCAAAGCGGCCTGTTCTCTGCAAAATGGGTGGACACGTGTAAGAAATTGAAAAAAAACGTCTTAAGGAGAAGGACGCTCTGTAATGGGGCAAATACGTTTTATTCTGGGACGCAGCGGAACGGGCAAAACGACCCGCTGCATCACAGCAACAGCCGGAGCGCTTCTTGCCGACGACTCTGCGCCGCTGGTTCTGCTGACGCCGGAGCAGGCGACCTATCAGATGGAGCGGGCGGTGCTGGCTCAGCCGGGCGTGGCGGGGTTCAGTCGGCTGCGGGTACTGTCATTTAATCGACTGGTGTTCTGGCTCAGTCGGCGGCTGCGAACCGGTGCGGAACTGTCGCGGCTGGGTCGGCAAATGGCCGTCTATCGCGTCCTGCTGGAACAGGCCGAACGGCTGAGCCTGTACCGCAACGCCGCCCGTCATGCGGGGCTGGCCGAACGGCTCAGCGGCTTGCTGACCGAACTTCAGCAGGCCGACTGCACACCTGAACAGGTCGCCGTGCTGGCCGAGCAGCTTGAAAGACAAAACCCCGGCGGGACAACGGCCCGAAAATGGCGGGATATTGCCGTTATTTATTCAGAATACGCGGCGTTTTTCAAGACATCAGAGGCATTGCGTAACCCGGAAGCGGAATTGACCCTCGCCCGGCGGGACATCGCCGCATCGCCGTTTATCAAAGGGGCGCAAATCTGGGTGGACGGCTTTTCCGGTTTTACGGTACAGGAACGCGAGATGCTGGTTGAAATGGCGCGGCATTGCAAAACGATGCACATCGCGTTATGTCTGGACCCGGAAAAACTCGATTTGGACAACACCGATCCTGAGATGCTTGATCCGGCGGGATTGTTTTACACCACCGAGCAGACGTATGCAGAGTTGCTGGGGATTTTTCGCAAATGCCGGTTTGACATCCTGCCGCCGACGATATTGAGCCGTCCTGCCCGTTACGCCAACGCGCCTGCGCTGGGACACATTGAATCGGCGCTGGCGACGGATACGGGCGAACCGGCATCGGCTAATGGAGCGGTTGACGTAGTCTGCTGTCCGGATGTGCGCGGCGAGGCCGAATGGACAGCGCGGCGGATTTGCGAACTGGTGCGGCACAAAGGATATCGCTACCGGCAGATTGCGGTGGCCGTGCCGGACATGGACACATATGGCGCCTATCTGGAGTCGGCCTTCGCACGCTGCGGCATTCCCTGTTTTCTGGATCGCCCCGCCGCCGTCCGGCATCATCCGTTGGCCGAAACCCTGCAGGCAGCGCTGGCGGCGGCCGAGCAGTTTGCCACGACGGATATTCTGTGCTATCTGAAAAGCGGCCTGACCGGCATCGCAGACGAGCAGATTGATCGGCTGGAGCGGTACTGTCTGAAATACGGAATTGAACGGGAAGACTGGACGGCGCCGACGCCGTGGCGGTTTGCCGCGGCTGACGAACCGGACGAAGACGACGCGACAGAACCGCTTCGACAGACGGTAGTCGCGGCGCTGTACCCTCTGCACGAATCCCTGTATGCTGAGGACAAACCGCTTGAGGCATCGGCGTTTGTGCGGGCGGTGTGGAATTTTCTGGAACGGATTGAGGCCCGCAAGCGGCTGGCGACATGGGCACAGGACGATGCCACCGATACGCAGGGACATCGGCAAACATGGACACAGTTGACGGCAGTACTGGATGAGATGGAACGGGTATTTGCCGGACATCCGGAACCGGCGGCGGTGTTTGTCTTGACGCTGACCGACGCCTTGTCGTCGCTGACGATCAAGCTGATTCCGCCGACGCTGGATCAGGTGCTGGTCGGTTCGATTGAACGCAGTCGTCATCCCGATATTCGGGCGATGTTTCTGGTCGGCGCTGCCCAGCATCAGTTTCCGACTCCGCTTTCGACCACGGATATTCTGGGACGACGTGAACGGCAGGCGGCTCAGAGCCAGGGGCTGGAATTGACCGATCCGCTGACGCAGCAGCTTTCCAAACGCCACTATCTGGCTTATATCGCCCTGACGCGGGCGTCGGAGTATATCGCCGTCAGTTATCCGCAGCAGGACGAAAAAGGCGCGCCGGTGGTCTCCTCGATCTGGGTTGAGCGGCTCAACCGTCTGTTTACCGACGTCCGTCCAAGGACGATGCGCAGCGACATGAAAATACTGAAAAGCCAAAGCGTTGCGGAACTGGCCGAACGACTCGCGGCCGCCTGCGGCAAAGACCGTCCGCCGCAGAGCCAAACCGATGGAGCGGCCTTTGCGCTGCATGCGGCGCTGCGGTCGTCGTGTGAATCAATACGCGCGGCGGCCGAACACGTGATGGGCGCGCTGGCTTATACCAACGCCGCGGCACTGACGAGCGAATCGGCCCTGCGGCCATTAAAGCAAATCTCCGCGTTTTCCGCATCGCGGCTGGAGACCTTCGCGGCCTGCCCGTATCAGCATTTTGCCAAATACATCCTCGAATTGGAAAAGCGGCCGCTTCTGCGATTTGAGCCGGTGGATGTGGGCAGCTTTTACCATACCGTGATTGAAACCCTGTTCGGTCGGCTTCAGGAACGCGGCTGGACATGGGCTTCCGCACCGACTGACGCATTGGCGAGGCTGTGCGATCAGATCATTCAGGAAACCATCGAGCGGAATCCGACGATGACCGCCTTTATGCGGCGGCAGATGCACCACCGTTACCTCATTGAATGCGCCTGCGATACATTGCGTCAGTTTGTGCCGGCGCTGGCCGAACTGGAACGGGCCGGCGCGTTCCGACAGGCGGCGGCGGAACTGCCGTTTCAATTTCCTCTGGACAGCACGGTCCGGATCAAAGGGCGTATCGATCGGGTGGATATGGCCGAGATTGACGGGCAACGGATCGCGGCAATCTTTGATTTTAAGCGGACGCCGCGTTCGATTGGCTGGGCCGGGCTGTTTTACGGGCTGGACATCCAGCTTTTGACGTATTTACAGGTCGTGCCGCATCTGCCCGACCCCATTCGGGCCGATGTCATCGCCGGGGCGTTTTATCTGCCGTTTGAGTACAACGCTGTTACTCGGACTCCGGATAAGATCGAGACACAGCGGCACACCTTTCCCTATAAAGCCAAAGGGATTTTTAACGGCGCGTATGCCGAGGCGCTGGACAAAACCGCTCGCCAATGGAGTCGATTTTACAATTTTTACATCGCTAACGACGGCTCGCCTTACAGCCATTACGGCAGCAGCGGCGCGGTCAGGCCGGATGAATTTGACGCCCTGCTCAGTTGGGCTAAACGGCTGATGGCCCAACAAATCGAGCGGATTCATTCCGGCGTTATCGCCGCGACGCCTTATCGACTCAACAAAAATACACCGTGCCGCTGGTGCGATTACAAAAGTCTGTGTCGATTCGACTGGCAAATCAATGACTACAATACCTTGGCGCCGGTCGATAAGCAAGCGGTTATCAAACTCATTCAAGAAGATGCGTAAAGGCCTTTGAATGATTCAGCCGGAACGGATAGAGCGGCTCAATGATCAGCCCCTGCGTCATCGCGATTATGTGCTGTACTGGATGCAGGCGGCTCAGCGTGCCGAGGACAATCACGCCCTTGAGCGAACGATTGAAATCGCCAATCGGCGCGGCAAACCGGCGCTGGTCTGTTTTTCGCTAACCGACCATTTTCCTGAGGCGAATCTGCGGCATTATGCGTTTATGCTGGACGGACTGCGGCAGACCCAAGCGGCGCTGAGGCATCGAAAAATTCCGTTTGTCGTCGTTCAAGGCGCTCCTGAGAAAAATATCATTCAACTGGCCGAACGCGCCGATGCGGTGGTCACGGACGAAGGGTATCTGCGAATCCAGCGACAATGGCGCACACAGATTGCCGCGCACATTGACTGTCCATTTGAAGAAGTCACCGCCAATCTGATTGTTCCGATACGAACCGCCTCGGATAAAGAAAACTTCTCGGCCGGGACGCTGCGGCCGCGCATCACGCGCCATCTGGATACTTTCATAAAACCGCTTCAGCCGCTTACGCTCAAGAATAACCGCTTAAATCCGTCATGGCTCAATTGCATTGACCTGAATGATTCATCGCTGCTGAACAGGCTCCGCCTGGACCGTTCGGTCGCCCCATCGCCCTTCTATCGCGGGGGAGCCAAAGAAGCGCAAAAACGGCTTGAATTGTTTATCCGAATCAAACTGGCTCGCTACGCAAAAGACCGCAACAACCCCCTGCTGGATTGTCAGTCCAATCTGAGTCCGTATCTGCATTTCGGTCACATCTCACCGCTGACCGTTGCCCTGGCCGTGCTGAACAGCAACAGCGACAGTGAGGGCAAAGCGGCTTTTCTTGAAGAGCTGGTGGTGCGGCGGGAGCTGAGCCATAACTTTGTGTATTACAACACCGGCTACGATGATTTTGACCGTGCGCTGCCGCCGTGGGCGCTGCGGACGCTGAACTTCCACGCCAAAGACAAACGTGAGTATCAGTACTCACTCGAACAGCTTGAGACCTCCGAGACGCACGACGCGGCCTGGAACGCCGCCCAGTCGGAAATGATGCTGACCGGCAAGATGCACAACTATATGCGGATGTACTGGGGCAAAAAAATCCTGGAGTGGACCGCCACGCCGCGCCAGGGCTTTGAATGGGCGCTGTTTTTGAACAACAAATACGAGCTGGATGGCCGCGACCCGAACGGCTACGCGGGGGTGGCCTGGTGTTTCGGCAAACACGACCGCGCCTGGAACGAACGCCCCGTTTTCGGCAAGGTTCGCTATATGAACGCCGCCGGGCTGAAACGCAAATTCGATGTGGCCGCTTATATCCGGCGTATCGAAAATTTAGCCCGACAGATGAAATAGAAGGCCTTACTCTTGCTTTTCGGGGGCTTTCGGTTATATCATACCGCTTCCCTGATCGACGGCTTGAACTATGAATCGTTTATTGGAAAAACATCTTGACGGCCCCGGCGGCATCCGGCAAATGGTCGCCATCGCCCTGCCGATGGTGGTCTCCAGTGCGTGCGAAACGGTAATGACCTTCACCGACCGGCTCTTTTTGTCGCGGCTGGGGCCGGAGCTGATGAGCGCCGCGATGGCCGGCGGACTGGCGAGCTTTTCAATGATGACCTTTTTTCTCGGTCTGACCGGCTATACGACCGCACTGACGGCCCAATATCTCGGCAGCGGACGAGAAAAATACTGTGCGCTGACGGTCACCCAGGCGATGCTGATTGCGGCAGCGGCCTATCCGATCATTCTGGCCGCACGCCCGCTTTCCCTGCTGCTGTTTGAAGTGGTTGATATTCCGCCCGCACAGCTTGAGCCGCAGCGAATCTATTTCAATATCCTGATTTACGGCACGATTGCAGGGCTGCTGCGTAACTGCCTGAGCTGTTTTTTCTCCGGCATCGGCAGAACCCGCGTGGTGATGGTCTCGGCCATCAGCGCCATGGTCGTCAATGTCGGGGCTAATTATGTCCTGATCTTCGGCAAGCTCGGATTGCCGGCAATGGGCATTCGCGGTGCGGCCATCGGAACGATTGCCGGCGGGGTGTGCGGGCTGGCGGTGCTGGCCGCGGCGTATCTGCGAGCCGACAATCGCAGAACCTACCAAATCAAAGAGAGTTTTCGCTTTGACAAACACGTCCTGCTGAAGCTGTGCCGTTACGGGTATCCGGCGGGGCTGGAATTTTTTTTGAATCTGCTGGCCTTTACGCTGATGATTTTTCTCTTTCAGTCCCAAGGCATCGCAACCGCCGCAGCGGTGACGGTAGTGTTTAACTGGGATATGGTGGCGTTCGTGCCGCTGATCGGCGTCAACATCGGAGTGACCAGTCTGGTCGGACGGTATATGGGCGCCGCCCTGCCCGATACGGCCCACCGGGCGACGCTGTCCGGACTGAAACTGGCGTGGGTCTATTCAACGTGTACGCTGATCGCCTTTGCGGTCTTTCCGGGCTATCTCGTAGAAGTCTTTCGACCCGCCGATCCGACGGGGGTGTTTGCAGACGTGGTTCCGCTGGCTGAATCGATGCTGCGTCTGGCGGCGCTGTACGTCATGGCCGACGCGATGTTTCTGGTCTTCAGCGGCGCGCTGCGCGGCGCAGGCGACACGTTCTGGGCGATGTGTATCTCGGTTACCTTTCACTGGATTTTGGTCGCGGTGCTTTATGTACTACTGCGGGTGTTTCACGTCGGGCCGCTGAGGGCCTGGCTGGCGCTGTGTCTGGTGTTTATGAGCTTCAGTTTTGTGTTTTATCTGCGCTACCGCGGCGGCAAATGGCGAACGCTTCGCATCGTGGAACCGGAGCCGGAGCCGGAAATCCCCCTGCCGACCGGCAACGGTTTTCACGAACCGCCGAATTTGTAAACTGCTGCATACCGTTTATTTGGGTTGACTTGGTTAGACTTTGGCACGTAAAATTACGGTTATGGCACAAACGGATGAATATTGGATGCAGCAGGCGCTGGCCCTGGCCGCAAAGGGATTGGGCGAGGTTGAGCCGAATCCCGCGGTGGGGTGTGTCCTCGTCAAAGACGGGCGGGAAATCGGTCAGGGGTGGCATCGGCGGTTCGGCGGGCCGCATGCTGAGGTTGAGGCGCTGGCCGATTGCCGCGCCAAGGGATACGATCCGGCCGGGGCAACGATGTATGTCACATTGGAGCCGTGCAGTCATACGGGAAAAACGCCGCCGTGCAGCAAGGCGGTCATCGCCGCGGGAATTCGCCGCGCGGTCATTGCCGCCGAAGACCCGACGGCGCAGGCCGGCGGCGGCATTGAGCAGCTTCAGGCAGCCGGGATCGATGTCAACGTCGGGCTTGGGCGCGACCAGGCCGAGGAACTGAACGCCCCGTTCTATAAGCACGCCCGCACCGGGTTGCCGTGGGTCATCCTCAAATGGGCACAATCCATCGACGGCAAGCTGGCCTGGAAAAATCCGCCGGCCAAAGGCGCGTGGATTTCCAACGAAAAAAGCCGCCGGGACGTGCATCGGCTCCGCAAAAAAGTCCAGGCCGTGTTGACCGGCATCAGTACGGTACTGGCCGACAATCCGCGGCTGACGGTGCGTCTTGAGGACGAACGTGCGATTGAACGCCCTCCGTTGCGGGTGGTGCTGGACAGCCGGCTGCGAATGCCGTGGGACTGTCGGCTGATTACCGTGCCTGAAGCGCCAACGCTGATCGTAACGACCCATCACACGGCACAAACAGAGTTCGCCCAGGTGGATAAATTCAAAGACGCCGGCGTCGCGGTACTGGCGGTGCGCGAGACCGAGAATCGGTGCGATCTGAACGAAACCCTGACGGCGCTGGGCCGGCGCGGGGTCCAGCAGGCGCTCGTGGAAGCCGGGCCGACCTTGCTGACTGAATTTCTTCGGCAAAATTTGGCCGATGAGGTCCGAATTTACATCGCCGCACTGCTGCTTGGCGGAAACGGGCGAGCGGATTTGGCACACCACCTGACCACCCTGACCGGTGAGCGGCCGCTGAGGCGTGTGTGTGTCAGCACGTTTGAGACCGATGTGTGTATCTCTGCCCGCATCGACAAATAAACGACATGCCTGAGATAGATTTCTTCCTGCGCCCGGAATGACAGAAGGCGGAACAAAAATGAGCGCACAAACGCCGAATTGGGCTGATCAGACAGGTTCTCGGTTATCGGTCTTGATTTTCGACGAGTAAACGGGTATGCTAAAAGAAAATGTATTGAAAGCAATGCGGTGAAACAAAAGCGGAATGCAAAAAACCGATAAAATAGATTTCAATTTACGGTTTGCTGTTTTTATAGCGGCAGCCGTTTTTTGGGGGGTTTGCGGCGGCGTTCGGGCGTCCACGGATGCCGTCAGGCAGGCGACAGATTACGTTCTGGCAGGTCAGTGGGCACAGGCGTTGGAGGTGTTGCAATCGGTCGAGGACCGCAGCGATCCTCAGGTTCGCCAGTTGCGCGGCCTTTTGCTGGAGCATATGGCTCTCCAGCGACAGCGTCAGGAACAGCGGCGTGCCATCGTTCAAGAAAAATGCGAGGCGCTGGAAGCGCTGGATGTGGACGGAGCCGAGGAGGACGTGCTGCGCGACGCGATGGCGCTGTTCAAGGTGGCCTGGGACAACGCAACCGAAGTCGAACGAGCGGATTTGCTCAAACGAACGACGTATCTGTCGCTTCGGAATGCCGTCTATGAACACTTTGAAGCGGACGTTCAGGCCGGGCGGTGGGACGCGGCCTGGAGCAAGTGGCTCAGTTGGCTGGCGGTGTTCGAGCCGCAGTCATATCGCGACGCCGTCGAAGATATCAAACAGCGCCGGGCCATTGTCAACGCCATTCGCGTCAATCCCTGCGATGAATCGGCCGTGCCTTATGCACAGGTCAAACGGGAAACGGCGGTGCGCGTGTTTGAGATTCTGGAAGGTCAATACGTCGAACCGACGCCGTTTGATGACCTCGTCAAAGCGGGACTGCGGCGGCTGAAGCGGCTGCCGGACGCATTGAGCAATCCAACGGTGTCGCTTGCGGTGCGATCCGATCCGAACAGTTTTTCGGGCTGGACAGACCATCTCAACCGCCTTGAAACGAATCCAAAAGCCGCCTCGTCTGCGGATGCGGCCGCGGCGCTGGATACGCTGCTGGCGATCAATGAAACCACGCTGAAGCTGCCCCAAGGCGTTATTATTGCTCAATTTACAGAAGCGGCACTGGGGGCGCTGGATCCCTATACCGAGGTCGTCTGGCCGGAGGGGGTGAACGTGTTCGAAAAGAACCTGACCGGTCAATTCGGCGGCGTCGGGATTCGCGTTCGCAAAGACGGCGAGCATCTGGTCATCGTGTCGGTCATCCCCGATACGCCCGCCGCCGAGACGACGCTTGCGGCCGACGATATCATCCTGGCGGTTGACGGACAATCCACCCAATCTATGCCCACCGACTGTGCGGTTCAGCTTATTTCGGGGCCGGTGGGAACATCGGTCAGCCTGACGGTGCGACCGGCCGGGGCGGACCAAAGTCAGGTCGTCACGGTCACGCGGCAAAAAATCGTTTTGCCCACCGTCGAGGGCGCCCAGCGTGCCGACAACGGCAATAGGCAGGGGCACTGGGATTATTTTCTGGATGCGAAAGATCGCATCGGTTATCTCCATCTGCACGGCTTTACCGAAAAAACCGCCGAGCAGGCCAAGTGCGTTCTGGAACAACTCGAACAGCAGCAGCTCGGCGGGCTGATTGTGGATATGCGCGGCAACGGCGGCGGCCTGCTGAATGAGGCGACAGCGTTTGCGAATTTGTTCATTGACGACGGGGTGCTGCTGAGCAGCCGCGGTCGGGGCGAAAACAATACCGTCTGGCAGGCCCGGCCCAACGGGGCGCGTCGGACGTATCCGATGGTGATTTTGATTGATGAGGGCAGCGCCAGCGCCTCGGAGATTGTCGCCGGGGTCGCCGCGGCGCGATTGCCCGATCAGGTGACGCTGATCGGCCGCAGAAGTTACGGCAAAGGCTCGGTGCAGGAGGTTGTGAATCTGGGACCTGCCGGCGGACGACTGAAATTTACCTCCGCTTATTATTACCTTCCCGACGGACGAGCGGTGCAGAATCGCTATAAACTGGAAGCGCAGAACCGCACGGATTGGGGAATTGCCCCGACGATTGAACTGCCGCTGTTTGCGTATGAACAAAGCCGTATCCGGGAGATTCAGCTTGAACGACGCCGACAGCTTATGGCCAGGACGCCTGAAAAGGAGCCGGATTTGCAGACCGAATCGCTGACTCAGCAGATGCTGATGACCGATGCGCAGCTTTCCGCGGCGGTGGTCCTGTTGAAGACCCGCATCATGACGGGATATTAGATCTCGTCCCTTCCTGTTAATCCATCAGCCCGCTCAGCTGACTTACGGCAGGATTTCCAGACCGACGGCCGTTACATCATCGATCTCACCCGGGCCAAAATGGTGATTTTGCGCCATTTGGTCGTAGGCTTGAATCATCTTGTCAATGGGCCATTCTGAAACCGCCTGGAAGGGCTTGCCGAAAGCCAGTGTGCCGTCGTCTTTGGGGGTTCCGATGAGCGGCTCGCCGCCGTCGGAATAGACAAACAGTTTGTCGCCGGGTTGCAGGGTCAGGGAGATTTGTTCAAATTGTGCCTCGCCAAAGACGCCCAGCAGGCCGCCGCGGCTTTGCAGACAGGACAGCGTGCCGCCGCGAACAAGGACGGGATAGGGGTGGCCCGCCCGCGCCAGTTTCAGCTCCAAGGTCTCAATATTCAGCAGTCCGTAACAACAGGTCGCAAACAGGCAACCGGCAAATTCCTGCTGGGCCATGCGGCGATTCAACTCGGCAATCACCTCAGCCGGTTCGAAGATACGATAATCGTGGCCGACGGTCTGACGCATCACGGTGGCTTGCTTGAGAAAGATCGTCAGCAGGGCCGCCGGCATCGAGTGCCCCACCGCATCGGCCAGATAAAAACCGATATGCGTTTCGTCCAGCCGGACGATGTCGTAAATATCGCCGGAGACCCACTGCGCCGGGCGAAATGCGGCGGCCCAGCGAACATGTTCGGTATGCGGCAGACGCAAGGGCAAAAAATTGCGCTGCACCTGGCCGGCCATCTCAAGCTGTTCGGTCAGGTCGTTTTCCAGCGCCAAACCGCGCTGTTCAATCAGATATTGTCGGGCATATTGAGCGGCGGTTTCCAGCCGGGCAGGCATTTCGTGCTCTGTTTCAGGGGTCATCACGCATGTCAGGGGGTGCACGGCGGCGTCTTTGAGTTCGCAGCCTCTGAAAAAGACCGCGATGTGTCGGCTTTGGAGCGTTTTGAGCAATGACACAAAGGTATCTAATTCGAGATCGGGGACAACGGACGGGCCGAAAACCACCGAACCGATGATGGTGCGGCTTTCAAGAGAATGCTGAAACTCGGAGAAAGAAACGTCCTGCCAGCTCAGTTTTTTGTGGATCAACCGGGGCGCTATCTTTTGAACGAACGCCGCTTCGCAGTCCACGAACAGGACATTAACCGGCGAAGCCGCCGTGTGACCGACATGTCGGGCTTCCGTTTGAATCATAGCCGATATGTCGGCCATCCGATGAAGCCAATTTACCTGTTTTGCATCAAAACAGTTTTTTCTCTGTGAAAAATAGTGCCTACGGCGAGTTATGAGATGGCATCGTCCCATAATGAGCGGGTGATAATTCAGGCAAACAACGCCGAACCGATACGCAGCATCGTGGCTCCTTCTTCGATAGCAAGCTCGTAATCCTGGCTCATTCCCATGCTCAGATGTTTGAATTTGGCGCTGACGATTTTTTCGGCCCGGATATCCTCGAAAATTTCGCGTGCTCGGGCAAAGCAGGCCCGCACACGGTCTTTATCCATTGTCAGCGGGGCCATGGTCATCAGTCCGACCAGCCGCAGATTGGGCATCGTGGCGATTTGCTCGGCCAGATACATCGCTGCCCCGACGGGCACGCCGTATTTCTGCGGCTCGCCGGAGCAATTGACCTGCAGGAGGACGTCGATATGCAGACCGCGGTTATAGGCGCAGGTATTGATTTCCTCGGCCAGACGGAGCGTATCGACCGAATGAATGATTTGGCTGTATTTCAGCGTGGTCTTGACCTTGTTGCGCTGAAGGTGACCGATCATATGCCAATGGACCTGTTTGGGCAAAGCCGGATCTGCGGCGTTGTCTTTGAGAAAAAGGTCGATCTCTTCGGCGATGGGTTTGAGACGCTGGGCGCGATTCTCGCCCAGTTCGGTGCAGCCCAGCCGGATAACTTCTTTAACGGCCTCGGGCGGAGCGGTTTTGGTCACGACGACAAGACGGACGGATTTTTCGGGTCGTCCGGCGCGCCCGCAGGCATCGGCGATCGAGTCCTGAAGCCGTTTCAATCTGTCTGCAAGAATCTGGTTCATCGTATTTGCGCTACGGCAAAAACTTTGTGGTATTCTTCAGCTTATACGGTAAGTATTCATTCACGACAAAATCCAGGCCGTGTTTGGCAAAAGCCTGCTGTTCGACGCGCACGCCCAGCTTGAGCATTTGATTGATCGCCAGCTGCCATTGCTTGTGATGTTTGACAAAGGGGTCGTTCTTCAGCGCGTCTTTGGCGCGTTTGATGTCAACGTCCTTGAGCGGATGCGTCGGCAGATCATAATCCTTGATGTCCTGCGGCGTCACGCCCAGAAAGGACGCCTTGGGGACGCAGAAAAACTCATTGAGGTGCGCCGCATTGCCGGAGCCGACCTTCAGGGTGCGGTAGATGTTAAAATACCCGTAGGGGTCGCCGTCCACAAAGGCATACACCGGAATCTTCAGACTGTCGCTCAGACGGCGGATGAAGCGTCGGCACGCCCGCGTCGGCACGCCGCCCATACTGACCAGAATACAATCGGCCGTCTTCCAGTAATCGTATTTAACCAGACGCTGAAACATTCCGGCGGTTTCAATGGCCAGGATGAATTTGGCCTTGCTTTCAAACTTCAGGTCTTCGACTTCAACGGGAATGGAATAAGCGCCGGATCCGAATTTGGTGCAGTCGATGCGGAGTTTTTTGCCGGAGGCGTCTTTGTCCACCACGATCAGCCGACCGGCGACATCGCCGCCTTTTTCTTCGGGTACAAACTTCAGCTGCTCGCGGTTGACGCCGAACATCGCCTCAATGTCATCCATAATGGTATCGGATTCGGGCTGTTCATCAAAGCCGGCTTTGCCCCAGTTCTTTGAGATATAGTACGCCTCTCGTTTGGTGGCCATGTCATCGGTCTCAATCAGGTCTTTGGACAGCGCCATCATTTTAAGCGTCTGGGCAAAGGTCTTGACGGTGCTGACGGTCAGGGTGCGTTTTTTGGCGCGATCCTGCATTTCGAAATGGCCTTTGCGCACGCTGTATTTGACATTCGACAGCGAGCGAATGGGCGTGCTCATCGTCGGCTTCTGGTTGGCCAGGATTTTTTTATAAACGTCGTTGGCGTTGCCTTTGATTCGTTCGACAACGGGACTTTTTAAACTTCGAGCCATGCGTTGGGTTACTCCTGCGAGATTATGAAAAATTACGGCCTTACTGTAATGCAAAAA
>OMKS01001138.1_pt1 | contig 24276 bp, 19 predicted proteins | sample 1674721 | NCBI WGS metagenome assembly OMKS01 (sample SAMN06264996, study PRJEB25208) | sediment metagenome | isolation source: hot spring sediment | place: USA: California | collected 2014-09-02
CCCCCGCCCTGCGCCAGGCCGGCATCGATCTCGATCGCCTGCTGATCATCCACGCGGAAGACGACGCGACCGCCTGCTGGAGCATGGAGCACTGTCTACGCAATCCGGCGATCGGTGCCGCCTTGGGCTGGCTGACACCGCGCAACGCCCACGCCCTGCGCCGCCTGCAGCTGGCGGCCGAAGACGGCGACAGCCTGGGCATCGTCTACCGCCCCGCGGCGGCCGCACGCAATCCCTCGCCCGCGGCCCTGCGCCTGCGGCTGCGTCCCCGGCCCGCAGACGCCGATACGTACATGGAAGTGGAGATCCTCAAACGCCGCGCCGGGGTGGCTGCCGCCCCGCTATGGCTCGCTCCGCGCCATGCTGTGGCTTAGCCTCTGTCTGCCCCACCTGCCGCTCGAGGTCATTGCCCGCGCCCTGCCCGACCCCGAGCCACCGCTGGTGGTGCACGAGACACAGGGCGCCAGGCGCCTGGTCATCGCCCGTAACCGCGCCGCCGCCGCCGCCGGCATCGTCCCGGGCATGCGCCTGAGCACGGCCCAGAGCCTGGCCGCGGGCCTGCGTCCCCATGCCCGGCAGCCCCAGGCCGAGACCGCCGCCCTCGACGGCCTGGCCCAGTGGGCCGGGCAGTTCACCACCTGGGTCGGCCTGGCCGATGGCGAAGGCCTGCTGCTGGAGATCGCCGGCAGCCTGCGCCTCTTCGGCGGCATTGCCCCGATTCGTCAGGCCGTGACCGACGGGCTGGGGCGGCTCGGCTATCGCAGCCGTACGGCCGTGGCGACCAACCCCGAGGCGGCCTGGCTGCTGGCGCGCAATGGGCTTGAGCCCGTGCTCACCGAACGCGACCACCTGCGCGAGTACCTGGATGCGCTGCCCGTGCAGGCCCTGCGCGATCCGGGCGCCGAGGCCGTGCTGACGGCCCTGGGCATCCGCCGGCTCGGCGAATGTCGGCGACTGCCGCGCGCGGGGCTCGCCCGGCGGCTGGGGCCCGGTCTGCTTGCCCGGCTGGACCGGCTCTACGGCCTGACCCAGTCCCCGCCACGCAAGTTCACCGCGAAGGCGCGGTACCGGGGGTGCCTTGAGCTGCCGGGGGCCATCGAACAGGTCGACGCACTGCAATTCCCGCTGCGCCGCCTGCTGCAGGAGCAGGAAGGTTTTTTGCGCGGGCGCGGCGAGGGTGTGCTGCGGCTGGAGCTCGCCCTGCAGGGCGAGTGCGGCGAGCCGGCCAGGATCAGGCTGGGACTGGCCGCACCCACCCGCGACGCGCAGCGCCTGCTGGAACTGTTTCGCGAGCGCCTGGCCCGCGAGATCCTGCCCGGCCCCGTCGAGGCCCTCGAACTGGAGGCGCTGGAAAGCGCCCCCTTCCAGGAATGCAGCCAGGCCCTGTTCGAGGACGAGACGGCCCGCGCCGCCGATATCGGCGGCCTGCTCGAGCGCCTGCGCGCCCGCCTGGGCGAGGCGGCGGTGCAGGCCGTGAGCGAGTGCGCCGATCACCGCCCGGAGCGGGCCTGGCAGCCCGCCCTGCCTGGCCGGACATGCCAGCTTGCGCACGCCCTGCACCGCCCGTTCTGGCTGCTGCCGCATCCCCGGCGGCTCGCGCAGCGCGCGGGTGGGCCCTGGCTGGACGGCCCGCTGCAGCTGCTCGACGGCCCCGAGCGCATCGAGAGCGGCTGGTGGGACGGTGCGGACATGCGCCGCGACTACTACATCGCCCTGACCGCCGCCCACACCCGCGTCTGGCTGTTCCGCGAGCCGGGCCCGCCGCCGGACTGGTATCTGCACGGCGTGTTCGCCTGAAGGGGGAGCGCATGGCCCGTGATACCCCGCCGGACTTCGCCGAGCTGCAGGCCCTGAGCAACTTCAGCTTCCTCACCGGTGCCTCGCACCCGGAGGAGCTGGTGCAGCAGGCCGCTGACCTCGGCTATCGCGCGCTGGCCATCACCGACGAGTGCTCGCTGGCCGGCGCAGTCCGGGCCCATACGGCGGCGCGCGAGGCCGGCCTGAAGCTCCTGATTGGCACGCAACTCCGCCTGGCCGACGGCCCGCGCCTGACCCTGCTGGCCATGGATCCCGGGGGCTACGCCCGCATCGCCCGCCTCATCACCCGGGGCCGGCGGCGCGCCGCCAAGGGCGCATACCGTCTGGAGCGCCGGGATCTCGACGACGGCCTGCCGGGCTGCCTGGTCCTGCTGGCGGAGGCCGCCGAGGCGGACGAGCCCCGACTCGACTGGGCCCAGGCCCGTTTCGGCGACCGCCTGTACCTGGTGGCGACACGGACGCTGCGCCAGGGCGAGCGCCAGGCCCTGGCGCGACTGCGCCGGCAGGCCTCGGCACGCGGCCTGCCGGTGATCGCGAGCAACGACGTTCGCCTGCACACGCCCGAACGCCGTCCGCTCGCCGACCTGCTCACCGCCGTGCGTCTCAATGCCACCCTCGCCGAGGCCGGCCACGCCCTGGCGGCCAACGCCGAGCGTCACCTGCGCCCCCGCGAGCGCCTCGCGCGCCTGTTTCCGGCCGAGTGGCTGGCCGAGACCCTGCGCGCCACCGAACGCTGCACCTTCGGCCTCGACATGCTGCGCTACGACTACCCCGTGGACGAAGTACCGCCGGGCGAGCAGGCCAGCGAGCACCTGCGCCGCCTGACCTGTGCCGGCATGGCCGAGCGCTGGCCCGAGGGGGCGCCGGCGCGCGTGGTCGAGCTCGTCGAGCACGAGCTGCGCATCATCGCCGAGCTCGATTACGCGCCATACTTCCTCACCGTGCACGACATCGTGCGCTTCGCCCGCCGCCGGGGCATCCTCTGCCAGGGCCGCGGCTCGGCCGCCAACTCGGCGGTGTGCTACTGCCTGGGCATCACCGCGGTGGACCCGAGCCGCATGGACATGCTGTTCGAGCGCTTCATCTCCAGGGAACGCGGCGAGCCGCCGGACATCGACATCGACTTTGAGCACACCCGGCGCGAGGAGGTCATCCAGTACATCTACCGCAAGTACGGTCGCGAACGCGCCGCACTCACCGCCACGCTCATCACCTACCGCCGGCGCAGCGCCCTGCGCGACACGGCCCGCGCCTTCGGCCTGCCGACCGACCAGGTCGAACAGCTTACGCAGACGCTCGCCTGGTGGGAAAACGGCCTCCCCGAGTCGCGCGTGCGGGAAGCCGGCCTGGACCCGGACAATCCCGTCATCCGCCAGGTGCTGACGCTGGCCGAGCAGCTGCTGGGCTTCCCGCGCCACCTCTCCCAGCATGTCGGCGGCTTCGTCATCGCCCGCGAGGACCTCTCGGCCCTGGTGCCCATCGAGAACGCGGCCATGCCCGAGCGCACCGTCATCCAGTGGGACAAGGACGACCTGGACGCGCTGGGTCTGCTCAAGATCGACTGCCTGGCGCTCGGTATGCTGAGCGCGATCCACCGCTGTTTCGATCTCGTCGCTGCGTGTCACGGCCGCCGGCTCACACTGGCCGACATCCCGGCCGAGGATGCGCGCGTCTACACCATGATCAGTCGGGCCGATACCGTCGGCGTATTCCAGATCGAGTCGCGCGCGCAGATGAGCATGCTGCCGCGCCTGAAGCCCCGCTGCTTCTACGACCTGGTCATCGAGGTCGCGATCGTCCGACCCGGCCCGATCCAGGGGCAGATGGTGCACCCCTACCTCAAGCGCCGCGCGGGACAGGAGGCGGTGAGCTATCCGAGCGAGGCGGTGCGCGGCGTGCTGGCGCGCACCCTCGGTGTGCCGATCTTCCAGGAACAGGTGATCAAGCTCGCCATGGTCGCCGCCGGCTTCTCCGCTGGCGAGGCCGACCAGCTGCGCCGCGCCATCGGCGCCTGGCGGCGGCGCGACACCCTGCAGCGTTTTCATGCGCGTCTCGTTGCCGGCATGCGCGCACGGGGCTACGACGCGCAGTTCGCCGAGCAGATCTTCCAGCAGATCCAGGGCTTCGGCGAGTACGGCTTCCCCGAGTCCCATGCCGCCAGTTTCGCCCTGCTCGCCTACGTCTCCGCCTGGCTCAAGTGCCACTACCCGGCCGCCTTCACCTGCGCCCTGCTCAACAGTCAGCCCATGGGCTTTTACGCCCCCGCCCAGCTCGTGCAGGACGCGCGCCGGCATGGGGTGGAGATGCGCCCCGTCACCATCGAGGCCAGCGACTGGGACTGCCGGCTGGAGTCGCGGGGAGACGCCGCCCCCCCTGCCCTGCGGCTCGGCCTGCGCCTGCTCAAGGGGCTGGGCGCGCTGGCCGGCGCGCGCATCGTCGCGGCTCGTGCAGAGGCACCGTTTGCCGATGTCGCCGATCTCGCGCACCGTGCCGGCCTGGCGCGTCGCGAACTCGATATCCTTGCCTCGGCGGGCGCCCTGTCGGGCCTGAGCGGCAACCGCCGCCAGGCGCGCTGGCAAACCCTGGGCATCCAGTCCGAGCTGCCCCTGTTCGACAACCGCCCGCCACCGGAGGAAGCCCCCGCCCTGCCCGCGCCTGGCGAGATCGACGACCTGGTCGAGGACTACGCCAGCACCGGCCTTACCCTCGGGCGCCACCCGCTCGATTTCCTGCGCCCGGCGCTTACCGCGCGCGGCTGCCGTGACACGAGGACCCTGCGATACCTCGCGCACGGACAGCGCGTGCGCCTGAGCGGCCTCGTCATCACCCGACAGCATCCGATGAGCGCCGCCGGCACCGTGTTTCTCACCGTGGAGGACGAGTACGGCACGGCCAACCTAATCGTCTGGCAGCGTCTCACCGAGCGCTACCGATACGAGATACTCAACGCGCGTCTGCTCGAGGTCGAGGGCGAGGTGCAAAAGGAAGGTGACGTCACGCACGTCGTTGCGCGTCGCCTGCACGACCTCACGGTCCTGCTCGGTCAGCTGGAGACGGTGTCGCGAGACTTCCGCTGATGCGTTCCGCGTAACGCACGGGTTAATCCCGAGCGCATCACTGCGTTATGCTGGGAGTACCATACCAGTACCGGGGAGTCGTTGATGAGCCAGCCGAAGATCGCCGCCCGCACACCCATCGCCGTCGAGCTCGAGGCCGGCAAGGAATACCACTGGTGCGCCTGCGGCCGCTCGAAGAACCAGCCGTTCTGCGACGGCTCCCACGAAGGCAGCGGCTTCACGCCGCTGGCCTTCACCGCGAAGGAGGACGGGGAGGCCTGGCTGTGCCGCTGCAAGCACACCGGTAACCCGCCCTACTGCGACGGAACCCACGCACGCCTGGCTGACGACACGAGCGAAGACGAGCCGGAAGCACGCGTCGACGGTGACGGGGAGACCCCGACGGCCACCCGCGAGGAACCCACGCTGGAACGCATCCACGCCCTGGCCCGCGACGGCCTGGCGAAGACCGGCCCGCATGGCGAGACCGTGGCCATGGGCGTGCCCCGCGCCGACCTGCCCAGCTGGAACGACATCCAGATTCTCACGGCCCAGCTCGCCAGCCGGCCGCTGGCCGAGGACGCCCCGGTCGGGACCGAACTCGTCATCGGGCCGCGGGCCGACCGTCCCCTGAAGCTGGATATCCCGCTGTTCGTCTCCGACATGAGCTTCGGCTCGCTCTCCGAGGAGGCCAAGCTCGCGCTCGCGCGCGGCGCGGCGCAGGCCGGCACCGGCATCTGTTCCGGCGAGGGTGGCATGTTGCCGGCAGAACAGGCCGCCAACGAACGCTACCTGTACGAACTCGCCTCGGCACGATTCGGCTACGACGAGTCCCTGCTGGAGAAGGTCCGCGCCCTGCACTTCAAGGGCGGCCAGGCGGCGAAGACCGGCACCGGCGGTCACCTGCCGGGGCGCAAGGTCACCGAGGCGATCGCGAAGGTGCGTGGCCTGAAGGCCGGCCAGGATGCCATCTCCCCACCGGTATTTCCCGACCTGGTCACGCCCGACGACTTCCATCGCTTTGCCGACCGCGTGCGCGAGCGCACCGGCGGCATCCCCGTTGGCTTCAAGCTCTCGGCGAACCATATCGAGGCGGATATCGACTTCGCCCTCGAGGCGAGCGCCGACTACATCATCCTCGACGGTCGCGGCGGCGGCACCGGGGCCGCACCGCGGCTGTTTCGCGACCACATCTCGGTACCCAGCATCCCCGCCCTGGTGCGGGCGCGCCGCCACCTCGATGAACGCGGCGCCGCCGACGTCACGCTCATCATCACCGGCAGCCTACGCCTGCCCGAGGACTTCATCAAGGCCCTGGCGCTGGGGGCCGACGGCATCGCCCTGGCCAACAGCGCCATTCAGGCCGTGGGCTGCGTCGCCGCCCGCATCTGTCACACCAACCGATGCCCCTCGGGTGTCGCCACCCAGGACCCCGAGCTGCGCCGCCGGCTCGACGTGGACGAAGGGGCCGCGCGTCTGACGCGATTCCTGGAAAGCTCAGTGGCGCTCATGCAGGTCATGGCCCGCGCCTGCGGGCACGATCACCTGAACGGATTCAATCGCTACGACCTGACGGCGTGGAAGCGGGAGATGCGGGAACTGACAGGGCTGGAGTGAGCGTGAGGCGGTTACCCTTACGTCTGCCCTCTCACGCCTCTTCCCTCACCCAACGCCGTAATAGGCCTCGGCGGCCTCCACGGTCTGGGTGATGAGGGTGGAGATGGTCATGGGGCCTACACCCCCGGGCACCGGCGTCCAGGCGCTGGCGCGCTCGGACACGGCGGAGAGCTCGATGTCGCCCACGCCGCCCGGGTGATAACCGGCGTCGACCACCACCGCGCCGTCCTTGATCCACTCGCCCTTGATAAACTCGGGACGCCCCACGGCACCGACCACCACATCGGCCTGGCGAATGAGGTCAGGCAGGCCCCGCGTGCGGGAGTGGCAGATGGTGACGGTGCAGTCGGCATTGAGCAGCATCTGGGCCATCGGCTTGCCGAGGATGGGGCTGCGCCCCACCACCACGGCGTGCTTGCCACTGAGCGGAATCTCGTAGTGACGCAGCAGGGTCATGATGCCGGCCGGCGTGGCCGAACCGAAGGCACGCTCGCCCATGGCCATGCGGCCGAAGCCCAGGCAGGTGACGCCGTCGACATCCTTGGCCAGCGCGATGCGATCGAAGCATTCGCGCTCGTCGATCTGCGCGGGCACGGGGTGCTGCAGCAGAATACCGTGCACCTCCTCATTGCGATTGAGTTGATCGATCACGGCCAGCAGTTGCTCGGTGGTGGTGTCCTTGTCGAGCTCAACGGCGTCCGAACCCATGCCCACGCGCCTGCAGGCGTTCTGCTTCATGCGCACGTAGGTGGCCGAGGCCGGGTCGTCGCCAACGAGAATCGTGGCGAGGATCGGCGTCTTGCCACCGGACTTCTCCTTGATGGCCGCCACGCGCCGCGAGAGTTCAGTTTCGATGTCGCCTGCGAGTTTCTTGCCGTCGAGAATCATGAATCGCCCTTTACGCCATGCGCGGTTGCTGCGGATCGAGGGGCGCCATTATAGACCCCCGGGCAGGTCGGCAAAAAGCACGCTTGCGCGCAGTCGCAGCTGCGATGCGCTGAGCAGGATACTGGGGAAAGGAGAAACAGAGAGAAATGGTGCCCGGGGCCGGGCTCGAACCGGCACGGTGTTACCACCGAGGGATTTTCTTACCAGCTACGGCTTTCGCCGCCGACGAATCGTTTGTGGTCTGGACTTTCTCTTCGCCCTATCGCCGATGGATGGGCGACGTAGGCGGGGGCCGTCAAGTCTCTACACGTTCCCTGCAACGCAGGGCTTCGCTCGGGATTGCCACCACCTGGGACAGTGCTGAGGTTTCCCCGAATTTGACCCCATTCACGCGAGGCGTTTCCGGCCCCGGTGCTCAACTGACTTGCCTTAAGTCCCTTGCGTCTACCAATTTCGCCACCCGGGCGGGGAGGAAATATGGAGGCTGAGCCCGGAATCGAACCGAGGTACACGGCTTTGCAGGCCGCTGCATCACCACTCTGCCACTCAGCCGGAGATGACGAGGTGGGGATGATAGCACCTCGTCCTGAAAAAGAAAAAACCTCGGCGATGCCGAGGTTTTTTTGAAGCTGGAGCGGGAAACGAGACTCGAACTCGCGACCCCAACCTTGGCAAGGTTGTGCTCTACCAACTGAGCTATTCCCGCTGCGTCAGTGGGGCGGAATGATAAGGGTCACCCCCGATTTCTGTCAACACTTTTAGAGCATCAGGCAACGATTTTGTGAAGACTACTTCGAGTCGAAGGTCCGGATCGCCGCGCGCAGATAGTTCATCATCGACCACAGCGTGAGCGCGGCAGCGATATAGAGGCCGATGAGGCCAATCTCGTAGATCGGGATGACCCACAGCGGCTTCTCGAACAGCAGCATGGTGAGCGCGATCATCTGCGCGGTGGTCTTCACCTTGCCGATGTAGGACACCGCGACCTTCGACCGCTGGCCGATCTCCGCCATCCATTCACGCAGCGCCGAGATGGCGATCTCCCGCCCGATGATGATGATCGCGGCCACCGCCAGCCACACCGAATCGCTCTGCTGCGCGACCATCACGAGCACAGCCGCGACGGTCAGCTTGTCCGCCACCGGGTCCAGGAATGCCCCGAAGTGCGATTCCTGCCCCAGGCGACGGGCGAGGTAACCATCCAGCCAGTCCGTCACTCCACCCAGGGCGAAGATCAGCGCGGCCACAGGCCCCGCCCAGGTCCAGGGCAGGTAGAACACGACCACGATCAGCGGGATGAGCGCGATACGCAGGTAGGTCAGTGCATTCGGAATGTTGATGCTGGCCATGGTCGGCGTGGTGTCCGGTTTTAGTCCTGTGTATGGAAGGTCTCGTAGATGCGTCGGGCCAGCTGGCGGCTGATACCGGGCACCTTGGCGAGTTCCTCGGCACTGGCTGCACTCACGCCCCGCTGGCCACCGAAATGCTTGAGCAGCGTCTGGCGTCGTTTCGGCCCGAGTCCCTGGATGCCCTCCAGCGGCGAGGTGGTTCGCGCCTTCGCGCGACGCTGGCGATGGCCCGTGATGGCGAAGCGGTGGGCCTCGTCGCGGATCTGCTGAACCAGGTGCAGCGCAGGCGAGTTCGCCGGCAGTATAGTGGGCACCGTCGAGTCGCTCAATACGAGGGTCTCGAGCCCGGGCTTGCGTCCCTCCCCCTTCGCCACGCCGATGATGGTCACACCCGTGATCTGCAGTTCCTCCAGCACCTCGCGCGCCTGCCGCACCTGGCCCTTGCCGCCGTCGATGAACAGGATGTCGGGCAGTGGCGCCTCCCCCTCCTTCAGGCGCCGGTAGCGGCGGGTGAGCGCCTGGCGCATCGCGGCGTAGTCGTCGCCCGGCTCGATGCCCTCGATGTTGAAGCGCCGGTAGTCCGACTTCTTCGGACCCTCGCCGTCAAATACCACGCAGGATGCCACGGTGGCCTCCCCCTGGGTGTGACTGATATCGAAACACTCCAGGCGCGACGGGATGCCCTCCAGATCCAGCTCTTCCTGCAGGGCCTCGAAGCGCTGCTGCATGCCTGCCCTGGAGGCCAGACGCGCATCCAGGGCATGCGAGACGTTGCGCCGGGCGAGCTCCACCCAGCGGGCGCGTTCGCCGCGCAGGCTGTGCGAGAGCACGACCTTGCGGCCGCGCCGCAGTGCCAGCATCTCCTCCAGTACCGCCTTGTCCTCGGGGGCATGCGACAGCAGGATTTCGGCCGGCACCTCGCGGCCGAGGTAGTACTGGCCGATGAAGGCGGCCAGCAACTGACCCTCGTCCAGCTCGTCGGTGGCGCTGGGGAAGAAACTCTTGTTGCCGAGATTGTGGCCGCCACGCACGGAAAAGGCCTGCACGCAGGCCACGCCGTTGCGGATCTCGCAGGCGAGGATGTCGAAGTCGCCGCCGCCCCCTGATACATACTGCTTCTCCGAGACCTGGCGCAGGGCCTCGATCTGGTCGCGGTACTGCGCGGCCTGCTCGTAGTCCAGGCGCGCGGCTGCTTCCTCCATGCGCTGTACCAGGTCCCCGATCACCATTTCGCTGCGGCCTTCCAGAAACTGGATCGCATGTTCGACGTCGGCGCGATAGGCCTCCTCGGTGATGTAACCCACGCAGGGGGCCGTGCAGCGTTTTATCTGGTACTGCAGGCAGGGCCGGGAACGGTTGCGGAAGAAGCTGTCCTCGCACTGGCGCACGCGAAACAGTTTTTGCAGCAGGTTGAGGGTCTCGCGCACCGCGCCAGCACTCGGGTAGGGCCCGAAGTAACGCCCGGGCTGGCGACGCGAGCCGCGGTGAAAGCCCAGCCGCGGGAATGCGTCGCGGGTAGCGACGAAGATGTAGGGATAGCTCTTGTCGTCACGCAACAACACGTTGTAGCGCGGACGGTGTTCCTTGATCAGGTTGTTCTCGAGCAGCAGTGCCTCGGCCTCGGTGTTGGTCACCGTAACCTCGATGTTGCAGACCTGGCTCACCATGGAGGCGATGCGCGGGCTGAGCTGCGCCGAGTCGCGAAAGTAGGAGGACACGCGCTTGCGCAGATCCTTGGCCTTGCCCACATACAGCACCTGCCCGGCCTCCCCGATCATGCGATAGACACCGGGGCGGTGCGTGAGGTGACGCAGAAAGGCCTTTGCGTCGAACGCGGGAGACGCGGCGTCGTTCATCGCCGGCGCGCCGGCAGCCGCTCCCGGATGCGCTCGAAAACGGCATGAAACATGCTCTCGGTCAGGCGCCGGGTCTGCGTGTTGTAGCGACTGCAGTGGTAGGAGTCGATCAGCTGCAGCCCGCCGGGCAGCGCATGCTCGGCTCCGTGCCCGAACCGGCAGGCGCCCTGCTTCAGACCAAGCGCACGGAGTACCGCATTGTGCGCGATGGTACCGAGCGCGAGGATGACCGAGTCCTCGCGCAGACCGGCCAGTTCGCGGGCGAGGTAGCCATTGCACTCGCGGATCTCGGCCGTGGTGGGCTTGTTCTCGGGCGGCAGGCATTTCACGGCGTTGGTGATCCGGCAGTCGATGAGCTTCAGTCCGTCGCTGGCGGCCACGGACTGGGGGGCGGAGCCGAAACCGTAGCGATGCAGGGTATCGTAGAGCAGGATGCCGGCGTAATCGCCGGTAAACGGCCGGCCGGTGGCGTTGGCCCCGTGCAGGCCCGGGGCGAGCCCGACGATCAGGAGGCGGGCCGCGGCGTCACCGAACGGCGCGACGGGCGCGCAGTGATAGTCGGGATGGTTCCGCTTCACCTCGCGCAGAAAGCTGGCGAGTCGCGGGCAACGTTGGCAGGCCGGATCGAAAGTGCGGTTCATGACGCGGAATGATACCGGAAGCCGGCGGCCAGCTCACCTGCCACGAGCGTATATTTGACATCAACTATACGCGCTAACACACCGATTATCCGAGGAAAAACTCCTTCTCGATCAGCCCGTGCTGGATGGCCAGCCGGATCATCTCCACGTCGCTTTTCACGTTCAGCTTGTCGTGCAGGCGGCTCTTGTAGGTGCTTACCGTCTTGGGGCTCAGGCAGAGCTTGTCGGAGATCACCTGCGGCCGATGTCCCTGGGTAATCATGAGGAGGATCTGCATCTCGCGCTGCGAGAGCCGCTCGAAGGGAGATTCGTTGCCGCCGGGCAGCATGGACAGCGCCAGCTGCTGGGCGATCTCGGAACTGATGTGCTTGCCCCCGCGATGGACCGTCCTGATCGCCTGGATCATCTCGTCGATGTGGCAGTCCTTGGTAAGGTAGCCCACCGCGCCGGCCTCGAGCAGCCGGCGCGGAAACGGGCCTTCCGAATGGACCGTGACCACGATGATCCGCGGCGCGGATTCATGCAGCAGGATGCGCCGGATGGCCTCAAGGCCACCGATGCCGGGCATATTCACGTCCATGAGCAGCACGTCCGGCGAGAGGCTGCGCACCGCCTCGACGGCGGCTTCGCCACTGTCGGCCTCACCTACGACCTCGATCCCGTCGGAGTCCCTGCGGTCCTCCAGCAGCCGGCGTATGCCGGTCCGCACCAGATCATGATCGTCCACGACAAGGACGCGAATCATAATCTCTCCCAGAGCAGTATTCTTTCTTTTTATGTGATTTTACCGTCGATGCCAAGGATTATCGGCACGACAGACCGGGCAGGCGCCGGGTGGTGCAGGTTCAGGCGTCCCAGTTCCGGTATGGATTCCGGACCAGGCACACGTTGTAATAGCGCGGGTCGTGCGAGACTTCTTCGCCGATCCAGTCGGGACGATCGAAGGCCTCGTCGGGCGAAGCGAGCTCGATCTCGGCGACCACCAGCCCCTGGTTGTCACCCTCGAACACGTCCACCTCCCAGGTATGCGTGCCCGCCTCGATGTAATACCGGGTCTTCTCGATCAGGGGACCATCGGCGAGGCGGTCGAGCAGCTCGTGGGCCTCATCCAGCGGGATCTCGTACTCGTATTCGAGCCGTTCCACACCCAGCGTCGCGCTCTTGATGTTGAGATGGGCGCGCGCGTCGGACACGCGCACGCGGATGGAGACGCGTCCGTCACTGGCCAGGTAACCCTGACGGTAGTGCACCTGTCGCGAGACGGCGTCCTTCCAGCCGTCGTGTCGCACCAGGAACTTGCGTTCGATCTCACGCGCCATCTGGGATCAGAAGCGGAGCAGCGCGGAACCCCAGGTAAAGCCGCCGCCGAAAGCCTCCATCAGCAGCGTCTCGCCTTTCTTCACGCGGCCGTCGCGCACGGCGGCATCCAGCGCCAGCGGTACCGACGCGGCCGAGGTGTTGCCGTGATCGCCGACGGTGACCACGACGTGATCCATGGACATCTTCAGCTTCTTCGCCGTGGCCGCAATGATGCGAATGTTGGCCTGGTGCGGGATCAGCCAGTCGATGTCCGTCTTGGCCATGTCGTTGGCAGCCAGCGTCTCGTCGACGATGCGCCCCAGCGTGTTGACCGCGATCTTGAAGACCTCGTTGCCCTTCATGTGTATGAAGGCCTCGTTCTGCAGCAGCTTGTCATAGCCAGTGGAGACGCCGTAGGGCACCGTGAGCAGGCTCTCGTAGCTGCCGTCGGCATGCAGGTGGGTGGAGAGGATGCCCGGCTCCTCGCTGGCCTCCAGCAACACGGCCCCTGCCCCGTCACCGAACAGCACGCAGGTGGTGCGGTCGTTCCAGTCGAGAATGCGCGAGAGCGTTTCGGCGCCCACCACCAGCGCGCAACGCGCGGCGCCGGTGCGAATGAACTTGTCGGCCACGCTCAGGGCGTAGACGAAACCGGTACACACGGCCTGCACGTCGAAGGCCGCGCAGCCGTGGATGTCCAGGCGCTGCTGCAGCAGACAGGCCGTGCTGGGGAAGACACGATCCGGCGTGGTGGTGGCGACGATGATGAGATCGATATCGTCCGCACTGCGGCCAGCCATCTCGAGGGCGCGACGAGCCGCCTGTTCAGCCAGGTCGCAGGTGGTCTCGCCATCCACGGCGATATGCCGCTTGCGAATACCGGTACGCTCCTGAATCCATTCGTCCGACGTGTCGACCATCTGCTCCAGATCCTGGTTGGTCAACACCTTCTCCGGCAGAAAACTGCCCGTTCCTGTAATTCGCGCGTACATCACTCGGTGTGTCTTTCCGTCAAAAGGGTTTCCAGTTTCTTGTCGATCTGCTGCGGCACGTTCTTCTGCGCCTCCTTGCGGGCGATCTGGATGGCGTTCTCGAAGGAGAATACATCCGCGCCGCCGTGGCTCTTGATCACGATACCCTGCAGGCCCAGCAGGCTCGCGCCATTATAACGGCGCGGATCGAAACGTTTGCGAAACGAATTCAGCACCGGCAGGGCGAACAGTGCGGCAAGACGGGTCAGGATGTTGCGATTGAAGCCCGCCTTGAGGTGCTGCGAGACCATCTTGGCCACGCCCTCGCTGGTCTTGAGCGAGATGTTGCCGACGAAGCCGTCGCAGACCACCACGTCGACGTCGCTGAGGTAGATGTCATCGCCCTCGACGAAGCCGATGTAGTTGAGTTCGCTACCCTCAAGCAGCCGACCGGCCTCCTTCACCACGTCGTTGCCCTTGATGGCCTCCTGGCCGACATTGAGCAGTCCGATGCGCGGCGCGGGATTGTTGTCGACCGCAGCGGTGAGCACTGACCCCATTACCGCGAACTGGTAGAGATGTTCGGCGGTGCAGTCGACGTTGGCGCCCAGGTCCAGCATATGGGTATGGCCGCTGGTCGAGGGAATGGCCGTGGCGATTGCCGGCCGGTCGATGCCCGGCAGGGTCTTGAGCACGTAACGTGCCGTGGCCATCAGCGCACCAGTGTTGCCGGCGCTGACGCAGGCATCCGCCTCGCCGTTCTTGACGAGGTTGATGGCCACGCGCATGGACGAATCCTTCTTGTTGCGCAGTGCCTGGGCCGGCGGTTCGCCCATCTCGACCACCTGGCTGGCGTGATGCACGCGCAGCCGGTCGTCCGGCGAGGCCTTTGCGGCATCGAGGCGCTCGCGAATTGCGGCTTCGTCACCGACCAGGATCAGATTGACATCGTCGAAGTGCTTGAGCGCATTCAGGGCAGCGGGCACGACCACGTCCGGGCCGAAATCACCCCCCATCGCATCCAGAGCCACTGTATATACGGAATGCATCTCTAACCCGTTCACCACACAAAGAAAATCGCGGGATTAGAATCCCGCGATGTTTCAGCTTGCCACGTGGAAATTTCGACGAAAGCGCGGGCGCTATTCTTCGTCGTCGATCTCCACGGCGCTCTTGATTACCTGGCGCCCACGGTAGAAACCGTCCGGGGTGATGTGATGACGCAGGTGCGTTTCGCCCGTGGTCGGGTCGATGGACAGCGCCGGGGCGGTAAGCGCGTCGTGGGAACGGCGCATGCCGCGGCGGGAACGAGTCTTGCGTCGTTGTTGTACAGCCATGACTAAACTCCAGCTTCAGGTCTTTAATTCGGTTTAAGCGTTTTCAACACGGCGAACGGGTTGTCCTTTTCCTCAACCGGCTCACCGACACTCTCGGGGTCGAATTCCCGAAGGTCCCGACCCACGCAGTCTTGCTGCTCCGGGTGCATGGGCGCCAGCGGCATCACCAGCAGCAGTTCGTCCTCGATCAGGTCGATGAGCATCAGGGCCTCATCCTCGACCAGTAAGGGATCGTACTGTTCCTGCACCATCTCCGCCTCGGCGTCGGTCTCGACCACCGCGACGGTAAATTCCTCGTCCACGACATGACGCATGGCCTGCATACAGCGCTGGCAGCCAAGCTCCAGTACCGCCTCGACCCGACCACGAATCATGGCCAGCCCCTGCGTGTTGCGACCAAACTCCAGCCGCACCGCCACCTCGCCCTCATCGGACAGCAGGGCCGGCGCGAGTCGCTTCAGCCGCGACAGGGCGACCCGCCCCTGGAGACGGCGCCCGGCATCGGCCAGACGGAACGGGTTCACCCGTTCAGGCATCCGTTCAAACATAAGCCGGCAATTTTACTGGGATATTTGCCGCCGTGTCAAAGAAAAAAGAGCCCAAAAAACCGGGGCTTGCGCTTGATCCATCGCCGCCGCTCCCGGATACTGGGAAACCGAGCCCGCCCGCAAGCATCCGGCGGCGGGAGGACACGCAGAATGATAAGAAAAATCCTGATTGCCAACCGGGGCGAAATTGCCGTTCGTATCATCCGCGCCTGCGCCGAACTGGGTATTACCTCGGTGGCGGTGTACACGGATGCGGACCGTCACGGGCTACACGTCAAGAAGGCCGACGAGGCCTACTACATCGGGCCGGACACCCTGGCCGGCTATCTGAATGTCCACCGCATGGTAAACCTGGCGCGCGCCGCCGGCTGTGACGCGATTCACCCGGGCTACGGCTTCCTGTCCGAGAATCCGCAGCTCGCCGAACGTTGCGCCCTGCACGGCATCCGCTTTATCGGCCCCTCCGCCAAGGTGATCCGGCGCATGGGCGACAAGGTCGCCGCCCGCCAGGCGATGATCGAAGCCGGGGTGCCGGTGGTGCCGGGCAGCGAGGGCAACCTGCGCGATGTCGACGAGGCGCTCGCCCTGGCCGAGGAGATCGGCTATCCGATCATGCTCAAGGCCACCACCGGCGGCGGCGGGCGCGGCATACGCCGCTGCGACTCGGCCGCCGAACTCAGGCGCAATTACGACCGGGTGCTGTCCGAGGCGACCAAGGCCTTCGGCAACGCCCAGGTCTTCCTGGAGAAGGCCGTGGTCAACCCGCGGCACATCGAGGCCCAGATACTGGCCGACAGCCACGGCAACGTGGTGCACCTGTTCGAGCGCGACTGCTCCATCCAGCGCCGCCACCAGAAACTGCTGGAGATCGCACCCTCCCCCCAGCTGGACGACGAACAGCGCGCCTGGGTCGGCGAGATGGCCGTGCGCGCCGCGGCGGCCGTGGGCTACGAGAACGCGGGTACCGTCGAGTTCCTGATGGACCACGACGGAGCGTTCTACTTCATGGAGATGAACACCCGGCTGCAGGTCGAGCACCCGGTCACCGAAATGATCACCGGTATCGACATCGTGCAGGAACAGATCCGGGTCGCGGCCGGCGAGCCGCTGACCTACCGCCAGGACCAGATCCAGCGGCGTGGATTCGCCATGGAATTTCGCATCAACGCCGAGGATCCGAAGAACGACTTTCTGCCGAGCTTCGGGCGTATCACGCGCTACTTCGCGCCCGGCGGTCCCGGGGTGCGTACCGACGGGGCCATCTACACCGGCTACCACATCCCGCCCCATTACGACTCGATGTGCGCCAAACTCATCGTCTGGGCGCTGGATTGGGAGTCGCTTTTGCGCCGCTCGGAGCGAGCGCTCAAGGACATCGGCGTCTACGGCGTGAAGACGACCATCCCCTACCACCTGGCCATACTGCATGCCGAGGCGTTCCGCGCGGCACGCTTCGACACGAGTTTCGTGGAGCAGCACCCGGAACTCGTTCAGTACTCCACACGACGGCCCACGCGCGAGATCGCCGCCGTCATCGCCGCCGCGCTGGCGGCCCATCACGGACTGTAGAGCGGGAGCAGACATGACGACAGCGAAGACGTCGCCAGCCAAGGTCGAGATCACCGAAACCATCCTGCGCGACGCACACCAGTGCCTGATCGCCACGCGCATGCGCACCGAGGACATGCTGCCCATCTGCGAGGAACTGGACAAGGTCGGCTTCTGGTCGCTGGAGGCCTGGGGCGGGGCCACCTTCGACGCCTGCATCCGCTTCCTGAAGGAAGATCCCTGGGAACGCCTGCGCAGGCTGCGCGAAGCCCTGCCCAACACCCGGCTGCAGATGCTGCTGCGCGGGCAGAACCTGCTCGGTTACCGACACTATGCCGATGACGTCGTGCGCGCCTTCGTCGAGCGGGCGGCGGCCAACGGCATCGACGTGTTCCGCATCTTCGATGCCATGAACGACGTGCGCAACCTGCGCGTCTCCATCGAGTCGGTGAAGGCCGCCGGCAAGCACGCCCAGGGCGCGATTTCCTATACCGTAAGCCCCGTGCATGACGTGAAGCAGTATGTCGCGATGGCGCGCGAACTGGTGGCGATGGACTGTGACAGCATCGTCATCAAGGACATGGCCGGGCTGCTCACCCCGTCCGCCACCGCCGAACTGGTCAGTGCCCTGGTGGACGCCATCGACGTGCCCCTGCAGCTGCACACCCATGCCACCGCGGGTCAGGCCGAGATGTGCCAGTACAAGGGCGTGGAGGCCGGCTGTGCACGCATCGACACCGCCCTGTCCGCCTTTGCCGGTGGCGCCAGCCACGCCCCGACCGAGAGCATGGTCGCGGCACTCAAGGGCACGCCCTACGACACCGGGCTGGATCTCAATCGCCTGCAGCGCATCAGCCACTATTTCCGCGAGGTGCGCAAGAAATACCACCAGTTCGAGAGCGAGTTCACCGGCGTGGACACCCGCGTACTCATCAACCAGGTGCCAGGCGGCATGATCTCCAACATGATCAACCAGCTGCGCGCGCAGGGGGCGCTGGACCGGCTGGACGCGGTGATGGAGGAGATCCCGCGCGTGCGCGAGGACCTGGGCTTCCCCCCACTGGTCACGCCCACCTCGCAGATCGTCGGCACCCAGGCCGTGATGAACGTGCTCAGCGGCGAGCGCTACAAAACCATCACCAACGAGGTGAAGCTCTACCTGCAGGGCCGTTACGGCAAGGCACCGGGCAAGATCAACGAGATGGTGCGCCAGAAGGCCATCGGCAACGCCGACGTGATCGATTGCCGGCCTGCGGACTTGCTGGAAGCCGAGATGGACCAGTTGCGGGAGTCCTGCGGCGGGCTGGCGAAGACGGAGGAAGACGTGCTGACCTGCGCGATGTTCCCCGAGATCGGTCGCGAGTACCTCGAACAGCGTGAGGCCGGCAACCTGACGCCGGAGCCACTGGAGCCGCGCAAGGCCCAGGGGGAAGAGGCAAGCCCCACGTCGGCCGCACCGGTGGAATTCAAGGCCACCCTTCACGGCGAGACCTACCACATCAAGGTCACTGGCACCGGCCACCGCCGCGAGGCCATGCGCCCCTATTACGTCACCGTGGACGGCATCCCCGAGGAGATCAACCTGGAGATCCTCGACGAGATCATTGCAGAAGGGAATGGCGAAACCACGGTGCGGCGCGCCAGCGGCCAGCAAAGCCAGCGCCCGCGCGCGACCAGACCGGGGCATGTCACCACGTCCATGCCCGGCGTGGTGGTCGACGTGCTGGTGACCGAGGGCGCCGAGGTCAAGGCCGGCGATGCCCTGTTCGTGCTGGAAGCGATGAAGATGGAAACCGAGATCCAGGCGCCGGTGAGCGGCACGGTCCGGGCCATTCACATCGCCAAGGGCGAGAACGTCAACCCGGACGAAACCCTGATCGAGATCGAATGACGGCGCCCGTGAAACTCATCCTCGGCTCCACCTCGCCGTTTCGCCGCGAACTGCTGGAACGCCTGCGCCTGCCCTTCGAGACAGCCGCGCCGGATGTGGACGAGACCCGCCTTGCGGACGAGTCCGCGTCCGCCTACGTCCAGCGCCTCGCCCGCCTCAAGGCCGAGGCCGTGGCCGCCGGGACGCCGGGGGATGCATTGGTCATTGGATCCGACCAGTGCGCGGTACTGGGCAATGCGATTCTCGGCAAGCCCCATACCCACGAGAACGCCGTCGCCCAGCTGCGCGCCTGCGCCGGGAACTCGGTGGTGTTTCACACGGGACTCTGCCTGCTCGATACCCGCACGGGTGCCGCCGCGGTGGAGGACGTGCTGTTCGAGGTCGGCTTTCGGGAGCTGACGGAGACCGAGATCGAGACCTATCTGCGGCTTGAGCAGCCGTACGAATGCGCCGGCAGCTTCAAATCCGAGGCCCTGGGCGTGGCGCTGTTCGATTACCTGCACGGCGATGACCCCAGCGCCCTCATCGGCCTGCCACTGATTCGCCTGCTGGCGATGCTGCGCGAGGCAGGCGTCAACCCGCTGGCAGAACACTAGGAAGGCCTGAGGGGTTCAGGCCTTCCGCCAGCGGCTTCATCGCAACGACGGCTCGGTGACCGCCTCGACCGCACCCTTTGCCACCGAGGCGCCGAGATTGGTGAGGAATCGGTCGAACACGCTCTTGCGCGGGGTGAAGTCGACGATGTTGGCCTGGCCGATGACCTCGCGTGCCACGTAACCCGCACTGCCCAGTTCGTCCACCAGTCCAAGTTCCAGCGCCTGATCCCCGGTCCAGACCAGCCCCGAGAAGATCTCCGGGTTGTCGGCCAGCCGATCGCCGCGGCCCTGCTTCACCACGTCGATGAACTGCTGGTGGATGGCATCCAGCAGGCGCTGCATGTGCACCTTCTCCGCCTCGCCTTCCGGCAGGAAGGGGTCGAGCAGCGCCTTGTGCTCGCCCGCGGTCATCAAGCGGCGCTCGATGCCCAGGCGGTCGATGGCATCGACGAAGCCGAAGCCGTCGAAACGCACGCCGATGGAGCCCACGACGCTCGCCTTGTCCGCATAGATCCGGTCGGCCGCCGCCGCCACGTAGTAACCCCCGGAGGCGCAGATGTCCATGACCACGGCATAAAACGGGATATCCGGGTACTCGGCGCGCAGCCGCTGGATCTCGTCATTGATGTAGCCAGACTGCACGGGGCTCCCGCCCGGGCTGTTGATGCGCAGGATCACACCGACCGTCTTGTCGTCCTCGAAGGCGGCGCGCAGACCGGTGACAATCCGATCCGCCGAAGCGTCGGCGTTGGCGGCGATCACGCCCGACAGGTCCACCAGGGCCGTGTGCTTGCCCATCCGTCCCTGGCTCGTGAGGCTGAGCAGATAGGGGCCGACCAGGGTCAGAAACATCAGCGTGATGAAGATGAAGAACATCACGATACGCCAGCGACGCGCCAGCTTCTGCTCGCGCAGCCCCTCCAGCGCGAGTTGCGTGATGACCTGCCGCTCCCAGTTATCGGGCCGGCCGGAATCGCGTGCGTCCTGGATCTGATCTGTCATGGGATGTCCTTATGTATAGGCAAAGTCATCAGGCGACCGAACGGCGTTTGCCGTCCAGCCACGCAGGAAGTTCGGTGATGCCGTCGATGTGCCCGGCGCTGGCATGTGCCAGCAGCCGCTCCAGGGCATGCACGCCATAGCTGACGGCAAGCCCGTGGGCGCGGGCATTGTGCGCCATCAGCATGTCATACTCCGTGTCGCCGATCATCAGGGTGCGGCCGGGCGCCGTATCCAGATCGACCATGATCTCCTCGAGCATGGCCGGGTGCGGCTTGGAGAAGCTCTCATCGGCGCAGCGCGTGGCATGAAACAGGTGTCCCAGGCCCTCGGTCTCGAGTACCCGGTCCAGCCCGCGCCGGGCCTTGCCGGTGGCGATGGCCAGCAGGTAGCCGGCGGCCGCCAGCCCCTCGACCACCTCGCGCGCACCCGGGAACAGGCTGCTCGGTGTGTCGTCCTCGAACAGGAAGTGCCGGCGATAGGCCTCGCTGAAGGCTTGAATGAAGGCAGTGTCGGCCTCCGCGTAGAGCGCGCGAATGGCCTCGGCGAGCCCGAGCCCGATGATGTTTCGCAGCTCGTCGGCACTGCGCGGCTCGGCCCCGATGTCGTCGATGGACTTGGTCAGGCAGTGCACGATGCGCGCCTCGGAGTCCATCAGGGTCCCGTCCCAGTCGAATACCAGCAGATCAAAAGCCTTGTTCATGTGTCCAGTCTGTGCAGTACCTGCTGCAGCTCAGGCGGCAGCGGTGCGTTGATGTTGTAGGTCGTGCCCGAGCCCGGCATCTGGAACGTCAGGCGCGCGGCATGCAGGAACAGCCGCTTGAGGCCCAGTATCCTCAGCTCGCGGTTGAGTTCGAAATCACCATACTTGTCGTCCCCGGCCAGCGGGTGCCCGAGGTGCGCCGCATGCACCCGGATCTGGTGCGTGCGCCCGGTGTCGATGCGCACGTCCATCAGGGTCATGCGGGCAAGGTGGCGCACCGGCTCGAAATGGCTCACCGAACTCTTGCCCTGGGCGTCCACCTCCACGAGGCGCTCATTGCCTCGCCGCCCGGTGCGGGCCAGCGCCTCATCCACGCGCCGCGCCCCGCCCTGCCAACGACCGGCCACCAGGGCGAGGTAGTGCTTCTCCACCCCGCCCTCGCGCAATAGCTGATGAAAGGCATTGAGCGCCGGGCGGGTCTTGGCGATCACGAGGCAGCCGCTGGTATCGCGATCCAGGCGGTGACCGAGTTCGAGAAACGGCTGGTTGGGTCGCGCCTCGCGCAACGCCTCGATCAGGCCAAAGGCCAGGCCGCTACCACCATGAACGGCAAACCCGGCCGGCTTGTCGACCACCAGCAGCACGTCGTCCTCATAGACAATGGCCCCCTCGATCTGTTCCCGTACCCCGCGGGGCACGGACGCGCGCTCGCCCGCCGGTGCCTGATGCACGGGCGGCAGGCGGATCTCGTCGCCCGCTTCCACGCGGTAGTCGGCCTTGGCGCGCTTGCGGTTCACGCGCACCTCGCCCTTGCGAAGCATCTTGTATACGCGGCTGCGGGGAACGCCCTTGAGGTGCCGGGCCAAAAAATTGTCGAGACGTTGGCCGGCGTCCTGCTGCCCGACCTGGACATGACGGACGCCCTGCCGCGCCCGTTCGGGGGTTGCGGTCATGCGCGAATAATAACAGTTCAATCAAGCATTTGCAGGATGTTTGGAAGCTTGATATAGTGCTGCAAGCGAGCGACTCCGCCCGGCAAGACGCAGGGCGTGAGTCGATCGCCGAGAAAAACGACCGGTTTCCCGGCGATCGCCCCGAGATTTTCGAGACGATTGCCCGCAAGCAAAAAGGTTTCGCTCCTAAGCAATCCAATGCGATTGAGCGGTTTTATGAACACACACGCTCCCACCTTCGAGTCGCGGTCCACCGCGGGCGTCTTGCTCCCGTGGCTGTGCCTTTGCGCGCTTTTCCTGCGTCGCAGCGCATCCAACGTGCCGACAGTCCGTCCGCGCGGTCCGGAATCCAGGGTGGTCGAGCAACCAGCTCGAGTACTTTTAAATGAAAAGAATTCTGATCAACGCGACGCAGCCCGAAGAGCTGCGCGTGGCGATGGTCGACGGCCAGCGCCTTTACGACCTGGATATCGAAACCCTGGCCCGCGAGCAGAAAAAGGCCAACGTCTACAAGGGTGTCATTACCCGGGTTGAACCCTCCCTCGAAGCGGCCTTCATCAACTATGGCGCCGAGCGCCATGGGTTCCTGCCGTTCAAGGAAATCTCCCGCAGCTATTTCGCCAAGGAAGCCCTCGAGTCCGAAGGCCGCCCCAGCATCAAGGATGCGGTGAAGGAAGGCCAGGAGATCCTGGTCCAGGTCGAGAAGGAAGAACGTGGCAACAAGGGCGCGGCCCTGACCACCTTCGTCAGTCTCGCCGGCCGCTACCTGGTACTGATGCCCAACAATCCCCGCGCCGGCGGCGTGTCCCGCCGCATCGAGGGCGACGACCGCGCCGAGATCCGCGAGGCGCTCTCCCAGCTCAACCTGCCCCAGGGCATGGGAGTGATCGTCCGCACCGCGGGCGTGGGTCGCAGCACCGAGGAACTCCAGTGGGACCTCGACTACCTCATCACCCTGTGGGAAGCGATCCAGAAGGCGGCCGATGAGAACAAGGCCCCCAAGCTTATCTACCAGGAGAGCAACGTCATCATCCGCGCCCTGCGCGACTACTTCCGCAACGATATCGGCGAAATCATCATCGATAACCCGGAGGTGTACCAGCAGGCGCAGGACTTCGTTTCCCAGGTAATGCCGCACAACCAGCGGAAACTGAAGCTCTATACCGACCCGGTCCCGCTGTTCAATCGCTACCAGATCGAAAGCCAGATCGAGTCCGCGTTCACGCGCGAGGTGCACCTGCCCTCCGGTGGTTCCGTGGTCATCGATCACACCGAGGCCCTGACCGCCATCGACATCAACTCGGCGCGCGCCACCAAGGGCAGCGACATCGAGGAGACGGCGCTCAACACGAACCTGGAGGCGGCCGAGGAGATCGCCCGCCAGTTGCGCCTGCGCGACCTGGGCGGCCTGATCGTCATCGACTTCATCGACATGGCCCCGAGCAAGAACCAGCGCGAGGTCGAGAACCGCCTGCGCGACGCGCTGAAGATGGACCGTGCCCGCGTGCAGATCGGTCGCATCTCGCGCTTCGGCCTGCTGGAGATGTCGCGCCAGCGCCTGCGCCCGTCGCTGGGCGAGTCTAGCCAGATCGTCTGTCCACGCTGCAACGGCCACGGCACCATCCGCGGCGTCGAATCCCTCGCCCTGTCGGTGCTGCGCCTGATCGAAGAAGAGGCGATGAAGGAGAAGACGGGCCACGTGGTGGCTCAGCTGCCCGTCAGTGCCGCCACTTTCCTCCTCAACGAAAAACGCGAGGACATCAGCGCCATCCAGGCCCGTCACGGCGTGGAGATCACGCTGGTACCCAATCCGCACATGGAAACCCCGCATTTCGAGGTCGTGCGCCTGCGTTCGGACGAAGCCCCGGGCGAGCTCAAGGGCAAGTCGAGCTACGAGCTCGTCACCCGCGAGGAACCCGAACTTCCCCAGAGCACCGCCCCCCAGCCGGGACCGGAAGCCGCCGCGGTCAAGACGGTCACTCCGTCCATGCCGGCCCCGCCGGCCGCCCCGATCGAGCCGGAAGCCAAGTCCGAAGCCGCGGCCGCCGTGACGCCGCAGAGCCCGGGCCTGCTGGTGCGCCTGTGGAACCTGCTCTTCGCTCCGGCCGCTGCCCCGCAGGAAACGCCGGAAAAGAAACCGCGTCGTCGCGACACCGGCGATCAGTCGGCGCGCCGCGGCGGTTCACGCGCCGACACCAACGGCAAC
>OMKS01001139.1_pt1 | contig 24271 bp, 15 predicted proteins | sample 1674721 | NCBI WGS metagenome assembly OMKS01 (sample SAMN06264996, study PRJEB25208) | sediment metagenome | isolation source: hot spring sediment | place: USA: California | collected 2014-09-02
TTCCAGATGGCATCACAAGCCTTTTTGAGATGCTCTGCCGCGTGACAGAAATCTACGATGGACGCCTCTTCTACCTCCCCCAACCTGCCGCATCATACATCTTACGTGGAAGAGCGGATTTCCCAGGCCGGGTTTTTGGCTCGCAGTGGTGATACGCGAGGCGCGTCGGACCTGTACGAGGACGTGATGCGTTTGCTTGATGGGACGGACAACGGTTATCTTTACGATCTGATCTGCCGGATGGGGAGCGTTGATGGATTGACCGATGTCGTCCTGCCGGCCTGTGAACGGGCTGTCGAGCTGGAACATGACAACGAATTATACCGGGACAATCGAGGATTGGCGCGTGCACTGACGGGGAATTACGCGGGAGCGGTCGAGGATTTCACATTCGTCGTCGAATTCTGGCGAGAAAAAGACCTTCCGCAGTACAGATCTTTTATCCTGGACCGGGAGACCTGGATCGCCGAACTGGAGGCGGGACGGAATCCCTTTGACGAGGAGACGTTGAACGGGATAGAATTGGGGTATTGATATGCCGCACAAGTCGTCCGACGAGACAGTCGCTAATCTGGAAATACGCTTTTTTCAGCTCCAGGACACCGGTTATCCCGTCGAGTTCACCTTGAGTGGAGAATGGGGTCAGCAAGAGTTCCCCCGAGGCTACCTCTCGGCCGACGTCCTGCCCTGGTCTCCCTCCGCTGACCTGGCTGCCGATGGACAGCGCCTCCTCGCTGCTCTCCTGGCCGATCCGGGTCTCAGCTCTGCTTGGGCCGAGGCGCGCGGACAGGCGGCCAGGCGACGTCTCTGCCTGCGTATCGACCCTGCCGCCGCCGAACTGCACGGACTGCCCTGGGAGCTGCTGAGCGAGAAGGACAGTTTCGCCCTGCTCTCCGCCCACGCCGACACCCCCTTCTCCCGCTATCTGCCCATCGCCCTCCCCTGGGGCAGTCCGGTCGAGGACCGGCCCGTCCGCGTGCTGGTCGCCATCTCCAACCCCGACGACCTGGAGGCGGAGCACGGCCTGGCCCCGGTGGACGTGGCACAGGAGCGGGAGGGGCTGGTCGCGGCCCTCGGCGGGGACGAGGGGGTGCAGCTCGACTTTCTGGATTCCCCCATCACGCTGGAGCGGTTGGAGGAGGCGCTGCACGATGGGAGCTACCACGTGCTCCACATCCTGAGTCACGGGGGCTTTAATCCCCGTCGTCAGCAGGCGCTGCTCTATCTGCAGGAGGAGCAGGGGCACACGGCATTGGTTCCGGACGAGGCGGTGGTGGGGATGCTGGCCCGGCAGGCGGTGCGGCCGCGGCTGGTCTTTTTGCTGGCCTGCCAGTCGGCGGCGCGCTCGACGGCGGACGCCTTTCTGGGGCTGGGGCCCAAGCTGGTGTCGGTGGGGGTGCCGGCGGTGGTGGCGATGCAGGACGTAGTGACGATGGAGACGGGGCACACGTTCAGCGGGACGTTCTACCGGCGGTTGGTGGAGCATGGGCAGGTGGACCTGGCGGTCAACCAGGCGCGGAGCACGCTGTTGACGGCCGGGCGGCCGGATGCGGCGGTGCCGGTCCTGTTCATGCGCCTCAAGTCGGGGCAGTTGTGGAGCGAGGAGACCGACGCCCGGGGCGAACTGCTCGGCTCTCAGAACCCGCGCGTCTTTTGGACCGGCCTGATCCGCATGATCCAACAGGCGAAATGCACTCCCATCATCGGCCACCGCGTCTACGGGCGCTGGATTCCGCAGCGGGAGGATATCGCCCGCATCTGGGCCAAGACCCACTGCTATCCTTTCTCCGACAAGGACATCCTCACCCGCGTAGCCCAGTACATGGCTACCAGCCAGGGGGAGGACTTTCCACGCTACGAACTGTTGGAGACGGCTATGCAGATGTTTGCCGCGCGGCTGCCCGAGGAGCTTCGTCCCACTGGGCGCTACGACACCCTGACCGACCTGGTTCGCGCCGTGGGCTGGGAGAACTTGACAGCCGACGATCCGAACGACATTCACGGCGTCCTGGCCAGCCTCGACCTGCCCTTTTACCTCACGACCAATTTCGGCAGCTTTATGACCGCGGCCCTTGTCGCCCAGGGCAAGCAGCCGGTGCGTGAAATCTGCCGCTGGAACGATATGCTCGACGGGCTGCACTCTATCTTTGAGGATGATCCTAACTTTGAACCCACTCCCCAAGTTCCCCTCGTCTACCATCTCTTTGGAAACGACGAGGTGGTCGATTCCCTGGTCCTGACCGAGGACAACTATCTCGACTATTTGGTCCAAATCTCGGCCGAGATGGAGCGCATCCCGCCCTACGTCTGGGCTGCCCTGGCTAACAGCTCTCTCATGTTCCTGGGCTACCATCTGAACGATTGGGAGTTTCGGGTCATCCTGCGCGGGTTGGTGGCGACCCGCGACCAGCGCCGCCGCTTCAAGCACGTGGCTGTGCAACTGGAAGTGGACGAGGGAGGCGAGACGGATACCGCGTCGGTGCAGCGTTTCCTCCAACAGTACTTTCAGGATGCCGAGATCAATGTCTACTGGGGTAGCGTGCAGCAGTTCATCGCCGAACTGCGTGAAGAATGGGAGGCGACGAACCGATGAAGAACAATCCCTATGTCGGCCCCCGTCCTTTCGAGCGCCAAGACCGATCCTACTTTTACGGACGCAACCGCGAGGCCCGTGACCTGCTCTCCCTCATCATGGCGGAGCGGTTGGTGCTGTTCTACGCCCCCTCCGGCGCCGGCAAAAGCTCCCTCCTCAACGCCCAGATCATCCCCGACCTGGAGGAGAAAGAGGGCTTTCACGTCCTGCCGGTGACGCGGGTTGGGAGCGACCTGCCGCCCGGCCTCGACCCTCAAGCAGTGGAGAACGCGTTCGTATTCAGCGTGCTGATGGGCCTGGCTGGAGATGACCTGTCGCCTCCAGAGCTGACCGGGCATACGCTGCTCTCGTTTCTAGGCCGGCACCGTCCGGAAGAGGCGGACGCGCTCGAGTACCGGCCGCCGATCCTGGTCATTGACCAGTTCGAAGAGATCCTGACCCGGCATCGGGATCGCATCTCGGACGTGGCCGATTTTTTCCGCCAGTTGGCCGAGGCGTTGAACGACATCCCATCGTTGGGTGTGGTCTTGACGATGAGCGATGAATACGTGGCCGGGCTGGACCCGTACGCCCCACTGCTGCCGAAACGGCTGCGCGGCCGCTACCGCATGGAGCGTCTGGACCGAGAGGCCGCGCTGGAAGCGATCAAAAAGCCGGCCCTCCAGGCCGGGTGCTCCTTCGATGAAGGGGTAGCCGAGCGGTTGGTGGACGACCTGCGCCGCATCAAGGCTCACCTACCCGGGGGAGGCGAGACCGTTGATGGAAGTGTGTTAGGCCCTTACGTCGAGCCGGTCCAATTGCAAGTGGTGTGCAGCCGCCTGTGGGATAACTTGCCGGAGCAGGAGGATCAGGCCATTCAGTGGGAAGAGGTCGAGGAATTTGGTGACGTTGACCAGGCCCTGACTGATTTCTACGAGAGTGGACTGGCCCGTTGCATCCGCGAGACGGGGGTCAGTGAGCGGGACCTGCGCCGCTGGTTCGGGGGGCAGATGATCACGCCGATGCAGACGCGAGGCCTGGTGCTGCGGGGCGAGCACGAGACCGGCGGTCTGCCCAACCCGGCGGTGGACGTCTTGAACGCTCAACACCTGATCCGCGCCGATGCGCGGGCTGGCGCCCGGTGGTACGAACTGGCCCACGATCGCTTGGTGAACCCCATCCTGCAATCGAACCTGGCGTGGGAGCTGGCCCGCCAGACGCCGCTCCGCCTGGCAGCCCGGAGCTGGAAGGAGAGTGGGGACGTCGGCATCCTGTACCGGGGGCAAACACTGGATGACGCGCTCACCTGGGCCGAGGGGCATCCTGACGAGGTCGAACCCTACGAACTCGAGTTCCTGCAGGCCGGTCAACAGGCCGAGCGGGACCGCATCAGGAAACGCAACCTCCAGATCCTGGGATCTGCGACGGCCATCGTGGTCATCGTGGTGGTGAGCACGCTGGCGATGCTGGCCTACCGCGCCAGCCAGATCGCCCGCGCCAGGGAGTGGGCCTCCAACTCGATGCGCTACCGCCTGGTTGACCAGGAGCAGAGCATCATCATGGCCCAGATCGCGGTGTCCGAGTTCAACACGACCGAGGCCCAGATCGCTCTGCGCCAGGCCATCATTGACTATTTCCCCAGCGAGAGCTTTCGGGTTCCAGACACGGATTACGCCGTCAGCGTGGCCTACAGCCCGGACGGCGAATACGTCGCTGCTAGCGGGTCTAACGGGCGGGTGAACATTTGGAACGCCAGGACTCGCGCCCATGTCCGAACGATGGACCTGGGAGGCGATGCGGTCCACTGGATATGGGGCCTGGCGTATGCTCCTGATGGCCGTTCCCTGGCCATCGGGGGCAATACCCCCATCCGGGTCTGGAGCCTGGCAGGGGAGCCGCGGATCGCCACCCTGGCGGGTCACACCGGCCTGGTCTACAGCCTGGCCTACAGCCCCGATGGTCGCTACCTGGCCTCCGGCTCCCACGACAAGACCGCCCGCATCTGGGACCTGACGACGGGGACGGCGGTGGTGACGCTGACGGCCCACACCGGGGCCGTGCGTAGCCTGGCCTACAGCCCCGATGGCCGTTACCTGGCCACCGGTTCGTGGGACGGCAAGGCGCGCCTCTGGTCCATCTCGACGACGCCCACCGGGACCCTGATCGTCAGCCCGAAACTGACTCTGATAGGGCACTCGGCCCCAGTGGACAGCGTGGCCTTTAGCCCTGATGGCGCCCTGCTGGCCTCCGCCTCGGAGGACAAGACCATCCGGCTGTGGGATGTGAGCACGGGCCGGGTGGTCCTGACCCTCGTGGGGCACACTGACATCATCATGAGCCTCTCCTTCAGCGCCGATGGTCGCCTCCTGGCCTCCTCCTCCCGGGATGCGACGGTGCGCCTGTGGAACGTGGACCTGCGCCAGAGCGAGGCCGTCGCCATTCTGACCGGTCACACCAGCATCGTCAACGGGGTGGCCTTTAGCCCTGCTGGTCGCTTCCTGGCCTCCAGCTCGGCCGACGGCACGGTCCGCATCTGGGATAGCGAGCCGCCCCAGAGCGCCAAGTTCAGCACACTGACGGGACATAACCGCACGGTCGTCAGCCTGGATTACAGCCCCGATGGTCGCTACCTGGCCTCTGGCTCCGCCGACGGTACGGCTCGCATCTGGGCGGTGGACACGGGGGAGGAGGTGGCTGCCTTCCGGGTGGGCAGCATCATCTGGGGCCTGGCCTACAGCCCCGATGGCCGCTACCTGGTCACCTGCTCGGCCGACACCCTGGTGCGGGTATGGGACCTCTCCCGGCCCTCGGACAGGCCTCTGATGACGCTGGTCGGTCACACCAACGAGGCCGAGGCTGCCGCCTTTAGCCCCGATGGACGCTACCTGGTCACCGTCTCGGACGACAGGACGGCCCGGCTGTGGGACCTCTCCACCGGCATGACAGTGCTCACGCTGACGGGCCACACCGGCGCGGTCTACGCCGTGGCCTTTAGTCCCGATGGCGAGATGATCGCCACCGGCTCGGTGGACGACGATGTGCGGGTGTGGGACGCCGAGACCGGCGATCTGCTGGCCGTCCTCTCCGGCCACATCCACGACATCTTTGGCCTGGCCTTTAGTCCCGACAGCGATTACCTGGTCTCGGCATCGTGGGATCAGACGACGCGTCTCTGGAACATGGGCACCTTCACGGTAGAGGCGGTGTTGGAGGGGCACAACGGCTACGTCTACAGCGTGGCCTTTAGTCCCGACGGCAATTACCTGGCGACCGGTTCGTGGGATCGGACGACGCGGATCTGGGATATGACCCAGTCACCGCCCAAGACCATCGCCATCCTGATCGGGCACACCGACCTGGTGCGGAGCGTGGCCTACAGCCCCGACGGCCGGTACATCGCCACCGGCTCTCGAGACGCCACCATCCGGCGCTACCCGGCCCGCTTCGAGGACGTGGAGGCCCTCTCCTGGGAATACGTCTCTCGCGAGACGATGGAGAGGGAAGACGAGATACTGGACCGGCTCGAAATCGATCCGTTCGGTGATTAGAAGGATAAGGGGGCTATGAGCGAACTGTTGTATTTCAACGGCATCAATCCGACGACGGGATCGTATGGCCTGCCGCCGATGACGCCCGAGGAGCTATCCCAAAAGGTGTGGCAGGATGATCTGGACGCGTACCAACGGATGCAAGCGTTGGAGGAGAAACTGGGCCGGGCGGCGATCAACGCACCCAAGGTCCTGGACATTGTGACCCTCCTGGTCGAAGCGAGCGTCGAGATGGTCCGGGGGAGGTCAATCCCGCCCGACGAGTGGTTCGACGAGTTGGCCCGGCGGCTGTCCGAGATCGTGCTGGGAGAGGGGGAGGTGCAGCCGGGCAGCGTGCGGGAGCTGGCTGACCGGCTCAGGCGAGATCCGGTCAGCACGGTCAAACAGATCGTCGAGCGGTTGAGTCAGGGTGCGGGCCGGGAGCTGGCCGAGCTGCTGCTGAGCGGCGCACCCGACAACCGGGCCGAGTTGAAGGAAAAGCTCAAGGACGCCACCCAGCGTCAGATCGCCGCGCTACAGAAAGAACAGCTCGACGCCGACGTGGCCCGCGCCCTGGCGCAGACCCCCGCCCGGCGCAGCGATTGGCTGGCGGCCGTGACGCAGGCCCTGGGACAGATGGAGATCGAGGGCTTGAAGGCGCTTACCGAGGTGCGCGGCGTCATCTCCGAACCTTTGGATGTGTTGATCCAGGCGCTCTCAGGATTGGAGTCGGACGCGGTCGCGCCGCTGGTTGGACAGCTCCGGGCGCTGCGCAGCCGGGGAGAGCGCACGCGGTGGCCCGGTCTCGTTGACACGCTGCACGAGCATCTGCTCCACCTGGCAACGGAGGGAGAAGAGGACACACTATGGGAGGGGGTGGTGGGTGCACTCCACCGCTGGCTGGGGGCGCTGCGGCAAAAGGTCTCCCACCTGGCTCCGGTCGAGTGGGTGAACCCCACCAGGTTGGAGGAGGCAGGGTGGGGCGTCATCTTTCCGGCCGGGATGGAGGCCGGGCGGCAGGCTGCTATCCAGGAGCGGTTGGCGCCGTTGTTGGCGCTGCGCCAGGCCCAGGCGGGCGAATACTTTCGGCTCTACAAGGGCGCGGAGGGCTACCGAGCCGGCGAGTCCGCCAACGGGTTTCTGGGACGGCACGGGGCGCGGGCCAGCGATCCCGCCGATCCGGAGAACGTCCCCTACTACCTGCTGCTCGTGGGCGGGCCGGAAGGGATCCCTTTCGAGTTCCAGTACCAGCTCGACGTGCAGTACGCGGTGGGGCGGATCGATTTCGGCGCCGACCTGGAGGCGTATGCCAATTACGCCCACAACGTCGCCGCCGCCGAGCAGGAGGAGGCCGCGCCCTCTTCCCGTGTGACCTTTTTTGGCGTGCGGAATCGGGACGACGAGGCGACCGAATTGAGTGCCAGGTACCTGATCTCGCCCCTATACGAGCATCTGAGGGCTCAGGGGTTCGAGACAGACTGGCAGCTCGAGCGGGTCGCGCCGGAGGAGGCGACGAAACAGCGGCTGCTGACCGTGCTGCAGGACGACCATCCCGCGCTGCTCTTTGTCGCCAGTCATGGCCTGGAATTCGACGTCGCGGATCCCGAACAGCGGGCGCGGCAGGAGCGGGAACAGGGGGCGCTGTTGTGTGGCGACTGGCCCTCATCCGGAGACGCGGAGCGCAAGGTCCGGCCTGAGCATTACCTCTCGGGGCAGGACGTCCGGGAGCGCGGCGCGGCGATCAACCTGCAGGGCAGCATCCTGTTCCTGTTCGCCTGTTACGGGGCCGGGACGCCGCTCTACGACGAGTATTACAAGCAGCGGTTCAAGCGGACCGGGCAGGCCATCGCCGAGCGGCCCTTCATCGCGGATCTGCCCAAGGCGATGTTGAGCCTGTCGGAGCGGGGCGCGCTGGCCGTCGTGGGACACGTCGAGCGGGCCTGGGGCACCTCGTTCATGGGGAAGAAAGAGGGCGGCCCTCGTGCTTCCAAGGCCAAGTTGAACCCCCACGTGGCGGTCTTTGACAGCGCGCTGGAACGGCTGCTCAAGGGCCACCCGGTTGGTTCGGCGATGGACTATTTCGATTTGCGGTACGCGGCCCTGGCCACCGAGTTAGTGCCGTTGATGGAGGCAAACACCCCCGACAAGTACGAGTTGGCGGAAAAGTGGACCGCTCACAACGACGCTCGGGGTTACGTCGTGATCGGCGATCCGGCTGTGCGACTGCGGGCCGCCCAAGTTAGCGAGTGAGGAGGACAAGTGATGGGAATTCCTAGCAGCGGGATAATTTTCGATCCATCGCTGGCAGGCGATAGGGAGAAGGAAGTCATCGAGGCGTACCAGGGCGACCTGGTGTTCAACGGCATCAACGGCGCGACGGGGGAGTACGGCCTGCCGCCCATGCCCGCCGAAAAGCTGGCCCGCCTGATCCAGGGGAATCCGCAGGCCGAGGACTTTGCCAGCGAGGAGCAGCGGCGGTATTTCGAGCGCTTGACGACCGAGCAGCAAGAACTGCTCAATAGCCTGTCCCCCGATCGGCGCTCCCTGTTCGACAAGCTGGCGGCGATGCCCCAGCAGATCGACCAACTGATGGACCAACAGCGGGATACGTTCGAGCAACTGTCCGCCGACCTGCAACCCCAGTTCTCCCGGCTGGTGGAAGAACAGCGGCGCTTGTTCCAACAAGTGATGGAGGAGCAGACGCGGGTGCTGTGGGAAGGATTGGACGACGAGCAGCAGGGGTGGCTCCAAGAGATGCTGGCCGAGCGGCACAGCGAGTACGAGCGCCAGAAGCATCTCGGCGAGTTGGAATTCAAGGTTCACCTGCCCACCGACTTTCCGGTCAAGGAAGGGGTGGACCCCACAGACCTGAAACAGGCCGGGTGGGCAGTGATTTTCCCTGCCGAGATGGAGGCTTTGCGCCGTGAAAAGATCAAGGCCGCCCTGTCGGAGCTGCTGGCGCTCCGGAAGGAGCAGGCCGGGAAGCTGTTCAGAATCTATGAGGGCAGCGCTGGCTACCGTCCTGGCGAGACCAAGGCCAAGTTCCTGCAGCGCCATCGAGTGGGCGCCGGCGCGGCTGACCCGGCCGAGATGCCCTTTTACGTGCTGCTGGTCGGCAGCCCGGAAGAGATCCCCTACGAGTTCCAGTACCAGTTGGACGTGATGCGAGGGGTGGGGCGGCTCGATTTCAGCACCGAGGAGGGGGACGACCTGGACGCCTATGCCCGGTACGCTCACAACATCCTGCTGGCAGAGACGGGACAGGTCAAGCTCCCGCGCCGGGCGGCCTTCTTTGCCGTCTCCAACCCCGGCGACCAGGCCACTCAGCTCAGCACCAGGTATCTGATTCAGCCTCTCCTGGACAATCTCGCAGTTCGGGCTCCGGGGGGAGAGATCGAGCTGACTGCCGAGTGGGAGTTCTGCAGCTACGTCAAGGACCAGGCCGGTCGGGAGCAGCTCCAGGGCCTGCTGGGCGGGGATCCCGGACAGACGCCAGCCCTGCTCATGACCGCCAGTCACGGGATGGAGTTTCCACTGGGCGATCCCCACCAGCTCGAGTACCAGGGCGCGCTGCTCTGCCAGGACTGGCCGGGTCCCAAAGGCAAGCTTCAGCGGGAGCATTACTTTACTGCCGAGGACCTGGCCCCCAATGCCAACCTCTTGGGTTTGATCGCCTTTTTCTTTGCCTGCTACGGCGCGGGGACCCCCAAGTTCGACCAGTTCGCCACCCAGGCGTTCAAGAGACCGACCGAAATCGCGTCCCGGAATTTCACCGCGGCCCTGCCCCAGGCGTTGCTGCGGCGCGGTGCGCTGGCCGTGCTCGGACACGTCGAGCGGGCCTGGGGGTATTCCTTCGTCACCCCCACCGGCGATGTGGATAACCTGGCGTTCGTCACCGCGCTGCGCAAACTGCTCAACGGCGACCCGGTGGGGCTGGCGACCGATCCCGGGTTCAACTTGCGCTACGCCGACATGTCATCCCAGTTGAGCGCCATCCTGGAGGAGCGCAAATACGACCCGCCCTACACCACCAGCGACCACGAACTGGCGCAGATTTGGACCGCCAATAACGACGCCCGGGGGTACGTCGTGCTGGGCGACCCAGCGGTGCGCATTCCCTTTGCCCGGCCCGATGAGACAGTTCAGGAGCGGCCCGTCGTCAGCCAGGTCTCGGCCCTGGCCCCCTCGGCGGCAGCTCTCGAGGCCGCGGAGAAAGGGTTGCGAGAACCGTCGCCCACCAAGCCGGAGGAAATTCTGAGCGCCGCCGAGTCCTTTGGCCTGCGGGAACAGGTCAGCGATCTGGCGGGCTCCATTCGCAAGTTCACCGATCAACTGGCGACCGCGCTGGGCAAGGCGGCCGCCGACCTCGCGACGTTGGAGGTGAAAACCTTTACCGCCGATGACCTGACCACGCTGGAAGGCTCGCGCCTGCGCGCGCTGACCCGCATCAAGTTCGATGGCGATATGCAGGTCTACGTGCCAGAGATGGTCGGCGGCATCGCCGAAGAGCTGCGGCACATCCACGTCGAGATGGTCCGGGAGGCGCAGGCCAACCGGGCCCAGTTCATCGGGGCGATGGCCGAAGTGGCTACGAATCTGCTCAAGAGTTTGACGTGATGGACGAGTACAGCTTTACTCTTTCTGGTGTGACGCTGCCAGAGGGTGGGGACCCGCTGGGGCTGTGGGAGGTAGCCTCGGCGGGCACGGTCTCCTTCGGTGCTCCGAGCGGCGCGCCGGAGGAACCGACGTGGCGCATTCAACTGCCCGAATCCCCGGCCGAAGCGCGGCGCATTCTGGGCGATAAGACACGGGCGCTGGCATTGGCGCAGCCGGACCTGGATCGGGCGGGGCGAGAGTTGGAGCAGATTGATCCGGTGGCTGCGGTCCCATCGTTCAGCGTGTCGGACGATCTGTTCATCCCCAAGAGCGCGCTGCGGGCCTCGGTGAGCCAGTTCCGGGCTGCGGAGGCGGTCTCCTTCGGCGACCTCCGTCTGCCCGAACGGCTCGAAGAGCGGGATGTCTATCAACAGTGGACGGCGTTCTTGGAGCGGGTCCGCCAGATGATCTCTCACTATGCGCGAGTGGAGACGGTGCTGGGGGGACAGGATGTGGGCCTGACCACCGTCGGATGGACGGGAAATTTCGCCACGACGTGGCCGGCCGACGTCACTGCCAGCGGGATGCAGACCCACGCCCAGGCGGTGCACCTGGCGCTGGGGTCTCGGCTGGCCCTCATTCGGGTCGTGTCTGTCGTCGCCACCGGAGCGGCGGGACTGGCCGTCAAGGCCACAGTTCCCGGGGGTCAATTGTTGTTACTGCCCGCCGTCTGGAGATTTGTGCGGGATGTATTGGCGGAGCTGCGCAAGTCGTGGCCCCAACTCGAACAACTAGTTTAATTCAAGGAGGTGTTTGGATGGCGAATGTGACGTTACAAGAGGCGGTCAAAAAGTTTGCCAGTGACCTGGCGGAAAAGGTGAATACGTTTATGGAGGACATTTCGACGCTCGAGGTCCGGACGTATTCCACCCCCGCCGACCAGGTCCAGACCTTTGTCCAGGGGGACGTGGATTTCACCAAGATCATGACCGAGGGCAAGATCGCGCTGCGAGCCTACACCAAGGTCTCTTTCGACGGCGATACCACGGTCGTCGTGCCCACAGAGATGGGCGGCGAGGTCCACGGGGGAATCTGGGCGATTCACGAGTCGGTGGTGCAGCAGGCCATGGCGAACCGCACCGAGATGATCAAGGCGATCGGGGATACGGCCACCTCCGCTCTCAGGGCGTTGGGGTTGGCCAGCGGGGAATAGAGCAGAACGGGATAAAATCCCAGGTGCGACGCACTTCAAGTGCGTCGCACCTACAGCAGTTGTTTTTAGGCGATGGTGATCTCGTCGGAGAGGTAGACATCCTGGATGGCGTTCAGCAGTTCGACGCCCTCGTGCATGGGCTTTTGGAACGCCTTGCGCCCAGAGATGAGGCCCATCCCTCCGGCCCGCTTGTTGATGACCGCCGTGCGAACCGCCTGGGCCAGGTCGTTTTTCCCCGACGCCCCGCCCGAGTTGATCAGCCCGATCCGCCCCATGTAGCAGTTGGCAACCTGGTAGCGCACCAGGTCAATCGGATGGTCGCTGGTCAGCTCCTCGTACACCTTGGGGTGGGTCCGACCGAAATTGATGGCCGGGTAGCCGCCGTTATTCTGGGCCTGTTTCTGCTTGATGATGTCCGCTCCGATGGTGGCGGCCAGATAGTTCGCCTGCCCGGTCAGGTCGGCAGCGGCGTGATAGTCCGTCCCCTCGTGCTTGAAGGCCGGGTTGCGCAGGTAGGCCCACAGGAAGGTGACCAGACCGAGCTCGTGGGCGTAGGCAAAGGCCTCGCTCACCTCCTGGATCTGGCGGCGGGATTCGGGCGCTCCAAAGTAGACTGTCGCCCCGACGGCTACTGCGCCCAGGTCGAAGGCCTGCTGTACGCCGGCGAACAGGGTTTGATCGTGTATCTGGGGATAGGTCAGCAGCTCGTTGTGATTGAACTTGACGAGGAAGGGGATCTTGTGCGCATACCGGCGCGATACCGCCCCCAGCACGCCCAGCGTCGAAGCGACGGCGTTGCATCCCCCGGCGATAGCCAGCTCGACGATGTTGGCCGGGTCGAAGAAGAGGGGATTGGGCGCGAAGGAAGCCCCGGCCGAGTGCTCGACTCCCTGGTCCACCGGTAGAATGGAGAGGTATCCGGTCCCAGCCAGCCGGCCAGTTTTAAAGATCATCTGCAGGTTGCGCAGGACCGCCGGCGTGCGATCGGTTTGGGCCATCACCCGATCCACGAAATCGGGGCCGGGCAGATGCAGCATCGAGTGGGGAATTCCTTTGCACGTGTGGGTCAACAGACTTGTTGCTTCTGTTCCTAATAGATCCAACAGTTGGGTTTTCATATCTTCCTCCTTACTCACAATTCGATTTTCTCACGAATGACAGATTGGCACATGTCCCGAATGCGTCTCCAAAATCGAGCCGGATTCGTATCATCCGTCCCTGCGAGAGATTGGTGATTCCCAAGGGTCCGGTCGTGAATCACTCCAGGCGGTGGACGTCCAGCGCCAGTTGGGCGTATTCCTGTTTGACCAGCTCTTGATCCTTTATCTGTAACAGGTCGAGCAGTTGGCCAATGAGTTCTGCTTTCCGTTCGGCGTCCTGTTTCGACCAGGTTCGGCTTTTGATTTCCAAAAAGGTCGTGGGAAACTCGGGCTTGGTGAGGCGATCCAGGTTGATGGCAAAGTCTGTGCCGCCATAGCGAACGTGGTAGCGCTGCCGTTCCTTATGTACCTCCACCACGGTAGAGGGATCAAAGTACTCGTGGTAGAACCGCAGACTGCGGGTGGCCGGGGCGTCGAAGCGGGAGCGCGAGAGCAGCACCGAGCGGGCGTACTCTCGCTCCTTCGTCTCGCCAGATAGCGTCAGCCGGTAGATGACGTCCTGCACTTGGCCGTCATCGTCGAGGATTTCGTCCTCGCGGTAGCGGATACGGCTGTGATAAACGTCGTCGAACAGGAAATATGTATCATATTGACGGCGCAGCGATGGGTTGAGCACCTGGATCTCGGGTTTGTCGAGCAGCTGCTGGGCCGAGAACTCGGTGAGAGTCACCTTGACCTGTACTTCGAACATTTTCTCCTGAGCGACCTGGCCGATGGCGAGGAGTTTTCTGAGCACGCTCTCTTCCCGTTGGATGAGGAAGGCGTCAATTTTGCGCGCGATGTTGGCGGCCTCGGCGGCCAGTACTGATTCGTCCAGGGTGAGCAGGACGCGCTCTCGCATGAGCCACTCTCCCTGGCACATCACGTCTCTGACGTCACTCGCCTTGGCGGCGTAAACCAGTTGAGCGTACAAGGCTTCGGGGTGGCGGGTGAACTTGGGGGTGTTGTGGATGTGGTTCAGGTTCACGATCGTGATGTCGGCCCGCTTGCCCGGCTGCAACGATCCCACCAGGTTTTCTATGTGCAGCGCCCGGGCCCCGATGCGCGTCGCCATCGCCAGGGCTTGTTGGGCCGGCAGCGCCGTGGGGTCGGAGCTCACGCCCTTGGCCAGCAGCGCCGCCAGCCGCATTTCCTCCCACATATCCAGGTCGTTGTTGCTGGCGGGGCCGTCGGTGCCGATGCCCACGTTGATGCCCAGGGCCAGCATTTGTGCGACCGGTGCGAACCCACTGGCCAGCTTGAGGTTGCTGGTAGGGTTGTGAGCTACGCCGACGTGATGATGTTGGATGGTGTGCATCTCTCCCACGTCCAGATGTACGCAGTGGGCGGCGGTGACTTTGGCTTCGAACACGCGTTGCTTCTTCACCCAGGGGACCATCGGCATCCCATATTCCGCCCGGTGCTCTTTCACCTCCTGGGCGGTTTCGGCGATGTGAATGAGCAGGGGTACGTCCAGCTCCAGCGCCATCTGACTGCAAGCCTGGAGCAGTTCGGGCGTCGTGGTGTAGGGGGCGTGAGGTCCCACAGCCGGTGTGATCAGCGGGTGTCCTTTCCACCGTTTGATGAAATCGTGGGTGCGGGCCAGGCTCTCGTCGTAGCTCAGGGCATCGGGGGTGGAGAACTTGAGCACAGTCTCTGCGCAGATGGCGCGCATGCCGGCCTGGGTGGTGGCGTCAGCCACGGCCTCCTCGTAATAATACATGTCGGCGAAGCAGGTGACGCCGGAGCGGATCATCTCGGCGCAGGCCAATTGGGTGCCCAACCAGCAAAAGTCGGGGCGCACAAATTCCTGTTCGACGGGCATCATGTATCCCATCAGCCAGACGTCCAGCCGCAGGTCGTCGGCCAGCCCGCGCAGCAGGGTCATGGGAGCGTGGGTGTGGGCGTTGATCAGGCCTGGAATGACGGCGCACCCGCTGCAATCCACCGTCTCGTCCGCAGTGTAGGCCTCGGCGATTCGATGGGCTGGCCCCACAGCCTCGATGTTTTCCCCGCGCACGGCTACCGCGCCAGGATCGAACAGGTCGTACTCATCGTTCATCGTGGCGACGCTGCCTCCGGTCAGAATGATGTCGGCGTGAATCATAGGACCCCCTGGTCTTTGCGATGGATCAAGATGGTTCATTATAGCCCGAATTCCACTGCATTGCAATTCGGGACACAACGGGGCAAAGTTCGCCAGTTCGCGTCAGGGTTCGCGGCGTGTCAACTCATCAAAGTTGGCAGCAGGGCGTCAACTCGGCACGGCGATCAGCTTTTCAGCGGTGGTGAAAAAGGCCCCCATCAACACCGCCAGCAGGCCGGCGTACAGCGCGACCTCGGCAGGGCCGGTATAGTAATCGCCGGTGGCCAGCCGGGTCACCAGCGCGATAGGGGAGAGGTCGAACAGGTAGCTCAGGCTGGCCGAGAGCAGGACAAAGATCGAGTACAGGAATTGAGACCGCTCCCGGTCCTTCAAGTAGACGGCTATAAAGGCGGAGCCGATGGCTATGATCGCCGCGCTCAGGACGGAGAGCAGCAGCACCAGGCCCAGGTTCTGAATCGGGATGGAATTGAAACGGAGCAGCGCGGCCCACAGCGCGGCCTGTGCACCCGCCAGCAGGACCGCCGCCGCGATCTTGCTCCCCAGGATGGTGTTGAGCGAGAGCGGAGCCACCCACAGGGTGTCCATGGTGCGGTTGACCAGTTCCTCGGAGATGGAATCCACTACCATGCTGCCCGCGATAAAGGCGGGAAAGAACATCAGCAGGGGGAGGATGACGCCGTACTGAAACTCGTAGGTGGTGGCCGGCTTTCCGGCGACATCGGTGTAGCGGATCTGGATGCCGTTCCTTTTCCGCAAATAGGTCTCGTACTCTTTCAGCGGCCCCTGCAGCACCATCAGGATCACCGTGGAGTAGGTCTCTGACGCGGGGAGGACGAGCTGCATTTCGACGGTGGGGTCGTCTTCTGCCGCCCTCTCCGGGGGGATGAGGATGGCGGCGTCAATCTGGCCGGCGTCGAAGGCGAGCTGTGCCTCTTGGAGCGTGGCAAACGACGTCAACTGGGCGTTCTGCTCCTCCAGGAATCCGACCAGGGGGTTGTTGGTAGCCCCAACGATGCCCGTCCGCACGCTTATGCGGGTGCTCAGACCGATGGCCTCGGGGTCGTAGAAAGACATCAGGCCGATCAGTATCGCCGACGAGAAGGAAGCGATGAACAGTTGAATGGTGATGGCAATCAGGATGGTTCGCTCTTGAGCGACGGCGCGCAGTTCTTTTTTCAGGATGACGAAAAACGGGTTCATCCGATCACCCCCAGCACGAACAGGTTGTACACCACGTGCACCGCCGATCCAATCAGGAGGGCGTAGAGATACCGCCGTATGCCCCACCAGTGGGTGAGCAGGCAGACCATGGTCGTAAAGATGATGTGGGCCAGGAGGGGAATCCACAGCATGCCGACGTTAAAGAGGGCGGCCGAGAGCATGGTCTCCGAGACGATGCTCACTGAGACGTACAACAGCAGCTTTTCCCCCACCAGGAATCCCAGGGCGGAGAGAAAGGAGAGGGGGAGGATCTCCCTCCCTCGGGTCGCGTCCCCGTTCTCGATCAGCGTCACGATGCCGACCGATTTGGCGACCTCTTCGATCAGCACCGACGCGATCAGCAGCGCGCCGATGGCCAGACGGATGGGCAGGTTCAGCGACACGGCCAGGGTGACCAACTGGATCATGTAGACGATGGGGATCAGACAGGCGCTCAACAGCAGGATGGATAGGTGAGGGCGGGAGCGGTCCAGGGCCAGGTAGATGGCATCGCTGACCTTGCGGTAGAGGGGCCGGAAGCGGGTCAGGTATTCCTCGTTCAGAATGCGGGTGCCGATGTAGGTGGCAAAGGCAAAGACCAGGTACATGGAGGCGGTCGAGGTCAGGTACTCTTTCAGGGTGAAGGGCTCGTCCCGGTACATCTTGACCGCCAGGGTGAGAGGTGAGATATGGCTCAGATCGTTGAGGCCCGAGAACATGGCGGGAAAGACCAGGTAGGAGGTGATGATGGTGGTGGCCAGCATCGAGATAAAGGTCGTATCCTTGAACGTGCGGTACACCAGAGGCACCATCAGATAGATCGAAAAGATGAACAGGATGACGGGGAGGAAGATGGCCAGGGCCAACAGAACAGAACCTTGCAGGATCAGGGTGAGGCCGACTACCGAGAGCAGTGCAAACCCGATGTAGGGCAGCATTTTCCCGGCAATGATCTGGAACGGTGTCACCGGAGCTGACATCAGGACGGTGATTCTGCGGTCAATCTTTTCGTCCATCAACCCGCTGGTGAAAAAGACACTGACGAAAAAGACCGGCAGGAGGTAGAGGGAGATGGTGACGACCTGGGCAAACGGGAGGGGGGGAGTCATCAGGGAGGGGATGAGGATCTCTTCGGCCTCGGCTTGCGGGTCGACGGGAAAGTGATTGACTTGTACCCGGAGCGGGAACGCCGCGTCGGGATGGTACTCTTGTTCGAGCCTTGCCAATTCTTGCTTCTCAAGGTATAGTTTCAGGGCGTTGGCTGCGTAGAGGGACCGGTCGTCCTGGCGATGAATGATGCGGGCGGCGGCGGTGTCCACGTAGGCGTCCAGGGCGCCGGCCTCCAGCAGCGAGCGGCCGGTCGGCAGGGGGATGGCAATGGTGGCGAACCGGCTGTCCTGGATGGCGAGATCGGCGGCGGGCGGGAGGCCCACCCGGTACAGGCCGCGGCCCCGCATAGCTCCCTGGCGGAAGGTCAGGTAGGCGACCAGTGACACGCCGACCAGCGCGAGGGCAACGACCGGCCGGGAGCTGCCGCGAAAGCGGGAGCGCAGCCTCGTGATCTCTCGCTGGGCAATGATCAGGATGGTTTTCATAGATCCTATCCGATAGGAGCCGTGATGATCGCGTTAAAGAATGTCACCAAGCTATACCAGCAGGTCGTGGCGGTCGAGGACTTGAGCCTGACGGTGGAGGATGGCGAGATTATGGGCATCATCGGCCACAACGGGGCGGGCAAGAGCACAGCCCTCAAAATGATCCTCGGTCTCGTCGCCCCGACCGCTGGCGAGATTCGGGTGTTGGGCCGGGATATGGTCCGGGATGGCGCCTCCGTCAAACGGTTCATCGGCTATCTGCCCGAGGAAAGCCCGCTGTACGAGACTATGACCGTCACCGAGTACCTGATGTTTTTCGCCGCGCTCTACGGGCTGCCGAAGCGGGATGCCGCTGCGCGGATTGACGTCCTGCTCGATTCGCTCAAGCTCCCGGAGCGGGAGCGGTTCACCGGTGAGCTTTCCAAGGGCATGAAGCGCAAGGTGACCATCGCGCGCACCCTGCTGCACGATCCCCGGCTGCTCATTCTGGACGAGCCGAACTCGGGGCTGGATCCCCTGACCTCGTTTTTCATCATCAATTACCTCAAGCACTTGCGCCACCAGGGCAAGACCATTCTGCTGAGCGCCCACAATCTGTTCCACATCGAGTATATCTGCGACCGCGTCGCGATTCTGAAAAATGGCCGGTTGGTCGTCTGTGACCGCATGGAGTCCATCCGGGAGAGCCTCGGCCACCGCGAGTTCCAGGTGATTTTCCGGGCGTACGAGGATCTGGCGTACGAGCAGCAGGAGGGGAATTACGTCTTTCGGACGTCCGAGATCACCAAGATCGCCCAGATGTTGGAGACCATTTCCGAGCACGACTGGGCTTTGGTCAACCTGTCGGTGCGGGAATCCGCTCTCGAGGATATTTACGTGGCCCTGATGACGGCCGACGTGTAAGGGCATTGCTTATCTCGACACCCATGGATTGGCGCGTTTTTCCCGCCCGATGGTCGTGGATGGGCCGTGACCGGGATAGACCGTCGTCTCGTCGGGCAGGGCGAACAGCACGGCCCGGATGGAGTGGAGCAGGGTATCCCAATCGCCGCCGGGCAGGTCGGTCCGTCCCACGCCCATGGCAAAGAGCAGGTCGCCGTCGAAGGCGGCCCCTTCTTCCTCCAGGTAGAACGTCAGGCTGCCGGGAGAGTGACCGGGGGTGTACAGCACCTGGAAGCGGAGACTGCCCACGGTCAGAGTCTGTCCGTCCTCCAATTCGATGTCGGGAGGCGGGCTGGCCTGGACGTGCACGCCGAACAGGGAAGCCCCGCCTCGGGCTTCCAGCAGGGGAATCTCCTGGGGATGGAGGGCCAACGGCGCGCCGGTGGCGGCCACGATCTCGGCGTTGGCGCCCATGTGGTCGAAATGGCAGTGGGTGTTGAGCACGTAGCGGATCGTCAGCCCGCTCTCCTCCAGCGCCGAGATGATGCGCTGGGGATGTCCACCGGGATCTATGACGACTCCTTCCTTGGTCTCTTTGCAGCCGACGATGTAACAGTTCGTCTGGGTGATGCCGACGGGAATGGTTTTGATAATCACGTTGTCTTGTCCTCCTTAATGATGGCGGTGATCAGGCGAACCGCCCTACAGCAGCGGATAATGTCCCCACTGACGATTTACGGTTGTCCGTCCGGCCGGTACAGCAAGGTGAATAGGTCGGCGGCGCGGACGCCGACCTGGTGCAGGATGCTCAGGTGAGGGTGCAGGTCGCCGACCTCGGCCAGGTCGTGGGAGTCGGTGGCCAGAGCGAGCCTGACCCCGCGCGCGAGACAGGCTTCCAGAAAGCGGCGGGCGGGGGCGTTGCCGTGAAAATTCACCTCGGCCGCTACGCCGCTCTGGGCGAGCATCTCGGCGACGGTGTCGTAGAGATGGACGGGCTGTTTCAATTTAGCCCGCCGAAAGAAGCGAAAGGGGTGGGCCAGGACCTGGATGGGATGGGTGAGTAGGCGCTCCGTCTCGCGCAGGAACAGCCGTTCGGCCCCGGTTTGGGTGGTGTGGCCGGCGTCGAATCCGGGGATGGCGTGAATGGCGCCCACCAGCAGATCCCACCCCTGCTGGTCCTCCGGGGACAGGAGAAGCTGGCCGTTGGCCCGCAGGTCGAGCTCCAACCCCAGCCGCACACGGCCGGCGTGCCGGTCGCGGACCGCCTGGATGAACGCCCGGTATTCCGGCATCCGTCCTCGCCCCGCCTGCCACGCGCGCTGCACCATCGCGTCGTCGGTCTGCCAGCGGTAGCTCCAGGCGTCCTCTCGATCAAAATAAAGTTGAAAGGTGTGCTCGATCAGGGACACGGCGTGCAGTCCCATCGCCCGGGAGATGGCGACGTTGCGCTCGGCCTCGACGGTGGTCGCGCAGTAGGCGTACTCGGTGTGGCAGTGAGTGTCCACCAAACCCTCGGTTTCCATCCTGAGGGCGTATTCGTGCACCTGGGCGCGCCGTCCATCGAGGCATAGATGGGCAAAACGGAACGGCGGGTCTCCCAGGGCGGGGACGGTGTAGTAGGTGACGCCGTCCACCCGGTGGGCGGTCTGTCCGGGGTGGTAGTGGCCGCTGAGGGAGAGCATCACGTTCGCTTCCTGGTATGTGCTCATCACCCGGTCGGCGTTGGCGAGCTGGTACGGGTATGGGTGCTGGATGGGCGGGTGGAGGGGGTTGTGCTGGAGGGCGATCAGGGGCAGGTCGGGCCGCTCCGAGGCCACGCGACGGGGGAGGCTGCGGGCCTCGGCCGGCCGGGTGGTCACATCCCCTGCTCCTACCGCGTCGTGGAAGAGGAGGAAGCCGTAGCCGGCGATCTCGTGCAAGCCGGGCCGGCAGTCGAAAATCTCGGCAAAGCGTCGGGCTGCGCCGTCGTGGTTGCCGGGGATCGCCAGGACGGGCACGTTGGCCTGGCGGGCCTCCTCGGCCACGGTTCGGAGGCGCTTCTCGGCTCCCTCGGCGGTGACATCACCCAGAATGATCAGCACGTTTACCTCAACTCCCGCGCCTCGCAGCCGGCGGAGGGCTTTGCGCAATAGCACCGCTCCTGCGACCCGGTCGGGGGTGGCTTGAGCGGCGTCGTGCAGGTCGGAAATGAGAAGGATGTCTACAGGAGTATGGGTCATCGGTGGGTCGTCGTGTTCTTTCATACCGGTCAGATGGATTATAACAAAGGGTACTCTCTTTGTCCAACTTGGAAAATGTGTTAGAATATCCTTTCGGCATTAGTAGAGCGAGGTAGGAAGGGAACGTGGCGCAGGATAAACTGGTCGTGCGAGGAGCACGGGAACACAATTTGAAGAATATCACTGTCGAGATCCCCCGGGACAAGATGGTGGTGGTGACCGGTATTTCGGGGTCGGGCAAGTCGTCGTTGGCTTTCGATACCATCTACGCCGAGGGGCAGCGGCGGTACGTCGAGAGTCTCTCGGCTTACGCCCGCCAGTTCCTGGGGCAGATGGACAAGCCGGATGTGGATCAGATCGAGGGGCTGTCGCCGGCGATCTCGATTGACCAGCGGGGCGGCTCTCACAATCCACGCTCCACCGTCGGCACTGTCACCGAGATCTATGACTATCTGCGCCTGTTGTATGCCCGGATCGGTGCGCCCCATTGTCCCCAGTGTGGGCGGGAGGTCGCCAGGCAGTCGGCCGAGCAGGTCGTGGACGCGGTGCTGGCGATGACGCCCGGCGCGCGCTTCCAGGTCCTCGCGCCGTTGGTCCAGGAGCGGAAGGGGCATCATCAGGCCGTGTTCGAGGATGTGCGCAAGGCCGGCTTTGTGCGGGTGCGGGTGGACGGCGTCGTGCGGGACGTGGACGAAGAGTTCGAGCTGGACCGGTACAAGATGCACACCATCGAGGCGGTGGTGGATCGGCTGGTGATTCCGGAGCAGGATGACGAATCGGCGGAGGGTTTCCGCTCTCGGCTCACCGACTCTATCGAGACGGCGCTCCGGTTGAGCGATGGCGTGGTGATCGTCAACGACGTCTCGAGCGACCCGCCCCAGGACGTGTTGTATTCCGAGCGTCTGGTCTGCCCGGTCTGTGGGATCAGCCTGCCCGAGATCGAGCCGCGCACGTTCTCCTTCAACCGGCCTCAGGGCGCCTGTCCGGAATGCCAGGGTTTGGGGACGCGGATGGAGCTGGATCCCGACTTGATCGTGCCGAATCCAGACGAGAGCGTCGAGGATGGGGCCGTCCAGGCCTGGAACGTCCAGAGCCAGGATGGGTACTATCGGCAGCTGCTGGACGCGGCGTGTGAGCATTTTGGGATTTCCACCGCCGCGCCGTGGCGCGCGTTGAACCAGGCCCAGCAGCGGGTGATCCTGTACGGCAGCGGTGACGAGCAGGTCAATGTCCGGTACGTCAGCCGGGATGGGCGCACCAGTACCTATTCCGCTCCCTTCGAGGGGGTCATCCCGAACCTGGAGCGCCGGTATCGGGAGACCAGCTCGGAATACGTGCGGGGCAAGATCGAAGAGTTCATGTCGAACCGGCCTTGCCCGGTGTGCGGGGGGGCGCGGCTGCGCCCGGAAGCGCTGGCGGTCACTGTAGCCGGCAGGTCGATTGACGAGATCACCAGGTGGCCGGTGAGCGGACTGCTGGACTGGGTGGACGAGCTGTCGGGGTTCAGGTTTCGGGAGGGAGCGTCGGACGAGCCGCCCTCCGACTCTCCCCTCACGGCCCAGGAGTGGTTGATCGCGCGGCGCATCCTCAAGGAGGTGCGCGACCGGCTGGGGTTCATGGTCAACGTGGGGCTGGATTACCTGACGTTGAACCGTACCGCTGCCACGCTGGCCGGCGGCGAGGCGCAGCGCATTCGGCTGGCGACGCAGATCGGCTCCCAGTTGACCGGCGTGCTCTACGTGCTGGACGAGCCGAGCATCGGCCTGCACCAGCGGGACAATGCCCGTCTCATTCGCACCCTGCTCGAGATGCGGGATTTGGGCAACACGCTGATCGTGGTCGAGCACGACGAGGAGACGATCCGGGCGGCCGATTGGATCATTGACCTCGGACCGGGGGCGGGGGAGCACGGCGGGGAAGTGGTGGTGGCCGGCACAGCCGAGGACGTGATGGCCTGTCCCGACAGCCTGACGGGGGCCTATCTCTCTGGGCGACGGGCTATTCCGGCGCCAGCCGAGCGGCGGACCGGGAATGGGGGGGCGCTGGTCGTCCGGGGAGCGCGGGAGCACAACCTGAAGGGCATAGATGTCTCCATTCCGCTGGGCAAGCTGGTCTGCATCACCGGGGTTTCCGGCTCCGGCAAGTCGACGCTGCTGATCGAGGTGCTGTACCGGCGGCTGGCGCAGATGCTCCACAACTCGCGGGCGCCGGCCGGCGACCACGACGTCGTCGAAGGGTCCGAGCAGATCGACAAGATCATCAACATTGACCAATCCCCCATCGGGCGCACCCCCCGCTCCAATCCGGCTACCTATACCAACATCTTTACCCCGATCCGGGAGCTGTTCGCCTCGCTGCCCGAGTCCAAGATCCGGGGCTACAAGCCGGGTCGCTTTTCCTTCAACGTCAAGGGGGGACGGTGTGAGGCCTGCCAGGGACACGGCACGCTGCGCATCGAGATGCAGTTCCTGCCCGACGTCTACGTGCCCTGCGACGTCTGTCGGGGGCGGCGGTACAATCGGGAGACCCTCCAAATCCGGTACAAGGAAAAGTCGATCGCCGATGTGCTCGATCTGACGGTGAGCGAAGCGGCGGAATTTTTCGCCAACCTGCCGGCCATTCAGAGCAAGCTAGAGACGCTGCAGGAGGTGGGATTGGGGTACATCCGCTTGGGACAGCCGGCGCCGACCCTTTCCGGCGGCGAGGCGCAGCGGATCAAGCTCTCGCGGGAGTTGAGCAAGCGGGCCACCGGTCAGACGCTCTACGTGCTGGACGAGCCGAGCGTCGGGCTGCACGCCGCCGACGTGGACAAGCTGGTCGCCGTGCTCAACGAGTTGGTGGAGGGGGGGAACACGGTCGTCATCATCGAGCACCAACCGGACATCATCAAGGGGGCGGACTGGATCATTGACCTGGGTCCGGAGGGGGGCGAGGCCGGGGGCGAGATCGTGGCCGAGGGGACGCCGGAGCAGGTCGCGCAGGTGGAGAGCAGCTATACCGGTCAATTTCTAAAGCGTACGTTGGCTGCGAGAGGGACGGAATATGTGAAATCCGGGTAACCTCTCGCCCCCGATCTGGTCACCCGCCTACCAATCGCGCCATACCCCGACCCCAGGACGGGCTTGCCCTCCAACAGGTGCGACGCGCACCTTCGTTTGCCGAACTGGGGGTTTGCGGGTATGATTATGGCGTATCGTCGTCCCACGAAAGGATGAGCCATG
>OMKS01001143.1_pt1 | contig 24222 bp, 22 predicted proteins | sample 1674721 | NCBI WGS metagenome assembly OMKS01 (sample SAMN06264996, study PRJEB25208) | sediment metagenome | isolation source: hot spring sediment | place: USA: California | collected 2014-09-02
CGAATCCACTTGACCACATCGACGTTCGGGTCGGTCTTGATGACGATGCCTTCTTTACGGAAATAGTCCAGGCTCAAATACGCCTGCCGACTGAAGACACGCACCTTGCGTTCGGTCTTGAGCGCCAGCCGCGAGGCGGTGATGTTGGCAATGCAGCCGTTTTCAAAAATCACACGGGCGTTGCAGATGTCCTCGTGGTCGGCAATGACGTTGACCCCGACCGCCTCGACCTTGAGCGGGCGGCTGTTGGCCAGCGACAGGATAATATCAATATCGTGAATCATCACATCCAGCACCACGCCGATATCCATCGACCGAAACGGATAGGGACTGACGCGGTTGGCCTCGATGAACATCGGCTCGATGTTCAGCCGCTTCATCGCCTGAACGACCGGATTGCATCGCTCCGAGTGGCCCACCGCCACCACCACGCCGCACCGGGCGGCCAGATCGGCAATCCGCCGACCCTGCTCGGCGGAGGCAGCCAGCGGCTTTTCAATCAGCACGGGCACGCCGCGGGTGATAAACAACTCGGCCAGCTCCAGATGCGACGCCGTCGGCGTCGATATCGTGACCGCATCAACCTTGTCAATCAGCGAAGCGGGATCATCGGTCGCGGCGCAGTCGTACCGCTCGGCCAGCGCCTCGGCCCGCTCCAGATACCGGTCGGCTACCGCGACCAGTTCCGCCCCGTCCAGTTGGCTGTACACTTTGGCGTGGATGTTGCCCATTTTGCCGGCCCCGACGACGGCCGTTCGCAGTGTTTTCATAACATTCCTTTGATTGCGTCTTAGTGTCGATTCAATTCAAGCGTTCGTCCGAATCGCTGTCGGCTGCTGTTGAGGATGGCCTGGCACATCGCGCGGACGTTTTCGTCCAGCCCGTCTTTGGCCGAGAGCAGCTTGACACGCTCCAGCACGGGGCCTTCACTGCGCCAGATGAATTTGAACGCCTCGTAAATCCTGTTTTGCTGGTCTTCGTTTAGTCCCGCCCGCGCCAGGCCGCGTTTATTGATGGCGCGAACCTCGACCGGATAATGGCCGCTGACAATCACAAACGGCGGCACATCGTGGTTGATGCCCGTATAACCGGCGGCGTAACACCATTTGCCAATGGTGACGAATTGATGCACCGCGACCATACCGCTGAGCCAGGCGCCGGTTTCGACTTGACAATGCCCGCTGACCTGCGTGCAGTTGCTGATGACGATTTTGTCGCCCAGATGGCAATCGTGTCCGAGATGAACATTGATCATCAGCAGATTGCTGCTGCCGACGGTCGTGCTCTGGTCCGGATACATACTCGGATGAATCGTCACATGCTCGCGAATGGTATTGTTATCCCCGATGACCAGCCGACCGATCCTGGTCTGTTCATCCAATCCGAGAATTTGCGGAGGACGCCCCAATACGGCGCCGGCGAAAATCCGGTTATTCTTACCGATTTGGGTGTTTTTGCCGATGACGACGTGGGTATCGAGAACGGTTCCGTCTCCGATTCGAACATTTTCATCAACAAAACCAAACGGCCCGATCACCACATTGGACCCCAGCTCGGCGCTGGGCGCGACATACGCCGTTGGATGAATCTGACAACTCATAATGACTGATACCTCCGGTTCTTACACGTTTGCAATAACACACTTAACAGCGGAGCGATTCTACACATCGTCGTCCACCAGCATAAATTTAAGCTGCGCCTCGGCGACAACCTCGTCACCGACCATCGCAGTACAATTACATTTGGCCGCACGGCTGCGGACTTTGTCGGCCTCGGCAATCAGAATCAACTGATCGCCCGGCACGACCGATTTGCGAATCTTGACCGCATCCATCGTCAGCAGCACTGCCAGCTTACCGGTGTGCTCAAGCGTCTGGGCAAACAGCAGGCCCGAGGCCTGGGCCAGCGCTTCGACAATCAGCACGCCGGGCATCACGGGCGAGGAGGGAAAATGTCCCTGAAAAAACTGCTCGTTGAAGGTGACGTTTTTGACGCAGCGGATACGCCGGCTGCCTTCAATCTCAATGACCCTATCGACCAGCAGAAACGGATAGCGATGCGGCAGTATCTTCTGGATGCGTTTAATATCCAGCAGCGGCTTGTCGGACAGCGCTCTTTGCTGTTCGATTTGACGGCTTGCTTCCACCAGTCGCTTGACCAGTTTTTGATTGAGGGTGTGGCCGGTTTTGTACGCCACGACGCGACCGACGATGGGCCGCCCGGCCAGACGCAGATCGCCGATCAGATCGACCACTTTGTGCCGAACGCACTCATCGGGCCACCGAAACGTATTTTTGATAGGCCCGTCCGAGCTGATGACCAGTATATCTTTCGGCCCCAGATGCGTCCCGATGCCGGCCGCCTGCATCTGCCGCGCTTCGGCTTCGAGCACGAAGGTGCGCGCGCGCGCCAGATTCTGGGCATACGTCGATTCGCTCAAGTCGCAGGAATAAATTTGCCGACCGACGCCGGTGTGCTGGGTGTAGTCCATATCATACGTCAAACTCAGCCCGTTGCCCTGATGGGGCAGGGCATAGATGCTCTTGTCGCCTTCGGTAATACACACCGATTCGCTGATGAGAATGGGACGCTGCGGGGCGTCCTGCACCTGAATGCCGCACCGTTGAAGGGCGCGAAAATATTCATCGCTGCTGCCGTCAAAGCCCGGCAGTTCGGCGCCTTCCACCTCGATGACCACATTGTCAATATCCATCGCATAAATCGCCGCCAGGCAGTGCTCCGGCGTCTCAATGACCGCCCGACCGTTCTGCAGGGCCGAGCGGCGGTCCCGCTGCGCGATATGGTCGGGGCACACCTCGACCCGTGCCGGCGGATCGAGGTCTTTGCGCACAAAAACCACCCCCGTATCAGGATCGGCGGGACGAAAGACCATTTTGGTCTCTTTGCCGCTGAACAACCCTTTACCGGTCAGCCGGACTTCGGTCTTGATGGTTTTTTGCTGCTTCAAGGCGTTCGACTTTTTTTTTCAGTTGCTTCAGTTCTTTGACAATGTCAGGAAGTTTTTGGTACAGGCTCATACTTTTCATTTCGGCGCGGATCTCCCTGGCGGGAAATCCCAACACCTTTAGACCGGCGGATATATCCTCGGCAATCGCCGTCCGTGCCCCGGCCATCACACCGTCGCCGACGACAACATGGTCGGCTACGCCGACGTTGCCGGCCAGGACAACGCCGTCTTTCAGCACGGCGCTGCCGGCCAGCCCGACTAGTCCGGCCAGAAGGCAGGTCTTTCCGATACGGACATTGTGCGCAATCTGGACGAGATTGTCAATTTTTGTCCCGGCGCCGATGACGGTATGGCCGAACTTGGCCCGATCGACGCAACTGCCGGCCCCGATTTCCACCCCGTCTTCGAGGATAACACCGCCATTATGCGGAATTAACTGGTGTTGTCCATCAATAAAAGAATAACCAAAACCCACCGAACCGATTGTCGCATTGGCCTGAATCACGCAGTCATTGCCGACTCGGCAGCGATGATAAACCACCACGTTGGCGTCCAGCCGACAGCGGGCGCCGATGACGGTGCCTTCGCCGATGACGCAGCCCGGTCCGATGACGGTCTGCGGGCCGATTTTGACATTCGCCCCGATAACGGCACACGGCCCGACGGCCGCGGACGCATCAACCGACGCCGTGGCATCGACCACCGCGCTCGGATCAATACCGGAAAAGCCCTTCAGCGTCGGTTCAAACAACCGCTGGGCCGCGATCAGCGCCTTATTGACATCGCCGACGACAAGCTGTCCGAGCGGACAGTCGGCCATCTCCCGGCCGACCAACACCGCGGCCGCCTGCGTCTGTGCAAGCCGGACGCGATGTTTCTCATCGCTCAGAAAACAGATTTCATTTGGCCCGGCGTCATGAATGGTATTGACCCCGGTAACGGGACGTCGCCCATCGCCGCCGACAAGAACCGCGCTGAGCCTGTCGGCCAGATCCGCCAGCGCAATCATCTTCGATGAAGCATGCTGCATGTGTTTTTCATCCTGCCGCTAATTCTCATTGTCCAGGGACGCCAGTACCTCGGCGGTGATGTCCAGCTTGGGGCTGTTGTACAGCACTTTTTTGGTTTTGATCGTCAGCATAAAGTCCCGCAGACTCGGCGCCGGCAAGTCCAATTGTTCTTTGGCCAATACCAGATCAATCCCCTTTTGCTGAGCGGTACGGTCAATGATCAGCAGCAATGTGCGATACAGATCTTCGGTCCACGACTGCATTTCGTTGGTTACCTTGTCTTCATAAAAGGCGTTTCGCGCTTCGAGTATGGCCTTTTTTTCGGCAAACTGACGGCTGTATCGGAGATAATCCTCGCTGCCGCGACGCAGCAGGCGAAGCTGCTGATCCAGCGATTCCAGTTCGCTGCGCATCGCGTTGAATTCCTCTTTCATCTGCTCCTGTTCTTTTTCCATCTTGTCTTTCCAGGCCTGATGTTTTTTGCTGTTTTCGAGTACGCGCGTGACATCCACAACCGCCACTTTAGGCGCTGCCAGCGCATCGGCCTGAAGCGCACCCTGGCGAAAAACACCCGCCGTTATCACCGCCGCTGCGGCCATTGCTATCAGTGTCCGTGTTTTCATTGCAATCCTTTCTGTCAGAACATTCTTATTCAATACGTTGACCGTTGATCTTTTGACTTTTGTTTTCAGAACAAGGCGCCAACCGAAAAACTGAACGCCTGGGTTTTGTCTTTGTCGTCTTTGGTAATCGGACTGGCCAGTTCAAACCGCATCGGCACCGGCCCGAAAAACTGCGGAATCTGGATTTGAATCCCCGTGCCGACCGAGGAGCGCACCGGCCCGGAGTCGATCATACCGACATCGGCGAAAAACAACCACGCAAACGTCTGACTGCCCAGCGGCACGGCGATTTCGCCGCTGCCCATCACCAGCCAGTCGCTGCCGATCGGGTCGTCGTCCGGCCCTTTGCGGGGGCTGACGCCGCGATAGCGAAAACCGCGAATCGATCCGATACCCCCGGCGTAGAATTTCTCGAACATCGGCGCCGTACCGATAACGGTGCCGGCGTGAACCTTGGTCTCAAGAACCGTCTTGTTTTCAGCCAAATCTTCATACAGCGTATAATACCATCGCTGCGTCCCGCTGAGCACGCCGAAAGTAAAGTCGCCGAAAAGCTGTTCGTAACCGGCGTCAAAATGATACCCTTCAGTCGGCAGATAACGGCTGTCGGTGCGGTCGCGACGAACGTAAAAGCGCGTTCCGTACAACATATTGTCGCCCTTGACGTCGCGAATTTCTTTGGGGACATCATGATCCAGATCGGAGATGCGCACCTGTTCGCCCCGAAATGAAATGCCTCTGCGCCAATCATCGCGATAGCGTTTTTCCAGGCCGGCGGTTCCGGTCAGTCGTCCCTCGTCATACGACTCCTGATAGCGTGAAAAGCTCGATGCGCCCACATTCAGCGCCACCGGCCGGTCGTATAAATACGGTTCGGTGAAGTTGATCGAATAGGTGCTGTACACCGTGCCGGGATTGAGCGAGATACGCATCCGCTGGCCGGCGCCGCGAAAGGCCTTGCCGGTTATAAATTCGCCGAAACTGTCCGGCCAGTCGGTGATGTCAAAATTCCGCTGATCAAGTGTAATGCTGCCGATGATGCCGCTGTCGCTGGCCACGCCGGCGCCGAGCATAATCGAGCCGGTCTGCCCTTCAGTGATATTCACGACCGCGTCGCGCGTGTCCGGATCGTCGCCGGTCGGCGTAATGACCGCCGATTCGGTAACCACTGTGTATCGGACAATTTGTTCGATTTCGCCGTCGCCGTCGCCCCGCGCGCCGTCGGCGTCATACCATTGACCCGGCTCAAACCCTTCCTCGTCCAGCACCCGGCGAATGGCGTGGTCTTTAATCGTCGTGTTGCCGGTAATGACGACCTCCCCGATGCGGAAACGCGGACCTTCGGTAATCACAAACTCCACCGCCACCCGCGCATCCGGCAAAAAAGTGCGCTTCAGTTCCACATCGGCCTCGACAAAACCCTGCTCCAGATAGCGCGATCGGACCTTCCGGGCGTCGAATTCAGCCCGATCCTGACTGTAGTAAAAGTCTTCGCGCAGCCGCATATCCTCCCGCAGCGTCGCCTCATCAAAAAAGGTATGGCCCGTCATACGGATGGAATCCACGATATACACCGGTCCTTCTTCGATGTGGAAAATCACTTCGGCGGTTTCTTTGTCTTTGCCGAAAACGACTTCGCTGGAGATCTTCACATCCAGAAAAGCCCTTTTTTGATACACCTCAATGAGTTTTTGCTCGTCTTCGGCGACCTGGTCGGGGTTGTAATACTGCTGAAAAAACAGCAGCTTGCGGGGTTTGATTTTGACCGGTTTTTTCAGTTCGCTGTCTTTGAAGGCGTTGTTGCCGGCAAATCGCACCGCCCGAATTTTGGGGCGCGGCCCTTCGTCGATGGTGTATTCCACGTGCCCCACCTCCAAAGCGGCTTCATTCAGGGTCACCTCAACCCACGCATGTCCACGTTTTCGATAGAGCTGCTCAATGGCGTCGCGTCCGGCGCGCACGGCAAAGACATCCAGATAGTCGCCCGTGGTAAAGGTCAGTTCCTTGGTCAGGCGGGAGTCGCTGAGCCGCTGATTGCCGCGAAGGGCCAGCGACCGGACCAGATTTTTTTCCACCACCACATACGTCAGGGCCACCCGACCGGCCACAACCTCGGCGCTGTAATAGGCCCGCTCCACCGCCTCCAGCGCCGCAATCCGCCGCACGTCCGAGGCCGCCTCGGCGGCGCTGAACCGCTGGCCCGGACGCAGGCTCACGCGCGACAACACCTCGGCCCGACTGAGCGTCACATTACCGGCTGTTTCGAGTACGCCGATGGTCAGCCCCTCGGCCGCCTCCGGCGCCGTCGTCTGCGACGCACTCATTGCCGCCGTCAGCCCTGCCATAACCAACATCCATATGAATCTTCGCTGCATCATTGCCTCCCTGAAGTGTGTTTCTGTGTTTGCTCAATGGCGCCGGAAGCGTTTTTTGTCTGCGTATTGACCATTATGCAAAGACCCGGCCGCCGGCCGGCTCCTGAGGGTTGACTGTTATGTCGGTTCCATTGATTTCAAAACGGCGCCGGTTCATGGTAACAGGGCTTAAACCGCGTCAAACGTCCGTCAAAGACCAGGTTAACCACATCCGTCGGACCGTTGCGCTGCTTGGCGACAATGATCTCGGCGGTGTTGGCTTTGTCGGGATTTTCCTCTTCCCATCCGGGATCGTGGCGATGATAATAGGCTTCACGATGCAGCAGGATAATCACATCGGCGTCCTGCTCGATGCTGCCGCTTTCACGCAGGTCGCTCATCCGCGGGCGATGTCCTTCGCGACCTTCGGCGGCGCGATTGAGCTGGCTGAGCACCACGACCGGCACTTCCAGCTCGCGGGCCAGCGCCTTAAGCTGTCGCGAAATCGTGCTGATTTCCTGCTGGCGCGATTCGGCGTAACCGCCCAGACTCATCAACTGCATATAATCGACATACACCGCCTGAATATCATACTGGCTTTTGAGCCGACGGCACTTGCCGCGGATCATCATCGGGGTCAGGCCCGGCGTATCATCGATAAACAGCGGTTTTTCAAACAACTCGCCCCCGGCCCGCGTCAATTCGGCAAACTGTTCGGTGCTGAGCATCCCTTTTCGAACCAGTTGTGAATCCACTCCGGAGCGGCTGCACAAAATACGCTCGACCAACTGCTGACGGCTCATTTCAAGGGAAAAGATGACCACGGGGATATCTTCATCGGCGGCCTGATATTCGGCCATATTCAGCGCGAAACTGGTTTTGCCCATACTCGGACGGGCCGCGACAATGATCATTTCGCCCTTCTGAAGGCCGCACAGCAACTGATTGAGTTCCTCAAACCCTGTCTCCAGCCCCGTTACGTGCGAGCCTTTGCGAGCTTCGATGGCCTCGAAGGCCTCCGTAATCAGGTTTTTGACCGGAACCGCCGCGCCGGTGATTTTCTTTTCCGTGACGGCAAAGACTTTTTGCTCGGCCGAATCGAGCTTTTCGCTGACGTCGCCCGCCTCATCGCAGGCGTCCTGCATAATCTCGGCACAGGTGCGCGCCAATTCGCGCAACATCGCCTTTTCGCGGACAATTGCGGCGTAATACTCCGCATTGGCCGCCGAGGGGACGGCCTCGGCCACTTTGACCAGGTATTCAACCCCGCCAACCGCCTCCAGGCAGTCCATTTTTTTTAGCTCGTCCCGCAACAGCACCAGATCAATGCTGCTGTTGGCCTCATACAGACGCAAAAGCCCGTCGTAAATCAGCCGGTGCTCTGTTCGAGAGAAATAATCGGGCCGTATCAGCTCAATCATCGAACTGATACAATCGCGATCCAGAATCATCGACCCCAACACCGCCGCTTCCGCTTCGGGTGAGGCCGGCATTTTGCGTCCGGCCAGCACATCCTGCAGTGCGGTGTCGCTGAGCGAGTCCGACTCATGCTTGCGAGCTGTTGCTTTCCTGCGCTGCGTCAACGGTCTGTTCCTGTGAGTTAACAACCACTCGAACCGTCGCCGTCAGGTCGGCCGCTGCGCGAACCGTTACCTCACTGACGCCCAGTTCCTTGATATGACCGTCCATTTTAATCATTTCGTCCGCAACGTCAAAGCCTTGTTCACGCAAATTCTGTGCAATGTCGCGCTCGGTCACTGAACCGAACAAGTGCCCCTGTTCGTTGGCCTTGGCCGTGAGAACCACTTCGGCGTCCTGAACCGACGTAACCAGACGTTCTTTCTGATCGCGCACCAGCCGGCGGGCCTCGGCGCGACGGCTTTTTTCATCGGCCAGCGCCTTGATATTCGCCTCGGTAGGAACCGTCGCCAGTCCCTGCGGGATCAGATAATTCCGAGCATACCCATTCTTTACATCGACTATATCGCCAAGCCAACCCAGCTTTTCAATGTCGCTGCACAACAAAACCTTCATTATGGTACTCCTGTGTCTTAAATTAGTTTCCATCCAGCTCTTTTTTGCCGACCGCTTGCTTAGGTGGTGTACGGCAGCAGCGCCATAAATCGCGCCCGTTTGATGGCGCGCTTGACCTTGCGCTGGCAGCCGGCGCAATTACCGCTGCGTTTGCGGGAAAATATCTTGCCGCGATTGGTCAGCAGCTTGCTGAGCGTATCCACGTCTTTGTAATCGATATACGATTTACCTTCGCGACAAAATCGGCACTGGGTCTGCTCGCGAATCGTGGTCAATGTCCGTTTTCGTCGAACATTCGTAGGTTTTCTCATCATTCTCATAACACGAGTCCTGTTCCTATGGTTAGGGTTACTAATCAGTTATAGTCAATCGCCAATCACAAGTAACGATTCTTTTCTGTTCCCTTTAGAAGGGAATATCATCATCCGGGCCGCCGGCGCCGTAGGGCGCATCCATATCGCCGCCGCCGTCCATCTCCGCCGACCCGCCGTAGCCGCCGCTGTTGCGTCCGCCCTGCCCGCCGCCGCCTCGGCCGATAAATTCAAAGTTTTCGACGAACACACGAAGTCGGCTTTTGCGGGTGCCGTCCGGCGCCTGCCACTGGTCATACTGAAGACGACCTTCGACGAAAATCGGCTCGCCTTTTTTGAAGTATCGATTGAGCGTTTCAGCGCGCTTGCCGAACATGCGGCAATCGACAAAACACGTCTCATCGCCCAGCGAACCGTCCTGTTTTTTGAATCGGCGATTCATCGCCAGACCAAACTCCACCACCGGCGTCTGGCTGGGCAAATACGACAACTGCGGATCGCGGGTCAAATTTCCCATCAGCAATACTTTATTCAAATTGGCCATGGCCGTCCCTTTCCCGGTTTTAACCGCTCCGGACCAACACATCCGGCATTTTGATTCTGTTAATCGTCGTCGGTGCGGTCGTCGCTGTCGTCAAAATCATCGTCCGCATCGTCGTCGTCATCCGTTGCGTCGGCTTCCGCCCGGGCTTGCGCCTCAGCGGCGGCCTGAGCCTGTGTCTCGGCAACCATTATCGGCGTGGGCTTTTCGATGTCCTCGCGACTCATCCGATCCGTGCGCAGGATCATCACGCGAAGCAGCGTCTCGGAAAGCTGAACATCCCGCTCGATTTCATGGATCCGCAGCGGATCGCAGTTGAAATACACCAGAATGTACGTGCCGCGCGAGACTTTGCCGATGTCGTAGCTGAGCTTTCGCTCATCCCACTTGTGTAACGAGACGACCTCGGCCTCGGCCTTGGCAAGAATCCTGTTAATCGTGTCGGTGACAAGCTGCCAGTCCGCCGCGGCAATCGCCGAATCCACCAGGAACAAGCCTTCATAGAGTCGTTTTACTGCTGTTTCCAAATTTCGTACCTCCGATTGAGTACTTTCATTTAAGGGTTCTGTTCAGTTTTATTCCGCGGCGTATCTCCGCGGTTTGTATTTGGGTCGTTTTGTCCGTTTGCGTCCGCCTTGCTGTTAAAATGGTTCATCGCCGTTTCAATATCGTGCTCGACCCAGCACAACAGCGCCTCAACGCAACGGCTGACGGCCTGTTCAATGGCCGAACGCTGTTGCGGGTCAAAGCGGCTCAAGACATAATCGGATGCGTCGCCGCCGTCGGCCTGACCAATGCCGATCCGCAGCCGGGCAAAGGCATCCGTTCCGAGACGCGCGATAATGTCTTTCAGACCGTTATGTCCGCCGGCCGAGCCTTTGGCCCGCAGACGAATCTGACCGGTCGGCAGCGCCATATCGTCCAGCACGACGATAATGTCCTGAGCCGGGATTTTATAATATCCCGCCGCGGTCGCGACCGCATGTCCGCTGCGATTCATATATTGCTGCGGCTTGAGCAAAATCAGCTTGTTTTGCCCGATACTCGCCTCAGCCGCCAGGGCGTTGAACGCTTTTCGCCGAACGGACACACCCAGCCTTTCGGCCAGCGCATCCAGGGCCATAAATCCCACATTATGGCGCGTCAGATCATACGCAGCGCCGGGATTGCCCAAACCGACAATCAGCCGGTGTGTCGCAGGCGGCAACTGAGCCTTCTCTGCCAGCACCTCGCGGAACGTATAGCCAAACGTCTCATCCATGGCATACCGCCCATATCCGATGCAGCCGCCGGATTACTCGGCCGCTTCTTCCTTTTTGCGTTCGGTAATCACTTCCGGCTCGGTTTCCGCCTCAACGGCTTCGGCTTCTTCGGCTTCTTCGGCCGCCGCGGCCGCCTTGGATTCGTGGCAAATCAGCACCAGCGCCTCCGGATCGGTCTTGAGGGTGCAACCGGGCGGCAGTTCAATGTCTTTGGCATGCAGCGCCTCATTCAGTCCCACCTCGCGGACAATCACGGGGATCAGCTCGGGGATCTCGGTTACCCTGCACGCGACCTCAAGATGCGTCATCACCTCGTCCAGGATGCCGCCCATAGTCGTGCCTTTGGCCACACCGCGAAACTCCAGCGTCACCTCCACGGTCACCTGTTCGCTCAAATCCACGCGAATCAGGTCGGCGTGAATCAGATTCTTGCCCAGGTAATCATATTGCACATCCTTGAGCAGAAGGGTTTCCGATTTGCCGTCCAGATCGACGTTGAACAGCCGATGCCCGTGGTGCAGCCCGCGCACGAAGTCGTGCGTGTTGACCGCGACGGATATCGACGGCTGGCCGTGCCCATAGACAACCGCCGGCAGCTTGCCTTTACGGCGAAGACGCTTGGCTTCATTGGATCCGGCTTTTTGCCGGATGTCTGCTTTCAAACTCACTGTTTCAGTTGACATACAAACCTCATGACCAATTATTAAATTTAGGGTTGACGTTATGCAATACGGTTTTTTAAGGCATCGAAAACATCGAACTGACCGATTCGTTCATATGAATCCGTCGGATGGCTTCACCCAACAGCTCGGCCACGCTCAAGACCTTCAGATTTTTGATCTGCCGCGATTCTTCGTGGACGGGGATCGTATCGGTGACCACCACCTCGTCGATGGGGGCCGATTGAAACCGCTCCACCGCCGGCGAGGAAAAGACGCCGTGCGTTGCCCCGGCCAGAATACGGCGGGCGCCCAGCTTTTTGACCATGTGCGCCGCGCCGCAGATCGTCCCGGCCGTCGAAATCATATCGTCCACCATCACAATATTGCGGTCTTTGACATTGCCGATGATCTCTTCGAACAGCACTTCCTTGCCGGTCAGCCGCCGCTTGTGAATGATGGCCAGCTCGCCCCCCAGCGCCGTGGCATAGCGCGAGGCGGTCTTGATATTGCCCACATCCGGCGCAACGACCGTCAGATTGTCAATATTCTTTTGTCGGAGATAGTCAATGATCACCGGCTCGGCTGACAAATGATCAATCGGAATATCAAAGAATCCCTGAAGCTGCTTGGCGTGCATATCCACCGACAGCACCCGATCCGCTCCGGCGGTGGTGATGATGTTGGCGATCAGCTTGGCCGTAATCGGAACCCGACCGGCGTCTTTGCGATCCTGACGAGCGTACCCGTAATACGGCACCACCGCCGTGACACGGTCGGCGCTGGCCCGACGCAGACAATCCAGAAATATCAACAGCTCCATCAGATTTTCGTCAACCGGCGCACAGGTCGGCTGCACCACAAAGCAGTCCCGTCCCCTGACTTCGGAATCCAGCTTGATCATTTTTTCGCCGTCCGGAAACCGCTCGATGGTTCGTTGGCCGGGCTTGACGTTCAAATAACTGCAAATCGCCTGCGTCAAGTCGGGATTGGCCGTGCCGCTAAAGACGATGGAAGGATGATTAAGCATAGGCGTTCTCTCCGGATGTGCGCTGGGGGGCATCTCCAATAACCGAGCCGGGGGCCACGATACGGCCGTCTTCAATCGTCGCCGGCGCCTTGAGCACCGAACCCGGACCAATATAGACCTCATTGCCGATGACAATGGCCGCCTTGCCATCGCCGGTCGGATCGGTCGTCACGCAGCCGGCCCCGATACGGCTGTTGGCGCCGATTTGAATTTGACCGTGCAGATAGGTAAACGGCTCGATGATGGTGTCCTGACCGATCTCGGCGCGGGCGTCAATCCACGTATTGACCGGATCGACGATCGTTACGCCGTTGGCCATCAACCGTTCCTGTATCCGTTGCTGCATAATCTTACCGGCCGCCGAGAGCTGCTGACGATTGTTCACACCCATCGCGTCTTCCTCGGCCACCGCAGTCACGGCCGTGGCCTTGTAGCCGTCGGCCAGCAGAATGTGCAGCGCATCGGTCAGATAATACTCGTTTTTCTTATTATTCGGGGTAATCTTATCCAGTGCCTCCAGCAACAGCGGCGTATTGAAGCAGAAATAACCGGGATTGATCTCCGAAATAACCCGCTGTTCCGGCGTACAGTCGTTGTGCTCGACGATGCCCTGGATATTGCCGTAGCCGTCGCGGACAATCCGCCCGTAACCGGTCGGATCGCTCAATTTGGCGGTCGCCAGCGTCACCGCGGATTTTTCCTGTAAGTGCTTTTCTATCAATACTTTAATCGTTTCCGTGCGGATCAGCGGCGCATCGCCGCACAGCACCAGCGTCAAGCCGGAAAAGTCCTTCAGGTGGTCCTGACAGCACATCACCGCATGGCCCGTGCCGCGCTGCTCAGCCTGCTCGACAAAGACCATATCCCTGTCATCGCGGTACTTGGCGACGATCTGGTCTTTGCCGTAACCGACGATAACATAATGCTTTGTAACTCCCGCCGCCCGGCAGGCCGACAAGACCCACTCAAGCATCGGACGTCCGCACACCTCGTGCAGCACCTTCGGGATACGGGTGTTCATCCGGGTGCTTTGCCCGGCAGCCAATATCACAGCAGCAATCTCAACCATTTTCTGTACTTTTACCTTTTAACTTTTACCTTTTTACCTGAAAAACCTACCCGGCCAGGACTCGAACCTGGAATAGAGGTACCAAAAACCTCTGTGTTACCGATTACACCACCGGGTATCGCTTAAAAAAAACAATAAACCCTTTTATAAAAAGAACTTATGTGTCTTCTGGCACGCGATGAACTCTATAGCAAGTCGCAGTGTTCGCTCTCGAAGCGAACCGACCGGATTCTGCCGGAGGCTTGAACTGACCATGCTGCGAAACCTGTCAGCCCCGTGAGGGGTAAAATCGAGCCGTTTCGACCCGCAACCCCGCGTCCCCGTGCGGCAGAACAATAAAGCTCAAGACTATAGCGAAAATCAAACAAAAATCAAGCGCTTTTTCACGCTATTTCCACGTTTTCTACTTGTTTTTCCTTTTGGGAGCTATGTCTGCCGTCGAGTCAGGAAGTTCCAGACCTCTTCGGCGGCGAATTGTTCGGTTTGTTCAATATAGCGCGAGGGGTCGAAGCCCTGTTCCGGGCTGATAATGCGGGGTTTGGGCCAGGAAAAGGCCGTCTCAATGAAGACCTTTTTCGGCTCGCGCAGAAACGATTCGACGCGGACTTCAATCGAGGTCGGCTCGCCGCCTTTGATCGCATGGGGCGGCATGACCAGCCGCAATCCACCCCCGGCCACGGGACGTCCGCCCAGGAGTCGAAAATCCTCCGGCGACTGGGCCAGCCGCTCTTCCCAGAGATACTGAAACGCATGCGTTTGAGCGCTGTACAGATGGTGGATTTTGCAGTTGACCGTCAAAATCTGATAGTGCTCAGCCGGCCAGGTCTGCGAAAACGCCTGCACGACCGCCTCGGCGTCCCTGCTGAACATTTCCCGCTCATACTGCGGATTATTGGCCACGACCAGCAGGCTGACCACCTGCGGGCCGGGCGATTCAAGCTTGACTTGCAGGTGCGACGGCTGCGTGCGAATCAATGTAAAGGCGTTTTCGCGCGATTGGGTCTGCCCGAAATCCAGACCATTGTCCAGCAGGGCCTTTTCGAACTCCACCGTTCGCACCCGTTCGGGCGTCCAGGTCCCGGCCAGCACATACTGTACGCTCAAATGAACCGTCGTTTTGGATTGTCGATTGATGGACTCCATAGTTTCTCCAGTCAGTTGCGTTTGTATCGATTATACCGTCCCGGCCGAAAAAGAACAGTATTCAAATAAGAAATTTAGCGTTTCGCGGCGATTAAGCCGCCCCCGAAGTCAGTCGATATAGCAACGGTAAAACGGTCTGCAAATACGGCGACCTGAGAACGATTCGTGCTAAAAAACGGCGATAAAAGCGATAAAATGTTCAAACGGCCCAAAAAACAGAAAAAACTCCCTCCCCTGATGGAGGAACTGATTCCGGAAATCCGGGTCTATCCGAGCCAGCAAAGCTGCGTCCGTCTGAATATGAACCATGTCAAACCCGAACAGCTCCCCCCGCTGATGGTGCGCAAGGCCGCCTGGCGACGCTAAAGCCCTTTGGTTTTCTTAGTCAGGCCCTGTTGCGTGCATTAAGACGCTGTTCTTCCAGCAATTTTTCCTTGAGATAGCGGGCGGTGTAGCTGTTTTTGTTTTTGATAATTTTTTCCGGCGCACCGGTGGCGATGACTTCTCCGCCGTGCAGGCCGCCTTCAGGGCCGAGGTCAATGATGTAATCGGCCATTTTGATCACATCCAGATTATGCTCGATGACGATGACGGTGTTGCCCATATCCGTCAGACGACGCAGCACATTGAGCAGATTGTGAATGTCGGCAAAATGCAGCCCCGTCGTCGGTTCATCCAGCACGTACAGGGTATGGCCGGTGCCGGGTTTGCCCAGTTCCGAGGCCAGCTTGACCCGCTGGGCCTCGCCGCCGGACAGCGTCGTGCTGGATTGGCCCAGCGTCATATACCCCAGCCCCACATCATTGAGCGCTTTAATGAGCCGGACGATCTTGGGAAAGTTGCCAAAGAACGTCTTGGCTTCTTCGATGCGCATATCCAGCACATCGGCGATAGTCTTGCCCTTATAAGTGATTTGCAGCGTTTCAGGATTATAGCGACTGCCTTTGCACTCTTGACAGACCACGAACACATCGGGCAGAAAATGCATCTCGATCTTTTTGGTGCCCTGGCCCTGACAGTATTCACAGCGGCCGCCCTTGACGTTGAAGCTGAATCGTCCGGGCTTATAGCCGCGAATCTTGGCCTCGCGGGTCATCGCAAACAACGCCCGGATCTGGTCAAAGACGCCGGTATAAGTGGCCGGGTTGCTGCGCGGCGTACGGCCGATGGGCGATTGATCGATCTGAATGACCTTGTCAATACGACTCAGGCCAAGGATGTTTTTGTGTTTGCCGGGCTTTTCGCGCGAGCCGTACAGACGGCGCATCAGCCCCTTGAGCAGAATTTCGGTGACCAGCGTGCTCTTGCCCGAACCGGACACGCCCGTGACGCAGGTCAGGACGCCCAGCGGAAATTTGACGTTGATATTTTTTAGATTGTTCTCCCGGGCGCCGCGGATTTCGATGCTGTTGCTCATCACGACCTTGCGGCGGCGTTCGGGCATCTCAATGCGTTTGTCGCCGCTGATATACTGTCCCGTCAGCGACCGCGGCTGGCGGCAGATATCGTCCAGTGAACCGGCGGCGACCACCTCGCCGCCGTGTTTGCCCGCCGCCGGGCCGATGTCGATGAGATAGTCGGCCGCGCGAATGACGTCGTCGTCGTGCTCGACCACAATCACGGTATTGCCGATGTCGCACAGCTTGCGAAGCAGGTTCAGCAGGCGTGTGTTATCGCGACGGTGCAGGCCGATCGTCGGCTCGTCCAGCACATAACAGCAGCCGACCAGTCCGCTGCCGACCTGAGTTGCCAGACGAATCCGCTGGGCCTCGCCGCCGGACAGCGTGCGGCTGGTCCGATCCAGCGTCAGATAGCCCAGTCCCACATCGATCAGAAATTTCAGGCGGGCGCGGATTTCTTTGAGCGGCTGGGCGGCGATCAAAGTTTGTTCTTCGTCCAGTTTCATCGCATCGAAAAACTGTTCGGCTTCTTCAATGCTCATCGTGGCCACATCGCAGATGCTTTTTCCGCCGACGGTTACGGCAATCGCTTCCGGACGCAGCCGCGCACCGCCGCAGCTTTTGCACGGCTGTTCGGACAGGTACCCGTGCAGACGCGCCTTGACGTATTCGCTGGTGGTGGTCTCCCATCGCCGTTTGAGGTTCGGGATGACCCCTTCAAACGACGCGCCGTAGGTATCTTCCTCTTCATCGGTCGTGCCGTACAGCAGAATCTTGCGAATGGCTGCCGGCAGTTCGCTGTAGGGGTCGCTTTTGCTGACGCCGAAACTGCGGCAGAACCGCTTGATGAGGCGATTGTAATAGATATTCATTCGTTTGCCGCCTTTGCGCCACGCCTCGACGGCGCCGTTTTCAAGCGAGATGCTCTTGTCCGGCACAATCAAATCAGGGTCAAACTCCAGAATGGTTCCCAGCCCGTCGCAGGCCGGACACGCCCCGTAGGGGCTGTTGAAACTGAACAGCCGCGGACTCAGCTCGGCCAGCGACGCCTCCGGATGATCGGGACAGGCGTATTTTTCGCTGAAGAGCACATCCTTCCAATGGCCGTTGCCGCCGTTGTTTTTGTTGTCGTCTGGCTCCTGAAGCATCAGGATGACCACGCCGTCGCCGATCTTCAGGGCCGTTTCAATCGAGTCGGCCAGACGCACACGCACGCTGTCTTTGATAATCAGACGATCCACCACGGCGGCGATTTCGTGTTTTTTGTTCTTGTCCAGTTTGGGGATATTTTTGATGTCATATACCACGCCGTCAATACGAACGCGGACGAACCCTTCGCGCTGAATTCGCACGAAGATGTCGCGATGCTCGCCCTTCTGGCCGCGAATCAGCGGCGCACAGATTTGCAGGCGAGTCCCTTCCGGATGCGCCAGGACCGCGTTGACGATCTGGGTGGTGTGTTGGCTGGTAATCTCGCGCCCGCAAATCCAGCAGTGCGGCGTGCCGGCCCGGGCAAACAGCAATCGGCAATAGTCGTAAATTTCGGTGGTCGTCGCCACGGTGGAGCGGGGATTGCTCGATGCGCTGCGCTGCTCGATGGCGATCGTCGGCGGCAGGCCTTCGATATGCTCAAGCTGCGGTTTTTGCATCTGCTCCAGAAACTGGCGGGCATAGGCGCTGAGCGACTCGACGTATTTGCGTTGTCCCTCGGCATAGATCGTATCAAAGGCCAGGCTGCTCTTGCCTGAGCCGCTGATGCCGGTAATGACAACCATCTGATCGCGCGGGATTTCGACATCAATCGCCTTGAGATTATGCTCAGCCGCACCGGTAATGCGAATGACTTTCGGCTCACTCACGTCTGTTTTGTCTCCGTATTTAACTGCCGGATAAACCTGCCCGGATTTTCAACAATTCCGCAAACCGATCATTGTAGCACACCCTGCGGGACATTACAATAGCCGAGTCGCGCAAGCGACCGGATAACAAAACGCCCCAAAGCCGAGTCGCGCAAGCGACCGGATAACGACGCCGGCGGTCAAACGCCGCATCGGGCAATTTGCGCTGCGTCGCTGGGAGGTAGTTTTTAACGTTATGAAAATCAATGACTTACATTCCTGGGATTTGACGTATGCCGACGCGCGGCGGCTTCAGACGCGCCTGGCTGAGCACGTTCGGCTGCATCCGCTGCACAAAACCATTCGCACGGTTGCCGGACTGGATTGCGCGTTTGACAAACGCGGCGGCAAGGCGATGGCGGCGGCGGTGGTGCTCTCGTTTCCGGAATTGGTCGTGATTGAAACCGCCTCGGCCGGGGGTGATCTGACGTTTCCCTACATCCCCGGCCTGCTGAGCTTTCGTGAGGCGCCGGCCTGTCTGGCGGCGGTAGAAAAACTCCAAACGCCCCCCGATCTGTTCCTGATCGACGGCCAGGGCATCGCCCATCCGCGACGGCTCGGCCTGGCAGCGCATCTGGGGCTGTTTCTGGACCGTCCGACCATCGGCTGCGCCAAGAGCCGCCTTCTCGGCACATACGACCCGCCGCAGCCGGAAAAAGGCGATTATACCCCGCTGCTCGACGGGACCGAAACCATCGGCGCTGTCGTTCGCACCCGCACCGGCGTCAAACCGCTGTTTGTCTCCTGCGGCCACCTGTGCACACTTCAAGACGCTATCGAATGGACGCTCCGCCTGACAACCCGCTATCGCCTGCCCGAACCGACCCGACTGGCCCACCGGCAGGTCACCGCACTGAAGAAAGGGAATTAAAGAAAACTCCATGCTATGCTGGCCCGCGATTACGTCAAAGGCCGTGATGCGTGCGATCTGGTGTGATCGTTCTCAATCTGCTTGAGGGCACGTAATCTTTTCCGGCTGCCGATAAGAAAGCCCCTGCGAGAGCGTCGCAGGGGCTTGGGGCAGGTTGAATGATGAGACGGCGATCAGTCGGCCAATTCGACCAGGCCGACATCAATGGATTGGCCGCCGGTGGTGTTACGGCAGGAAACGGCGATGAGATTATCGCCTTGTCGGATTGCCTTGCGAGCCTCATCCGAAATCGGAATGATGGCATAACTGCCGATGTGCCCGCTGGTCTCGGCGGCCTTGACGCCGTTGATATAGACCACCGCGTCCTCATCGTGAAGGATGGACAGCATTACCTCGCCCACATCCGTGCGGTCGATCCGCACCGTGCGGCGCAGCCAGATGGCGTCGGTATTCCAGACCGTACCGAGAATAATGCCCGGCGTGCCCGCCGTGCCGAAACCGCCGGGGCCGGTCTTCCAGCCGCTGTCGTCAAACGTCGGGGCAAACCAGTTGCGCCCCGGCCGATCGGTGGTGTACTTCCAGTCATACCGGCCCTGACGCGCATTGGGGACAAGCACCTTGACGGTCGGCGGTTTTTGATACAATTTCTTGTGCAGCGGAACAATCGTATCGGCGTCCATCTTAGTCACCGCCCGATCATACGTCATAATCCCGTTGACCTCGACTTCGACGTCGGTGGTCTGGGTATAGACCGCCGCGGCCAGACCGTCGCCAATCATCAGCCGCAGGCGATGGATCAGGTTGACATACGCCTTATTCAAATCCTCAATCGTGGTATAGCTGCGATAGCCCCAGTTTCTTTCATCCTGCCAGGTATGCCCTTTGAGCGGCAGTCCCAGCCCGCCGAATTCACCCAGCACCACGGCGCGGTTGTCTTCCACCGGCGGCACAGCCGGGCCGGGGTAGGCGTGAATATCGTGCACATCGCCCACGCCGCGATCGGTCCAGCCGCTGGCACTGTTGACCAGGCGCGTGGGGTCGAGCGCTTTGGTCCAGGCGGCGATTCGGGCGGTGTCAAACTGTCCCCAGCCTTCATTGAACGGCACCCACATCACGATACTCGGATGGTTGTAAAACGCCTCGATCATCGCCTGATATTCCCGTTCATACTGTGTGGCTGAATGCGGATTGCGTCTCAGGTCGGGCATATCGCCGTGGATGTGGCCGTCGCCGTTGGGCATATCCTGCCAGACCAGCACGCCGAGCTTGTCGCACCAGTAGTACAGCCGCTGGGGTTCAACCTTGACGTGCTTGCGAAGCATATTGAAGCCGAGTTGTTTGGTAACTTCCACATCATACCGCAGCGCCTCGTCGGTCGGCGCGGTATAAAGTCCGTCCGGCCACCAGCCCTGATCCAGCAGGCCGTAGTGGAACAGCGGCTCATTGTTCAGAAACAGTCGATTGACGCCCTTGTCGTCCTTTTTCACTTCAATCTTGCGCATTCCGAAGTAGCTTTTGACCTCATCAACCACGGTTGCGCCATCTTTAAGCTGGACGGCCAGATCATACAAAAACGGGTCGTCCGGCGACCACATTCGCGGATTGGCAACGACCAGACTCATGGTCTGATCCGTTGAGGACGCCGCGCCGGAAAATCCCGCTCCCGACGCCATCGCCGAGATCGTCAGGCCGCGTCTGTCGCCGCGTGTGGCGACTTCGATTTTGATGCGATTATTATCCACATCCGGCGTCAGCTTCAGATCGGCAATCGAGACCTGCGGGACCGGCTCCAGCCAGACCGTCTGCCAGATGCCCGTTACCGGCGTGTACCAGATGCCGTGCGGGTTGTTGATTTGCTTGCCGCGCGGCTGAAACCCGGCGTCGGTCGGGTCCCAGGCCGAGACGATGATTTCCTGTGTACCGGAGTTTTTCAGAGCGCCGGTAATGTCGAAACTGAACGGGTCGTAGCCGCCCTTGTGGTTGCCGATGTACTGACCATTGACCCAGACGTCGGTATCCCAGTCCACCGCACCGAAATGCAGGACGACGCGTTGATTGCCCCAATCGCCCGGAATCTGAACGGTCCGACGATACCAAAGCCGGTTGGCCGCGCCGACGGTTTTGCCCACGCCGGACAACGCCGATTCAATCGGATACGGCACGAGTATTTGTCCGTCATAGCGCTGCGGGACGGCCTCGGTGCGCGGACGAATGGCATAATCCCACAGGCCGTTCAGATTCAGCCAGTCCGACCGCACCATCATCGGACGCGGATATTCCGTCAGTGCGTTATCGGGTGAAACCTCCGCGGCCCAGCGGGTCATAATTTTCCCTTCTACCGGTTTCCATTGCGCCGAACAGAGACCGCCGAGAAAGACCAGCAAACAGACAACATAACTCAGGTGTTTCATCGTGATTCCTTTCCATTAAGAGGTCGCATTTGAAAAAGAGGTACTTGCCGCTGCCGCACAACCCGAAAGGGTTTGGGCCAATAGAGCAATTTTTATACAGATAACGCCGAAACGCGAAATATTAACCAGAAAATCCGGAATTCACGAAAAGCATCCATAAAAAAAGACTGACGCACGGCCAGTCTTATTGCACGGATTGACACAAAGGGATTACATATAAATCACATCGGGATGCTCTTCAAACGGCACATTGAACCAGGGCTTGCCGGCCTTGATCTTAAGCTTGACCAGATCCCCCTGAATCAGCATTCGAATATGGCTTTGACCGAGCGTCATGTGGTCAAACAGCATCCCTTCCGGATCGCCGAGCTGCGCAGCTTCGGCCGGGGACTGGACGAGTTTGATCAGTGCATTATTCAGGGCCTGATTGACCATCGCGCTGCTGTTGCGCAGGGTGGCGCTGTCATGGCGGACTTCCTGACTGTCGCGGCTGAAATGCGCGGCAATCGCGCGCAGCACCGCAACCCGCATTTCGTTGGCGTTGGCATACGGTTCATTGAGCGTTTCAGGTTCCAGAACCAGCTCGGCGTCAAATCGCAGTCCCGGTCGCGGCTGACGATTCGGCCCGACGGCCGTTTCTTCCAGAATAAAACCGTACTTGCGCACAGCCACCGCGCTGTTCTGATCAAAGGCGACCATATTGAACCAATGCGTTCGGTCGCGCGTGCCTTCCTTGCCCCAGGCCGCGACAACGCTTTCACTCTGGCTGAGTAGTTCGTGGCCTCGATTGTTGAGAATCTCCAGCACATCGGCCGAGGTGCTCAGGCCGATGGTGGTGGCGTAGTACCGCTCATAAACGTGTTCATACGTGGTCAGCGGACGAGCACAACCGGCCAGCATCATGGCCGCCGCGGCAAAAATTCCACAGGCAATCTTCGTGTTCATGGTCAGGCTCCTGAATTAGCCTCAAATTCCACATTGATTAAACCGCCACAGGCCGCCTGTCAGCAGCCCCGGCAGTCTCCGTTTTCAGACTTCCTTGGCGTTGATCCACTTCATCATTTTGCGCAGCTTGCGTCCGACCACCTCAAGCTGACAGCCGTGATCTTTATCGTACAGCGCGTTAAAATTCTTTAATCCGCTTTGATATTCGGCGACCCATTCTTTGGCAAACTGGCCGCCGGTAATCTCGCTGAGGATTTTTTTCATCTCGGCCTTGGTCTGTTCGGTGATGATCCGCGGCCCGCGGGTCAAATCGCCGTATTCGGCGGTATTGGAGATGCTGTATCTCATATAACTCATACCGCCCTGATACATCAGATCGACGATGAGTTTGACCTCGTGCATACATTCGAAATACGCGATCTCCGGCTGGTAGCCGGCCTCGACGAGCGTTTCAAAGCCGGCCTTGATCAGTGCGGTCAGCCCGCCGCACAAAACGACCTGTTCGCCGAACAGATCGGTTTCGGTCTCTTCCTTGAAGGTGGTCTCGATGACGCCGGCCCGTGCGCCGCCGATGCCGTTGGCCCAGGCCAGCGCGACCGGTTTGGCGCTGCCGTCGCCGTCAGTGTGCACCGCCACCAGACAGGGCACGCCGCCGCCTTTTTCATATTCACTGCGGACCAGATGCCCCGGCCCCTTGGGCGCAATCATCACCACGCCGACGCCTTCGGGCGGCTTGATATATCCGAAATGCACGTTAAAGCCGTGGCAAAATCCCAGCACCTGGCCGGGCTTGAGATGGGGCTTGATGTCCGATTCATACACCTTGGCCTGAACCTCATCGGGCAGGGTGATGATGATCAGCGTCGCCCCGTCCATCGCTTGAGCAATGGAAGTCGGCGAAAAACCGTGTTCCTGAGCCAGCTTGTAGTTGGCCGTGCCTTCCAGCTCGGCTACTGCCACCTCGATGCCGCTGTCGCGCAGGTTCTGACTGTGAGCGTGTCCCTGGCTGCCGTAGCCAATCACACAAACTTTCTTGCCTTTCAGCGCATCAAGCGGAGCATCCTGTTCATAAAAAAGTGTTGCCATACTGCAAAATCTCCATAAAAACTAAGTCGTTGTGCTATTCCTCGGTTTTGGTCCGTGTCTGGCGGGCCATGGCGACGGTGCCGGTGCGAACCATACTTTTGATGCCGTAGGGTCGGCAGGCGTCGATAAAGGCCTCGATCTTACTTTCCGGACCGGCAATTTCTACCATAACGATTTTTTGGGCAATGTCCACAACTTTTCCGTTAAACATCTCGATTAAGGCCATTATTTCGGGTCTTTTTTCAGGTGGACACGTCACACTGACCAGCATCAGGTCGCGCGCGACGACATCCTGGCCGATAAAGTCCTGCACCTTGACCACCGGCACGATTTTGACCAATTGTTTGCGAACCTGCTCGACGACTTTGTCATCACCGATGACCACGATGGTCATTCGGCTCAGGGTCGGATCGTCGGTGCGGCCGACCGCCAGCGAATCAATATTAAAAGCCCGTGCGGCAAACATCCCCGCCACGTGCGCCAGAACGCCGGGTTTGTTTAACACCAATGCACTCAGTATATGCTTCATATTATACTCCAGATAAAATATCAAACGTTAAAAATCAAAAATGCAAACGCCCCTTTCAGGCCGGACTTGCTTATTTTT
>OMKS01001144.1_pt1 | contig 24216 bp, 16 predicted proteins | sample 1674721 | NCBI WGS metagenome assembly OMKS01 (sample SAMN06264996, study PRJEB25208) | sediment metagenome | isolation source: hot spring sediment | place: USA: California | collected 2014-09-02
AATTCGGGGACGACGACGGCGGCCAGTATGCCGAGGATGGCTACGACGATCATCAATTCCACGAGCGTAAAGGCGCGCCGAATTAGTTTTGAGTTTTTAGTTTTTAGTTTTGAGTTTTTCACGTTCTTGAGTTATTATATCTTCATCTATCTGCCTGCTCACTTCCCCGCCTACATTCCTACATTCCTACATACTTTCTTTTTATCGGCATTCTATGCGGGGAGGTTAATGAATCGGGCGGTCGAATAATGCTTGTCAAAGGGTGGTGTGCGGCCTAAAATGAGCCTTCAGGTACGGTTTTCGTGATGTGCTGATTCATGGCTATATGGATGTTGATCTAAATCAAGTCTGGAAAGTCATTGATTGTGATTTACCGAGTCTTAAAGAAGCCGTTGATTATCTTTTAAAGTAATGAGGTTCATATGAAGGTATTGCTGGTTGGCAGCGGGGGTCGCGAGCACGCGCTGGCGTGGAAGTTGGCTCAGTCAAAGAAGTTAGATCATTTGTATATCGCGCCGGGCAACCCGGGGACGGCGGCGTTCGGGACAAATGTCGAGATTTCGGACACAGATATTGACAATCTGGTTGAATTTGCCAGGGCCAAGCAGATTGATCTGGCGGTGATCGGGCCGGAAGATCCGCTGGCGGCCGGGGCGGTCGATGCGTTTGCTGCGGCCGGGATCAAGGCGTTCGGGCCGAGCGCGGCGGCGGCGAAGCTGGAGGCCGACAAGGCGTTTGCCAAGCAGATTATGCGGGCCAACAGCATTCCCACGGCTGAAAGCCGGATGTTTACCGATTTCAAGGACGCCAAGGCGTATATCGCCAGCCGGGATGAGGCGGTGGTGGTCAAGGCTGCCGGGCTGGCCAAGGGCAAGGGGGTGTTCGTGTGCGATGAGCCGTCCGAGGCGATTTTGGCCGCCGAGCGGATTATGGTCGATGGCCTCTTCGGCGACGCCGGGCGGGTGGTTGTGGTCGAGGATAAGCTGCTGGGGCAGGAGGCGTCAATTCTGGCGTTTGTTGATGGGCGAAGTATTTATGTGATGGAAACTGCCCAGGACCACAAGCCCATCGGCGAGGGGGATACGGGCGATAATACCGGCGGGATGGGGGCGTACAGTCCGGCGCCGATTGTGACGGAGAAATTGCTGGCCCAGATTGTGCGCGAGGTGCTGGTGCCGACGGTCGATGGGATGAATCGCAACGAGACGCCGTACAAGGGGGTGCTGTATGCGGGGATGATGTTGACCCAGGGCGGGCCGCGTGTGCTGGAGTTTAATGTGCGGTTCGGCGACCCGGAGACGCAGCCGATTTTGATGCGGATGAAGGGCGATTTGCTGGAGGTGATGCTGGCGGTGTGCGAGGGCAGGCTGGATCAGGTGAGTCTGGATTGGGACAAGCGTCCGGCGGTGTGTGTGGTGATGGCGTCGGGCGGGTATCCGGGATCGTATGAGAAGGGCAAAGTGATTCAGGGACTGGAGGAAGCCGGGAAAATGGACGATGTGATGGTGTTTCACGCCGGTACGGCCAAACGCGACGGAGAGATTGTCACCAGCGGGGGACGTGTGCTGGGGGTAACGGCACTGGGCGAGACGATAGCCCGGGCCAAGGCGCGGGCCTATGAAGCAGTGGACAAGATTTCGTTTGAGGGGGCGACTTATCGTCGGGATATTGCGGATAAGGCGTTGAAATCAAGTTAAAAGTAAAAAGGCAAAAGGCAAAATTGAGCAGTCGGCCTTTGGGCGAGTCATTCAATGGTAGTCGATGAATAAGGAACGCGGGGTTTTGCGATGGCTGGGGCGGTGGCTGCTGCGGCTTGCGGTGTGGTCGGCGGTGGTCGCGGGGCTTGCGTATGGGGCGAGCCGATGGTATCTGCCGGCGGTGGTGCAGCGGCAGCTTTCGCAGCGGTTGCCTGAGGCGGCGGTGGCGGTGCAGGGGGCGCGGTTCAGCGGCCTGGGCGTGCTGATTAAGGGGCTGGCGGTTGCGGAGGATGAATCGTTGTTGGCCAATTCACCGATTTTTTTTGCGGAACGTGTGCGGGTCAGTTATGCGCCGGGCAAGTTGGTGCAGCGTCAGTTGTCAATCGGTTCGGCGGTGATCGGCGATGCGGTACTGACGATTGAATACGAGAAGGACAAAGGCTGGAATGTGCAGCGGCTGGGAGCGGTTGCCGGCGAAACGGTCGCCGCTGCGCTGCCGCTGGTGCGTGTGGAGCGTGCGGCGGTTCGCGTGCGGCGGATTGAGGCGGGCAACGTCGAGACGATCACGGCGGTGGGGCTGAACGGGCGGTTGGCCGCGGCGGGCAATGACGGGTTGTATGGGTTTTCCTTTCAGGCGGATGATCGGTTGGCGCTGTCGGGCAGTTGGGCGGAAGGGACGTTACGCCTCGGCGATGGCGACGCGATGCATCGGCTGCGTCTGACGGGGCAATTGCGGATGCCGCAGACGCGGATACTAGGCAATGCCTGGAATGTGGATGATATCGAGTTGGCGTGTGCGTTTGACGCCGAGTCGGTGGAGGTGGAGCGTCTTGCGTTTCTGATGGGCGAAGGGACAGGCGCCGCTTCAGCGCGTGCGGAGTTTTCGCGCGAGGGAGCATTTGAGGCTTCGATTGATCTGGCGGGGTTTACGTTGACAGATGCGCCGGCGGTTGACGCCGTGGTGTACGACCGGTCGGTGCTGGACTTGCTGGGGCCGGCGGCGTCGCGATTTTTGAATCGTTTTCGGCCGCGGGGGACGGGCGATGTGCATCTGCAAGTTCGCGGACGATGGGATCATCTGCGGGAGGCGGAGGCGTACGGGCAGGTGATCTGTCGGGACATTTCGGTGCAGGACGAGCGGTTTCCGTATCGGTTGGAGCAGATGACCGGGACGATTGAGTTTTCGGGCCGGTCTCTGACGCTCAATCGGCTTGTATGTCGGCACGGCGAGTCGGAGTTTGCCATTGAGGGCGGTGTTGACGGGTTCGGACCGAATGCGGAGCTTTGGCTTCGCGTGGTCAGCGGGCAGATTCGGTTTGATGAGGACGTCTATCGGGCGCTGGGGCCGGAGGCCAAGCGGCTGTGGTTTGCGTTTATGCCGTCGGGGACGGGGGCGATTGATCATCAGTATCGGCGGTTTGGCGATGGTCGGCGAACGCGGCGGCTGGAGGTCGAATTGATTGATGCGGGGGTGATCTATGAGCATTTTCCCTATCCGCTGGAGCATTTGACAGGGCGTGTGGTGTTTGAGCCGAATTGGGTTACACTGTCAAATGTCAGGGCTGCTTACCCGGACGGGCGCACCGTGGCGATCAGCGGGACGGCAGCGGGCAGCGACGATTTTTCGATTCGCATTCACGCGGATCGGATACCGGTGGACGCGATGCTGCTTGAGGCGATGACGGCAGCGCAGCGGGATTATTTCGAGCGGTTTGAAATCGATGCAGGGATGGCGTCCGCTGAAATTGAGGTGTTTGCCGATCCATCGGGCGAGCGCCCGTTCGACTATCGGATTGACACGGAGGTCTCGGCCAGTCGCCTGGTGTATGCGGATTTTGCGGCGCCGCTGGAGGACGTACGAATTGCCGCCGAAGCCAGGCCCGGGACGATTGAATTGGAACGGTTGACAGGAAGCAGCGGACCGGGTCGCTTATCGCTGACCGGGCATTTAACAGAGCAGGGCGTTGATCCCAACCTGCCCGGGGTGTGTCTGGCGATTGAGGCGGCGGCGTTTCCGCTGACAGAGGCGTTCTGGGCGGCTGCTGAGCGGTATATCCAGCCGGGTATGCTGAAGATCAGGCCGTATGGCCCGGTCCACGTGTCGGGTCGTTGGAGCCGGAATCTTCCCGAAGCGGAGTGTGCGCCGATGGATGTGACCGTGGTCTGTCATGCGACGCCGCTGCGGATTGACGGGCAAACGGCCGGCCAGGCCTTCGGGACGGTGCGGATTGAAAAGCAGCGTATTCGACTGGAGCATTTTCGCATTGAGCAGGCGGAACTGACCGAGTCGCTGGCCGCGGCGATGCCGGATCGGATGCGACAGGCTTATGAGCAGATGGAACTGACGGGACGAATTGATGCGTCGGTTTCGACGGCGGCGCTGATGCTGGACGAAGAGGGACTTGGCGGAATGGAGGCAGCCGGGCGATTGTCCATGAGAGAGGTCAAGAGCCGAACGACGGATTTTGTCGAGCGACTGAACGGATCTATTGAAGGGCGTTTTTCTCTTGACGCCGACCAGACCGTTCAGGAGCTTGAAGCGTTTTACCAAATGGAAGGATTTCGTCTGCGCGGACGTGAAATTGACCGGCTTTCGGGGCGGGCGGTGTTTGATCCGAATGACGGAGTGCTCGTGAGTCGGAATTTTTCCGCGGCGCTGGGGGAAGGCATCGCAAACGGTTCGTTGACGGTGGATATTCAGGGGGACCAGTCGTTTTTAGGCTATACACTTGATCTGATGTTTGAGGGGCTTGATGTGGCTCGGCTTGTTTGGGCCGATCAGGTATTCGAACGGGACGCCCCGGAGGAGCGAGGCAAAGTGAAGGGAACGCTGAGCCTACAGGGGCGCGCCGGCCGGAGCGAAACGAAACAAGGTCGTTTGGACGCGACAGTTTCCGACATGAGGCTTGGCAGACAATCGATGATCGGCAAGGTGCTGACGGCGATTCAGTTCCGCGAGCCGAAAGATTATGTCTTCAATCGGATGGAGCTGGATGCCTTTATTCGAGGCGACGAAGTGGCGCTGGATCGTATTCGGATTGTGGGGCGGCCGTTTGTTTTTCACGGAGATGGGCGGTTGAATCTGAAGACCCATCGCGTTGCGGTGGATCTGGTGGCATTGGGCGGTCTGGCAGGAACGGAAACGGTGATTCTGGATTCGCTGCTGCGGGGATTGGGGTCGGCGTTCTGGAAAATTGAGATACGAGATGATATGCACGACCCGACGATTCGGACGATTTCGCTGCCTATCCTGCAATTGCCGCTGGACTTGCTGAGGCGATAGGTCAGAGGCTGGATTTTGGATTGGGGTGAACCGGTGTGCGTCGGCGGGAGTATATTATAGAATCAGAGAGGTTTTTTGCCTTGCAGCGGAGAAATTCAATAATTTCCTTCTGCAAGCGTTTGACGGGCTGTTTTTTTGTGATAGTATGGAGGCGGTTTGGTCGAAGATATCGAATAGATGTCGGATTTTTTTCGCACTCATAGATATAGGAATGGGTTTGCCGATGCGCTGGCTTGTGACGCTGTTTTTTCTTGGGATCGTGGTTCTGCCGTACCCGCTTTCGGCGGCAGAATCGTCTGTATCCGCAACGGCGTCTGAGGAGGACCCTGCCCGTCAGTTGCGGATTTATCGGGAGGCTCTTCTTCAGGGCAGTACGGAAGAGATTCGTATCGACGCCGCGGTGGGGTTGCTATTGAATCGAGATTCGGCTGGTCGTGATTTGTTGGTTTCAGTGCTGCGTATGCCCGATAACACGGCGGCCACGCGGGCTGTTTGTCGTGCATTGATCAAAACCCGCGCCGCGGGCACAAGCATTGGTTCCCGGGAGATGTTTATGGCGCCGCTGGTGGACCTTCTGATCGGCGCTGACGGGGAATCGGCGCAGCTTGCGGCCGAGGCGTTGCTGGTTTTTGGATTTGACGATCTCAGTGAACGTCTGTATGCATTGTCACATGATACCTCATTGGACAGACGGGCCAGGCAAAATGTGATTTACGCCCTTCAAATCCGTCCGGAACCGGCGGCTCTGAGCGAACTGATCCGGCTTTTGGATGAGGCGGACGCCGAGGTGGCCCGCGCGGCCGAAGCGGCGCTTCAGGAGGCGTTCGGTATTCCGGTGGGCACGAGTCGGCAGGTTTGGAAACAGATACTGGATGATTTGAGGCAGAAAAGCCCGAATGAGATTCGGCGCGAGCGTCTGTTGCGTCAGGAAATGAAGCTGCGTGAGATGCAGGCCGAGCGCGATCGCTGGCAGCGATTGTATCTGGAGTCGCTGGACAAGCAGTATGATACCGCCGATGAGACGGCGCGGACGACGATGATCCTGAGTCGGCTGGATTCGGAGATGGCGGCGATTCGTGTGTGGGCACTGGATAAAATTGATCGTCATCCGTCCGACGGACAGGCCGCGATGCGTGAAAAGCTGCTGGCGCTGCTGGCCGATGAGTCGCGTTTGGTTCGGCTCAAAACCGCACGGGTGCTGAACAATATGAGCGCCCTGAATCCGGCGGAAAAATTACTGGAGCGGCTGCGCCTGGAGGAGGATTCCGAGGTGGCACTGGCGATGTTCGAGGCGCTGGGCGAGGCGTGTTTTTTTGCGTTTTCACCGGGGTCGAAGATAGAACTGCCCGAAACGATTAAACATCAGACGCTCGAAATAGCCGAAACATATCTTGAATCGGACAATATTGAGACCGCCAAGAAAGGCGCCGAGATTGTTCGTAAGTTGCTGGAATTGAACGGCTTGCCGCCGGAAAAGTCAATGGATTATCTGATGCTTCTGGCCAAGCGTTACGAGATTTCTGTGCAGCGCAATTCTGCCTTGCGGGGTGAATTGCTCGGAATGATGGCGCGGTTGTGCGGTCAGGGCGCTCAACGGGAGCGTGCGGCGGGGCTGTATCAGCCGTATTTTGTTGAGGCGATTGGAATTGACGATAATCCGCCGGTGCGTTTGGCGGCGGCAAGAGGATTGTCGAATCTGGATAAGTCCGAGGCGCTGAAACTATATAAGCAACATAATTTGACCCAAAAAGGCAGTGCGGCCGTGCTGCAACTTGTGATTGATGCGGCCGCTCAGGCGGGCCGACCTGACGATCTGGAGTGGTTGGCGGGGTTTTTGACATCAAATGGACATTCGGAATCTTCTATTCAGGCGTTTCGCGCGATTTGTCAGCGTGCCGGGGCCGGGATTTGTGCGGAGTGGGCGAATCGGCTGGCTAATGACGGATTGCAGATCGGGCTTGTACGGGAGTTGCTGGAACTTGCCGAACAGAAGGCAAGCGTCGAAAAGAATGAGCTTTTACTGGCGGATGTGCGAATCCGTCTGGTCGAGCGATTTGTTCAGCGGCAGATGCCCGACCAGCTTGCCGGGTATGTGCAGCGGCTCAAGGCCGCAGGCGGGAATTTGGCATTTCCGGATGCCGTCGCCGGACGCGCGGTCGAGGCGCTGGTGATGGGCGGTTTTTTTGATGCGGCCTGCGATCTGGTGCGTGTTCGGCTGGAGCGGGATAGCCTGCACAAGGAATCGGACATTGTGGTTAAATTGGATAGCTTTTTCCGATCTGAATTAGTCCATCGCGAGGCGAAAGCCAGTTTGTTGGCAAAATTGTCGGGATTGGGCGGCAATGCCGAAAGCGGACTTTTCCCATCTATGATTAGGGTATGGCAGGAGCAGGTGGCGGTTCCGCCTGTGGCCGTGAGCGCATCGGAATCCAACGAGCCGCAAGGGCCGTAATTGGCCGGCGTGATTGAAGGGGTTTGTTTTTTTTGATTTTTTTGAAAAAATCAAATTTTTCTGTTTGATTTTGCGCGGCGGCAATTATATACTCTTCCTTTTGCAATGGTTGCAGGACGAAGAATCCCTCTTTAGAAACAGCGAGCCGATGCAATCGACGGGTCGTGATAAGGGTCAGACGGGTTGGTTTCCGGCGGACGGAAATGACCTGAGGTGTTTTATTTACAGGCAGTTGCTGCTGTAGCTCAGTGGTAGAGCGCGTCCTTGGTAAGGACGAGGTCATGGGTTCAAGTCCCATCAGCAGCTCGGTAATCCAAACAGACCGGCGGATATTGCAGGGCGGTTTTGCCCGGCAAGAGTCGGTATTTTTTTGAATAGGCGGCAAGCGATCAGCGGTTAACAATAAATCAGGAAACTTAGCAGATTAGAGGAATCAACCGAATATCAGGAGATTGTAAAAATGGCTAAGGGTGTATTTCAGCGTACAAAACCACACGTGAACATCGGGACTGTCGGTCATATCGACCACGGGAAAACGACGTTGACCGCAGCGATTACGATGCGTATGGCGGTCAAGCACGGCAGCGGCAATATCCGCAAGTATGATGATATTGACAATGCGCCGGAAGAGAAAGAACGCGGTATTACGATTAACACGGCTCACGTCGAATATGAGACCGCCAATCGTCATTATGCGCACGTGGACTGCCCCGGTCACGCGGACTATATCAAGAACATGATTACCGGCGCCGCCCAGATGGATGGCGCCATTCTGGTGGTGGCGGCCAGCGACGGTCCGATGCCTCAGACCCGTGAGCACATCCTGCTGGCCCGTCAGGTGAACGTGCCGCGCATCGTGGTGTTCCTGAACAAGACCGACCAGGTGGACGATCCGGAGCTGATTGACCTGGTGGAAATGGAACTGCGCGAGCTGCTGAGCAAGTACGAATTCCCCGGCGATGATATTCCGATTATTCGCGGCTCGGCACTGAAGGCGATGGAAAGCGAAGGCAAAGACGAAGAGGCCTGCAAGTGCATTGATGAGCTGATGGATGCGGTGGACGACTATGTTCCGGTTCCGGAGCGTGCGGTCGATCAGCCGTTCCTGATGCCGGTTGAGGACGTGTTCAGCATTAAAGGTCGCGGCACGGTCGGTACCGGTCGTGTTGAGCGCGGCATTGTCAAAGTCGGCGACGAAGTTGAGGTCGTGGGTTTATCCAAGGAAATTCGCAAGACGACCTGTACGGGCGTTGAGATGTTCAATAAGACACTGGATCAGGGTCAGGCCGGCGATAACGTGGGTCTGCTGCTTCGCGGCGTTGAGAAGAAAGAACTGGAGCGCGGTCAGGTGATCGCCAAGCCCGGTTCGATTACGCCGCATACCAAGTTCAATGCCGAAGTGTACGTGCTGACCAAGGACGAAGGCGGCCGTCATACGCCGTTCTTTCCGGGGTATCGCCCGCAGTTCTTCTTCCGGACAACGGATGTCACGGGCGCCATTACCGAGATTCGCAGCCGTGAAGGCAAGCCGGTTGAGATGTGTATGCCGGGCGACAACATCGAAATGGCGGCCGAGATCATTGCTCCGATCGCGATGGAAGAAGGCCTTCGCTTTGCGATTCGCGAAGGCGGACGTACGGTCGGCGCCGGCGTTGTCACCAAGATTGTTGAATAACGATTCACTAACTCGGACGGCGCCGCGCGGGTGGGTGCGGCGCCTCTTTTTAACCTTTCCGCGGCGTCAAGGGGCGGGGAGGTTGTCGTGTTTAGAGAGGATTAGCAGCATATGGCCAAGGCGCAGAAAACCGAATGGGTTTGGCTTGAGTGTAAAGAGTGCGGCGACCGCAATTATCGTACGCCCGTCAATATTCAGGGCGGTGTGCCGAAGATTGAATTGAAGAAATTCTGCAAGCGCGACCGCACGCATACGGTTCATAAGATCCGTCGAAAATAGCGGCACACAGGTCAGTAGCTCAACTGGCAGAGCAGCGGTCTCCAAAACCGCAGGTTGGGGGTTCGAATCCCTCCTGACCTGTTTTTATCGGCACCGTGATACCGAACGAGACGACGGCGATCCTGTTTCTATGAGGTGACATCGACAATGAATCTTACGATCTATAAACGCGGACAAGGCAAAAATACCCGTCTGTGGACCGGCCTGGTGTGTTTCGTGATAGCGGCCTACGGGTGCGTGGTGCTTCATCAGAAGCTTCAAGCGGCCACTGATAATGTGTGGATTGAGACGCTGCTTCCGGCCGGCGTGTGTGCGGTGTTTGCGGCGCTGATCTGGTGGCTGAGCAATCGTCCGTCGGTGGCGGATTTTCTGATTGCCGCCGAGGGCGAAATCAAGAAGGTCAGTTGGTCGAGTCGCAGGGAAATCGTCAACTCGACGATCGTGGTCATCATTGTCGTGGCGGTGATGTCGGCGGGCATCGGTTTTTGGGATATTCTGCTGGGCTATTTCTTCAGCGGGATAGTCGGACTTTATTAACAGCAGCGGGCTTGGTCAAGGACACAGCGTCGATGGCAATGCAATGGTTTGTATTACGGGTCGCTTCGAATAAGGAAGAGCAGGTGCGCGAAGCGCTGGCGCGGAAGATGCAGGTGGAAGGCGTCAAGAGCGTCGGGCGCATCCTGGTTCCGAGCGAGCAGGTCAAGCGGATTCGCGGGGGCAAACAGCGGGTCCATAAGCGCAAGCTGTATCCGGGCTATGTGTTTATGGAGATGGAGTTGAAAGAAGACGGTCGCGTGCCGGAGGATGCCTGGTACGTTATCAAGGACACGATGGGCGTGGGCGACTTTATCGGGACCGAAGGGATTCCGACGCCGATGCGCGACACCGATGTGGCCAAGATGCTCAAAGAAGCGGAAAAACCGGAAGATACGCCGAATATCAAGGTGGAGTTTCAAAAGGGCGATATGGTCAAGATTCGCGAGGGGGCGTTTGAGAATTTTGAGGGAACGGTCGATTATATCGACGCCGAACGCGGAGTGGTGCGTGTGATTGTGACGATATTCGGGCGCAGCACGCCGCTGGATATTGAGTACTGGCAGATTGAGAAAGTGTAGGTGTGTCCGCGGGGCGGTTTGCCCCCTTTAGGCGTACCTGAATTTTTGATGGGTTTGAGGCCCATTTTGTGAGAGACAAGCACATATTATCGGGATTTGATCAATGGCTAAAGAAGTAAAAGCGGTCATCAAGCTTCAGGCGCCGGGCGGCAAAGCGACGCCGGCGCCTCCGATTGGTCCGGCGCTGGGTCAGCACGGCGTGAATATCGGTCAGTTTGTTTCGCAGTTCAATGAGCGAACGCAGGACGCCGACGGAATGACGATACCGGTTGAAATTACGGTGTATGGGGATCGTTCATTTGATTTTATTGTCAAAAGTCCGCCGGCGGCGGTGCTGCTGAAGAAAGAGGCGAATCTGGCCAAGGGCAGCGGCGTGCCGAACAAGGAAAAGGTCGGCAAAGTGACCCCGGCGCAGATTCGCAAGATCGCGGAAACGAAATTCAACGATCTGAACGCCTATGATCTTGAACAGGCCGACCGAATCATTGAAGGCACGGCCCGAAGCATGGGCATCGAGATCGAAAGTTAAGAAAGAAAATTCGAAATACGAAATTCTAAATCCGAAACAAATGTAAAGATTCAAATAACAAAATATTCAAACAGATTGAGCGGAATTGTTTTGAGCATTTGAATTTGTTTCGAATTTCGATATTCGAATTTCGGATTTCGAATTGTGATGTTCTGAAAGGAACCTGCAAACCACGGCAGCGACGGTGGGAGCGAAACGACACTTTTTTCGCGGAGAATAAGATGCAATTTCGAAGTAAACGTTACAAGGCCGACGCCCAGAAAGCGGTCAAAGATCCGCTGAGTCTGGACGAGGGCATCAAGAAACTGAAAACTTTTGCCAGCACTAAGTTTGATCAGACGGTCGAATGCGTGATGCATCTGGGTATCGATCCCAAGCAGGCCGACCAGATGATTCGCGGCGCCATCAGTCTGCCGCACGGGATCGGCAAATCGCGTCGCGTGGTCGCCTTTTGCGACGATTCGGAGGTCGAGGCGGCCAAAGCCGCCGGTGCGATTGAGGCCGGCAGCGATGAGCTGATCAAGAAGATTTCGGACGGCTGGCTGGATTTTGATGTGGCGATTGCCTCGCCGAAAGTGATGGGCAAGGTCGGCAAATTGGGTCGGGTGCTCGGCCCGCAGGGCAAGATGCCTTCGCCCAAGAACGGGACGGTGACGGCCGATGTGGTGACGGCCATCAAGGAATTTGCGGCCGGCAAGGTCGAGTTTCGCAATGATTCGGGCGGCAACGTGCACGGCGTGGTCGGCAAGCTGAGTTTTGACGACACGAAGCTGAAGGAGAATATCCAGGCGTTTATCGATCACATTAAACGCAGCAAGCCCAGCGGCGCCAAAGGGACGTATATCAAAAAGGTGTGTATCAGCGCGACGATGAGTCCGTCGGTGGTGCTGGACGTTAGTGGTGCGTAAGATAACATAAACAGTCAACGGTAAAAAGGCAAAAGTATGAGTTATTTTGTAAAAGAACTGATTCAGAGCGATTACAGCACAAAGTTTGCCGGGATGACGGAGTTTGTGGTGATTTCCACGATGGGCGTCAGCGGGACCCAAAACAACGTGATGCGCGGCGAGTTAAAGCAAAAGGGGATGCGTGCGGTTGTCGTTCGCAATAATTTGATGCGTCGGGCGTTGGATGAACTGGGGTTGTCGTCTGCGGCCGCGTTGTTTGCGTCCGGGCAGTGTACGGTGGTGTTCGGCGGCGACGGGGCCGGCAGCGTCGCCAAGGAAGTGGTCGAGTGGGCTAAAAAGCTCAAGACGATTCAGCTTAAAGGCGCGTTTGTCGAAGGGACCGTGATGGACGGCGAAGCGGGCGTCAAGGCGCTGGCGGCGATGCCGACGCGGGCCGAGCTGCAGGGGCGCGTGGTGCAAATTGCCCTCTCGCCGGGCAGCAACGTGGCCGGAGCGATTTTGGGCGCCGGCGGTACGATTGCCGGCTGCATCAAGAGCCTGATCGAGCGGCACGAAAAAGAAGCGGCCTAAGGAAAGTAACTAAGAACTAAGAACTAAGAACTAATTCGGTTTGCTGCAGAGTTGTCCGAGCAAGCGGTTAAACGGACGGCGGAGTCCGGCTACTTTGCGGCGCAGTGTATAACAGGAGTTTATAAAATGTCGGAACGTGAATTTGCAGCGGACATCAAGGAACTGGGAGACAAGATTGCGGGATTGACCCTGATTCAGGCCAAGGAATTGGCGGATTATCTGAAGGACGCCTATGACATTGAGCCGGCTTCGGGCGGCGCGGTGATGGTGGCCGGCCCGGCGGCGGGCGGCGGCGAAGGCGACCAGGCCGAAGAGAAGACCAGCTTTACGGTGATGCTCAAGAGCATCGGCGATAAGAAGATCCAGGTGATCAAGGAAGTGCGCGCCCTGACCAATCTGGGTCTGAAGGAAGCCAAAGACCTGGTCGATGGCGCTCCCAAGCCCGTCAAGGAAAACGTCAGCAAGGACGAGGCCGAGGCGGCCAAGAAGCAGCTTGAAGAAGCCGGCGCGACGGTGGAACTGGTTTAACGGTGTTGATGGTAACGGAGGTTTTATGCCGCGCGGCCGGTTAAACCGGCGCGGCCGGAATAACGAGGCAACGACCGCGTTATTCGAAACAAAGACCGATAACATAAGCCCGAACGGCGGCCGGGACAAACGTTCCGGCCGCTGCGGGTCTTGATGTTTTTAAGGGGCAGGCGGGCTTATTTTGATCTTTTAAGAAACAAGGGATCCGTGCCTTGAAATTCGGATTTCGAGTTGAGCGTTTTGTCTATAAGCGCTGTTTGTGTAATTATTCAATAGTTAATGAACGCATCAAGCATAATGGAGACTGGTCGCATGAGATCACGAACACTCCGTAATTTTGCGAAAATCGCGGATGCCATTGAAGTTCCCGATCTGATTGAAGTGCAGCTGAAAGGCTATGAGCGTTTTCTGCAGTCTGATGTTGCGCCGGACCGGCGCGCCGATATTGGTCTGGAGTCGCTGTTTCGGGAAGTGTTTCCGATTGTCAGCTATGACAAGACGGTTGAGCTGGAATATCTGGGCTACGAGCTGGAAAAGCCGCGTTATACCATCGAACAATGCAAGGAATTGCGTCTGAGCTACGCCTATCCGCTGAAAGTACACTGTCGGCTGAAACGCAAGGACGCGCCCGATGTGGCCGAGCAGGGGATTTATCTGGGCGAGATACCGGCGATGATCGGGGGCGGCGAGTTTATCATCAATGGGGCCGAGCGCGTCATCGTCAATCAGCTTCACCGCAGTCCGGGCGTGGATTTTGTGATTGACAGCAAGGACGGCGACCGGCTGCTGCACGGGGCGCGGATTATTCCCGAGCGCGGAAGCTGGATCGAGATGAGCGTGACCAAAAAGGACGTGCTGGTGATTCGCATTGACCAGTCGAGCAAGATTCCGGCCACGGCGTTTCTTCGAGCGATGGATGAAAAATACGGCAAGACCGAGGATATCCTGCGCCTGTTTTACAAGACCCAGAAGGTCAAGACCAAGAAACTGGAGCCGACGATGTGGGCGGTCGGGCCGATTGTCGATACCGAAACGGGCGAGATTCTCGTGGAGGCCGGCACACAGATCGGCGATGCGATCACGGCGCTTCAGGCCAGCAGTCTGGACGCGGTGGAAGTGATTCCCCAGGCGCTTGATCCGCTGGTATTGAATACGGTTGCCGAGGACGGCTGTGAAACGCATGACGAGGCGCTGCTGAAGATTTATTCGCGTCTGCGTCCGGGCAACCCGGCCAATCTGGACAAGGCCAAACAGCTTTTTGAGGAGAAATTTTACGATACCAATCGTTATCGACTCGGTGCGGTCGGTCGATTTCGTCTGAATCGCAAGTTCGGCACCGATATTGAGTTGAGCGAGATGCGGTTGTGCGCTGAGGACTTCTTGCAGACGATGAAGTATATTCTCGGCCTGCGCAACGGCGAAGGAGAGATTGACGATATTGATCATCTGGGCAACCGTCGGGTGCGGACGATTGATGAGCTGGCGGCCGGCGAGGTGCGCAAAGGCCTGCTCAAGCTGCGGCGAACCGTCCAGGAACGGATGAGTATGAAATCGCCCGAAGAGGTCGCGCGGATCGCGGATCTGGTCAACAGCAAGAGCGTTTCGAGCAGCATCGAGTTTTTCTTCGGTCGCGGCGAACTGAGTCAGGTGGTCGATCAGACCAACGCCCTGAGTCAGTTGACGCACGAACGGCGGCTCAGCGCACTGGGGCCGGGCGGGTTGAACCGCAAACGCGCCGGCTTTGAGGTGCGTGATGTGCACATCAGTCACTACGGCCGCGTCTGTCCGATTGAGACGCCGGAAGGCACGAACATCGGTCTGATCGTGTCGCTGGGGATATTTGCCAAGGTCGATGAATACGGTTTTTTGATTACGCCGTATCGCAAGGTCAGAAATAAGCAGGTCGTCGATGAAATTGCCTATCTGCGGGCCGACGAGGAAATGAAGGCGATTTTTGCGCCGCCGAGTATGGTCGATACCTCGACCAATCGGCTGCACGAAGGGCTGGTGCTGGCGCGGCAGGAAGGCGACTTGACGCAGGTGGACAGCAGCGAGGTTGATTATGTGGACGTTTCGCCGCGACAGACGGTGGGCGTTTCGGCGGCGTTGATTCCGTTCCTGGAGCACGACGACGCCAACCGCGCGCTGATGGGGTCCAATATGCAGCGTCAGTCGGTGCCGCTGCTGACCACTGAGCCGCCGCTGGTGGGTACGGGTATGGAAGTGGAAGTGGCCAAGTATTCAAGTATGGTCGTGCGGGCGCGACAGGCCGGGACGGTCACGGCGGTCGATGGGTCGTGCATCGTGATTGATCAGACCGATGAGTATCCGCTCAGAAAGTTTGTCGGTCTGAATGAGCGGACGTGCCTGAATCAAAGGCCCGTCGTGACGCTGGGACAAAAGGTCGAAAAGGGCCAGATTATTGCCGACGGCGGAGGCACCAGCGAGGGGGTGCTGGCGCTGGGACGGAATGTGCTGGCGGCGTTTGTGCCGTTTGACGGGTATAACTTCGAGGACGCGATTTTGATCAGCGAGCGGCTGGTCAAAGACGATGTGTTCACGAGCGTTCATATTGATGAGTTCAGCATTGAAGTGCGCGAGACCAAGCTGGGGCGAGAAGAATTCACGCGGGATATTCCCAACGTCAGCGAAAAGGCGCTGCGCAATCTGGATGAATACGGCGTGGTGCGCGAAGGGACGCGGGTGGCGCCGGGCGATATTCTGGTCGGCAAGGTGTCGCCCAAGAGCAAGACCGAACTGACGCCGGAAGAAAAGCTGCTGCATGCGATTTTCGGACGCGCCGGCGAAGATGTCAAAAACGATTCGCTGGAGGTGCCGCACGGCTATGAAGGCGTGGTGATCAAGACGCGGCATTTCCGTCGTCGGGCCGCCGAGACCGATGAGCAGCGCAAGCTCCTTAAAGAGCAGATGAAACGCCGCGAGCGCGAAATGACCGCCCGCGAATGCGAGGTGTTCAAACGGATGATGGAGACGATTCATTCGGAGCTGCAGATCGAGGTGGTCGATCCGACCAGTCGTCAGAAGGTCGGCGCCAGCGACGATGTGGATGTGATTTATGAGCAGATTGAGAACTTTGATATTGAATGGGTCAAACCCGCATCCAAACGCGGCGACGCTCAGAAGATCGTCGATCGGTATTGGCCCAAGCTGGCGGAACTGAAAGACCAGAAGAAACGCGAACTGGAGCGGCTCAAACACGGCGACGAGCTGCCCAGCGGCGTGCTTGAGATGGTCAAGATTTATATTGCGACCAAACGGACGCTGTCGGTCGGCGACAAGATGGCCGGACGGCACGGTAACAAGGGCGTGATCGCCAAGATTATGCCGGTGGAAGATATGCCGTATCTTGAGGACGGTACGCCGGTGGATATTTGTCTGAATCCGCTGGGCGTGCCCAGTCGTATGAACGTCGGGCAGATTCTGGAAACCCTGTTGGGCTGGTCGGCCAAAGTGCTGGGCTTTCGAGCGATCACGCCGGTGTTTGCCGGCGCGACCGAGGACGATATTATTGCGGCGATCGAGGAGGCCAACGCTCATGTTCGCGATCGGATTCAGGACATTGAACAGCAAAAGGCCGTTCCGTCGGCGGATGAGATTTTTGCGCAGATGCCGCCGTCGCTCAAGATGCCGCTGTATGACGGACGAACGGGCGAGCCGTTTTTGCAGGAAGTGACGGTCGGGTATATGTATATTCTGAAGCTGCACCATCTGGTGGACGACAAGATTCACGCGCGTTCGACCGGGCCGTACAGCCTGATCACGCAGCAGCCGCTGGGCGGCAAGGCGCGAACGGGCGGGCAGCGTTTCGGCGAGATGGAAGTCTGGGCGCTGGAAGCGTACGGTGCGGCCTATACGCTTCAGGAGCTGCTGACCGTCAAAAGCGACGACATCGAAGGCCGGACCAAGATTTACGAGTCGATGGTCAAGGGCACGAACACCCTTGAGGCCGGTACGCCGATTTCGTTTGATGTCCTGTGCAACGAAATCCGCGGATTGGGGCTGAACATTCAGCTTGAAAAGAAACGGATCGGCGTAACGCCCTTGTAAGAATTCAGAATTCAGAATTAAGCATTAATGATAAGTGGACGTTAAATCGGAGTAGAGCCACATGGTAGAGTCGATTTACGATCGCATAAATGATTACGGGTCAGTCAAGATCAGTCTGGCCAGTCCGAACGATATTCGCAGTTGGTCGTTCGGCGAGGTGCGCAAGCCCGAGACCATTAACTACCGGACCTATCGCCCGGAAAAAGACGGTCTGTTCTGTGAGCGGATTTTCGGGCCGGAACGGGACTGGGAGTGCGCCTGCGGCAAATACAAGGGCACCAAATTCAAGGGCATCATCTGCGACCGCTGCGGGGTGAAAGTGACTCACAGTCGGGTGCGCCGTAAACGGATGGGCCATATCAATCTGGCCGCGCCGGTGGTGCATATCTGGTTTTTCAAGGCGATGCCCAGTCGGCTCAGCACGCTGCTGGGAATGAAGACCGGCGACATTGAGAAGATCGTCTATTTTCAGGATTATGTGGTTACCGATCCGGGCCAAAGTCCGCTGAAGCTCAAACAGCTCTTGACGGAAGAGGAATATCGCGACGCGCTGGGCAAGTACGGCAACAGTTTTCGCGCGTCGATGGGCGCCGAGGCGATTAAGGAGCTGCTGCAAAAGCTGGATATGGAGACGCTCAGTGTGGAGCTGCGCCAGGCGATCAACGAGACCTCCAGCAAGCAGAAGATCAAAGACCTGACCAAGCGGCTCAAGCTGGTCAACGCCATCAATCAGAGCGACAACAAGCCTGAATGGATGATTATGGATGTCTGTCCGGTGATTCCGCCGGATCTGCGTCCGCTGGTGATGCTTGAAAGCGGCAACTTCGCCACCAGCGACCTGAACGATTTGTATCGGCGGATCATCAACCGGAACAACCGGCTGAAAAAGCTGATCGATCTGAACGCGCCGGATGTGATTATTCGCAACGAAAAGCGGATGCTTCAGCAGGCGGTGGATTCGCTGCTGGACAACGGCCGCTGTCGTCGTCCGGTACTGGGCAGCAACAACCGTCCGCTCAAGAGCCTGACTGATATGATCAAAGGCAAGCAGGGGCGTTTCCGCGAAAACCTGCTGGGTAAGCGTGTGGATTATTCGGCCCGTTCGGTGATCGTGGTCGGTCCGCATTTGAAGCTGTATCAGTGCGGTCTGCCCAAGCGCATCGCGCTGGAACTGTATCAGCCGTTTATCATTCGCAAGCTCAAAGACCGGGGACTTGCCGATACCATCAAAAGCGCCAAGCGGATGCTCGAACGGCGGGAAGAGCATGTCTGGGATATCCTGGAAGAAGTGATTCATCAGCATCCGGTGCTGCTGAACCGTGCACCGACGCTGCACCGCATGGGCATTCAGGCGTTTGAGCCGGTGCTGGTCGAGGGCAACTCGATTATGCTCCATCCGCTGGTCTGTGGCGGCTTTAATGCGGACTTTGACGGCGACCAGATGGCGGTGCATCTGCCGCTGAGCATTGAGGCGCAGGTTGAGACGCACACGCTGATTATGTCCACGAACAACATTTTCTCGCCGGCCAACGGCTCGCCGATGCTCGGCCCGTCGCAGGATATAGTGCTGGGCAATTACTACATTACGCACATGGCCGCTCAGCAGCTCGGCGAGGGGATGCTGTTTCGCGATACGCACGAGGCGATTACGGCAATGGATATGGGCCGGGTCGGGATGCACGCCCGTGTGAAAGTTCGTCTGCCGAAAGACAAGACGGTCGTCGGTGAGAACGGCCCCGACAAAGGCGGTGTGATTGAGACGACGCCGGGGCGCTGTCTGTTTAACGACGTGCTGGATCCGCGTATGCCGTTCTATAACTGTGTGATGGACAAGAAACGTCTGGGCGGCGTGATTCAGGATTGCTATGAAATCGCCGGCTGCCGGGCGACCATTGATCTGCTGGACAATGTCAAAGAGCTGGGCTTTAAGCAGGCGACGCTGTCGGGAATTAGCATCGGGATTACTGATCTTCGAATTCCCGACGAAAAGCCGGCGATTATTGAAAAGACGCAGAAGCGCGTCGAAAAAATTCTCAGCAGTTATCAGGCGGGCATTCTGACGTTCGGCGAACGGTACAACCAGATTATCGACGCCTGGACGCACGCGCGTGTGGAAGTCACCAATGCGATGATGAATGCGATGGAGAACGACACACGGGACGGCAGGCCGTACCTGAATCCGATCTGGGTGATGCGTCATTCGGGCGCTCGCGGCAGCATCGACCAGATTCAGCAGTTGGCCGGAATGCGTGCGTTGATGGCCAAGCCCAGCGGCGAGATTATTGAGACGCCGATTAAGTCGAATTTCCGCGAAGGGCTGAACGTGCTGGAGTACTTCAGCTCGACGCACGGCGCCCGCAAAGGGCTGGCTGATACGGCGTTGAAGACGGCCGACTCCGGCTATCTGACGCGCAAGCTGGCCGATGTGGCGCAGAATGTGATGATCAGCGAGCACGATTGCGGGACGTTGCAGGGGATTACCAAGGCGACGGTCTATAAGGGCGAGGCGATCGATATTCCGCTCAAGCAAATGATTATCGGCCGGACGGCACGCGATAATATTCGCAATCCGATTACGGATGAGATGATTGTGTATGAAAATGAGGTCATTACGCCGGAAGCGGCCGACAAGATTGAAAAGCTCGGGCTGGATGCCATTCGTGTGCGCAGTCCGTTGACCTGTGAAAGCCGCATCGGGGTTTGTGCCAAGTGTTATGGCTGGGATATGAGCTTGGGCATGCTGGCTGAAGAGGGGATGGCGGTTGGAATTATCGCCGCGCAGTCCATCGGCGAACCGGGCACTCAGTTGACGATGCGGACGTTCCATACCGGCGGCATTGCTTCGGTATCGTTGATAGAAAATGATCAAAAGGCCCCGCGTGACGGGATCGTCAAATATGCTGACCTGAATGTAGTGGAAACCGAGTATGAAGGTCAAAAGGCGCTGATTGCCCTGAAGCGCACCGGCGAATTAACTCTTGTCGATGATAAGGGTCGTGAGCTGGAGCGGTTCAAGGTGCCTTACGGCGGTTTGGTGTTTGTTAACGAAGGACAAAAGGTCAAACGCGGCCAGCGTCTGTATGCCTGGGATACGCACCGCGTGCCGATTCTGGCGGAAGTGAACGGTTTCGTGAGGCTGATGGATGTTGTTGAAGGCGAGACCATGCGCGTCGAAGAAGAGCGCAAAGGCCAGCGCGGCCGCCCCGTCGTCACCGAGCATAAAGGCGACAAGCATCCGCAGGTGATCATCGAGGACGAGCAGGGCAAGATTCTGGATGTGCACTATCTGCCCGCCAAGGCGCGTATCGAAGTGGATGAAGGGCAGGAAGTGAAGGCCGGGGCGCTGCTGGCGCGTCTGCCGCGGGGCGGCGGCGGCACGCAGGATATTACCGGCGGCCTTCCGCGTGTGACGGAAATCCTTGAGGCGCGCAAGCCGAAAGACCCGGCGGCGATGGCCGAAATTTCCGGCGCGATTGAATTGAAGGCCGACAAACGCCGCGGCAAAATGACGATTATCATCCGCAACGAAAGCGGGATGGAAAAGGAACACCATGTGCCGCGCGATCAGCACCTGAATTTCCATACGGGCGACCGGGTGGAAGCCGGCGATGCGTTGACGGACGGGCCGCTGGTGCCGCACGATATTCTGCGGATTAAGGGCGAAGAGGCGCTTCAGCGTTATTTGCTGCGTGAAATTCAGAATGTGTATCGCGCCCAAAGCGTGTCGATCAACGATAAGCACATTGAGATTATTCTGTCGCAAATGATGAATAAAGTCGAGATTGACAATGTCGGCGACAGCGGCTTTTTGCCGGGCGAAGTGGTTGATAAGCATGAGTTCCGTCGCGCCAACGCAGAGTTGGCCAAGGGACTGATAAAGATTGTCGAATCCGGCGAGACCGATCTGAAAATCGGTCAGTTGGTGTCCCGTGAGGAGCTTGAAACGGCCAATGAAAAGGTCGAGATGCTCGGCGGCACGCCGGCCAAGGGCAAAAAGCCGCGTCCAGCCACGGCCAATACGCTGCTTTTGGGCATTACCAAGGCCTCACTGCAGTCGGACAGCTTTATTTCCGCGGCCAGTTTCCAGGAAACAACAAAAGTGTTGACAGAAGCGTCGCTGGCCGGTAAACTTGATCATTTAATCGGTCTGAAAGAGAATGTTATTCTCGGTCATTTGATTCCGGCCGGGACGGCGTTTAAGCCGTATCTGGAGATGAGGGTCAAGCATCTGGCCGAGCCGCCGTTGCCGAAACAGCTCGAAGAGCTGCGCGAGGTCAAAGAGGCCGAGGCGGCAGCCGAGAAGGCCGTCAAGGCAGCGTTGGGTCTGGAAGAGTAGTGGACGTACGGTTAAACCGGATGAGTTTGCGTCTTGTCGAAATGCGGATAAGGGATAAAAGCCCGTGCTTATATTTAAGGTGATTGAGAACAAATGAACATAAAGATGTTTTTGGAGAGAATATGCCAACTATAAATCAGTTAGTCAGCAAAGGCCGAAAGGGAAAAGGCAAAAAGCGTGTTTCGGATATCACCGGCTCGCCGCAGAAGCGTGGTGTGTGTCTGATTGTGCGCACGCAGACGCCCAAGAAGCCCAACTCCGCGTTACGTAAGATCGCTCGTGTGCGTCTGACCAACGGCAAGGAAGTGACGGCTTATATTCCGGGCATTGATCACAACCTGCAGGAACACAGCACGGTGTTGATCCGGGGCGGTCGTGTTCGAGACCTGCCGGGTGTGCGGTACCATATTGTTCGAGGCGTGCTGGATACCGGCGGGGTGAACGGGCGCAAGCAGGGACGCAGCAAGTATGGCGCCAAGCAGGGCAAATAGACAAGATTTGAAATCGGAAATATCTTAAAACAACCTTTGGTCGTTACTGGTTTTCAGAATAAAAGAACAGCGGGTCTTGTATCTGCGATTAAGGTTACTTGTATAAGGTAAAATGGCATGGCCAAGAAATTTACAGCGTCGTATGAACAATTAAAACCGGATCCGGTTTATCAAAGTAAGCTGGCGTCCAAGTTTATTAATTGCCTGATGTGGGGCGGCAAAAAGAGCGTTGCGTCGAATGTTTTTTATGATGCGATGAAAGAAATCGAGAAAAAGATTTCCGATGTGTCGCCGATCGAGGTGTTTGAGACGGCGGTCAACAATGTCAAGCCGATGCTTGAGGTTCGCAGTAAGCGCGTCGGCGGGTCCAACTATCAGGTGCCGATGCAGGTTGGTCCGAAGCGTCAATTGTCGCTTGCGATTCGCTGGATTCTGGCCGCGTCGCGCGGCAAAAAAGGCAAGCCGATGTCGCTTCGCTTGGCCTCGGAACTGATGGATGCCTACCGCAAGGAAGGCGCCGCGATGACGACGCGCGAAAACGTGCATCGTATGGCCGAGGCCAACAAGGCGTTCGCCCATTTTGCCTGGTAAGCACTGTTTGTACACTGCCACGGTTTTTGTTACAGACAAACCGTGGCAGTTTTTTTATTGCCGGTCGGCTAAGCCGAGCGAATTTAATTTTAAGTGTTTTGTTTGTAAGGAGTTGTGTTTTTTTGGCAAGTTCTTTTATGCCAGTGCATAAAAAAGATAATATCGTTTTGATATAAAAAGAGATTTATGGAAACAGATTTAAGATTTGTACGCAACATCGGCATTATGGCGCATATTGATGCGGGCAAGACGACGGTCTCTGAGCGCATCCTGTATTTTAGCGGAAGAACGTATAAAATCGGCGAAGTGCACGACGGTACGGCCGTGATGGATTTTATGCAGGAAGAGCAGGAGCGGGGCATTACCATTACCTCAGCGGCAACGAGGTGCCCGTGGAAGAACCATACCATCAATCTGATTGACACGCCGGGACACGTGGATTTCACCGCTGAGGTGGAACGGTCGCTGCGTGTGCTGGATGGTGCGGTGGCGGTGTTTGACGCCTCTGAAGGGGTGCAGGCCCAAAGCGAAACGGTCTGGCGTCAGGGACAGAAGTATAAGCTGTCCTGTCTGTGTTTTGTCAATAAGATGGACAAAATCGGGGCCGATTTCGAGATGGCGGTCAATGATATTCGCGACAAGCTGCTGGCTCACCCCGTGCCGATTCAGATCCCGCTGGGGGCCGAATCCACCTTTGAGGGGATGGTTGATTTGATAACTCGCAAAGCGGTGTATTTCCACGAAACTTCCACGGCGGGGGATTTTTGGGAAAAAGACGTGCCGGAGGAGATGGCCGATCAGGTTGAACACTGGCGGCACGCGATGATCGAGGCGGCTGCGGAGTTTGACGAGGAACTGATGGACGCCTATATCCATGATGGATCCATCAGTGAGGAAATGATTCGCCGCGCGCTGCGCAAGGGAACGGTGGGCGGCAAGCTGCATCCGGTGTTGGTCGGTTCGGCGCTGCGAAATATCGGCGTTCGCCGTTTGATGGATGCGGTGGTGGATTATCTGCCGTCGCCGCTGGATATGCCGCCGGTCACGGGGTGGAAGGGCGGCGATAAGGAAAAACCCATTGAGGTGGTGTGCGATCCGAAAAAGCCGTTTGCGGCGCTGGCATTCAAAATTACCAGCGATAAGCACGGGGATTTGTACTTTTTGCGGATTTATCAGGGCACGCTCAAGAAGGGCACGCGGGTCTATAACAGCACGCGCGACCGCAAGGAAAATATCACCCGGCTGTTCCATATGCACGCCAATGCACGTCAGCTCCTGGACGCGGTCCATGCCGGCGACATTGTGGCGGTGGTCGGTCTGAAGGATACGCTGACAGGCGATACGCTTTGCGATACGCATCATCCGGTGGCGCTGGAGAGCATCCAGTTTCCCGAGACGGTCATCAGTATGTCCATTGAGCCGAAGTCGGCCGCCGATCGCGCCAAACTGGGCGAGGCGCTGGGGACCTTGCGTCGTGAGGATCCGACGTTTGCCTATAAATATGACGAGGAAACCGGTCAGACGATCATCAGCGGGATGGGTGAGCTGCATCTGGAGGTGCTGGAGCATAAGTTGGTGCGGGATATCGGCGTCGGTGTGCGGGTCGGTCGCCCCCGTGTGGCGTATAAGGAGGCGATCAGCGGTCAGACTGAGGCGGTCGGTCGATTTGTCAAACAGACCGGCGGACGCGGGCA
>OMKS01001146.1_pt1 | contig 24206 bp, 17 predicted proteins | sample 1674721 | NCBI WGS metagenome assembly OMKS01 (sample SAMN06264996, study PRJEB25208) | sediment metagenome | isolation source: hot spring sediment | place: USA: California | collected 2014-09-02
TTCTCAGCGTGTGCGCCACGTGCCGGCTGCAAGGCCGAAGTATTGTTGAATACTTGCGTAATGCGTGTCATCGGCATGTAGACGGCCTTCCGGTTCCCTCATTGATACCACCCACCATTCAATTGGCCAAAACCGCGTGAACGCTTACCCTCTTTCTTATTCCCGTCAGGGCAAGGTTCGGACGACGGCGGCGGTGTGAAGCGTCTGGGGGGGCTGACCGGTGTCGTCGGTGAGCGTCATGCCGATACGGACGTTCCGTACGTTCACCCCGTCGGTGCCCCGTTCAAACGTCATGTCGAGCACGTGGTCGCAGAGACGATACGTCCCGGCGGAGGCGCCGCTGTTGATGATGAGGTACAGCGTCTGGTCGTCGAGGGCGGTATTGTACGAGGCGGCGGTGGACGTGTTGTAATGGTAGGTCACGTGGGTTCCATCGGCCCGGATAAGCGAACACTGGTGGTTGTCGATGTCGCCGCTGCCGCCGCCGTCAATGGGGGCGACGCCCTGGGCGGTTCGGATGTCGGCCGTGATCCGCAGCAGGGCCTGGCGAGCCGTGTTGATCATTTCGGTCAGCCCTTCACTGGCGGCGTAGCTGTTCGTCGAGCCCTGGAAGGCCGCCCCCAGGGCGGCCATCAGGATGGCCAGAATGACCAGTGAGAGGATCACCTCGACCAGGGTGAATGCGCGGCGGCGGGATTGTCGGGTGGGTTGCATGGCCCGGTCCTTTCGATTAGGAGCGCGTCCGTATCCAACTGCACGAGCTGATGACCTGCCCGTGGCGGACGATCTCGACGGTCACGCGGACGAAGTCGGTCGTGTGGTCGCCGCGGACCTGGGTCAGGTCGGCCACGTCAACGTTCTCGACGGTGATCCGTTGAGTGAACGTGGCGAACTCGTGGAGCGGATTGCGGTGGATGTCGATGGGAGGCGAAAAGCTCGCACCGTCAAAGTCGTCCACGTCGTCGTACGCCGCCACGGTGTCCTCGCCGGATTCCGGTCCGAAGGTACCCGTGCCGTTCTCCGGATCGATCACGGGCAGCGAGGCGGTCAGCTCGCGGATTTCCTCGATGAGGAACTCGGCGGTGGACAGGTCCAGCCCGGCGCCGCCGGCCTGCGTGAAGGCGGCGGTGCCCGCGACGATCGCAGCGATCGTCAGGCCGATGATGACCATGGCCACCAGGGTCTCGACGAGCGACAGCCCGCCTGCGCGTTGGCGTCGTCTATCGTTCTGCATCGTTCGATCCTCCCGATTAGTGCCCCGCGGCGACGCTGGACATCTTGAAGATGGGCAGGATGATACTCATGGCGATGAAGCCGACGATAAAGCCCATGACGACGATCATCAGCGGCTCGATCATGCTGGTGACGGTTTTGATGACGGTGCGCAGCTCCCGGTTGTAGAACTCGGCGACGTCCTTGAGGACCTCGGCGAGGGTACCGGATTCCTCGCCGCTCCTGATCATCTGGATCACGCCGGTGGGCATGAGCTCGTAGGGCGACAGGCTGGGGGCGATCTTCTTGCCCTGTCGGACCTCATCATGCACGCCTTGCCACATGCGCTCGAAGAGCTGATTGCCCGTGACCCGTGCGGTGATGGCGATCGTGTCCAGGATGGGCACGCCGGCATTGGTCAGCACGCCCATGGTGTGCAGACCGCGGGTGATATACAGGCAGTTGCAGACCCGGCGCAGCAGGGGGATGCGCAGCTTCATGGCGTCCCACCATTCACGGCCGACGCGGGTGTGGATGAAGTACCAGAACGCGCCCATGACGGCGATGATGGAGGGGAACACAACGTACCAGTAATGCCGCATGAAACCGCTGATGGTCATGATGATCTTGGTGGGCCCGGGCAGCAGGTGCTCCTTGCCCGCGAAGACGGTCAGGAATCGGGGCAGCACGAAGATCAGCAGAAAGGTCGTGGCCGAAACCGCCATGATGGCGATGATGAGCGGATAGACCATGGCGGTGATGACCTGGGCGCGGGTCTCGGCCTCGTGATCGAGATACTCCACGAGGCGCTGGAGCATCATGCTGAGTGATCCGCTCAACTCCGCGGCGGCGACCATGTTGATATAGAGGTCGCTGAAAACGTCCCCGTGTTCACCGAGGGCCTGGGAGAAGCTCTGGCCGGCCTCGATGCGTTCCTTGAGATCCATGAGGATCTTGCGGAAGCGCTTTTTCTGCATTTGCGAGGCGATGGACTCCAGGGCGTCCTGGAGGCTGATGCCGGCGCGGACCATGACGGCCAACTGGTTGGTGAAGTTCAGGATGTCCTTGCGGCTCGGCCCGCTTTCGAGGTAGTCGGTGAGCGTCTTGGAGGTGCTCCGCGACGATCCCGGCGCGGTCGAGCGGCCGGCCATCGTGGTCTGAGCGTTCTGGATGGTGCGTTGCAAGAGCGACATGGCATCGGCTCCTCTGAGGGTCATTCAACGGCGGCGGCCACGGCCGTGCCGGCCGGGGCGAGCATCTTGTCCATCTTGCCGGGGTTGCTCGACCGCATGATGGCCTCTTCGCGGTCGATGAAGCCCTTGGCGTAGTTCTCGGCGATGCTGTGGTCCATGCTCTGCATGCCCATGCGCCGCGACGTTTCGATAATGTTGGGGATTTCGTACACGCGGTTCTCGCGGATGCAGTTCCGCACGGCCGAGGTGCACAGCAGGATCTCGGTGCAGGGCACCATGCCGGGCTCATCGACGCGCCGGAACAGCGTTTGGGAGATGACCGCCTGCAGGGTGTTGGCGAGCATGGCGCGGATCTGGTTCTGCTGGTTGGCCGGGTAGATGTCGATGATTCGCTCGACGGTCTGCGGCGCATTGACGGTGTGCAGGGTGCTGAAGACCAGGTGTCCGGTCTCGGCGGCGGTGATGGTCGAGCTGGTGGTCTCCAGGTCGCGCATTTCGCCGACCAGGATGATGTCGGGGTCCTGTCGCAGGACGTGCTTGAGCCCGCTGGCGAAACTGGGGCAGTCGGCGCCGATCTCCCGCTGTTCGATCATCGAGCTGCGGTTTTCGAGCAGATACTCGATGGGGTCTTCCAGGGTGATGATACGCTTGCGGTACTTGCGGTTGATGACGTTGATCATGGCCGCCAGGCTGGTGCTTTTACCCGACCCCGTGTGCCCGGTGACCAGCACCAGGCCGCGGGGCAGATCGGTCAGCTCGCGGACGATATCGGGCAGGTGCAGGTCTTCGATTTCCGGGATCTGATTCGAGATGACACGAAACGAGATCGCGATCGTGTCGCGCTGGTAATGGGCGTTGACACGGAATCGGCTGCCGTCGTCGATCATGGCCGAGAAGTCGAGGTCCTTCTTTTCCTCGAACTTCTGCAACTTCTCGGGGCCGACCATATCCAGGACCATCTGCTTGGCGTCCTTGTCGGACACGACGGGCAGGTCCATGAGAATCAGCTCGGTATTGATACGCATGATGGGCGGCATGCCGACGTTGATGTGGACGTCGGAGGCGCCGTGTTCGATGGACTGGGCCAGCATGGATTTGATGTTGATCATAACGGTCATTCTCCAGAGAGGCGTCCGCCGTCGGTTCGGCCGGTCCGGCCTGTTGTGTCGGACGTGTTGGGCTCACGATCTTGAGGGTCACCGCCGGCCCGACGTCGGGCGGGGGGGCGGCGTTTGGGCTCGGGGGCCTTGGGTTTCTCGGGCGCGGTGACGGCCACGGTCTTGACGGTGCCGTCCGCATCGGGGGCGGCCGCCTGCGTCACGCGGAGGACCTCTTCGATGGTGGTGACTCCCTGGGCGACCTTCTTGATGCCGTCCTCAAAGAGGCTGTCGGCGCCGCTGGCGCGGAAGGCCCTGCGCATCCCGTTGACCGAGGGATCGCGATTGATGATGTCGCGGAAGTTGTCGTCAATGACGAGTAGCTCGAAAATGCCGGCCCGCCCGGCGTACCCGCTGTCCCGGCACTGGTCGCAGCCCTTGCCGTGAACGAGACGGGTGGGGTCGAGGCCCGCGGCCTTGATGGTCTTGATGATGCTTTTGGGCGGGGTGAACGGAACCTTGCAATGCTCGCAGACGCGCCGCACGAGGCGCTGGGCCAGGATGCCGTTCAGCGAGGCGGCGATCAGGTAGGGTTCGATGCCGATATTGACCAGCCGGGAGATGCTGCTGGGGGCGTCGTTGGTGTGCAGCGTGGACAGGACCAGGTGTCCGGTGAGCGCAGCTTGCACGGCGATCCGGGCGGTTTCCTGGTCGCGGATTTCGCCGACCATGATAATGTCGGGGTCCTGTCGCAGCAGGCTGCGCAGCGCCGCGGCGAAGGTCATGCCGATCTGCTCGTGAACCTGCACCTGGTTGCAGAACTCCAGGTCGTATTCGACGGGGTCCTCCACCGTGCTGATGTTGGCCGTGTCGCTCTTGAGCTCGGCCAGCGCCGAGTACAGCGTGGTGCTTTTTCCGGAGCCCGTCGGACCGGTCACCAGGAGGATTCCGTGGGGCAGGGCGATCTGCTGGCGGAACTTCTCGATGACGTCGGGCTCCATGCCGGAGTTGTCCAGCCCGCGCATGATGGAGCTGCTGTCGAGAATACGGACGACGACCTTCTCCCCCTGGGTGACCGGCAGCACGGAGACGCGCAGGTCCACGCTGCGACCGCTGATGCGAACGTGGATCTTCCCGTCCTGGGGCAGCCGCCGCTCAGAGATGTCCAGGTTGGACATGATCTTCAGCCGGGACACGATCGCCGGGTGCATCTTGGCCGGGGCGGTTTTGGCGTCGAACAACATGCCGTCTATACGGAATCGGACCTTGGTGCACTTTTCCTTGGGTTCGACGTGGATGTCGCTGGCCCCTTCGTGCAGCGCTCGAATCAGCAATTGGTTGACGAACTGGATGACGGGGGAGGCGCCGGCGCTGCGTTCCAGGTCGGCCACGTCTTCCTCGGATTCGTGGACGACCTCGAGGTTCTCAATGTCGAGGGCCTCGTCGGCGTCGAAGTCGAACTGGGTATCGTCCAGGGCGTTGCAGACGGCGTCGATGTCGGCGGCGGTGCAGACCACCACCTCCACGGGACGACCGGTCTGGCGCTTGACGTCGTCCAGGGCGAACACGTTGGTCGGGTCGCTCGTGGCGACGACCAGGGTCTCCTCGCGGAGGGCCAGCGGCAGGATGCGATTACCCTTGATGTAGTCCAGGGGCAGCGTCTCGAAGGCCTGCCGATCGACCTGCTCGGCCGTCAGGCGAAGGAACTGGAACCCGTACAACCGGGCCTTGGCCTCGAGAATGACCTCGTCGCTGAGCCCGAGGAAGCGGGCGAGCTTATCCAGGTCCGTGCCGCGCCGCCGGGTCTGATCCTGTCGGAGCTGGTCGTATTGCTTCTGGGTGATGTGCTCCATCTCCAGCAGCACGTCGGCCAGGTCACGGGCCCGACAGGGTTCGGCGGTTTCCGGCGAGTACAGGTTGCACAGACCCGGTGCCAGCTCCACCACGGCGGCGCCGGATGCCTGCGCATCGCCGCCGGGCGCGTCGGCCTGAGGGACCTTGGTCTTGGGGTTGTTACCGAAGAGTCTCATTCCATCATCTGCAATCGAAAGGTGAATCCATTGAGGGTGAGATCGACGAACCGTTCCTCGATCCCGACGACGGTGAAGCCGTCGATCACGTCGCCGACGTAGACGATTTTCTCGTTGATCATGCAGCAATTGCCTTGCGGCGAGGCCATGATGCTCCAGAGCTGGAGCTTCTCGGCGCGGCGCTTGGCCTCTTCGCGGGCCTTGGCGCGGCTGGTGTCGGGTTGCACCTCGGGCAGCACCGCCAAGTCACTGCGGAAGGGATTCTTGGTCAGCTCGGCGACCCCGACCTGCTCGATGTTCGAGAACTGATCGAAGCGGCCCATGAGGTCGTCGACGGCGGTGTTGAACTCGGCTTCCATGCCGCTGACCAGGTCCACGTACTGCTCCAGGCGTTCCTCGGCCGGGCTGGGCCCCGCGGCGAAAATCGCCTTCGGGCCGACTTTCTTGACCATGAACCAGACGACGAGGCCGCCGAGGACAAACAAAACCACCAGAATGATCGTGCTCTGGCGGGCGTTCTTGCCGTGCTCGGCCGGCAGCAGATAATCGCTGTCCGAGCTGATCTGCTCGTCGGCGTTCGCGGGCGACGCCGCGGCGGGACGGAACTCGGCCGCCGAGCCGCGGTCGGGCGTTTGATCATCTTGCATGAATGGCAACATGGCACACTCCAGGCTAGGGTTTTACGTGCGGCGGTTCTGGAAGAAGATGCTCAGCACGAAACGGGCTTGCGTATGCCCTTCGTTTTTGGACTGCTTCTTGAGACTCAGCTCGCTGATGCGCGTGATCCGATCCAACTTCTCCAGCTCCAGCAGAAACGCGTAGTAGCTGTTGAAGTTACCGGCCAGCTCCATCTCCAGGGGCTGTTCGAAGCAGCCGCTCTTTTCCTTGATCTTCAGCGTGCGGATCTTCTTCGAGGCCAGCCCATTGCGCTGCGCGATAACGGTGATGTCGCTGAGGATCGTGTCGATTTCGCTTTCGCTGGGCAGCTTGCTCTCAAAGACGGCGATGGCCTCTTCCACCTTGATCAGTTGTTGGGTCAGGTCCTGGGCCGAGGCCGTCGCCCGCTCGAGTTCGCGCAGCTTGGCCTGTTTCTGCTGCACCTGATCCTGGGCCTCGCTCAGGTGCTGGTTGGCCGGTTTGATCATGTAGGCGTAGGAGACGTAGGCCATCCCCACCAGCAGTACGAAGAACAGCAGTTTTCGGGATGCACTCGACATACTCAACCTTTCCGATAGCGCAGGCTCCAGGGGGGCGAGACAGCGATCAGGTGTCCCGACTCGTGGGCCGACGGATCCTCTCGATGTCCTCCTTGGTCAGTGTGATATCCTCCTTGAGGGTGGCGGTCAGCTTGAACTCCCGGAACCGCACGTCGTCGATGATGTGTTCCTGGCTTTCGACCAGGGCGACCTCGCTCATGAGGATCGAGGTTCCGAGGCGCGCGATGTAGGTGGCCACCTCGATATCGCTGGGGGCGATGCCCTTGATCTCGACGGTGGTCCGGGTTCGAGCCTGGCGCGGCGTCTCGCCGGGCTGCAGGGCGTCGGGCTTCTGGGCCGCCTGAGCCTTCTGGTACTGGCTGGTCTTGGGCGTGGCCTTGGGGACGGCGGGCGCGATGTCCTTCTCCTTGAGATCGAGCTCGAGCAGCGACACCCCGCCGGGCAGGTTGTTGGTCAGACAGGCCAGCACGACGCTGCGCGGAACGGGCTCGAGCAACTCGGCGGTGGTGACCATCGAGTGCATCATCGTGGTGGTCCTGCGTTTGAGCTTGTCCAGTTGTGCGATCTGCGTGTCGGCGGCGACCATCTTCTGCTCGAGGGCCGCCAGATGAGACTCGACCGCCCGCTGCCGCATCTTGATGATCGAGAAGGTCACGCCGATCGCGCCCATGAGAATGCCGAACAGCACCAGATACAGGAAATTGGCGCGTCCGCACTCCTTCTGTTGGACGTAATCATTGGGGACGAAGTCGATTCTGGCCATGGCCACCTCCCTCAATCGCGGTCATCGCTGCGCCCCGGCCAGACTGAGCCCGAAGGCCGTGGACCAGTTGACGCGGTTATCCCGTTTGTCGATCAGTTCATCGAGCCCCGACCGTCGTTCCACGGCCGAAAGCACGTCGCCCATCTGGGCGGAGATCTGCATGCGCTGCGCCAGTTGGGCGACCCGCTCGCAGATCGGCTTGTCGATCCCCAGGCCCGCCAGGAACATCAGGCGTCCAATGCGGGTGGCGCCGGCGACCGAATCGTAATACCGACAGCAGGCGTCGACCTCGGCCACGAGCTGCTGGATCGTCTGGCTCTGCACAAGCTGATTGAATCCCAGGGGAATCATGCGGGCGAAGTACAGCTCCTCCTGGCGGCAGATCACCACGTTCGTGTGGTTGGAGCCGATGTCCATGAGCAACGCCACGATGTCGGTGTCCTCGGCCCGCCGGCTGAAGAAATGCACGAAGCTGTTAATCAGGGCCTGCGGCCAGACGGAAATGCCCTCGGTCTCGAGGCCGGCGTTTTCGTAAATGGCCAGGTGGTAGTCGATCTGGCGCTGCGCGGTGGCCATGACGAGAACGTCCATCTCGCCGTTGCTGGATGGATGGGCGACGGTCACGTGTTTGATCGCGGCTTCGCTGGCGGGAAAGGGCAGCCGCTTGGCCACCTTGTTCAGAGCGGCTTGGGCGATTTTCTTCTCGGGCATCTTGGGGATGCGGACTTGGTCGATGAAAACGGCGTGACTCGGCAGGGCGCTGATGGTAACGCGTCCCTTGAAGCCGCCTTCACGGGTCATGTGTCGGATGGTGTCCACGGCCCATCGCTGCCAATCGGGGCTGCCGGCGCGAATGCCCTGGGGGATGGCCGCCCACATGGCGGCATGCAGATAAATCCGATCTCCATCAAACCCGAGCTGCGCCATGCGAAGATGGCCGCTGCCGAGGTCCACACCGATCGGGTAGACGCGTTTTTTGAGCAGTCTCAACATCGCCGTCTTATGCTTCCTTCCCTGCCTTCCAGCCGTTTGGGCGAGACGTACACAGCCGTGGTGCACTATCGTCATCCACCAGGTAGTCGTCCGGCCGGGGCGACGGCATTAGCACCCCGTCTGGAATGACAGCCGCACCGTGCGGACCGCGACGACCAGTAAAGCATAGAAAACGTTGCTTCCGCGGGCAAAACGGGCCGCCGCGTGTGGTCGCGTCGAGACCGTCCGATAAACGGGTGTGCGGGGGTGCTCGGCCGGGGTTCTTGCGGGCGGCTGTGGCGGCGCGTCGGTGGGCCGCGCTCTGGACGGATCGGCCGAGGTGTCCGCCGGCACCCGCGCCGACGGTGGGAAGGCCCGCGAAGCTTTTTTGCTGGGCGGGTTGCGGTCCCATAACGGATCCTGCGGAAGCGTCCTGGCCGTCCGTCCGTGGCGGCAGGGTCGGCAGAGGGGGCGCAAAAGTGCGCCGATCGTTGACTTTTTCGCGGTTCAGGTGTACATTCCGGGTTTCCTGTGGACGCGTTACCGGCGGGGGCGGAAGGTGTGTACGAGGATTCTGGGAAGCAGGGACTGCGATGGCAGAGGCACAGAAACCGGCCGAAGAGCGGTTTGAAGACCTTCAGATTTTAGACGAACTGAAGACGTCCTACCTGAATTACGCCATGAGCGTGATCATCTCGCGCGCACTGCCCGACGTGCGGGACGGTCTGAAACCCTCCCAGCGGCGGATTCTGGTGGCCATGAACGATCTGAATCTGGGGCCGCGATCCAAACACCGCAAGTGCGCCAAGATCGTCGGTGACACCAGCGGCAACTACCACCCGCACGGCGACCAGGCGACCTACGGCACCCTGGTTCGGCTGGGGCAGGACTGGGCGATGCGGGTGACGCTGGTCGATCCGCAGGGCAACTTCGGCAGCATCGACGCCGACCCGCCGGCGGCCATGCGGTACACCGAGGCCCGGATGACCGCCGCGGCGATGGACCTGCTGGAAGATCTTGATCGCGACACGGTCGATTTCATCCCCAACTATGATGAGACGCGACAGGAGCCGACGGTCCTGCCGGGCAAGTTCCCGAACCTGCTGGTCAACGGGGCCAGCGGTATCGCCGTGGGCATGGCCACGAACATCCCGCCGCACAACGTCGGCGAGGTGTGCGATGCGCTGCTGCTGATGCTCGACGACCCGGAATGCGGCTTCAAGGACATCCTGGAGCGGCTGCCGGGGCCGGACTTCCCCACCGGCGGCATCATCTGTGGGCGAAAGGGCATCCTTGAGGCCTATGTGACCGGACGGGGCCATCTGAAGGTGCGGGCCAAGCACACCATCGAGGAGGGCAAGAAGGGCAAGGTGAGCCTGGTGTTCACCGAGATCCCCTACATGGTGGTCAAGACCACCATCGTCTCGAAAATCGCCGACGGCGTGCGGGGCGGGCAGTTGCCCGAGGTGTCCGACGTGCGGGATGAGTCGGACCGCAAGGGCCTGCGGATCGTCGTCGAGTTGAAGAAGGACGCCGATGAGAACGTGGTGCTCAACAAGCTGTGGCGTTATACGCCTTTGCAGAGCACCTACGCGATCAACAACGTGGCGCTGGTGAACAACCGCCCCGAGACGCTGAATATCAAGCAGCTTCTGAAACTGTATATCAATCATCGCCTGACCGTGATCCGGCGGCGGACGCGGTTTCTGCTGCGGCGGTGCCGCAACCGGGCCCACATCCTGGAAGGCCTGATCCTGGCGGTCAGCGACATCGACGAGATCATCGACCTGATCAAGCGGTCGCCGGATACGCCGGCGGCCAAGCTGGCCTTGATGGCCAAGCCGCTTCGGCTCGTGGAGGTGGCGACGCTGCGGCGGATCCTGCCGGAGGCGTTCGTCGCGGAGAAGAGTCAGGGCGAGCACTTCCTGACCGGGCCGCAGGCGGATGCGATTCTCACGATGCAATTGCAGCGGCTGACGGGTCTGGAAATCGAGAAGCTGGCCAAGGAGTACGCCGAGCTGGCCGAGCGGATCGCGGGCTACGAGGCGCTGCTCGCCGACCGGAACCTGCAACTGGACGTGGTGCGCGAGGATATCCACGAGATCAAGGAGAAATACGGGGATCCGCGACGGACGACCATCGTGGAGACCGACGCGGCGACGTTTGACATGGAAGACCTGGTGGCCGAGGAGGAGGTGCTGGTGATGATCAGCCACCAGGGCTACATCAAGCGGATGCCGATCGATACGTATCGTCGGCAGGGCCGCGGCGGCAAGGGCATCATCGGCTCGACGACCAAGGAAGACGACTTCATCGAGCACATGTTCACCGCCTCCACGCACGATTACCTGCTGGTGTTCACCACCAAGGGCATCTGCCACTGGCTGCGGGTGTTCAACATCCCGAACCTGTCGCGCCAGAGCCGGGGCCGCAATATCGTGAACCTGCTGAATCTGAAGGACGAACAGATCGCCTCGATCATCAACGTGCGGCAGTTCGACGAGCAGCAACTGGCGATGGCCACAAAGAACGGGCTGGTCAAGAAGACGGTGCTCTCGGCCTACGGCAACCCGCGCAGCAGCGGTGTGATCGCGATCAAGCTGGACGCGAACGATGAGGTGATCGGCGTCGTGGTCACCAGCGGGATGGACGAGATCATTCTGGGCACGGCCGAGGGGATGGCCATCCGCTTCAGCGAGACGGAGGTGCGTTCGATGGGGCGGGTCAGCCGCGGCGTGATCGGAATCCGCCTGCACGAGGGCGACGAGGTCGTGGATATGGTCAAGGTCGATCCGGGGGCCAGCCTGTTGACGGTGTGCGAGAAGGGATACGGCAAGCGAACCGACCTGGAGGAGTACCGCTTGCAGGGGCGGGGCGGCCTGGGCCTGATCAATATCAAGACCGGCGAGCGGAATGGCCGCGTCGTCGCGCTCAAGGCGGTCCGTGACGATGATGAGATCATGATGATTACGGCGCAGGGGCTCATCATTCGCACGGGGCTCGATGAGGTCCGGGCGATCGGACGCAACACGGCGGGCGTGCGGATGATTCGTCTGGGGGCCGGCGACAAGCTGGTGGCGGTGGCCCGACTGATCGCGGAGGACGGGGCCGACGACACGGACGAGGCGGACGACACGGACGACACGGACGAGTCGGCGACGACGTCGGGATCCTCCCCGGAGGAGCCCGAATAGTCGCCGCGACCGAAGGTCATGGTCAAACAGGCAAGACAATCCGAGCCTTCAGGCGGCGTGTACGTGGTCGTCGGCGATGATCCGTACCTCGTCGGCCGACAGGTGGAACGGTTGCTGGACGGATGGTTGGCGCCGGATGAGAGGGCGCTGTGCCTCCACCAGCCCGATCCCGACAAGGTCGGCGTCGCCGAAGTGCTGGACGAACTGCGCACGTTGCCGTTCCTGGCCCCGCGGCGGGTGGTGGTGCTGCGGGACGCCGATGCCTTTGTCTCGGCCCATCGGCAGGCGTTGGAGCGATACCTGGAGGAGCCGAGCGCCACGGGGGTCCTGCTGCTGGTGGTGAAGTCCTGGCCAAAGAGCACGCGGCTGGCGAAAAAGCTGGCCGGCTCGGATTGCGTGATCGAGGCCGGGGCCGTCGCACCGGCGAAGCTGGCCGGCTGGGCGGCGGGCTGCGCCCGACAGGAGCACGACAAGACGCTGGCGCGGGAGGCGGCCGAGCTGTTGGTGGAGTGGACGGGCGATGATCCGGGCCGGGTCGCCCGGGAGGTGGAGAAGCTGGCGGTCTATGTGGGCTCGCGTCGCACCATCACCGCCGATGATGTCGAGGCCCTGGTGGGGCACAACCGGGTGTTCGGGGCGTTCGACGTGATTGGGGCCATGACCGCGGGACAGCGCACCGAGGCGATCGGCCGCCTGCGACGGTTGTTCGAGGCCGACCGCAGCGCCGAGTACACCGTGGTGGGGGCGTTCGCGTACCATTTTCGACGGCTGTTCTCCGCGCGGGCGCTGTTGGACGCGGGGCAATCGCCCCAGCAGATCGCCCCCCGGCTCAAGGTCTGGCGGCGTCAGGAGGCGTTTTTTCAGCAGGCGCGCCGCCTGTCGCTGGTGCAGATCGGGTCGGTGCTGGCGCAACTGGCCCACATCGATCACGGGATCAAGACCGGGCGCACGACGGCGCCCGTCGCGATGGAGCGATTGCTCATGGAACTGATCGCCGTCGGCTCCTGAACAGGGCCGCGGCGGCAAGGGCAGATGCAAGGAGAGGACCGATGCCGAAGAAGATCACGGTGGTGGGGGCCGGCAACGTAGGGGCCACGGTGGCCCACCTCGCTGCGTATCGGAACTTGGGGCATATCGTGCTGTTGGACATCGTGCCGGGCCTGGCCCAGGGCAAAGCGCTGGACCTGGCCCAGTCGGGCGGGGTGGAGGCCTTCGGCGGATCGGTGCGCGGAACCGCCGATTGGGCGTTGGCGGACCAGAGCGACCTGGTGATCATCACCAGCGGCGTGCCGCGAAAGGCGGGGATGAGCCGCGATGATCTGTTGGCGAAGAACACGGCGATTGTGCAGTCGGTCGGTGCGGAGGTGCGGCGACGGTGCCCCGAAGCGGTCGTGATCGTCGTGTGTAACCCGCTGGATGCGATGGTGTATGCCGCGGCGCACGTGACGGGCTTCGCGGCGACGCGGGTGCTGGGTATGGCCGGGGCCCTGGACGCGGCGCGGTACGCCTATTTCATCGCCGAAGAACTGGGCGTCTGGGTCGGTGACGTGCACGCGGTCCTGATGGGCGGTCACGGCGACGACATGGTGCCGTTGCCGCGATACACCTCGGTCGCGGGTGTTCCGGTGACGGAGCTGATGGAGCCGGCGCGGATCGCGGCGATCATCGAGCGGACCCGCAAGGGGGGCATGGAGATCGTGGAGCGGTTGGGCACCAGCGCCTACTACGCGCCGGCCGCGGGAGCGGTGCGCATGGCCGAATCGATTCTGGCGGATCGCAAGGCCGTGATGTGCTGTTCGGCGTGGTGCGAGGCCGAATACGATGTGGGCGGAGCGTTCGTCGGCGTGCCGGTGGTCCTCGGGGCGGCCGGGGTCGAACGGATCATTGAGTTGGAGCTTCACCCGGCCGAACGGGAGGCCTTCGCCACGTCGGCGGCGCACGTCAAGGCCCTCACGGCCAAGGTGGATGCGTTGCTGGCGGCCGACAAAGACTGAGCCGCGCGTCAGCCTGTGGATCCCGGCTCGGGCGGTCCGATCATCTCCCCGCGTGCCAACTCCTTGTTGAACAGCCGCAACTGCACGTCGATGGCCCCGATCGCCCAGTCGATGTAGTGCAGCTTGTGGGCGGGATGGTGATGGGCTTCGTCCATCAGACCCTTGCGCACGGCGTCGAGAAACCGGCTGCGGGTGCGCCGGCTCAGCGGCGTGGGGTCGAAACACCATTCCTTGATCTGTTCATACTGTCGTCGCAGGCGGCGGCTTTGGGCCAGTTGGGCGGCCGTCAGATAGTCGCCGGGGTTGTAGGCCAGTTGCAGGCCCTTCAGGGCCATGATCAGGGGTTCATAGTTGGCCCGGCGCTCGAGGCGGATGAATTTGTACTGCTGCACGCTGGTGACCATGTGGGTCGGCGACTTGGTGAACTCATCGGGGGGCATGAAGGCGTGTCGGAGGCTGCGTCGGGCGAAGACGAATTCCTCGCCGCAGACGTTCTGCCGGATTTCATCGTGGGCCACCCGGCTGATCCACAGTTTCCCGCGGACGCGCTGGCACGTGCCGCCGGCCAGTGCCAGGAGGCACTTGATGAACGCCGGCGGTAAGGTGCGCGGGGCGCGGCGCTGGCTCTTGCGGACCTGAAACGACAGATGCAGGCTGTGCGGTTGAACGGGATAGAAGTTCATGATCTCGTGGATGAGCTGATTGAGAATCCACGGATCGGCGGTGGCGGGTTTGGACAGTTCGGCGGCGATGTTCAGCCGCCCCGGCGCCAGCTCGAGGAATCCGCGACGGTGGGGGGTGGCCTCGCCGGAGTGATCGTCGATGTGGCCGCCGAGTTTCCACGTGAGCACGTTCAGCCCGAAATCGTAAAAGTACCGAAATCCGTCGAAGACCTCGTCGCTGGGGATCTGGTCTTTCTGCACGGCGCGAACGCCGAGGTTGCTCATTTCCAGCTCGGCGCCGAGGGGGACCAGACCCGGCTGCTGATTGGCGGCGATCCGCTCCAGATGGCTCTGCGCCAGGCGCGGGTCGTAGATGCTGTCGGCGGCGCGGATGGCGTATTTGACGTAGTCGATCAGGTCGAATTCACGGCCAAAAGGCATGGCATCGAGGCCTCGTTCGATAATCGGTTCCACCACGGCCTGGTTGCCATTGAGGATGCGCAGCGCCGCCAGCACGCCGATCGTCCGGCGGAAGAATCGCGGCGACGGACCGAGCCGCTCGATCTCGAAGCGGTGCTGCTGGTACATGTGCCCTTCGATTTCGTTGAGGAGCACGTGTTTGAGAACGAGGGTCAGATAATTGCGGGTGAAGGGCCGCACCCCCGGCTCGTCGACGAGGTGACGGATGCTGGGATACGGGCGGTCCAGTTCATGGGCCAGGTAGTAATCACTGACCGCCCCGGCGCCGAGCGTGCTGACGATGAGGTCCCGCTCGGTGGTGCCCATCAGCGTGCGGCGGGCGCGGCGTTCGAGGTCGGCGTCCAGCGAGGTCTCACCGGGTCGCGTGCGCTCCTTGAAGAACGCCTCGATGCGTTTGCGCAGCCACAGTTCGTGAATGAGGTTGACGTGGAAGCGGTCGCCGAAACGCCGGCGCATGACCTTGGCCTGGGCCAGATACGCCTGCGCCTCGACGGGGCCGTCGGCGGTGTTGACCGTCACCGTCTGTCGGTCGTAGTACTGGCCTTCGTAGCGATCGATCTCCTTGAGGGCCCGGACGGGCAGATCGTGAATGACCAGGCCCTCGATCTTGCCCTGGGGGTCCTCAACGGCGTACCAGTAGACGTTGTCCGGGCTGACGCGACGGTAGCCCGGCAACAGGGCCAGCTCCGCTCGCAGGGTCGTCCCCGCGGCGTGAGAGGGTTTGAGCGTGAAGGCGAATCCGCACACCGACCGCAGGATCGACGGATCGCGCAGCGAGCCATAGATGAAAAGCCGACAGGTATCCGCCGCCGGTTCCAGGGCCCCGGTTGATGACGGGGTATCGGGTTGTGGGCCGTGCACGTTCATGGCCGGATCAGTGTACCACACGGTTGACGTGCGCGTGTACGCACGTGAGGATTTCATAACAGATCGTATCGGCCAGGTCGGCCAGGGCGTAGACGCCGCAGGCCGAGTCGTGATCGTTGTCGATCACCGTAACGTGTTGCCCGACCTTGACATCGGGGACATCGGTCACGTCGAGGAGCACCTGATCCATGCAGACGCGCCCCACGACGGGGGCCCAATGCGAGCCGAGACGCATACACGCCCGGTTGGAGAAGCATCGCCGGTAGCCGTCGGCATAGCCGAGGCTCACCATGGCGGTGAGCGTGTCGCGTTGGGGCACGAAGCTGCATCCGTAGCTGACCGGATGACCCGCGGGAATACGCTTGAGCTGGACGATCGGGGCCTCGAGCCGCATGACCGGTTCCAAACGGACCGGCGGGTCGGCCATCCGGCGGGAGTAGTAGCCGTAAAGACTGATCCCGCAGCGGACCATGTCGAAATGGGCATCGGGCAGCTTGATCGTGGCGGCACTGTTGGCCGCGTGTCGCAGGATCCCCTCGCGGCGGTCGAGGTCGTGAGCCGTCAGAAAACGCCGGAACCGGTCGAGCTGGTTGTGAGCATACGACAGGTCCTCTTCGTCCGCCGTGGCAAAGTGCGTGAAGACCCCGGCCAGCAGGGTATGCGTGCTCTTGTCGATCCGCTCGATCAGGTGCTGGGCAACCTCCGGGTCGGCCCCGCAGCGACCCATGCCGGACTCGACATTGACGTGAACCCGCAGCAGATCGTCTCCGCGTGACAGGACGGATTCGATGAAATCCACGGCCTCGACGGTCGTCACCACGCCGTGAAAGCCGTTCCGGGCCGCGGCGACGACCTGATCGGGCGCCTGTGCCGGATAGATGGGCTCAAGGATCAGGATGGGAATCTCGCGAACGATGGCGGCGATGTGAATGGCCTCGTAGATGCTGGCCACGGCGAAGAAGTCCACCTCGGCGTGTCGGAGGATATTCACGACCTCGGCCAGGCCGTGTCCGTAGGCGTTGGCCTTGACGACCGCGCAGAACTTCGTCCCCGGTCGGCACAGACCCTTCAGGGCACGGACGTTGTGCAGCAGGGCCTCGGAGAACAGATGGGCCTGCAAGTCGGGCCGGATCATGGTTTCAGCAAGGTAGACGCGCATCAGTTGCCTCGGCCCAGGATATCCTTACGCAAGCGGAACAATTCGCAAAACGCCCGGAGAATCACCGACAGGCGAGCGCCCGATGGGTGGCCGCCGTGGCGCGGATAGTGACGCACCCCGTGCTGAACCAGGGAAAAGCCCTGTCGTTGGGCCCGGGCGAGCATCTCGGCGTCGATCAGGGCGCCGGTGCTCTTCATCTCGATCCGGTCGATGACCCGGCGGTGGTACAGCTTGAAGGCACAGTCGATGTCGCGGAGCTTGAGCCCCAGAAGCAGGCGGACCGCCAGGCTCCACCCCCACGCGTTGAGGCGTCGGATCCGGCCTTCCTGGCGGTTCAGCCGATAGCAGGTGACTACGTCGTACTCTTCGGCCAAGGGCAGGATATCGGCCAATTCGGTGATGTCGAACTGGGCATCGCCGTCCGTATAGAAGACCAGGTCCTTTCGGGCGTTGCGGAAGCCCGACTGCAGGGCGGCTCCGTATCCCTGGTTGGTTGGGTGATGGATCACGCGGACCTGGGGGATCTCAGCGGCCAGGCGGTCGGCGATGGGGCCGGTCTGATCGGTGCTGCCGTCGTCGACGACGATGATCTCGAAATCGTCGGCCAGTCCGGCCAGGAAGGCATGCGTCTTTTGAATCAGCGGCTCAACGGTGTCCTGCTCGTTGTGGCACGGAAAGAAGACGCTGATCGAGGGCCCGGTCGGTCCCGATGAATCGCTGTCATTGTGTGTCGGCGTCTCCATGGTCTCACCACTTGGCCTGCAACGCCAGCTCTCGCGGCACGGTCCGATACTCCCGCTCGAATTGACCGTAGCGGCGGGCCCGTTCGGGATCGGACCGGGCATGGAGCGTCGCGAGCCGCCGGGCGGCGATCAGGGCCGCCAGCAGTCGCGGCGCGTATCCGGCTTCGCGGGCATACTGGGCGTGATGCTCGAGGAAGTCGTCGAGATACTCCTGCAAGACCGCCGCGGCCGGCTTGACCAGCGTCGGGTGTCGGGTGGCCTCATAGGCCAGCTTCATCGCCGAGGCCTGCGTCGCGTGCAATGCGAAGGCCTGCTTGGCGTGCTCGAAGCCCCGCTGGGCGACGTCCGGCTGGCTGAATCGAAGCAGCGCGTTGGCCAGCGTCAGGTGGCGGCTGTAGGCATCGGGGAACGTGGCCTGGTCCCGCAAGACGTTGTCCATCAGGGCCTTGCCTTGCGGTGTCTCGACGTCCACCAGCAGATGCTGATGGTCGTCCATATAGGCGGTGGCCCAGTTGCCGACCATCTGCAGACCCTTGACGAAGTAGAATTTCGATTCCGGGTTGATCTCCTCGACGCCGACGCCGGGGTAGGGCACCTCCGTGACGGGCATGAGGACGACCCAGACGTCACGCTCCTTGAGCGTGGCGTCGATCCATTCGCCGATCTGCCGGTAGTCGTCGAGCGTCAGATTAAGGTAACTTCCCTGGACCACCTTGCCCGGCTGGTTGGCGAACTGACGGACGGGATCGCCGCCGCCCTTGATATGCCGCCAGAGCTCGAACTTGTCGTGATTGTAGGCGGCCTGGGCGCGGCCATCCATGAACACCTGCAACGGCGTCTTTCCGGTCTCCGGGTCGGGGGTCTGGCCCCACGCGATGGCTCCGCCCTCGGTCCAGTAGTTGAAGACCCGCCCGGCGAGCTGGTTCTCCCGAATGAAGGTGCAGGCGTCGAAGGGCTTGACGTTGGAGGCCGTCATCCGCATAAAAACCGAATCCCGCTGGGCGTCGGCGGGCCAGGGGTCAAGGTAGATACGCTTGTACTTGCCGCCCCAAGTGACCGCGGCGACAAGCGTGACGACCGCGGCGACGGCGATCAGGGCCCGGCGCAGGGGCGCGGAGAGCACGGGAATCGACAAACGTCGATCACGGGCGTATCGCCATCGGGCGAGAAGCATCTTCAGGGCCTGTTCGACAAGCAGCGCCAAAACCGGGGCCGCGGCCGCCGCGGCGATGGGGATGAACCGACGGGACTTGAGAGCCATGTAGACGGTCAGGGCGGCAATGGCGAGCATGGGCAAATCGACGCGCGGCCATGCGTATGCGGTTTCTTGGGGGCTTGCCTGGCCAGCCTGGCCGAAGCGTTGGCTAAGCCATTGCTTGGCGTATGGATAGAGCAAAAAGCCGGCGGCGGCCAGGAGATTCAGGCCGTAGAGCACGGTGAAGTAGTGCGGGTAGTTGAAGTGACGCGTGCTGCCGCCCTGAAACTCGAAGGCCGGCTGCCAGGGCCGTTGCGGATGGGCCAGGCCCGTCAGGGCCTTGCCGAAGCCGCCCGCTCCAAAGGGATCGAACATGGCCAGCATGGCCACCAGCGTGACCGCCGCCGTCGCCGCGACGATCGCCAGATCGAGCGGGCGGTAGGGCGACCGCCGGGGGAACAGCGGGGCCATCGCCCGGATCGCCACGTAGGTGGGGATCATGAGGAACGGGTAGATGTATCGCCCGCTGTAGGCCTGCCTCGCATCGGAAAACGCCAGGACGATCAGCACCAGCAGGGCGGCGAAGTAGATGAAATGCACGCTCCAGAACGCGGTCATCACCAGCAACAGCACGAACACCGCCGCCAGACAGATGTTGGCCGCACGGGTGTCGATCACCGAAAACCACATGTACACCGCCAGGCACGCGGCGATAATGAGTATCGTGGCGTACACCGGCGAACCCGCGCTGAAAAGCGCCTCCCGCGCCTTGATCCGCCGGATGGGCGCATCCGACGGCAGCGGCCGGAACGCCCGGGCCCCCAGCCATGCGACGATCGCCACGATGCCCAGCATGAAGAACACCAGGAACGGGAAGCTCTCGCCCACCGGATTGGACCATTCGAAGGCGGGGTGCCACTCGTTGACCGTGCGCCAGGATTCGGCGTGCTTGCTGACGCTGATCTCAAACGTATGGGTCAGGTTCGTGAAGTGGAACGGGTTGAACACGACCATCGCCACAAACGCCACGGCTCCGGCCGCGACGATCTCGATCAGGTCGCGGGCCCTGCCGATCCGCACCACGCGGTCGGCGGGCAGCAGGAGGCCCAAGGCGTGCAGGCCCACGAACGGCACGAGCATCACGAACACGTACAGATACCCGCCGTGGACGTTGGCCCAAAGGACCGTAATCGGCACGATGAGCCAGATATATCGCACGTTGCGGTAGACGGTCAGGGCCAGGACAAGCAGGTAAACGGGGGTGAGCAGGTTGCTGAAGCCGGCGGGCCGGATGTCCAGAAAGGTGCGGCCGACGTACATGGCCAGGGCCGCCGCGGCTGCCGCGCCGGGCACACTCACGCCCAGCGTGCGGCCGAACGCGTAGATCGCCGCCACCGCCGCTATGTAAATGGCGAATTTCCAATAGACCAGCGCATTGTAGTGGGGCGCATCCGGCGAACCGAACCAGGTGGCCAGGCGATAAAAAATGACATGGGTCAGCCAGTTCTGGTTGATCCAGCCGGTGGGGTGCCATTTCTGGACCGTATCGAGGCCCACGACGTCAGTGATCTTACGGGCCCAGCCGGGCCACTGGGCGATCTGCTCGGGCGTCGGGCCGGGCTTGTGCGAGTTGAAGCTGAACGGCTCGACCGTGTCCACCCCGTGGTCCACAAAGTGCCGACCACAGGCCAGGGCGACCCACGTATCCCCCGCGGCGACCATGTGGGTGCACGCATAAAACGAAAACACCAGCATCATCGCCCAGAAAACGGCCATGGGCCAGCCGGAGAACGGCCCGCGCCCCGATGGCGTGTCTAGCTGAGCCATTTTCGGATCCTGTCGGTCCCTTCGGCGATCTGCTCCATGGAGCAGGCGAAACTCAATCGAACGTTCTTCGGGCACCCGAACGGGTCACCCGGCACCAGCGCCACGTGGGCCTGCTCCAGAAGGGCCCCGGCGAAGTCCAGGCTGTTGCGGACGGTCACGTCGCCAAACGTCCGCCCGTAATGGGCCGACACATCGGGAAACACGTAAAACGCCCCGGTGGGCAGCGGGCACCGCACGCCCTTGATGGCGTTGAGCCGTTCGGCGATGAACGCGGCCCGCTTCTCGAACTGGCGTCGCATCGTCTCGACCGTGTCGGACGTGTCGCGCATCGCCGCCAGCGCCCCGTATTGCACAAACGTGACGCAGTTCTGCGTCATGTGCGACTGCAACCGGGCCATCGCCTTGATCGCCTCGATGGGCCCGGCCGTGTAACCGACCCGCCAGCCGGTCATGGCGTAGGCCTTGCTCAGGCCGTTGACCGTCAGCGTCCGGCCGAACGCATCCTCGCTCAGGGCGGCGAAGCTGATGAACCGGGTGTCGCCGTAGACGAGCTTCTCGTAGATCTCGTCCGAGATCACCATAACCGCGGTCCCCTCCAGCACCTTCGCCAGGGCCGCCAGCTCGTCCGGATCGTAGGCGAAGCCGCCCGGGTTGTTCGGACTGTTGAGGATGAGCAGGGCCGTCTTGTCCGTCAGGGCCGCCGCCAACTGGTCGGCAGACATCTTGTAGCCGGCGGCCTCATCGGTTTCGACCATGCGGGGCACGCCGCCGGCCAGCCGGATTGCCTCGGGGTAGGTCACCCAGTACGGCCGCGGCAGGATCACCTCGTCGCCGGGGTCGATGACCGCTTGCAGGGCCTCGTAGATCGAGTGCTTGGCCCCGATGTTGACGATGACCTGATCCGGCGTGTAGTCCAGGCCGTTCTCGCGCCGCAGCTTGTCGGCGATGGCCGCACGCAGCTCGGGGATGCCCGGCGTCGCCGTGTACCCCGTCTTGCCCTTCTGCAGGGCCTCGATCGCGGCGTCCTTGACGAACTGCGGCGTGTCGAAATCCGGTTCGCCCGCCCCGAAACTGACGACCTCCAGCCCCTGGGCCCTCATCTCCTTGGCGCGTGAACTGACGGCGATCGTCGCGGAGGGTGGTACGGCCTGCGCGCGTTGACTGATCTTCATGTTCTCCCTCTTTGCTTGGCGTCGATTAGGGCCCATCCCGCCGCATGGGCATCGACGGGGTATTTAAGCAGCCCGACCCGGCGGGGTCAAGGGAAATGCCCCGCCATCACGCCGCGTCGTCCCTGCAACATCCCCTTGGCACCCGGTCGGTCGGGCCGTATAATCCGCCTGTTGGCAATGGATAAAGGGGACCCTATGCCCGCACCGGACAACATTCTGCGACTGGTCGAGCGATTCGAGCGGAATCGCGAGGACTACCGCCGTGGCCGCTACAACGAGACCCAGCTCCGCCGCGAATTCCTCGACCCGCTCTTTATCGAGCTCGGCTGGGACGTCTACAACGCCGAGGGCTGCGCCGAGGCCTACAAGGACGTCATCCACGAGGACGCCATCCGCATCGGCCCGAGCGTCAACGCCCCGGACTACTGCTTCCGCATCGGCGGCACGCGGAAGTTCTTCGTGGAGGCCAAGAAGCCCTCCACCGACATCCGGGACGACCCGCACCCGGCGTACCAGCTCCGCCGCTACGCCTGGAGCGCCAAGCTGCCGCTGTCCATCCTCAGCGATTTCGAGGAGTTCGCCGTCTACGACTGCCGCGTCCGGCCCAAGCCCACCGACAAGGCCTCCGCCGCCCGCATCCTGTACATCACGTTCGACGAGTACCCCCACCGCTGGGACGAGATCGCCGGCGTCTTCAGCAAGCAGGCCGTCCGCCAAGGCTCCTTCGACCGGTTCGCCGAGTCCAAAAAGAAACGCGGCACCGCCGAGGTCGACGACGCCTTTCTCGCGGAGATCGAGACCTGGCGGGATACCCTGGCCCGCAACATCGCCCTGCGTAATCCGGGCCTGTCCAACCGGCAGCTCAACTTCGCCGTCCAGCGGACCATCGACCGCATCATCTTCCTGCGGGTCGCCGAGGATCGCGGCCTCGAGCGCCACGGCGGGCTTTTGGCCCTGACCTCGGGCCCGGACGTGTACGCGCGGCTGCTGGCGTTGTTTCGCCTGGCCGATGGCCGCTACAACTCCGGCCTGTTCCATTTTGAGCGCGAAAGGGACCGCCACACGCCGCCCGATGAGCTCACGCCGGTCCTGACCATCGACGACAAGCCCCTCAAGGACATCTTCAAGAGCCTCTACTATCCCCAGAGCCCCTACGAATTCTCCGTCCTGCCGGTGGAGATCCTCGGCCAGGTCTACGAGCGATTTCTGGGCAAGGTGATTACCCTCACGGCCGGCCATCGCGCCAAGATCGAGGACAAGCCCGAGGTCAAGAAGGCCGGCGGCGTCTACTACACCCCGGCCTACATCGTGGACTACATCGTCGAGCACACCGTCGGCGAGTTGCTCAAAACCCGCCATATCGAGCACTTCAAGACCCGCCCGCCCCGCATGAACGAGCCGCTGACGGTCCTGGACCCGGCCTGCGGATCGGGCTCGTTCCTCCTGGGCGCCTACCAGCGGCTGCTGGACTGGCACCTGAAGTACTACAGCGAGAACGACCCCGATACGTGGCTGGCCGCCAAATACCCGCCCATCGTCGAAACCACCTCGCCCGCCGCACCCGAGGTGTCCGAAGGTAGGGTGGGCCGTGCCCACGCGGTCGAGCCAGGCGGGATGGCCGAAGGTACGCCGGGCCGTGCCCATGCGGTCGAGGATGCAGGGACGGGCGATCCCTTGGGCCATGGGGATGGAAACGACGCATCCGGCCCGGCCGCCCCGCCCCGCTCGTTCAAGCTCACCGTCGCCGAGCGCAAACGCATCCTGCTCGAGCACATCTACGGCGTGGACATCGACCCGCAGGCCGTCGAGGTCACCAAGCTCTCGCTGCTGCTGAAGGTCCTCGAAGGCGAAAAGCAGCTCCTGCTCTTCGCCACCGAGCGGGCCCTGCCCGACCTGGCCGACAACATCAAGTGCGGCAACTCCCTCATCGGCCCCGACTTCTACCAGGGCCGACAGGCCCTGCTCTTCGATGAGGACCAGCGCCTCAAGATCAACGCCTTTGACTGGAACGCCGAGTTCGCCGACATCATGACCCGCGGCGGGTTCGACGCCGTCATCGGAAACCCGCCGTATGTCAGAAGCATAAGCCTCAAGAAGACTTTCCCCACCCAGTGGGAGTATTGCCGCAGCAGGTACCAAGCTGCTGCTGCTCGTGAGTGGGATATTTATCTAGTCTTTGTCGAGAAGTCGCTCGGGCTCTTGGATGCCAGCGGTAGGCTGGGCGTCATCTTGCCGAATAAATTCCTCAATTCTCGGGTTGGCGAGAATCTGCGCCGGATCATCACCGAGCGCAGGGCCCTCGCTCATCTGGTTCACTTCAATGCTTTCCAGGTATTCTCAGGTGCCACGACATATACGTGCCTTCTGTTCCTTAACGCGGCAGGATCGGCCAGCGCGCAGGTATTCTTGTACAAGGGAAGCCCTGATAC
>OMKS01001147.1_pt1 | contig 24187 bp, 22 predicted proteins | sample 1674721 | NCBI WGS metagenome assembly OMKS01 (sample SAMN06264996, study PRJEB25208) | sediment metagenome | isolation source: hot spring sediment | place: USA: California | collected 2014-09-02
ATTATCCGCGAAGTACGGTCTGGTCGGCCTTGATGAAGAGATCGAACCTTACGACGTGACATTAAATACTATGAAGGCGAATGAAAGAAAGGCATGGGCCGGTGAGGTCATAAAACAATTACAACGGTACGCAGATTTACAGCAGGATCACTTCGTTATCCTGGCTGGAGAGCGATATCGACAGTATTTGCTCCCTCATCTAATGTGCTATGAAATTCCGCTCAAGGGGCTTTCTATCGGCAAGCAATTGCAGTATCTCAACAGTCAGGTGTACGGTGAGTGAAATTTGTGCTTCATTACATCGCCTTTTTCACAAACTGGAACGATTCAGCTTCCCGTTTGCGATTGATCAGATTCCTCGCAATGGTATCTACATTTTATTTGAAGCGGGAGAAAAGGCTCATGGGGCAGATAGAATTGTGCGAGTTGGTACGCATACAGGAAACGCCCAACTGCGTTCAAGGCTACAGCAGCATTTTGTTAAAGAGAATAAAGACCGTAGTATTTTTAGGAAGCATATTGGCCGGGCATTGTTAAATAAAGCGGGGGATCCATTTCTTCAGCAGTGGAATTGGGATCTGACAACGCGCAGAGCCAAGGACGCTTATGGGAGTTTGCTAGATCGACACAAGCAGGAATTGGTCGAGAGGCAGGTTAGTGCATATATTCAGGCCAGTTTTTCGTTCGTGGTTTTTGAGGTAGCCGACAAGGCCGAACGCTTGAGCCTCGAAGCAAAAATCATCTCGACAATTTCTTGGTGTGATGAGTGCAAACCGTCCATTACCTGGCTGGGTTTACATTCGCCAAAAGAGAAAATACGTCAGAGTGGTTTGTGGCTTGTGAATGAGTTGTATAAAGAGCCTTTATCGGAGCAAGAGTTTATGGCGCTCAGAAATATGATGGAGAGAGGATAATCGTATGTTACTACAACCTTTACGCGAAGAACTTTGTAAATTGCACATGGAACTGCCCGCCAACGACCTGGTGAAGTGGACGGGCGGCAACGTGAGCGCGCGCGACCCGGAGACGGGCTACGTCGTGATCAAGCCGTCCGGCGTGCGCTACGAGGATTTGAAACCAGAGCACATGGTCATCGTTAACCTGGATGGCGCGATCATCGAGGGCGACCTGAAGCCGTCCTCGGATACCGCGAGCCACCTTTACATCTACCGTCAGCGTCCCGACGTGGGCGGCATCGTTCACACGCACTCGCCGTATGCTACGGCGTTCGCCGCCGTGGGCAAGCCGATTCCCGTCGTCTTGACGGCGATGGCGGACGAGTTCGGCGGGCCGATTCCGTGCGGCGCGTTCGCTCTCATCGGCAGCGAGGCCATCGGCAAGGTCGTCGTGGACAGCATCGGCTCGTCGTGCGCGGTGCTGCTCAAGAATCACGGCGTCTTCACCATTGGGCGCGATGCCGCTGCTGCCGTCAAAGCCGCCGTGATGACTGAGGACGTCGCCAAGACGGTGTGGCTGGCGCTCCAAATCGGCCAGCCTGAGGAGATCGCGCCGGACGACGTTGCCAAGCTGCACCACCGGTATACACACGTCTACGGGCAATGAAAATCTGAAGACTTTTGTTCCGGTATGCGCTTGACAGAAACTCTTGAATGTATTATTATACATTTATAAATGTAAATGATACTTAGGGGGGGCGGAAATGACGGCTTCAGACAAAAAACCTGTGCAAGTCTATTTGGATGCGACGCAGCGATCAAAGCTATCGTACTTGGCCGAACGTTTGAACGTTTCGTATGCCGAAGTGTTGCGACTAGGGATTGACGCCTTGTCACGCACAACGCTTTTGGTGGACGATGACCCCGCGATGCAGCTTATCGGGCTGCTTGGCGAACAAAGCAACAGTTCCGGCGATATGTCGGTAGCGCATGACCGTTATATCGTCGAGGAAACCCGGAATGGATAGCCGCCGCGCGCTGTTTGTAGATACCGGCGGCTGGCTGGGCGTTTTGGATCCGAAAGACAAGTATCACGCCCAGGCCGCCGATTTTTTCCGGCACGCCTTATCCGCTTACACCGGTCTCGTCACCACCAATCTGGTCATCGCCGAGACATATATCAATATTCGTCGCAGCAGCAACCACGAAAAAGCAGTCGCGTTCCTGGACCTAATCGAGAAATCTGGACGTATCCATTGCGTGTGGTCGGATGATGAACTTGAAATGAGCGCCCGCGAGGTGCTGCGGCTTTATCACGACCAGGACTTCAGTTACGCCGATGCTGTGAGCTTTGCCGTGATGCAACGCGATGGTATACGTGACGCGTTTGCCTTTGACCGGCACTTTCGCACGATGGGGTTCATTGTGCTGCCGGCATGACAGCATCCACATGACCCAGGAGAAAGCATGACACGCTCCGACCACACAATCTGGATCACCTCCATAATCCGGGATTTCTGCGACGGCCCGCAAAACTCGCTCCAAAATGGAACGGACGAACGCGCCTGGGATACGCCGCTCGTCGGCTTTGCCAACGGCGTGGACCCGATTTTCGCGCAGTTCAAAACGGCGGTGGGGGACTTTCACTGGACGCCCGCGGAGATTTTCGCCCAGACGTTTCCCGATCTGGCCTTCATCCCTGAAGAGCTGACCGTTATCGTCTACGTCCTGCCGCAGACGGAAGCCACCAAACGCGACCAACGCGCGCAAACCGTTTATCCCGCCGAACGCTGGGCGCGGACGCGGTTCTTTGGCGAGCGTTTCAACCGCGCGTTGCGCGATCACGTCGCGGCGACGCTCAATGCAGCCGGCTATCCCGCCGTCGCGCCGTCTTCTGCGCCGCACTTCGAAATCCACGATTCGGAGCAGTACACCTTCGCCTCGACCTGGTCGGAACGCCATGCCGCCTATGCTGCCGGATTGGGGACTTTTGGCCTGAGCGATGGCCTTATCACGCCGGTCGGGAAGGCGCATCGCCTCGGCTCAGTCGTCGCGCGGATCTCGATCCCTGCTACCGCCCGGCTTTATACCGATCACCACGCTTATTGCCCCTGGTACACACATCGCGCTTGTGGTCGATGTATCCAGCGTTGCCCCGTGGGCGCGCTTTCGGCTACAGGGCATGATAAAATCAAATGCCGCAATCACCTTGACCGTACCCGTCCCCATATTCTCGAAAACTACGGTTTCGCCGGGTATGCTTGCGGTTTGTGCCAGGTCGGCGTGCCGTGTGAATCCGGCATCCCTGACGTGAACTTGCTGTAGTGCGAGTTGCCAACTCGTGCTACAAGGGTGTCAACGGATTTTAACGGATTTTCCGAAACGTATTGTGGGAGGAAACATCAATTGACAGACCTGTTTCAACTTGCTATCGTCGTCGATCCTGAACGCGACAACGTCGCCGTCGCCAAGTCCTTTATCCCGGCAGATACGACTGTCCTCTGGCATGGAACTCCGATCGCCGTGCGCGCCGATATTCCACCTGGACATCGCTTCGCGCTGCACGCTATCCCGCCCGGCGAATGGGTGTATCAATACGGGCAGCCGTTCGCCCGCTCGAAGGGGCTGCATCCCGGCGATCCGGTGGACGACGCCACCGTGGAAAGCATCGCGCCGCCGGTCGATGCTACTAACCTCGTCCTGCAAACGCCGCTCTTGCCGCCGTGGGATGGCCTGCTGCCCACCTTCGAGGGCTTTTATCGCCCGGATGGCCTGGTCGGCACGCGCAACTGGGTCCTTATCGTGCCCACGAGTATGTGCTCCAGTCACGAGGCGTCGCAGATCGCGCTGCTGGCCGAAGCCACGGGCATTTACACGCGCGAGCGTTACCCCAACGTGGACGGCGTCACCGCCATCCCGCATACGGGCGGCTGTGGATGCGCGTACCCGCTCGCGGGCGCGCCGACGCGTGGCACGATGGAGAACACGCTGCGGATTTTGGCGCAGCACATCCGGCATCCCAACGTCGGCGCGGTGCTGATGATCGAACTTGGCTGCGAGAAGACCGGCTTCGCTACCTTTGACGACTACTTCGGCGCAGACCTGGGCGCGCGCTACGGCAAACCCGTGCGGCGACTCGCCATCCAGGAGATCGGCGGGACGCAAGCCACCATCGAACGTGCTCTGGTACTACTGCCTGATCTGCTGGCGGAAGCGAACACGACGGAGCGCCGTCCCGCGCCACTCAGTGCGCTCTCATTAGGTCTGGAATGTGGCGGTAGCGACGCCTTCAGCGGCCTGTCGGCGAACCCGGCGCTAGGGCAGGCGAGTGACTTGTTGGTGCGGGCCGGTGGGCGTAGCATCATCAGCGAGGTGCCGGAGTTTTCCGGCGCGGAACACCTTTTCGCGCAGCGCGCCGTCAATCGCCAGGTCGCGGCGGATGTCTTCGCGATGGTCGCGCGCTACCGGGCGTACGCCGCCGTGCGCGGGCACACGCTGGAAGACAACCCCAGTCCCGGCAACAAAGCGGGTGGGCTGCTCAACATCACCATCAAATCGCTGGGAGCGCAGGCTAAGAGCGGCAGCGCTCCGGTGCAAGGCGTGATGGAGTACGGCGACTGGGTGTGGGAATGTGATGGCACGGGTGTCTATATGCTCAACACCCCCGGCTACGATCCCCCATCCGTCACCGGCCTGGTTGGCGCGGGTTGCCAGATCGTCTGTTTTACCACCGGGCGCGGTTCCGTCTTCGGTAACGCCATCGCCCCGGTGATCAAGATTGGCACGAACGACGCGCTGTACGCACGAATGTCCGCCAACATCGACGTGAATGCCGGTGCGATCCTCCGTGGCGACGCCACCCTGCCCGAGGTTGGCCGTACTATCTTCGATGAAATTGTCGCCGTCGCCTCTGGCAAATGCACCAAAGCGGAACTCAGCGGTCACCGGGAATTTATGCTGTGGAATAACGAAGGATTGTTGACGTAGACTCGAAGCTGCAAACTTGAAGCTGCAATCTCGATACTAGATACTCGATAGTTCGATCCAGCATCCAGCATCCAGCATCCAGCATCCAGCATCCAGTATCCAGCATCCAGCATCCAGTATCCAGCATCCAGCATCCAGTATCCAGCATCGAACACCAAGGAGCTAACAATGACACCTCTCATCGAGAATAATGCATTGGTCCTTTTCCAGGGCGACAGTATCACCGACGCCGGGCGCAGTCGATGGGATGATGCTGACCTGGGTTTCGGTTACGTTGCGATGGCGGCGGCGTGGTTTTCCGCGCGCTATCCGGAGAAGCGGGTGACGTTTCTCAATCGCGGGATCAGTGGCAACCGGGTGAAAGACTTACGCGCCCGTTGGCAGCCGGACTGTCTCGATCTCAAGCCGACGTGGGTCTCCATTATGATCGGCGTCAACGACACCTGGCGGCGCTATGATAGCGGTGATCCTATCTCCACCGAGGCCTATGAGTGTGACTACTGTGCTATCCTGGAAGCTGTCCGCGATCGGCTGCACGCGCGCCTTATCCTCTTGGAGCCGTTCTTGCTGCCTGTGCCCATAGATCGAGAAGCGTGGCGCGTGGACCTCGACCCGAAGATCGCTGTGGCGCGTAAGCTGGCACGAGCGTTCGACGCGGTCTACGTGCCGCTGGACGGCCTCTTTGCCGAAGCCGCTACACGTCGAGAGCCAGCCTTCTGGTTGCCCGACGGCGTCCATCCGACACCGGCTGCGCACGCGTTCATCGCGCAGGCGTGGTTGAGGGCAATCAAGGCGCTGTAGGGAGCGACGATGCATGAAGTAGCAATGGCTTACGAGCGTTTGAGCGACCGTTTCGTCCGGTGGGCGCAAGCCGAGGACAACATCCGCGCCGCTATTGTCATCGGCTCGCGGGCACGGACGGATCACCCGGCAGACGAATGGTCCGATCTCGACGTTATCATCCTGGCGAACGACCCCGAATCTTACTGGGCGTCCGCCGACTGGCTGCATAACGTCGGCGTTCCCTGGTTGACCTTTATCGAGCCTTTGCCTGACGGGAGCGGCTTTGAACGGCGCGTGTTGTTCGAAGGGGGATTGGACGTTGATTTTGCTCCCGACCCTGTAGCGCCTTTTCGCCGGATGTTGGATGAGGGTCATTTCGGTGGCCTCCTCGCCGATCTGATCCGCCGGGGTGTGCGTTTTCTGGTGGACAAGGAAGGCTTCGCCAAGCGACTAGAGCAGATTCCGACTGTTCCTCCTCCCTACAAACCGCCGACGGAACCGGAGTTTCTAAACCTGGTACATGATTTCTGGTATCACACCGTATGGACGGCGAAAAAGTTGCGGCGGGGTGAGCTGTGGACCGCCAAGTCCTGCTGCGACAGTTACCTCAAGCAATTGCTCCGCCGGATGTTGGAATGGCACACCCGCGCTCGCCGGGGTGCGTCCATCGACACCTGGATGCGCGGTCGCTTCCTGGAGGCATGGGCTGACCCGCGTGCCGTCGCTGCCCTGCCGAAAGTCTTCGCGCATTATGACGAGGCGGATGTGTGGCGCGCCTTGCTGGCAACGATGGCGTTATTCCACTGGCTGGCGCTTGAAACGGCCGAAGCGTTGGGATACACGTATCCTTCTTTTGGCGAAGACCGTGCTGTCGAAATCGTAGAGCATCTCCATACGAATGCTCATACCAATGAGGAAGTTACGGAATTACCCGCCTAAAGACTGTTTGATTGAAGACTACCTGACTATTTCCGCAGGAGGTTGCTCAATGGATAACAACACTGTGCCTGTATGGTTTATGCTGCTCTTTGTCTGCACCGGACTGCTGCTTGTAGGTTTGTCCATCCCGCTTTTGTTGCGGCGGGTCAAGCCGAACTGGTGGTATGGCTTTCGTGTGCCGAAAACCCTGAGTGACGAGCGCATCTGGTATGACAGCAATGCCTATGCCGGAAAATGGCTGCTCATATCGGGCGCCATCCATACCGTGGTATCGCTTGTGCTCTACTTTATTCCCGCCTTTCGCATGAATCTTCTGGCCTACGCGATAACGTGCGGGGTGATTTTCACGGTTGTTTTTGTGACGACAATCGTCTTGAGCTTCAGGTACTTGCACGCGCTATAATTGCGACGTTTTACGCATCACATATCACGCGTCAGGAGGTTATCATGCTAACATCACGCGAACGGGTCAACGTGGCGCTCAATCACCAGGAGCCGGACCGCGTCCCGCTGGATCTGGGTGGCAGCCCGGTGAGCGGGATGCACGTGAGCGTCGTCTACGCACTGCGGCAGGCGTTGGGCCTTGACACGCCCAGCACGCCGGTCAAAGTCGTGGAGCCGTACCAGATGTTGGGCGAGATCGCGCCCGACCTGATCGATGCGTTGGGCGTGGACGTCGTTCCACTCGGCGCGCTGACGACGATGTTCGGCTTCAAGAACGAGGGCTGGAAGCCGTGGAGGACGTTCGACGGCACACCGGTGCTCGTGCCTGAAGGCTTCAACACCGAGCCGGAACCCGACGGCGATTTGCTGATGTACCCCGAAGGCGATCAATCCGCGCCGCCGAGCGGGCGGATGCCCTCCGGCGGCTGGTATTTCGACGCCATCGTCCGCCAGCCGCCCATCGACGCGGCCAACCTCAACCTCGAGGACAACCTGGAGGAATTTGCGCCCATCACCGACGATGTGCTGGCCCACTTCGCGCGTGAGGCTGACCGCCTCTACACCCAGACCGACAAGGCCATCCTCGCCAACTTCGGTGGAACGGCTTTCGGCGACATCGCCCTCGTCCCGGCGACGCAGCTTAAACATCCCAAGGGCATCCGCGACATCGAAGAGTGGTACGTCAGCATGATCGCACGGCGGGATTACGTGCGTGCCATCTTCGAGCGGCAGTGCGAGATCGGGCTGGCGAACCTGGAGAGGCTCTACGCCGTCGTCGGCGACCGCGTGGCGGTGGTGATGGTCACGGGGACGGATTTCGGCGCGCAGACCGGACCGTTCATCTCCCCCAAGGCATACCGGTCGCTTTACCAACCGTTTCACGTCCGCGTCAACACGTGGATTCATACGCACACACCGTGGAAAACGTTTATCCACTCCTGCGGCTCCGTGTACGCGCTCATCCCCGACTTCATCGACGCGGGCTTCGATATCCTGAATCCGGTGCAGTGCTCGGCGGCGCACATGGGTCCGGCTACGCTCAAGCAGACCTTTGGCGACCGGATTACTTTCTGGGGTGGAGGCGTGGACACGCAGAAGACGCTGCCCTTCGGCACGCCCGACGATGTGCGTCACGAAGTTCGTGAGCGATTGCGCATCTTTGCGCCGGGTGGTGGCTTCGTCTTCAATACCATCCACAACGTCCAACCGCTGTCGCCCGTGGAGAACGTCCTGGCGCTTTACGAAACTGTGCGCGAATACGGCGCATATCCCATACTTTAAGGCTATCAGACTAACGACTACAAGACAAATGACTACCAGACCAATTTTAAGGAGGCATCTGTGACAACGCTTAATCTTCCCGTCAATCGTGAGCTTTTCGTCGCCTTTTTGATCACGGCGAAACAGCATACCTATGCTGCACAAGGCGGTGCGGGTGCAGCGGTGACACCGTTGCTGCCCGGTTCACATCAACTGGAGTACCGTGATGGGCGGCTCTCGTACCGGGACGTCTACTTCGGCAACGACTACTTTGCCGGACAGGAGACCGTCTACTACGACACATCGACCGTATGGTCGATGGTCTACTCGGGCGGCGGATTGAAAAATGTGCCGCGCAGCGTAAGCTCTGCTGTGAAGATGCCACAGGTGTACGCTTTCCTGCAAGCCGCATTGCTACATGCGCCGGTGGAGCATCCCTATCGTGGGCCGGCGCTGTGGGAGCAGGATGATTTCATCTACAGTACTGAAACCCACGGTGATCTGGAACGCTTCTGGGGCATGGAAGCCATCACCTATCAGGGCGTGGCAGTTTACCAGTTGCATTATAGCGGCGGAATATTGCTATAGTCTTTGACTTCGTTACACACTGCATTATACTTGTCAATAGTTGTAGCCAAAAATACAACTTAGGCTGTTCTTTTTCGTATTAACTTAAGTTGCAGCTTTCATGCTGGAGCTGTTTTTCCCTGTCTGAAAGCACAGTGTCAACCAATGTACAAAGGAGGCTAGATAATGAGTAAGAGACCCGGTGGTCAATTAGCAACCCGCCCACTGCACTTTATTTGGATTGCGGATGCGTCAGGTTCGATGCGGGACGATGGGAAAATCCAGGCCCTTAACATGGCGATTCGCGAGGCGATCCCCCACATGCAGAAGGTCGCTTCGGAAAACCCCAACGCGCAGGTCTTGGTGCGCGCCATCAAATTTTCCAGTGGCGCGCAGTGGCACATCTCCCAACCCACGCCGGTGGAAGATTTTAAGTGGGTGGATCTGAAGGCCGATGGTGTCACGGATATGGGCAAAGCCCTCACGATGGTCGCCGATCAACTCAAGATCCCCCCGATGACCGATCGCGCGCTGCCGCCGGTGCTGGTGATGATCTCCGATGGACAGCCGACTGACAGTTTCGAGAAGGGCTTGCAGAAGTTGATGGATGAGCCGTGGGGCAAGAAAGCCGTGCGTATCGCCATCGCTATCGGCAAGGACGCCGATAACGCTGTGCTGCAGAAGTTCATCGGTCACAACGAGATCAAGCCCTTGCAGGCGAACAATCCTGAGGCACTGGTCAACTACATCAAGTGGGTGTCCACGGCGGTGCTCAAGTCGGCTTCGTCGCCGGCCAGCCAGGCCGCGGCGGCAACCCCTGCAGGCGCCACGGCGGCGCCGCCGATTCCTGTAGCTGCACCGTCCGGAGCTCCGACTCCGGCAGCCCAACCTGTGACGCCACCGGCAGGCACGAACGTCCCCATTCCTACCGTGCCCCCGCCCCTTGACGATGCTGATATTACTGCTGACGACGTCTGGTAGACCAGCCCTGTAAGCCATAAGGAGCTACTATGGGAAAAGCACCGCAGGGGCCTGCCAGTGCTTGGCCCGCCAATAGTTGGCCCGCCAATAGTTGGCCCGCCAATAGTTGGCGCGTTGTCGGGCGGTCGGTTCAGGGGGCTTCGCACGCGCGCGGAGGCATACCGAACCAGGACGCGATTCAGTGGTTTCCCGATTCCGGCGTAGGGCCGCCGCTCATCCTTTCTCTGTCCGATGGGCATGGCAGCCCCCGGAATTTCCGCAGCGATATCGGTGCGCAATTTGCCGTCGAAGCAGCGACGAATCTGATGCGCGAGTTGTTGCTGGCAGGCGAGCCCGATCCGTCCAGTAGCTTAACTGCGTCGCTTTCGACGATCAAACGCACCGCGGAAGAACGCTTGCCGGGCGAGGTTGTCCGGCGCTGGCGTGCGGCTGTCGCCCAGCATCTCGAAAACCAACCGATCACCTCGGAGGAACTCGAGACCTTGGAGAAGCGGCGCGATGCCAAGGCACGCCGCGCCATCGAAAAGGATCGGCAGGTGGCCTACGGTGCGACGCTTTTGAGTGTGTTGATCACGTCCGGCTTTATCCTGTACATGCAGTTGGGCGACGGCGACATCCTGACCGTGGCAGATAATGGCGAGGTCACGCGTCCTATGACGCGCGATCCCCGGTTGATCGCCAATGAGACCACGTCACTGTGTATGACGGATGCCTGGCGCGAGGTGCAGATTAAATTCCAGGCGCTTTATGGCCCGCACCCGGCGCTGATTCTCCTTTCCACCGATGGCTATGCTAACTCGTTCGTCAACGAAGAGGCCTTCCTCAAGGTCGGTTCTGACATCCTGGACATTCTGCGCACCGACGGCCTTGAGGTCGTGGAACAAAACCTCAGCGACTGGTTGAAAGATGCGTCACAAGCCGGGAGCGGTGATGATATCACGATGGGCCTTGTCTTTCCGGTAGCGATTTTGCCTGCACCAGCCCCTGAGCCGCCACCTGTGGCACAGCCATCGAAACCGCACCGCAAGCGGGCGAAGCCACGGACGGTGACTGCACCTAAGGAGGAGACGTCTCAGCCGGCTCCCGAAGAAGCACAGCCGTCTGCCCCACCGGTGGAGGCCGCGCCGCCGGAGGAACCTGCGCCGTCAGAAAAGAAGCCAAAGGAAGTGAAGAAGGAAAAGGCCGAGGCTCAGAAGAAAGCCGCTGTTCCACCTGCGCCGGACACCGCGTCGCCCACAGAGTCCGTGCCTGAGAGCACCGAGGCTACACCGGATGCGCCGTCTTCAGAAGAACGCCCTGCCGAGCTACCGGCTAAACCCAAGATTGAACTTATCAAAGACGAGGATCGTCCGCGCGAACCAAGCAAAAAGCTGCCGAGTATTTTTTACGATGATTGAGGGGGCTTGCGCCCCGTTAGTGCGTTGCCTGCTGTGTTGCGTGCTGTACATTGCGTGAACGTCGCTCACGTAGGATGCAGCACGCAACACATTTATAAGCTTGTGAATGACAAGTTACCGTTGAAAGCCAGCACTTTGACTTTCGACCTTTGACTTTCGACTGTTTGAAGTGAACAACGAAGCCCGTCAAAAACTCCGCGAAATCGTGGATACGTATGGTCAGAGCGTCGTGGACGACCCACGGCGCTGTAAAGCCCTGCTTCTCGACTACTGTGGTCAGCATCGCCGTGAAATCTTCGTGCTCAACGCGGCGCAAGAAGAGCGCGTTGCCAACGATTTGCAGGATATCAGAGGTGGCATTCCGTTGCCGGTGGTGGTGGCGCAGCTTACCCGCCGCCTGGTAGACAATCGCGCACTCGCCACGGACGCTGCACATTGGGCCGTTGACGCGTGGGCTTACGCGCTGCGCATGACCGACAGCGAACCCCCGCCGACCACCGGGTCTTCGCCGGGGCCGGTCAAACCTCCGCCGTTGCCAGATACACCGCCACCATTGCCTGAAACGTCACGCCAACCGGTCGCGGATCGGGTATCCCGCCCGGTGTCTCGTCCGTCCACCACTTCTGCTGGGCGCGTGCAGCAAACGTTTGCTTCCGCTCACACCATCGAGGTGTACGGGCGCTCGCGCCGTGGAGTCGGCGCCAGATGGCAGAAACTCGGCGCGACGCCCGGCAGCGTCGCGCTTCCGTCAAACTACGTGCTTGGATTGCGTTTCTTTCATTACAGGCTAGATGAACTGGAAGCCTGGATCAAAGAAATCGCCCATCCCGATGATGTGGTCTCGTTGGACTTGAACGGTCCTATCGACGACGCGGGCATGGCTGCGCTGCGTGCCTTCCCCAACTTGACCTATCTTGAAGTCGACACCGCCGAGCGTGTGACCAATGTAGGTCTCGCCTATCTGGTAGGCCTGCCTAAACTGACCACGCTCCATTTTCCGTGGGCTACCAGCATCACCGATGAGGGGATGGCCTATCTGCGCGCGCTGCCGGAACTGGCTGGTCTGCTGCTGCACTGGGCCGGCATCTCCGATGCCGCACTGCGTTACCTCGAAACGTTGACGAAACTCAGCGTTTTGGAACTGCGCGAGTGCAAGCACATCACCGGTTCCGGTTTGCTGCACTTACGCGCCGCGCCCAACCTCGCCACGCTCGATCTGGCGGGTGCGTCTCAATTCAACGATACGGGCGTGCAGGCCGTCAGTCTGTGTACCGGCTTGACCAAACTCGATCTCTCGCGCTGCCCGCAAATCACCCATCAGGGGATCGTCCATCTGCGCAACTTATTTAACCTGACCTATCTCGATCTGTCCCGGAACCCCCAGGTGGACGACAAAGGTGTGGTGGCGCTGTGCGAGTTACAGCGCCTTTCCACCTTGCACCTGGCGGGGACGGCTATCACCAACGTTGGTCTGAGTCATGTCGGCGATATCCCCGGCCTGCTCTACCTCGATCTCTCGTACTGTGAACGCATCACCGACCGTGGTCTGTCGCACTTGCGCCGTCTCAAAAAATTGGCCTACCTCAATGTGAGTGGGTGCAAGCGCCTCACCCCGCGTGGGATTAACAGGCTCTCGCGGTCGGGGTTATATATCATGCAATGATCAGGCCGTTCTTAGTGAAATTTGACAATACGAGGTGTTTACTATGAGTCTACCTATTTTTAGTGCATCTAAAGAGATTCAGGATCATTATGATCCTGAGGCTGATATTGTACTTTACCATGGCGATGTCAATGATTTCGTTGCTACGATTCCCGATAAATCAATCACCTTGATTATCACTTCTCCACCTTATAACTTAGGTAAGGAGTACGAAGACCGCGTCTCCATTGGGAAATATTTAGATATGCAAGCACAAGTGATTGCTGAACTATATCGCATTCTTAGCGATAACGGGAGTATTTGTTGGCAGGTGGGTAACTTCGTCGATGCTGGTGAGGTATATCCATTAGATATCCTCTATTATGATATCTTCAAGGAGCTTGGCCTTCATCTGCGGAATCGCATCATTTGGCACTTTGGGCATGGGTTGCATGCATCCAAACGTTTTTCCGGTCGGTATGAAACGCTGTTGTGGTTTACCAAAAGTGACAACTATATCTTCAACCTGGATGCTGTCCGTGTTCCTTCCAAATATCCAGGTAAACGGCATTACAAAGGCCCCAAAAAGGGTGAGTTATCTGGTAACCCATTGGGGAAAAATCCTTCCGATGTTTGGGAGTTTCTAGCTCAGGAATGGGAAGCCGCATTTTGGGATATTCCTAACGTAAAATCGAATCATCCAGAAAAGACCATTCACCCATGTCAATATCCCATTGCGTTGATTGAGAGATGTGTTCTTGCACTAACCTCTGAGGAAGATTGGGTGTTTGATCCTTATGCAGGTGTTGGGACGTCCTTAATCGCAGGTCTGATGCATAATCGTCGTGTCATGGGAAGTGAACAGGAAGATAAATACGTTAATATTGCGCGTGAACGTCTTGTTGCGTATTTCAACGGTGTATTATCTTATCGGCCGCTGGGTAAACCTGTATACCTGCCTACAGGGAAAGAAAAGGTTGCTCGGGCCCCAGACGAGTGGCGAGGTTCAACTCAACCAAGATTGCTGGAAAAGCGAGAAAAGTACTCATGAAAATTGCGGGTGAATACTCATTTAATGGCGGACGCGAAGTGATCGAGACAAAATTCCTGGCCGAGTTAGCCGAGATAAAGCGTCTGATCGCTTCCATAGATAGTGCGGAATGTAAAACCAAGATCAGTCGTGAAAAAACTATGCCCGGAAGAAGGCTATACAGCCCTCGTGCACTTAATAAGGCCTTTAAAATGACATTTTCAGCACAATCCTGGGAGACATATAGGGTTTCCTGTACGTACCCTACAGAGTATTATGTCTCAGATTACCAACCGGATACTCCTGTTTCGGGTACTTTTCGTGAAATGGACTTTGTCAAAAACCGTGTAGGCGTAGAGGTGCAGTTCGGGAAATATGCCTTTATGGTTTACAATGTCTGCGCCAAAATGACCATATTCCACAACTGCGATGTGATTGACGTCGGTGTTGAGATTGTTCCCGTAAAGGCCTTTGCCGCCGAGATGTCCACTGGTGTTTCTTACTTCGAACAGATTGTATGGGACCTTGAGAAGCGAGGTGTTGCAGATATCGATATTCCGGTGCTGATTTTAGGCATCAGCCATATGTGACCCCAAGTGTTCTTTGAGAGTCTATCATGCATCCCGTCCCACGTCGCCAACTCCGTGAGATCGTCGCGCAGTATGGGGAATCTGTTCTGGAAGATCCCCGCCGCTGCCGCGCCTTGCTGCTGGATTTCTGTGGCGCATACAAGGGAGAGATCAACCTCTTGGTGATGGCCGTGCAGGAGAACGTGCCTGCCGACCTGCGCAATGCTTCACCGGGTATTCCGCAGCCGGTGTTGTTCGGGTGGCTTACCAGGCGCTTGCAGGAGGCCTACTTTTTGCCGGAAGATGCCGCCCGTTGGGCGGTGGAGACGTGCGCGGAAGCGTTGGGTATTCTGGTGACGGAAGCCCAATCTCGCACTTTTACATCGACGTTGCCGGTGGCGCTTCTAGGGCGTTCCAGTTTGCTGGGCGAGCGTGAATGGCGCGAACTCGGCGCTATGCCGGGGCACGTAGACGTGCTGCCCGATTACGAAGTGCGTGTGAGCGCCTACCTGGATGACATCGGGCTGCAAACGCTGGCGCAGGAATTGCGTGCCTTCGGTCCCATCCAGGAGTTGGATCTGCAGCACAGTCCTATCACCGATAAGGGACTGGCGCACGTGTGTGACCTCATCGGGCTGATGCGTCTCGACCTATCCCGTACTGCGATTACGGATGCGGGATTGGCTTTGCTTCAGATACTCGACGCCCTGACCGATCTTAATTTGTGGTGGTGCGAACAGGTCACGGATGCAGGTCTGGCGTATCTGCCCGCGCTGACCCATCTGCGCAGCCTGAACCTGGGTCGTTGCACGCAGCTACGTGATGCCGCTGTGGCGCATCTGCGTGATCTCTCTGGCCTGCACAACCTGGGGGTGGCAAGCCTTCAGGTGACGGATGAGGGCCTGGCTCCCCTGGCCGATCTTGTCGAGATGGCCTCACTCGACCTCAGCGATACGCGTATCACCGGGGCAGGGATGAACGCCCTGCGCGGTCTTACCCACCTGGCGCAGTTGAATCTCTTTCACTGCGTCCGGCTCACCAATGGCGGATTGGCGCACCTGCGCGCACTCAAACATCTCACTGACCTCAACCTCGGCGCGTGCGGCCAGATTACGGATGCAGGCCTTTCGCACATTCGCGCGCTTGATGGGCTGACGGTGTTGAACCTGGAAGCGACCGGCATCACCGACGCGGGCATCGTCTATCTGCATCCTTTGATTGGTCTGACGCGCCTCGACTTGAGTTGGACGCACATTACGGATGAAGGATTGGCCCGGCTAAGCGCCCTCACCGGATTGACCGACCTGACGTTGGCCGGAGTGCGCATCACCGACGCGGGACTGGCCCATGTGCGCGCACTTGTCGACCTGACGCGGCTTGATCTCTCGTATACGCTGGTCACGGGTGCAGGATTGAGACATCTCGCCGGGTTGGCAGCTTTGACGCGCCTGGATTTGGAGAGTACACTGGTCACGGATGCGGCGCTCGAACATGTGCGGGATTTGCAGCATCTCACACATTTGTACCTTGGCAGTACCGCCATCACCGATGCGGGATTAGCGTATCTGGCGGAGCTTGACATGCTGCGTGTATTGGATGTGACGGCTTGTGAGCGCATCACCGAAGCCGGGCTGGCGCCCCTTCAGCGTCCCGGCCTCCAGATTGTGTACTAAAATTCGCAAGGGTGGAAAAAGGGAAAAGAATGACAATGGACTGGTTCGAACGTGTCCCTAAAGTCGAGCTACACCTTCATCTCGAAGGCGCGATCCCCTATCCTGCATTGTGGGACCTCGTTCAGAAGTACGGTGGCGCTCCCGATCTGCCCGATCTCGAGACGCTGAAGCAGAAATTCGTCTTCCGCGACTTCCCTCACTTCATCGAGATGTGGGTCTGGAAGAACCAGTTTTTGCGCGAATATGAAGATTTCACGTTTATTGCGGAGGCTGTCGCCCGCGACCTGGCGCGCCAGAACATCCGCTACGTGGAAGCCTTCTACTCGCCGGCCGATTTTGCCTCGCACGGCCTGCGCGTGCAGCCGTTGACCACAGCCATCCGCACTGGCCTCGCGCGCGTCCCGGAAATCGACGTCGCTCTCATCACCGACTTCGTGCGCGATCTCGGCCCGGAAATTGCGACCCGCACCCTCGCTGAGGTGTCCGAAGTGCGCGATCAGGGTGTCATCGGCGTCGGCATCGGTGGATCGGAGCAACTGTATCCGCCGGAGCCTTTCGCGGATGTGTATGCGGAGGCGCGCGCATTGGGCTTGCACACCACCGCCCATGCCGGAGAAGCTGCCGGCGCGGCCAGCATCTGGGGGGCGCTGCATACGCTGCAAGCCGAGCGCATTGGGCATGGGACGCGCGCGGAGGAAGATCCGGCGCTGCTCGACTATCTCGCCGCGAACACCATCCCGGTGGAGATGTGCCCGCTCTCCAATGTGCGCACGGGCGTTGTCCCTTCACTGGAAAAACATCCGGCGCGTTGCTACTTTGAGCACGGTATCCTCGTAACAATAAATACCGATGATCCCAGGATGTTCGGTAATACACTCGCGGAAGAATTTAGCCTGCTTGAGCAAGTGTTGGGCTTTTCCCGCGACGACATTCGGACGTTGATTTTGAACGGCATTCACGCTTCCTGGCTGCTCGAAGCGCAGAAAGTGCGCCTGAGCACCGCCTTCCGCGCCGACCCAGCCTGGTACGAATCATGATTCATGATTCGTGATTCATGGTTCATGACGATTACGCTTTTTGTAGGAGGTACACTATGCACATTTTGAAAGATGGCCAGACCGTCCAGACGGTCACATCCCGCATGCCCTGTACCGCCGAGAAATTTCTTGGCGGCGGTGGGCAGGGCGAAGTCTACCGCGCGAATTTGGGAGGGCAGAAGGTGGCGCTCAAGTGGTATTTCCCGGCACAGGCCACCGTGGAGCAACGCGCGGCATTGGAAATCCTGATCAAGAAAGGCCCGCCGAGCGAGAAATTCCTCTGGCCGATTGAGCTGACCGAGTCCAAGGATGTGCCGGGATTTGGCTACATCATGCCGTTGCGCGGGCCGCAATACAAAAGCATCGTCGATCTGATGAAGCGCCAGGCCGAACCGACCTTCCGCGCGCTGGCGACGGCGGGACTGGAATTGGCGAACAGTTTCCTCGGATTGCACGCGATGGGCTATTGCTATCGCGATATTTCATTCGGCAACGTCTTTTTCGAGCCGAATACGGGCGAGATACTCATCTGTGACAACGACAACGTGGCCGTCGATGGCGCGACCGAGGGTGGCATTCTGGGGACGCCGCGCTTTATGGCGCCGGAGATTGTACGCGGCGAGGCCCGGCCCAGTATGCAGACCGACCTTTACTCGCTGGCCGTGCTCCTTTTCTACATGCTGATGGTCCACCATCCGTTGGAAGGTAAGCGTGAGAGTAGCATCAAGTGTCTCGATCTGCCCGCGATGAACAAGCTCTATGGGACCGACCCGCTCTTCATTTTCGATCCCCAGGACGACAGCAACCACCCGGTGGAGGGTTTCCACGATAACGCGCTGGCCTTTTGGCCGCTCTATCCGGTTTTTATCCGTGAACTCTTCACCGAGGCTTTCACGGAGGGTTTGCATGACCCACAGGAGCGCATCCGTGAGAGCGAGTGGCGCGCGGCTATGGCGCGGATGCGCGACGCCATTATTTACTGTCCCAAATGTGGCTCCGAGAACTTCTACAGCGCCGAAAAGCTCAAGGCTACCGGTAATCCCGGTATGTGCTGGGCGTGTAACACGACGCTCGTTCTGCCACCGCGCATCCGCATTGATGATGCTATCGTGATGCTGAACTGGGACACCAAACTCTACCCGCATCACGTGGACAATGACCGGTTGTACGACTTTTCCAAACCAATCGCCGAGGTCAACCAACATCCTACCGACCCGTCGATTTGGGGATTGCGAAATCTCAGCGAGGAGAAATGGGTGATCACGACCGACGATGGCGCGATCCTCGACGTAGAACCAGGACGCAACGTGAGATTGGCCGTCGGGACGAAAGTCAATTTCGGCAAAAAAGAAGGCGAAATCAGAGTCTGAGAATTGAAGATTTGGAGATTGAAGATTGGATGATTGGGCGATAGAGAAAATCACTAAATCAAAAATCAATCAATCTAAAATGATAAGGGGGGACTATGAACACAGGTGTTAATCTTCCAAGTTTAGGCAAATATCGCGTGCTGGGTGTGTTGGGCAAAGGGCGTTTTGCCACTGTCTATCGCGCTGAGGACACGCGCATCGGTCGTCTGGTAGCCATTAAATTCTTCGATCCGCTGTTGTTGCAGGATGAAGCATGGGTCGCCCGCCTGCGCGATAGCCTGCAAGCCGCCGCCCGTCTCCAACACCCGCATCTGACGCCCATTTACGACATTGGCGAGACGGAGACCGATCTCTACGAAGTAACGCAGTTGGCGCGGGATGGCAGCCTGGCCGAGGCGATTGCCGCCCACAGCGGGCAGCGTGTGCCTTGGGACAAGGCGCTACCGTTCCTCAAGTCCGTGTGTGAGGCGCTGGATTACGCGCACGGGCAAAGCCTCGTACACAGTGATCTCAAACCGTCGAACATCCTCATCGATCCGCCCGGCGGTCCGCTGGTGATGGACTTTGGGCTGACACGTTTGATGGCCGCTAACAGCGTGGGAATGAGCCGTATCGAAGGCGGGGTGGTTGGCACGCTGGCCTACATCGCGCCAGAGGTGTGGGAGACCGCGCCTGCCGAAATCCCTGCCGACATTTACGCACTCGGCTGCATCACCTATGAGATGTTGATGGGGCAGAAACTGTTCGCGGATGCCAGCGTGATGCAGGCGATGCACGCGCACGCGCAGGGTCCGCAGTTCCCGCAAACGTGGCCGAGCGACGTACCGGCAGGGATCGCAGGCGTGTTGGGCAAGGCGTTAGCCTTCGATCCCACAACGCGCTATCCCGACGCGATGGCGTTCTGGAATGCCTTGAAAGCGCTGGAGACGCCGATGAGCACGGGCGCGAAGTTGTCGGTGATGGTTGATCAATTGCGGGCCAAAGCCGACGCCGCGTTGAAGGCCGGGAAACTGCAAGCTGCCAAGCTGGCGATTAACCAGTGGCTGTCGATGGAGCCGGACAATCCTGCCGCGATTAAGGCATTGGAGGTCGTTGAGCGCCAGATTGTGGCCGCCGCCGCCGCCGCGCCGCCCGCTGCCGCGTTGCAGCAACCGGGGGCAGCGCCAACGCCGCCCCCCACACCGATCACCTTCACCCCTCAGCCACAGGCTCCCGCACCGCAGCCTGCGCCTCAACCCGTGATTCCGGCACCGCAGCCGGCGTCCGTCGTACCGCCAGCGCAACCTGCTGTCACTCCCGCTCCGGTAGCACAGCCCGCGCCGCAGGCTGCGGCCCAACCGACGCCGAGTATTTTTACTTTCTACACCGTACCAGATCAACGTGCGGGTGTGTTGGCCGCCCGCTACACCACCGAGCAGTTCATCAGTACCGAGGGCCAGCTCGATACCCACGCCGCCGAGGTTGACGGTCAACCGGCAATGTTGACGTGGATTTTCCCCGCCGAAGTCACACCGGAGAAGCGCGCCCTGCTCGAATCGCTGATCCAGCAGGGGCCACCCACCGCCAGCTTCCTTTGGCCGACGACGATTGTCGAATCGACGGAGGTTCCCGGCTTTGGCTACCTCACAGCGCCGCGTGACCCGCGCTTCAAGAACATCGAAGACCTGATCAAGCAGTGGGTGGAGCCAACCTTCCACGTGCTTATCACGGCGCTCTTGGGCTTCGTAGATAGCTTCACCGCGTTGCATATGAAAGGCTTGTGTCACCGCGACCTGTCACCGCGCAACGTTTTCTTCGATCCTGACTCGGGGGATGTGCTCCTCGCATACGCAGGCAACGTCATGCCGGAAGGCACGGTCGGTGCGCCCCGGACGCTACGTTTCGCTGCGCCGGAACTGGTGCGCGGTGAGACATCGCCCAACGTGCAATCCGACCTGCACACACTCGCCACGTTGCTCTTCTACGTGATGATGGTGCATCATCCGCTGGAGGGCGAGCGCACGCTCAACGTTCCCGCTTTCGATCAGGCGGTGGAACAACGGATCTTCGGCGTCGATCCTGTCTTCATCTTCGACCCCAACAACGACACCAACCGCCCGGTGCCGGGGTATCACGTGCGTGTGCGGGACTACTGGCCTCTCTATCCCCAGTTCATACGTGATATGTTTGTGCAAGCGTTCACCGCAGGCTTGCGCGATCCCTATGGCGGGCGCATTCGCGGGAGTGAATGGCGCAAGGCGCTCGTCAATCTGCGTGACACGATCATCTACTGCGCGCAGTGCAGCGCCGAGAACTTCTACGATCTCGCCGCGCTGAAGGCCTCCGGCGGCAAACCGGGGACGTGCTGGTCGTGCAAGAGCGATTTGGCGCTGCCCCCTCGCTTGCGTGTGGGCGACGCAGTGGTGATGTTGAACTACAACACGCGGCTCTACCCGCATCACATTGATTCCGACAAGGCTTATGATTTCTCGGCTCCTGTTGCTGAAGTCACCCGCCATCCCAGTAAGCCCAACATCTGGGGCCTCCGCAACCTGACTCTGGAGAAGTGGGTGATTACGTTGGATGATGGGACGATCAAGGACGTCGAGCCGGGGCGCAGTATGACGATGGCGCCCGGCATCAAGATCAACTTTGGCAAGCGCGAGGGTGAGATTCGCGTGTAGCCGTGTCGTCTTATGGCGTACAAGGCGCAGTCACCGGCTGCGCCTTGTGTTTTGGTGTGGTTCCCGTTTTAGACAGTTTAAATTGCGTTGCTTTATAGGGAGATTGCTAGTAAAATAGGTCGCATCATTTATTCACCAGGAAAGGAGATGCTGATGCAGATCGTCACGGACAGTGGGATGGATTTGTATTTGCCGCCGGAAGAAATGCCCGACATAGCGTTGAACCCCGTGCGCCACACGATAACGCTTGAGGGAAAAACGTACAAAAGCGGCCTTGATATTCAGTCTGAGGAACTCTACCGGCTCTTGCAGGAGACGGGCGCTTTCCCGACCACGTCGCAGCCTTCGTCCGGAGATTTCGCCGAAATGTACCGCAAACTAGCCGCCACCGATCCGGATATTCTGTCGATTCAGATGTCGTCGGGACTAAGCGGCTCGGTCAACGCGGCACAGGCGGGCGCGGAGATGGTTCCGGAGGCCAACGTTACCGTTGTGGACTCCAAGACGCTCTCCGGCGTCGTCGGCTGGCAGGTGTCGTCGGCTGCTCGCGCTATCAAGGCCGGGTGGCCCGTGGAACGGATCGTCGATCTGATTCATCGCATCGTCGCCGTGAGCGACAGCATCTACACGCTGGACGATCTGAAGTACCTGATTCACGGCGGGCGCATCAGTCACATGAAAGGGTTGATTGCTTCAGCACTAAATCTCAAACCCCTGATTGGAGTGACGAAGGACCTTGGCAATTACGAGCAGCTCGGCACGGCGCGCACATTCAAGAGCGCACTCAAGGGGCTGGTCAAGCTGATGCTCAAGAAGCATGCACCCGGCACGTCTTTGCGTGTGCAGGTCATCCACGCACTCAATCCGGAGGGCGCGGCCTTCTTGCGCGAGGAAGTGGACAAGACGTTTAAGTGTACCCAGATGCCTTTGGGGACGATGTCGCCTGTTTTGGGCGCGCATACCGGCCCTTCGATGGTGGGGATTGCTTTCGCCGCGCTTGCAGATTACCCGGAGGTCCCCTAGTCCTATGCCTCGAACCTTGACCCGCCGTCAACTACTGAAACTCATCGCCGGCGCTGCTGCCGCGGCGGTGGTGTCACCGCTCTGGCACGCTCGTGCGCATTACCCCACGCTGCGGATGACCCCCACCGAGGAGGATCCCAACACCTATGTCTTGATGGGCCGTGCTATTCACTCTGTGGTCTTCTACGAGCAACCCGACACAACCTCCGCACGCTTGAACACTCTGGCCCGTGATGAAGCCTGCACCATTCTGGATGAGGTGCACGCGCCTTTCAGCCGCCATAACGATCTGTGGTACGAAACCGATCTGGGCTATGTCCACTCGGCGTGGGTGCTGCCGATGCGTATCTATCCGCCGCAGCCCTTCATCGCGGACATTGGGGAATGGGGCTTCTGGGGAGAAATCTCGCAGGTCTATACCGAGGGACGCACCGAACCGCACGCGCAGGCGGCGCGGAAGTACCGCTTCTACGGTAGCACGATGTTTCACGTGATTGGCGCAGTCACTGATGACGAGGGAACCGGTTGGTACAAAGTCGCCGACGATTATCCCCCCAAGGTCTACGGCAATCACCAGTGGGTGCTGGCGCGTGACGTGCGGCGCTTTCCACGTGCGGAGATGGCGCCCATCCATCCTTTCGTCGGGGACAAACGCATTGAAGTGAATTTGGATGCGCAGTCACTTGCCTGTTACGAGGGAGACGACGTTGTCTTTACTACCCTCGTTGCATCGGGATTGGGCGGTCATCTGGCGACGCCGACAGGAAATCATGCTGTTCTACTCAAGCAAGCATCACGTCACATGAGCAATGTACCTTACGCTGAGATGGAAAATCCACCTGCTCCGGGAGACATCTTTGACTTGCCGGGGGTGCCGTGGAATGTTTTCTTCGATTTGGCGGGGACGGCCATCCACGGGGCGTACTGGCATAACGATTACGGTGTCCGTCGCAGTCACGGCTGTCTGAACGTCTCCTGCGAGGCCGCGCGTTGGATTTATCGCTGGGTTCACCCCATCGGCGGCTACGAAGACGATTTTATCCGCAGCGACCGTCGCGTCGGCACGCCGGTCAATATCACTTGAAAATCTTGCGCAGGTGTGCGAGCCCTTGATTCGCCTAAACCTTCGCAAGGTTGTTATTCCTCGCGAAAGGCAAACGTCGCGGCGATTTCCTCCATCAGCGGAGGGATGGGGTCGACGCCCACGGCGCGGATGCGCAGGACGTAGAGCCAGTAGTTTGACCCCTGGATCACCCACACCCTGGCCGGGCCGCCTTGCCTGCCGGCCCACTGTTCCTGGAAGAGGAAAGCGGTCTGTCCCTGCCATTCGGTTTCTTCGACAAACTCCGCTTCAGGCGGCGCGTCGGGATCGTGCGTGGCCTCCAGCATCACCACCGCGTTGTTGAGGAGCAGGGCTTCTGTCGGGCCAGGTGCCCACCACAGCGCGATTTCTCCGTTCCCATGTTGCCACACGCGCCCGCCGGCATAGTGGTCGCCTTGCGTGATGACCTCGGTGAAGGCTAACGGCACGCGCATCGTCACCCCGGCTGGCAGCGTTTCCGTCAACGCGCGGAACGCGATGGGCGCAGGCTCGAAGGGCAGCATCCGCTCTCCAACGACATCCAGCGACGTCTCCACGTGCACCACGAGCCACCAGTGACCTGTGGGCGCGTCCAACGACAGTTGGAGCGGCGTGGCAGAGACATAGCGGTTGCCACTCTGCCGGACGAGATTGAAGGTGTCGTAAACGGTCGCTGCTGGGTCGTAGACCTTCGCGCTTATGGTGATGTCCGGCGCGACGCCCGGCGGCGGCACGATATCGGCGATGACAAGCGGCGGCTCGAGCGCGGCGACCTGCTCCGGCCATGTGCTGTCTCTTATACACATCTGACGCTGCCGACGAAGAGGATAGTGTAGATCTCGGTG
>OMKS01001148.1_pt1 | contig 24186 bp, 24 predicted proteins | sample 1674721 | NCBI WGS metagenome assembly OMKS01 (sample SAMN06264996, study PRJEB25208) | sediment metagenome | isolation source: hot spring sediment | place: USA: California | collected 2014-09-02
CGAAAGATTTGCCGCGCCAAAAACCGTCCGTACGTATGATATGCGATCACATACCCGATCAAACACGCCAACATTAAAAACAATACGCTCATCAAGAAATCCTCCGCAACAGCATAACCACCGCAAGATTTGAATATCTGACGCTTTTTTACCGCATCGCCGTAACATCAAATTCGAAGAGTTCTTTCTTGGAATTCCTTTTACGCAATACTCGAATGTCAATATTTTTGAATCCGACCTGTTTTAACATTTCGGCAAAGATTTTTTCGGCCGGAACAAGACAGTTATAAAATTTGGAGTTGCCGATAATATAGTGAAGCTTGCCTTTGGGTTTCACTACGGCATGAGCCGAAAGAAAATGTTGCCACATATCTTCAAAATATTTACCGACGTACTTTGATAGTAATACCCCTGATTTCCCGTCAGACTGTGCTATGGCGACAAGTATCTCTTCGAGGTAATCCGGAAAGAAAGTTAAAGCGTCTCGCTGCCACTCAGACAGTCGGCTTGTTGCAATACCCCATGTTCCGCCAATTGCCTGCCAATCTAACTCTCCGGCCTCTCGAGCTTCGTTCAAGTAACCCAGCCAATACATATAAGGTCGCAATTCACGGATGTAGGACATTCTGTTTGGGTAGGGCGGCGATGTGATAAGCAGGTCAAATTGTGTGCCGGGCAGTTTTTCCAGCGTTCGGGCATCGCACAGAAATACTTGTGCATCGCCTGATGGGTTATGCGAAGCTGACTCCGTAACAGCTTTTACATAGGTGACAAAGGATGGCTGCTCTGGGTATTCATCCTTCCACAAAAGCGGCTGAATGCTTGCACCCCCGGTGTCTTTAAATGACATCGATTGATGATTGAACGCGGCGTTGGACAGGTCGATAACCATGCGGCAAAAAGCCACAAGAAGTAAATCTTTCACTTCTGCTTGCGGGAACGTTTGCGATTCGATAGCCCCTTTTATGGCGCACAGATAATCGAGACTTGCTTTATCCCACCAACGCTCAATGTTGGCAATTGGCGGAGGGGGGCATGCTATCGCACGTCCTTTCCCTGCCAGAGATTGAATGGCCTCGGCTATTTCTCGAGTTTGGCGCAAGGTGATTGTGCCGTACCGTCGCAACTTTGCCTGGCCAAACCAGACAAGAAAAGGATTAATATCCGTCGAAACAGCTCGATGTCCTTGATAGGCCGCACAGAGCGGGGTGGTGGATGTGCCGCCAAATGGATCTAAAATCGAACACTCATTTTTTTGATCCCGTAAAATAGCGTCCACAACTTTGACCGAATAAGCGGGGGTCAGTCGAAGCCATCCGTGCCGTGCCTGATCGGTATTGTGTTTGAAGGTCAGATCGGATCGCTGCCCGACACGAGCAATGTCAATTGTGGCTTGGTTATTCAGCACGCAATAAAGCCTCCAGTACTGTGGCGACTTCATTACGAAGCTGCCGTGCGTTGCGATTGAAGAAGGCTGCCAAATCGTAGCCAATCACCTGTTTCATGAACGAATAGGTTGAGGAAAAAGGAGAATCAGAACGGATGTCTCCAGTCAAAATAACCCATTTTTCGGTGCGATATCGGTGGAGAATGTCCGAGTCGATCTGATTGGACATAATAATTGCACAGGGCAGATAGGCTTGAGTGTAAGCAGTTGCGGCGTTAGCGATATCGGCATTCTGACGTTTTGAATCTTTACTCTTATACCCTTGACGAACTTCAAAGACGACCCCTTTCAGGCTCTTTGAAATGCTGCGTTCAATATCAAGGTTGTTACAGACTGTTGTCATCCATTGTGCTGTGCGATCCCGCTTGGAGTGGTCTTGGATAGCACTAAGAGGTATTCGCCCATCCAGTGAAAGGCGACGATTTTTCTTGTTGACCCCTAACACTGCATAAGACCATTTAGACTGTTCCTCGGTAAGCCCTAACTCATCCTGAAGTATCTTTCGAAATAAAGCCTCACTGCCAATGCCGATTTGTCTGTAAATACTGGTCATGCCTCCAGCCGCCTTGTGTGCCGCATACATCAGCGGATTGTCGAGGCCGAACCAGGAATAGAAAGGATCGCTTCTGTACACTTTTTGAAAATCTGAAAGACTGCAGCCTGTTTTTCCACCCTGTCCAAGCTTAGGTTTGTAGGATGCGCAAACCCTAATTGGAGACAAAACAGTCTCGATATACACTTTGTCGCGTTTGTTGTCAGTTTTCATTGTTCCATTTGTTTCAGGTAAGGTTGTTTATTCCTTTTTTGTGTACTACGAATTAGCAGTATAACATTTCAGAGAGAACAATCAAAGCATTACAAAAATTTCAAATGCAACATAGCCGTTACGTTCTTTCCGTTCGTTGTCGCAGGAGCAGTCGGATGGGGACTTCTTCCAGTCCGAGCAGTTCGCCCAGTCGATGGGTCAGGAAGCGCTGGTGCGGTTCATCGAACAGGGCGGGCCGGTTGACAAACAGCAGGATGCTGATCGGTCGGACGGCCACTTGCGTCGCGTAGTAGATTTTCGGGACGCCGCGTTTGCTGCGGGCGCCGAAGCGTTCTTCGCTGATGATTTTAATGGCCTTGTTGAGCCGGCCGGTAGGGATTTTCGTGCCGGCCTGCTTGAACAGTTCCGCGGCGATATCCAGCACGCTTTGGATGTTTTTGGCGTCTTTGGCGGTGGTAAAGGCAATCGGGGCGTGCCGCAGACCGACAAGCACCTTGTCCAGATAGTCGGCGTAGTCATCCGAGGCGGCGACGTCTTTGGCCAGATCCCATTTGTTGACGATCAGGATGCAGGGTTTGAATTCATTGCGAACCAGGTGGCCGAGTTTTTTGTCCACCTGCGACACAGGCGTGGTCGCGTCCATCATAAACAGCACCACGTCGGCCCGGCGGATGCTGCGCAGTGCGCGGGTGTAGCCGTAGTATTCGATGTCGTGGGCCATCTTGCCGACTTTGCGGACGCCGGCGGTGTCGATGATCATATACTGCCGGCCGTCTTTTTCGAACAACACGTCCACCGCGTCGCGCGTCGTACCGGGGATGTCGCTGGTGATGACGCGCTGCTGTCCGACAACGGCGTTGATGAAGGTGCTCTTGCCGGCGTTGCGTTTGCCGACGATGACGATCTTCATCACGGCTTGGGCGGGTTTTTCTTTGGGCAGGTGATCCAGGGCGGCATCGATACGGTCGAGCAGCTCGCCGCGATTGACCAGATTCCTGGCCGAGATGCAGATCGGCTCGCCGAAGCCCAGCCGCACGAATTCCCCGGCCAGCGGCAGCTGTTTGGGGCTGTCGGCCTTGTTGGCCACCGGCATCACGGGCAGGTCGTGCTTGCGAAGCAGTTGGGCGATGCGCGTATCCAGCGGGGTGATCCCCTCGCGGATATCCACCACGAACAGCACCAGACTGGCCTGGCTGATGGCCTGAAAGATCTGGTTTTCGACGTGGCTTTCCAGTGCGTCACTATCGACAATGCCGTAGCCGCCGGTATCGACCAGTTCAAAAAACCGCTCGTTGTACTCCAGAATTGTGCTCACGCGGTCGCGTGTCACCCCGGCCGTCGGATCGACGATGCTGATCATCTGACCCGACAGCGAGTTGAGCAGACTGCTTTTGCCGACATTCGGCCGGCCGATAATTGCCACCACAGGAAGCGCCATAAACCTCTCGAAAAAAATAAAAAACCCTTGATTAGAAACCCGTAATTATACTTGAATAGTTCAGGTTTGCAAAGGACGATGTTCGGCAGATGGCGGAAACCCGGTACAGCAGCAAATTCGCTTGCCAAAGGGGCTGGTTTGCGATATGTTGAGTGGTTTATGGCGGAAAATCCCACAAAAAAATGTCCGTTTTGCGGCGAGCAGATTCTTGCCGAGGCGATTAAGTGCCGGTTTTGTCGTGAGTTTCTTGAAGACGACAACGGCCTGCCGGTTTCGCATCATGTCCGGGCCGTGCGTGCCGAACGGCCGTTGGCTCGACCGCCGGAGCCGGAGGCACAAACAGCCGAGCCGGCGGACGATGAAGCGGCGATGGTGGTTTGGCCGTCGTTGTGGGCGCTGACGGGAGTGTTTTGTACGGCGCTGGCGGGACTGATCGCGGCGATTGTGTTGATGGCGTATCCGTTGGGTCAGTTGCTCACGGATCATTTTGAGTTAAGCGAAACCGTCGCCGGTTCGGTGGACTCAGCGGCGAATTGGGCGGGGCTGGTGTTGTTTTTGGTTATGATCGGCTGGGTGTTGTATCGGGCCGTGGCGATCAAGCGGATTCGCTACGAGATCAGTTCGGACCGGATTGAGTTTGCCCGCGGCATCTTCAGCCGAAAGATCGATAATCTGGACGTGTTTCGCATCGTCGATATCAAGTTGCACCGCTCACTGCTGGACTGCCTGACCGGCGTCGGTTCGGTTATGCTGATGACGCGGGACGAAACCGACCCGGAATTTCAATTTGAAAAGGTCAAAGACCCTAAAGACCTCTACGATGTCATCAAAAAGGCCACCCTCGTCGCAGACCGAAAACAAGGCGTGGTGCATTTGCAGTAAAAATCCGAGGTATGTCAAAGCCGGCAGAGCCGCTCAATTATGTCGAAACGGAGTATGAAACTTTTCCTGTGTTGATGATTTCGTTTACAAATCGATTATCCATTTCATCCAGTTCAATCAGCCGGGGATGAAAGCGACCGGCAACCCGTTTGATATAGGCTTCTATTTTGCGTGTAATTTCTTTATCGGCCATATTAAAGCTCGATTCGGTCTTCTAATATGACCCCTTTCCGCCGAAAGTTGAATTATTCACGGCCAAGATGGCCGTGCTACAAGAATACAAAATCCTATGCGATCAAGTTGGGGGGTTTTGGGTTTCGTGCTTGCTTGTTGCTCTGAAAACCGATAGGATTTCGACCGACAGGGGCGTTGTGGTCAACCGGCGCGTTAGATAACCAAAGTTTTGGATACGGTTTTGCACTTTTATGTCAGAAACTGTTGTTGAAGTCAATCGGGTCACGTTTTATCGCAAACAGCGGGCGATTTTGTCCGATGTGAGCTGGAACATTGAAAAAGGTCAGCACTGGGCATTGCTGGGCGCCAACGGATCGGGCAAGACGACACTGCTGAAGCTGATCTGCGGCTATGAATGGCCGACGTTCGGCTCGGTGCAGGTACTCGGTCGGCGGTTTGGGGCGTGCGATGTGCGCCGCCTTCGCAAGCTCATCGGCTGGGTCAGCTCGGCGATGTGCCATCAACTGCCCGGCCATGATACGGCCCTTCAGGTCGCGGCCTCGGGGCTGGAAGCAAGTATCGGACTGTACCGCACGTTCAGTACCGAGGAACTGGACAAGGCCCGTCGGATGCTGGCACATTTGGGCGCCGAACACATTGCCGAGCAGCGGTACAGTACCCTGTCCCAGGGCGAACAGCAAAAGACGCTGATCGCCCGATCACTGGTCAGCGAGCCGAAGCTGCTGATTCTTGATGAGCCGTGTATCGGGCTGGATCCGGCGTCGCGCGAGCGGTTTTTGCAGGATCTGGATGAGTTTGCCGCGCGCTGCGAGGCGCCGACGATGATCCTCGTGACCCACCATATCGAAGAAATTCGCCCGTGGGTTCGTCAGGTTCTGATGCTCAAAGACGGCCGGGTGCTGACCCAAGGCCGTCCGGATGAGGTAATCTGCGGTGCGATGATGGGGCGGCTGTTTGATTGTCAATGCCGCGTCGGCAAAGCAGAGAACGGATTTCGGCTGTGGATGGAAACGGCGAGTTGAGGATGACCGAGACGCTGCGTTCACAATGGGGGCGGCTGATTGCCCTGACGACGGCTCATTTTGTGCTGGATATGTTCCCCGGCATGATGCACACGATCCTGCCGGCGATTCAACAGCGATTTGTCTTGTCGGTAACCGCCGGCGGGGTGCTGCTGTCGGTGTTTCTGGTCGGGTCGAACGCAATTCAGGTGCTCATCGGTCATTTACGCGAAAATGAGAGCAAGCCGCTGTTTTTGTATGTCGGCCTTGGGCTGACCTGTATGATCTTGCTGTTCGGGGTGGTTTCGCCGCAGGTCGTGCCGCTGCTGTGGCTGTCGGGTATTGCGTTGGTCTCCGGTGCGGGTGTGGGGATGACCCATCCGGAGAGCCTGCGGGCGGTGCATCGGCTGGAGGGGATTTCCTCGTCGGTCAGCTCGGCGGTGTTTATGGGCGGCGGGGTGTTGGGCTTTTCGTTCGGCAGCGTGGCCAGTACTCATTTGTATGCGCGATGGGGGTTTGCCGGGCTGATCCCGTTTTGTGCGGCCTCGATTGTCACGGCGGCGGTGTTGATGCTGCTGGGTATTCGGCTGGCGATGGAGCGCGACGAAGCCAATCGAAAGGCACAACGCATTGACCAGAACCGGCATACGGAGATCCCGTTTGGTGTTGTGCTGCTGATTGCGACGCTGATTGTCAGTTCGGTGCAGATTTTGATGTGGATTGTGCCGCAGCATATCAGCGCGATCGGGGCCGATTTGACCCGCGGCGGCAAGGCGGTCTCGCTGTTTACGCTGGCCGGCGGCATCGGGGGGATGGTGCTGGCGCGATGGGCGGCTCGACGCGGCGAATTAAAGATCGTCATCTTCATGCTGGCCGTCGGTATTCCCTTTGTGTTGGGCTATGTCGTACTGCTGCGGTTTGCCGTCTCGGTGGTGCTGCTCAGCGCGGGCGGGTTTTTCTGCTTCGGGGCGTATCCGATTATGGTCAGTATCGCGCGCAGCAGCAGGGGGCCGAATCTGGGGCGGCGGATGGGTTTGATCGTCGGCGGCATCTGGCTGCTGGCGTGTCTGTTGCCAATGGTCCTGGGGCCGGCGGCCGAGTGGGCCGGAACCGGGTTTGTGATTTTTCTGTCGCCGGGCGGATTTATTCTGGCCTTGGCGCTGGCGGTTGCAGCCGCCGTGAAAGCAAAACGAAATCAAACAGAAAGCTGTTATGAATTCAAAACCGATTGATTACGATATGCATATTCATACCGCCTATTGCGGCCATGCTCCGGAGATGACGGTCGAGGCGATTTGTCGGCAGGCCGACGAAGCGCAGCTTCGGCTGATTGCCATTACCGACCATATCTTTGAGCCGGGCGATATCAAGGTCATCGACCAAATACGCGCCGAGGTCGCGGCGCTGCGTCCGACGTGTCGCGTACTGGTCGGGGCCGAGGTGGATGTGGACTGGACCAGTCCCGATGGGCGGCTGGTGACCGACGCGCTGGACGGGCTGGATTATGTCCTGGCCGGATTTCATTATGTGCCGACGATGGGACATTACTCCTGGTCGGTGGACGAGCGGCAAATGGAGATAGAGCCGTTCCTGGCGTTGTGGGAACAGTCGCTGCTGGGGATTGTGTCCAATCCGCGGATCAATACGCTGGCCCATCCCGGACGGATGCTGGCGGCCTGTACGGAGCTGGAGGTGTATTTTGAGCATGGTCTGGCGGTGTTTGAAAAGGTCGCGGCCCTGTCGGCCCGAAACAACGTTGCCTGGGAGCTGAACGAGCTGACGGGCCATCGCCTGCCGCCGTATTGGCAGCAGCAATGGCATCGTTTGTATGAGGTCGCGCTGGCCGCCGGTGTCAAAATTGTCTTTGGTTCTGACGCCCATACGCCGGACAGCATCGGATTGCAGACGTTTGCCCGGCGGGTATTGGATAAGCTGCCCGCGGACAGTTTAGCCCGGCCGGAAGAGGTGTTCAGTGCGGCCGAATCCGATTGACGGAAGATTCTTTTTCTTCGAAACCGCGCGGCCGCAGCGGCGTATTATAGGTTGATTTTTGCTTTCGAAAAGACAGGATTTAAAGATGGCGATACAATCAACCATTTTGGCAGGCGTTCTCATGCTGACGGCGTCCATAGCCGATGGCCGGGCAATACAAAGGAAAAATATGATGGATCAGGATCAATTTATTGATAGGGTTCATTCGGATCCCAACGACCCCAATACCCTTGAGGCGACGTTTGCGGCCGGGTGTTTTTGGGGCGTGGAGCACTTCTTCGCTGCTGTACCGGGGGTGGTCTTCACCGAGGTCGGCTATACCGGCGGCAAGGTCAAACACCCCACCTATCAGCAGGTATGCGGCGGACGCACCGGCCATGCCGAAGCGGTGCATCTGCGATACGATCCCAATCAAATCAGCTACGAAGCGTTGGTGCGGCTGTTTTTCAAAATGCACGATCCGACCACGCCCAATCGGCAGGGGTCGGACGTCGGCACGCAGTATCGCTCGGCGATTTTTGTTCATTCCGACGAGCAGAAACAGATCGCCTCGGCCGTGATTCGGCAGTTGACCGCCGAGCGCGCATTCAAACAGCGTATCGTCACCCAGCTCGTTCCGGCGGCGACTTTCTGGCGGGCTGAAGCGTATCATCAGCAGTACTTCAAAAAGCATCCCGGCCGTTCCTGTCATATCACCTTCTGTCCGACGATGCTGCCATAGCCAGGCGGTCATTCGAAATGCGGTGTATGTTCTTTTTTATCCTGATAGATAATCAGATTCGGGTTGATTCCCTTCCCGCACAGGACACTGTATATGGGACAGGGCAAAGACGGCTCAGCGCCGCCGATGAATATTCATATGCCGTCCACCATGTCGTCTTAAACGCTTGATTATAAAACAATTGCGCAATTAACGCAGAAGACGACGGCAGGGCCGTTGCCCGGCAATGAATAAAGACTTGACAAGCGAGACCCTCTGTTTCACTATAACAGCATCAAACAACTCTATTCAGGAGAAAGCAAATGGATATGCGTGGATTATTACAGGAGACCGGTCAGTGGCTCATCGGTCCGGGTTTGTTGATTGTACTGACGTTGGTGATCACCATCGTGGTCATCAAGACGGCGCGTTTCTTTATTGATCATCTCTTTTCACGTCTGGAACGTACGGAAAACGGCAAGGTGAAGATGCGCGTCGAAACGTTCAAGCCGGTCTTATACAACATTCTGCGGGTCGCTGTTGTTCTGATCGCACTCGGATTGATCCTTGAGATCATAGGTGTCAGTATTGCCGGCCTGCTCGAAACCACGGCCGGCCGATGGTTTATCAGCAGCGGCTTGAGAATCTTAATCATTATCGCCGCGGCCATCGTGGTTTTGAAGCTGGCTTCGCTTTTTCTGGATCACGCCTTTTCGCGGATTGAAAAGAAGCAGGATTCGGAAATGATCAAGCGATCCGAGACCCTTAAAGCCGTGATTCGCCATATGCTTCAGGTGGTGCTGGTTTCTATCGCCGTTGTTATGATTTTGGATAATTTGGGGCTGGACATTGGGCCGATTCTGGCCGCCGCCGGTGTGATCGGTCTTGCCGTCGGTTTTGGCGCTCAGCAGTTGGTGCGGGATGTCATCAACGGCTTTTTTATCCTGATGGACGACCAGATTCGCGTCGGCGACGTGGTCAGTATCGCCGGACAGGGCGGATTTGTGGAAAGTGTCAATTTGCGGATGACAAAATTGCGCGATCTGTCCGGCAATGTCCATTACGTTCGCAACGGCGAAATTAATGTGGTGACCAATATGACCAAGGAATACTCGCGCTATGTGTTTGATGTGGGGGTGGCCTATCGGGAGGATGTCGATGAGGTGATCAATGTCCTCAAGCAAATTGATGAAGACATGCGCCAGGATCCTGTGTATGGGCCGGATATTCTTGAACCGCTTGAGGTGTTGGGGCTGGATCGGTTTGCCGATTCGGCCATTATTGTTCGGGTTCGCACCAAGACCAAGCCGATTCGCCAGTGGGCCGTGGGGCGTGAGTTCAATCGGCGAATGAAGAAGAAATTCGACGAGCTGGGCATCGAAATTCCGTTCCCGCATGTGACGCTGTATATGGGACAAGACAAGGACGGCTCCGCGCCGCCGATGAATGTGAATATGCTGGAGAAAAATCAAATTGCGGGCGACTGAACGATGGATTAGGGCGTCTGCGATATCGGCTTTGGGTCCAGTTCGGCGCGGACGCGCGGCAGGGCATCGGGATAGCTGCGCCGGACAAAATCGATCATCTTTTCGCGCAGGAAGCAGCGCAGATCCCAAGCCGAGCCGGCGTCTTTGGCGCTGACCAGCAGCCGCACCTCGACGGTGCGCTCGGTGGCGTTGGTGACCTGAACGACGTTGACCTTGCCGTCCCAGAGCTGATGTCCTTCCAGCAGCCGCGTTAATTCCTTGCGAATCGCTTCGACCGGCACGGTGTAGTCCATATAGAGAAACACCGTTCCGAGAATGTCAGCGGAAACGCGCGTCCAGTTTTGAAACGGCCTTTCAATGAAATAGGTAATCGGCAGAATCAGCCTGCGCAAGTCCCAAATCTTGACCACCACATACGTGAGCGTGATTTCTTCGATTCGCCCCCATTCACCTTCGACAATCACCACATCATCCACGCGAATCGGCTGCGTGAATGCGATCTGCATTCCGGCGACAAAGGTCCCCAGGGTTCGCTGGGCGGCAAAGCCGATCACCAGGCCGGCGATACCGGCCGAAGCCAGCAGCCCTTTGCCCAACTGTTCGACGCCTTCGAAGGTCATCAGCATCGCCGCGGCCGCCAGAATGATCAGAAGCGCCGTGATCACGCGCCGCATCACAGTGAGCTGGGTGTGAACTTTGCGTGCGCGGAGATTGTCGCTGATGTCCACTCGGAATTTTTCAAATACGACGTCCTGGAAAACCCACACCAGACGATTGAGCAGCCAGGCGATCGTAAAAATCAATAACAAGCTCAGGGCGTGCTGGATGCCGCGCATAACCGGCCCGCCCGCTTCGATCTGGCGGAGGACGAAAAACACCGCCGTCGTTATCAGCATCCAGCGCCCCGCCCGCCGACAATGCTTATTGATCACCCCGTCGGGCAAGATGCTGCTTTTGGCGCTGAACCTTCGACAGATACGAAACACGACCCAATGGATCAGCAACGCAATGAGCGCCGCCGGTACAACGGCGGCCAAAATCAACACGATATCCCAACATATCGCCGCCAGTGTTTCGATGTTCATCGTATTGCCCTTTCAAATGGTTGCGTTTTGGATTTCCAGACAGTTGGCACTTTAACCTATCGGAAGTTCGGCTTTTTTCAAGAAAAAATCACCGGTGAAACCTTTAAGTTATACCTTTAATTAGAGCAATTTGGTCGCGGAACTCGTTTGACATTTCGATTGAAGCGGCTAACATAGCGGCGGATTGATAACAAGAAATAACGATTCACTTGAGCCGGAGGTGTGTTCAATGCCGATTTTTGAATATGAATGCCCGCAGTGCGGGTTCGTCAATGAAGCGCTGGTCAGCAGTGCCGCGGTCGCGGCCCCGGCCTGTCCGCAGTGCGGCCACCACAAAACCGTTAAAAAGATGTCCACGTTCTCGGCCGTCGTCAAAACCGGTGCGGATTCGTCGCCGAAAAACTGCCAAGCCTGCCCTAACGCCGGCGGCTGCCCAAACTTTGGGGAATAGTTGTAATTATGCTCTTCTATGCCCTTTATATTAAGAAAAGGTGTTCTAAGGTTATTTTTTTGTTGAATTCTTCAAAAATTGAACTATTTAATAAATAAATTGTCATAAAAATGAAATCTGCGACGTATATCAATATAGATTAACAAGTAAATATCTCAAGGAGAGCTTATGGGTCCGGATTTAGAAAAGGCGATTCACGAGCTGAGTCTTCGAATGCGGCTGATGCGGGCCATCCAGGAAGAACGGCGGGCCGAGGACGTATTGACCGAGCGAGAATCGCTGATTCTTCAGCAGGTGGCCGAGCAGGGGCCGCTGAGTGTAACGCAGATCGCCGAGGCCTGGCCCAATGTCAGCGAAAGCACCATTTCGATGACACTGACCAAGCTCTGGAAGCGCCGGCTTGTGTCCAAGACGATCAGCCCGGAAAATCAGCGGATGACGTTGGTTGATTTGACGGACAAAGGCCGTTTAGAATTGGAACAAATCTTTCGGCAGCGAAAAGAGCGGTTCCAGGCCTTGTTTAACGCAATTCAGGTTACGCCGGAGGAAAAAGAAGTACTTATCCGGATTTGTCAGCGCGGCGTAGCGTTTCTTGATGAGCTTCTTGGCTTGAGCCACGCAACAAAAACGAAACAGTAACGCTCTTGACACAATGTGCACGGCATCGAGATCAACAAAGAGCAAGAACAAACCCCGGACGCCGGCGGATTGATCTGCCGGTCGAAACACGGGAGAAAGGTGTGTGTGCCATGAAAAGACAGAGCCGACGAATCCATTGGATCGGATGGGTGGGACTGCCGGTACTGGCGCTGTTGATCGGCGCAGCGGGAGCTGACCGCCGCACCGAACGGGCTGCGAGTGAACGCGCTGCACCGCGTGCGCAACGGGCTGAGTCTGCCCCGGTGGCACGGGCCGCGCCGTCTCGGCCGGAAAGTCGGGCCGCCCCGGCGGCGCGTTCTGCACCTGCCGCCCCAACACGACCAACGCCGACGGCAACCCGTCCCGAAAGAACGTCAAGGCCTGCACCTCAGGCCTCTGCGCCGACGGCAGCACCTCGGCCATCGTCTCGTCTCAGTTTGAGTGTATCCTCGTCCGGCGCGACAACCTCCACATCGGCGAGCCGTTCTGTACGAACATCGCGATCGTCGTTTATCTTTTCGCGACCGATTGAACGCACGGTCATCAGTGCTTCGCCGCGACCTTCGATCACAACGCAACCGTCTGCATCGGCTCAGTCGGATCGCAGCAGTCTTGCCCAACAATCCGTCTCGGCGCGCGACAGGGCCGTAACGACCATTCGCCGCGACGCGGCGCCGACGGCATCGACTGCCGACCGAACCGACATTCCGACACGAAGTACCGCCGTCCAAGGGCGTGCCTCGGAGCGGGTCAGTCGCGACAGCGTGGTCGAGTCGCTGGGCGGATCATCCGCGGTTGCGGCGTCGCAACGAACCACCTCTGCCCGCGCCGACGGCTTTACGTTTTACGGCTCGGCTTGGTACGAGCGCGACCGAGCCTCAAACGAAACCGCTGCTGAGCGCAGCCGGGCTGCATCGCTGCGGGAACGAACAGTTGAGCCGATCCGCGTCCGCACTGAGGACATTCAGGCGCGTCCGGAGCGGATCACGGCTGACCAAATCCGGCAGCGAGCCGAGCGAACGGCTGAGCGGTCCAATACGGCCCCGCGCGATATCGCCGCCCCGCTGGATTCGGCCCGAGTTGCGGAAGACCGGTCGCGCAGCAGCGACGGCGGACGAACGGTCTCGCCGCGCGTTGAGCGGATGATTTCTCCGGATGACGCCAACGCGGCGGCTTCGACCGCCTCGGTCGATGGACGTTCCGCGCCGGGTCGTACCGAAAGAACCGCCGACCTGCGACAGAGTGTGCGTCCGTCGGCCCGCGATCAGCGCGATCGCAGCGCCGGCGACTCCGATGAAAGGATTACGACGGCCGCAGCGCCGAGTCGAACCGCTGAGGATCGCTCGACGTTTCGCCGCGACAGTTCCGACCGCGACAGCGTGCGGGCCGCTTCCGCCGAGGCGTCTGCGACTTATACGCGCCCGCCGCGCGAGCCGTCCAGCCGAATCGTCATCAACGGCGACAACAATGTGATCGTGCAGGGCGATGTCACGGTTCAGCAGACGCGGCCGTACATTCCGCCGCGCCGAATCACAAGCCTTGGCTACATCCGCACCAGCCCCTATTGGATTTCATACGGCAGCGGGTTTGTGTTCCGTTGGTCGAGTCGAAGCTGCGGCGTGGTGGCGGTGGTGCCGTTTTATGACTATTACGGCGTGACCTATTACTACCCGCGCTATCACCGCCGGTTTGTGTTTGTGAGCCTGGGCGGCTACTGGCCGAGCTATCGGTACGTGCGGTACTACTGGTACGGGGCGCATCCCTACCATTGGTATGGCCCGACCGTGCTGACCACGCCGACGCTGCACAATACGTATAATACCTACAACACGTACAATACCTACACGACGACGCCGACGACCGGTGCGGCCTCGACCGTCTATTCGACCGAAGGCGATTATCACTTCGACCCGGCGGTGGACGATTTCAGCGACGTGCGCGAACGGCTGGCCGCTGAACAAGACGCGGTGGATGTGCCGTACTTTGAGACTGCGGCGGATCTGAGCTTTGCCCATGCGGTCAAGCTGTTCGAAGCGGGCAACTACGAAGACGCCGCCAAACAGTTTGCCGAGGCAATGCTGTTGTCGCCGGACGATTCGATTTTGCCGTTTACCTATGCCCAGGCGCTGTTTGCCAAAGGCGATTATTCCGCCGCGGCCGATGTGCTGCGAGCGGGCTTGGCCCGCATTCCGATCGAAGAGCCGACGGTCTATTATCCGCGCGGCTTGTATGACGAGGATCAGAGGCTGGCCGAGCAGGTCGCCGCGCTGGAAGCGGCGCTGGCCGCCGAGCCGGACAACGCCGATTACCATCTGCTGCTGGGATATCACTATACGGCGCTGGGCGAGTATGACAAGGCGACGATCCTGCTGAATCAGGCCGCCGCTGATGAGACCAACCTGGACGCGGTTGCTAAGCTGCTCGAACTGATCGAACGACTGCAAAGCGTTCAGGCGGATGTGCTGTAAACAACCCAACGGCGCGGGACGAACCAATGTATTCGTTCCGCGTTTTTTTTGCTTCTAACGCCCAAGGGGCCGTTTCCCTAAGTTTGTCAGATGGCTCTTTCAGAGCGAATCCGACGTAACGTCTTTGACCCAGGGCGTTGCCCTGGGCTGCAATTATACCGCACTTTCGGTGCGTTTTTAAACGCACTATCCGAACGGTAAAAAATCCGGTGAACGATTACAAAAATTCTTCGTTCGTGGTTCAGCTCAAAACCCAAAACTATTCTTCGTGGTTCAATTTTTTGTAAATCAGTTATTTTATTTCTTTACGATTCTAAGTGCCCGCCAGCGGAGGCACAGGAAAGTTGTCTGAGGCGTCGGCGATGGCGCGGCCAAGCCACGCGATGGTTTGGCCGAGATGAGTCATATTGCGCAGCGCTTCTTCATCATTGCGTGTTTCGCCTTTGTTCAGGCCCATGCCCATATTCCAGTAAATAGACCCGGGCACAATCATTGACGACATCAGGAACATATGGTTGATGGTGTCAAAGGCGTGAGTCGCCCCGCCTCGCCGAACGGCCACGACGGCGGCGCCGATTTTGCCCTGAAGCAATCCGCCGTTGGCCAGCGCGACCAGACCTGTCCTGTCCAGCAGGGCCTTCATCTCGGCGGTCGTGTCGGAAAAGTGCATCGCAGAGCGGAAATCGTGAAAAAGGGCACGATAACTGCCATCGGAAAGTAATTGATGCCGATAAACAATAATATCACCGGAAGCCACATCCGGCCCTCCGGATTACCGTCTATAAATACAGCAACGGTCATTAATACACCGTACATAAAAAGACAAGTCGGAATGGCAATCAGAACCGCCAGCACAGAATCTTTTACCCAACGGTGGACAAGGATGGAAACGACTACTGAAGCTGCATACCCAATTGAAACCGGAATGACCAAGGCCCATGATACAGCCGTCAAGTCACCTCCGTCCATTGACGCATCACGCCGAGCGGTCAAAACAGGGCCGATAAGTCCGGGCAAAAAAATCAGCGTCGCAAGTAAAACAAGCCATCTACGATGGGTGGCACCTTCAAGCGCAGCTTGTGGGTGCCGGGGGGTTGCGTGGTTTTCATCGTTTATATCCTTATCGTTTCGGAAAATGGTTCAGATGAATGTCCAGCGGGCCGTCGCCCTGGCCGTGCATCTGCCGATAGCTGGAATAATACCACTGTTGCGGCCACTGCACAAGACCCCGCTTGACAGGGTTGGCGTGGATGTAGCGGACGCTGTTGGTGGCTGCCGCATGGGTAAAGATGTTGCGATCATAGCCGCCACCGTCCTGCCAGAATCGCAGCGTTTGATGTTTTTGTCCGGTTTTCAGACGTTCCAGCGCGTCCGGGCGGCGCTGCCGCAGCCAGTTGATCGCCTTGCGGCTGACGCTTTGCTTGATGCTTTTGAGAATCGCCGAGATCGAATAGACTTCTTGGGTCGGATAAATCAGCAAATGCAGGTGTTCGGGCATGAACACATACGCCCATACGTCAAAGCGGTGTGTGTGCTGAGCCGCCCGGACAGCCTCGGCCAGATAGTCGCAAAACGTCGGATTCTTCAGCAGCGGCAGTCGGCCAAAACAGCTAAACGTCAATTCGTGGCCGTGGCCGGGTACATTGTACCGTTTGCATCGCTTTTCGAATTTGTCGGCGTCTTTCAACTCCATAGAGCCTGTCTGCTCTCCGGCGCCCACAAGCTGCGCTTGAAGGTGCCATCCGTTTTTCATTGATTATTGACGATTGATGATTGATTATTTGCCACCATTACAGAGGCCACCCGGCCGTCACATATTTTACTTGGCTCTTATCAATATATACAAAGCCCGGCTTTAATGAAATGTATACATACGTATTGCCGAAAGGTTCTATCGCTGATATTTCATAGTAAACTGTATCATTGTTTTCCATGGTGTATATATCTACTTTTGAATTAAAAGGCGAAAGGGGCAAGGGTTCTGATTTCCATTTTTCAAATTCTGCCGTCGTGACGGGGTATCCTCGTTCAGACAGATGGTGTTAACCCATCTTTCGGGTTCTGTCGCCGATGCCCAAAAGCAGCGATTTGACGCAAATATCTTCGTCCAGCTCTTCCCAGTGAAGGCCTGTTCCGCCGCCGCTGATGATGCAGTTTTGACGCTGCTGCAAAGTGGCGTTGAGCAGGCGGGGGAAATAGGCCAGCGGGACGCCCAACACGCGGCCGTCGTTCAATTCCACCCACAAACTGTCGTCATCGAACCGCACATTTTTTGCGGACGGCTCAGTCGTTAAAGTGTTCATTCCAAAACTCCCGAATCAATTGCTTATTGTCGGCAACAATTGCACATAATTCTTTTAATTCAGCGGATTTCATTCCATAAGAATGGTCCACGACAATTTCCGGTTCAAGCCAGATTTTGGCGACCTGTTCGCCTTTTCTGACATGAATATGCAACGGCTCCGGTGGTATTCCCTCATTCGAATAGAAGAAAAATCTATACCCTTTATGTCGAAATACCGTTGGCATTATACTTTCTCACATTATAACAAAATAACGTTAAGTTCAAAAGCGTTATCAAACAAGACATTACACCTTTCTGTCCAGTCTTCGGTAGCCGACGGCTTCGGCGATGTGTTGGGGCTGGATGTCGGAGCAGTTTTCCAGGTCGGCGATGGTGCGTGCAACCTTGCAGATTTTATCGTGCGCCCGGGCGCTGAGGGCGAACTCGCTCATCGCGTGTTTGAGCATCTGCTCGCCGGCCTCATCCAGTCGGCAGAACGTCTCGACGTCCTTATGCGTCATTGTGGCGTTGGTCATCATCCGCTCGGCGCCGAAGCGGTCGGCCTGACGGGCGCGGGCGGCCAGCACCTGCTGCCGCAGGCTTTTTGAATCCTGCCCGTTGCTTCGGCCGCGGAGCTGGCGAAACGCCACCGGCGGCACTTCGACGTGAATATCAATCCGATCCAGCAGCGGCCCGGAGACCTTGCCCATATACCGCTCAATCTGTCCCGGCGTGCACTTGCAGCGGCGGATGTGCGTGCCGTAGTAGCCGCACGGGCACGGATTCATCGCCGCGATCATAATAAAATCCGCCGGAAACCGCAGCGTCCCCTTGGCCCGCGAGATGGTTACCGCCCCCTCTTCCAGCGGCTGGCGAATCATCTCCAGGATATGCCGCTGAAACTCGGCGAACTCATCCAGAAACAAAATGCCGTGATGGGCCAGGCTCAATTCGCCCGGTCGCGGATAGGTCCCGCCGCCGACCAGCGACGGCCCCGACGCGGTATGGTGCGGCGTGCGCACCGGTCGCGTGGCGATCAGGGCTTGTCCTTTTTCCAGCAGCCCCACCGAGGAATAGACGCGCGACGTTTCCAGCGACTCGGCCAGCGACAGCGGCGGCAAAATCGTCGCCATCCGCTGGGCCAGCATCGTCTTGCCGGCGCCGGGCGGGCCGATCATCATCACATTATGCCCGCCGGCCGCGGCGATGGTCAGGGCGCGTTTGACGCTTTCCTGTCCTTTAACGTCCGCAAAATCGACCGGATAGGCCCCGGCCTGCTCAAACAGCGAATCGATATCCAGCGTCGTCGGCTCAATCTCAATCGCCTCGGCCAGGAATCCGGCCGCCTGCGCCAGCGAGCCGACCGCGATGACCTCCAGCCCCTCGACGACGGCGGCCTCGGCGGCGTTGTCCAGCGGCACGAGGATGCCCTTGTAGCCGTGGGACGCGGCGGTCATGGCCATACTCAGCACGCCGTTGACCGGTCGGACGCGCCCGTCCAGCGCCAATTCGCCGACGATCACATAATCGCTCAGCTTGTCGCTGACCAGCCCGCCGGCGCAGCCCATAATCCCCAGCGCAATGGGCAAATCGAACGCCGGGCCGGCCTTTTTGATGTCCGCCGGGGCCAGGTTGATCAGCGGCTGAACGTTGGGAAAGCTGTAGCCGGAGTTGACCACCGCGCTGCGAACCCGCTCGATGCTCTCCTTGACCGCCGCATCCGGCAGACCGACAATCACCGGTTTTTCAAAACCTCCCCGCGAGACATCCACCTCCACCTCGCATAAAATCCCATCGATCCCTTCCAGTGTGACCGAGTACAATCGCGCCAGCATCGCAGTCTCCCTGTTGTGCTCGTGTTTCGCTCCGGTTCGAATACAGTCCGCCTATTCTAACGTTGGCCGCGACCTGTGCCAACAGTTTTCTCTGTCTTTTATCCGGTAATAGCACTCCTTTTCGCTTGCACGACAAGATTGATCTTGACAAAAAGAAGATCGAAGATAGGATAAATCCAACGCTTACCTTGTTAAAAATCAGAGGCCCAATAAGGAGACACGCAATGGCAGATTATTCAAGCGGCTGTGCGGGCAAGGCGCCAATGCGAACGCTGCTGGCGCCGTATGAAAAGCGGTTTATTCAATGGCTGACGCCTTATTTCCCGTCGTGGGTCCAAACATGGCACCTGACGCTGCTGACGATTCCCTGGTGCGCCGGGCTGGTCGGTTTCGGGTATCTGGCCGGGATCAGCGGCAATCTGCACTGGCTGTGGCTCAGCAGCCTGATGATTGCGCTGCAATGGTTTACCGACGCCTTTGACGGGGCCATCGGACGCCACAAAAACACCGGTCTGGTCAAGTGGGGCTTTTATATGGATCACCTGCTGGATTATGTATTCTTGTGTGCGATCCTGATCGGGTATGCCTTGTTGGCGCAGACACAGGCCGGGCGCCAGTGGGTTTATCTGCTGATTCCGGTATGTGCGGGCTTTATGATTGCCTCGTTTCTGGGCTTCGGGGCGACCGGTGAATTCAAGATTACCTATCTGGCGACCGGCCCGACGGAGATGCGGCTGTGGTTTATCGCGCTGAATACCGCGTTGATTGTCTTCGGCACGGCCTGGATCGAACGGCTGCTGCCCTGGATGCTGGTCGCGGCGATTCTTTTTCTGGTGTTTGTCTGTTTCCGGACCCAAAAATACCTCTGGCAACTGGATATGTCCATCAAGGCCCAGGCCGTACAATCCGTACAAAACGAACAAGCGGAAGGGGAAAAAGCCAAATTATCCGGTTAATTGACTCTCTTTTTGAGCCGAATTTTGGTATAGTAAGCTGTTCCGTAATCAACTATTGGAGAAATGGGAAAATCGTATAAAAAACTCGGCCTTGTCGTATTATTGGCTCAGGTGTTGTGTGTACCGTCGCAGGCGTGGGGGAGCTGTCCGCTGGCGTATCTGGATCCGGGAACCGGGAGCTATATTTTTCAGCTTTTGATTGCCGGACTGGTCGGGGCGGGCTTTGCGGTTAAGCTGTTCTGGGGGTATATCAAGGCGTTTGTGGTTTCGACGTTTTCGAGGAAAAAGCACAAAGACGATGACCAGCAGTCTTAAATCGATTCCTTCGTCGTTTCGCGACCCGAGCGGTTTTTTATTTACCCACGACAGCCGCATCTATCGCCAGATCAACACCCTTTATCGGCCGCATTGGGACCATTTTCACCAATCGGGTCTCTATGATACCCTGACGGCCAGGGGGTTGCTGATTCCACATCAGCAAGCGGATCTCGATCTGGCGTTGACCGCTCAGGCCTGTTGCGTGATTGAGCCGGAGCGGATTGGGTTTGTTTCTTATCCGTATGAGTGGGCGTTCAGCCAGCTCAAAGACGCGGCGCTGACGACGCTGAAGATTCAGAAAGTCGCTTTCGAGCATGGGATGACGCTTAAAGACGCCTCGGCCTTTAATGTTCAATTTCATAACGGCAAACCTGTTTTCATTGATACGCTGTCGTTTGAGATTTACAAGCCTGGGCGTCCGTGGGTGGCGTATCGGCAGTTTTGTCAGCATTTTTTGGCGCCGCTTGCCCTGATGAGCCATTGCGACATTCGGCTGCGTCGGCTGCTGCGAACGAACATTGACGGCGTGCCGCTGGATTTGGCCTCGCGGCTGCTGCCGTCGCGAACCTGGCTCAATCCGGGTTTGCTGATGCATATTCACCTGCACGCCAAAAGTCAGCAGCGTTATGCCGATGCATCGTTGAAGCCGGCCAAACAGCAGACGATTTCACGTCTGGGCTTTCTTGGATTGATTGACAGTCTCACAACCGCCGTCCGCAAGCTCTCCTGGCGTCCGGCCGGAACGGTCTGGGGCGATTATTACAACCAGACCAATTATTCCGATCAGGCCATGGAGGCCAAAAAGCATATCGTAAGCGATTTCCTGAAGCGCATCGGGCCGACAACCACGTGGGACATCGGCGCCAATACCGGCGTCTTTAGCCGGCTGGCCGCCGAGGCCGGTTCGCAGGTTGTGTCGCTGGACATTGACGCCGCCGCCGTGGAGCAGAATTACCGATGGGTAAAACAAAACAAAACCCAAAACATCCTTCCCCTGCTGCTGGATATTTGCAATCCCAGTCCGGCGCTGGGCTGGGCGCACGAAGAACGGCTGTCGCTGCGGCAGCGCGGCCCGGCGGATGTGGTGCTGGCGCTGGCGCTGATTCATCATCTGGCGCTGTCGAACAATCTGCCGCTGGGCCGTATCGCGCGGTTTCTGGCGACGTTGAGTCCCTGGCTGATTATCGAATTTGTTCCGAAAGAAGACACGCAGGCGCAGCGTCTGCTGGCGTCGCGCTATGATATTTTTCCGAACTATACGCAACAGCGGTTTGAAGAGGCGTTCGGTGCACGTTACCGCATCCTTGAACGGGTGACGGTGCCCGATACGCTGCGCACGGTTTATTTGATGCAGCGCAATGAATCAAAAACATCCTGACAATCCTGTCGTGTTGCACCCCTGGCTGTTGGCCATGTTTCCGGTATTGTTTTTGTATGCGCGGAATCTGGGCGAGTTGGATTTCGGCGATGTGGTCTATCCGCTGGCAGCCTCGTTAGCTTTGGCGGGGGGACTGTATCTTGTGCTGCGGCTGCCGGTTCGATCCGGTCAGCGGCGCGGACTGATGATGTCCTGTCTGATTGCGCTGATCTATTCCTATGCCAATATCGCCTCGTTGGCGCGATCGGCGCTGCCGCTGCCGCCGGGCCGATGGGCGTGGCCGTATTATGTCATCTGGATTCTGATTGCCGCCGCGGCGCTGGCGGTCATCGCCCGACTGAAACGTTCGCTGCCGTACTGGACGAAGATTCTCAATGTCATTGCCCTGTCTCTGGTGGCGCTGAATGGCGTGCGGATTGTCGCGGCCGTACCGGACAAGCTGGCCGTCTGGCAGGGCGAGCTGACCATTCCGGAGCCGTGGCAGGGGCCTGACCTCAAGGCCGACGCGCAGCGACCCAATCTCTTTATCCTGGTGTTCGATCAGCATGTCGGGTTTCCCTGTCTGAAGCGGTACGGCTATGACGCCGGTGAATTTATTGACGCACTGCGGGACCGGGGCTTTCACGTGGCCGAAAACAGCGCCGCCAACTATTGGATGACGCCGTATGCGATGGCCGGTCTGTTTAATTATACCTATCTGGATTTTATCCTGGAACAGATTCCGGAAGGATTTAAGGGACATCAGCCCGCCTTTAAGCTCACGCGCGACAATCGGGCCTTTCGCTTTTTGAAAGAGGCCGGCTACACAACCATTCAGTGCCATACCGACTTTTTATATGCTTACGAAAATATCGACAACGTGGACATTCGAATCAACCCCGACCGCTGGTACACCACCGCGCTGTCGCGCGAGCTGATCAGCAATACGCCGCTGAGTCTGCGCACGCCTGTACTGCTGCGGCGCAGTATCCTGACCGCCTTTGAAGAAACCACCCGTCTATGTCGTTTGGACGAGCCGTTTGTCGTCTTCACGCATTTTCTGTCGCCGCATCCGCCGTATGTCTTTGACGAACAGGGCAATTTTCCCGGACCGGACAGCGCGTTTGCCGATTTTGACGTGCAATTTTGCGCCGACGAAGACAAACGCGAGCTGCGGTTGTACCTGGCGCAAATGACCTATCTGCACAAGCGCATCATCGAGATGGTCGATGCCATTCAGGCCAACAGCAAACGACCGCCCGTGATTATCTTACAGGGCGATCACGGCAATCGACTTCAGGTCAAACACTGCCAGGACAGACAGTTGACGCCCGAGGCGGCGATGGAGTTGTTTTCAATTCTCAACGCGATGTATCTGCCCGGCGTCGATACAGACGGTCTGCCCGATGCTGTCAGTCCGGTCAATACCTTTCGTCTCGTCTTTGACCGGTACTTCGGTACCGATCTGGGACTGCTGCCGGACCGCTGCTTTTATCCCGGGCCAAGCGGCCGGCTCTTTGAGGATGTGACCGACCTGGTCCTTGAAGGCCTTAAATAAACAGATTCACGCCGGACGCTTCAGCCTGATTGAGATACATCGCCACGCCGCCTTCTTCGACGCCGTCGATCAGTTCTTCGCGTTTGATGCCCATCAAGTCCATTGTCATCGCGCAGGCCACCAGTCGCACGTGGTTCTGACGGGCCTTGTCGATCAGTTCCGATAGCGAGGCGACATTTTTCTTTTTCATAATGCCCTTGATCATCTGCGTGCCGGCGCCCAGCATGTTCATTTTGGACAGTGTGGTTTTTTCCGCGCCGCGCGGCATCATCCAGCCGAACATTTTTTCGATGACGGTTTTTTCAACGGCAATCGCTTCAGGCCGCCGCAGCAGGTTCAGTCCCCAGAAGGTAAAGAACAGCGTCACTTCGCTGCCCATCGCGGCCGCACCGTTGGCGATGATGAACGCGGCCATGGCCTTGTCAAAATCGCCGCTGAAGACAATGATGGTTTTTTTCCGGCTGCTTTGGGTACGGGCGGCCTCGCTCGGGGCCGATTGCCGTTTGATCACCGTGGCGGCATAGACGCCCTGATCGGCGGTCAGGTCGCTGAGCGTATGGCCGGTGCTGCGGCAGAAGGCCTCCACGTCGCGGGCAAACCCCGGATCTGTGCTGCGCAGTGTAACAGCTTGTCCGGCCTGAAGTTCGTCCACCGCTTCTTTGAGCTTCATCAGCGGTCCGGGACACGCCAGGCCGCAGGCGTCAATCGTGATCGGTGCGGCAGCGGGCTGAGGCGGTTCAACAGGGCGGCTTTCGCCGGCGTCGTCTTTCATCTCGGTATCGACCGCTTCGGTTTTTTTGCCCGTGCCGGTGGCCGCGCAGTAGGTTTTATAACCGCCGGTCAGGTTGCGACAGCGATAACCATGCTGACTCAGAATGCGGCACGCCAGATAGCCCCGCAATCCCACCTGACAGATGACCAGAATCTCTTTGTCGTGCGGCAGTTCGTTGAGCCGACCGCGCAGTTCATCCAGCGGAATGCAGACCGCCCCCGGAATCGTGCCCGTCTCGACCTCGCCGGCCGTGCGTACATCCAGCAGCAGTTGATTCGGCGCGGGGTTGACCATCTCCTCGGCATGGCAGATAGACATATCACCGTTGAGCACGCTGCCGGCGACAAATCCGGCGTAATTGACCGGATCCTTGGCCGAGCCGTAGGGCGGGGCGTAACACAGCTCCAGATGCTGCAAATCCTGCACCGTCAGCCCCGCGCGAAGGGCCACGGCGATGACGTCAATTCGTTTATCCGCCCCGTCGGCGCCGACGGCCTGAGCGCCGAGTATTTTGCCGCTGTCCGGAGCAAACAGCAGTTTAAGGCTGATTTGTCT
>OMKS01001151.1_pt1 | contig 24152 bp, 20 predicted proteins | sample 1674721 | NCBI WGS metagenome assembly OMKS01 (sample SAMN06264996, study PRJEB25208) | sediment metagenome | isolation source: hot spring sediment | place: USA: California | collected 2014-09-02
TAATGATACGGCGACCACCGAGATCTACACTATCCTCTTCGTCGGCAGCGTCAGATGTGTATAAGAGACAGTAATTGTTTTCATTAAATCTTACCACATAACACTAAATGAAGCCATCTTATCTTTTTTAAAACCAAGACAAGATGGCCTCATTTTCAATTATTTACTAAAAAACAAAATGTGCTTTAAACTTCTTCTGCTTTCTTCACCTTAAGTTCAGGCAGAGGGAAGGAAATTCCAGCTGATTTTGCGGATATTGATGAAAATAGGTAAAGTAGAATTACCACCAATATTAATCCTAAAGGCAATACTAAACCTACTGACATACCAGTTCCGGCCAGGATGTAACCTAATACAGCGACTCCGCCAGCAGTGAGAGCATAAGGTATCTGGGTCTTAACGTGATCCATATGGTCAGAACCAGAGAACATCGAAGACATAATAGTAGTATCAGAAAGTGGCGAACAATGGTCTCCCATAACCGAACCGGTTAATACAGCAGATATGCCCAAAGGCAGAGGTACACCCAAAGCTAAAGCCAAAGGAACAGCAATAGGCATGGCTATAGCCATAGTCCCCCAGGAAGTACCGGTAGAAAAAGATATAATGTTACAAATTATAAACATAATCATAGGTAGTAAAACCGGGGAAATAACCCCTTTGGCAGCGTTTACCACATAAGGAGCAGTTCCGATACCATCACAAACACTACCTATCGACCAGGCGGAAATTAAGATTAAGTTAGCCAGAACCATCATCTTAGCTCCATCTATAAAGGCATCCATCATATCAGCTAAGGTTCCAATCCCTTGAGCTTTGTACATTAATATGGCTACGATTACAGCAAATACGGCTCCCCATAAAAGAGCAGTCATAGCATCAGCATCAGCAATAGCGGTGGTAAAGGAATCAGCTGAAGTACCGCCCCCGGTCCACCACATTCCAAATATACTAACTGCCACCAGGACTATAATGGGGACAACCATATTTACAGTTTTTTGAGGAACATTTTCTAATACTTTTAATTTACTTCCACCAGAAAGCGGAGTTGCTCCATCAGCAAAGACTTTGCCGGTAGTTCTTACTCGATGTTCAGCTTTTAACATAGGTCCATAATCTCTTTGAGATAAGGCAATAGCCAGGACTAATATAATAGCAAAAATACTGTAGAATCGATAAGGTATTGATTGTAAAAAGATAGTGTAAGGAGTTAAAGATACTGAAGTGCCTTCTATAGCATCACCAATAAGCCCAACTTCATACCCAACCCAGGTAGAAATTAGAGCTAAAGAAGCTACCGGTGCAGCTGTTGAATCAACAATATAAGAAAATTTTTCTCGGGAAATCCCCAATTTATCGGTTACTGGCATAAAGGCATTACCTACTATTGCAGTATTAGCATAATCATCAAAGAAAATTATCAAACCAAAAAGCCAGGCAGTAAATTGCCCACCGCGAGAATTATTTACTTTGTCAGTTACACTTTTAACAAAAGCCTGAGCACCTCCAGAAAGATAGATTAAGCCAATAAGCCCACCGATTACGAAGTCAAATAGTAAGATGGTAGCATTCCAACTATCAGCTGCATTTTCTACAATATAACCCAAGGTTTTAGTAACGCCACCTATGGGATTCCAACCTGTCAGAATGGTAGCGCCTACCCATATACCGATAAAAAGAGAAGCTAAAACTTGTTTAGTTAAAAAACAAAGAACAATAGCTACCAATGGTGGCAATAAAGATAAGAAGCCGTAATTTTTAGCTGCTTCTTCTTCAGCAGCTAAAGCCATTCCGGATAATATAAAGAACATAAATATCATCAAAGTCAATAATAATAAACCCTTATACTTGTTCCAGTGATACATTTTTTAATTCACCCTCCTTGTCTTAAAAAATAAATTTTTTCAAAACTTAATTACAGCTGATTTGTTGAGTATTTTTAACCCTTCTATATCACCCCCCTGTCTTTAATTTTTTGACTCAAGGCTTCTTCTAAATTTGGCTTGCCAATCTCTTGAAGTTCATATTTTACTCTGATTGATTTCTTGTTAATCTTAATAATTCGGGATAAATCAATAGGAGTACCAATAATTACTATATCACAATCAACAGCATTTATAGTATCTTCCAGTTCCTGAATCTGTTTTTTACCATATCCCATTGCCGGTAACAGTGTCCCTATCCCGGGATATTTTGTATAGGTATCTTTGATGGTGCCAATGGCATAAGGGCGGGGATCTATAATCTCTTTTGCCCCATATTTTTGAGCAGCCACCACCCCTGCACCATATTTCATCTCACCATGGGTCAAGGTAGGACCATCTTCAACTACCAGCACCTTTTTACCTCTGATAAGTTCGGAATGATCCACTGTAAGTGGAGAAGCAGCCTCGATTAAAATAGCGTTGGGTGCAAGCTGGTGAATATTTTCTCTTAGTAGATTAATCTTATCTAAATCAGCAGTATCTATTTTGTTCATCACCACCACATCGGCCATTCTAAGATTAGCTTCTCCAGGATAATAAGTCATTTCATGACCGGCTCGATGTGGATCGGTAACTACAATATGTAAATCCGACTTATAAAATGGAATATCATTATTCCCCCCATCCCAGACAATTATATCTACATCTTCCTCAGCTCTTCTTAGTATCTCCTGATAATCTACCCCAGCGTAAAGAATATTACCTCTATCGAGATGAGGTTCATATTCTTCTCTCTCTTCAATGGTACAATTATAACGGTCTAAATCAGCGTAAGTCTCATATCTTTGCCAGATCTGTTTTTTAAGATCACCATAGGGCATAGGATGCCTTATTACAGCTATTTTATATCCTTTCTTTTTCAATATATCTGTTACTTTGCGAGTGGTTTGACTCTTGCCACAACCAGTCCTAACTGCGCAAATAGATACCACAGGAAGTTTAGATTTTAACATAGTACTTTTAGGCCCCATTAACCTGAAATCTGACCCATTAGCTAATACTATTGAGGCCTTATCCATAACATACTGATGAGGAAGATCGCTATAAGCTAAAATTACCTGATCTATTTGGTTTTTTTTAATTAAATCGGGCAATTCTTCTTCTGGATATATAGGTATGCCTTCAGGGTATAAAGAACCAGAAAGTTCAACAGGATATTTTCTACCTGCAATATCAGGTATTTGAGTAGCTGTAAGGGCAACCACCTCATAATTTTGATTATTTCTAAAATATACATTAAAATTATGAAAATCTCTTCCAGCAGCCCCCATTATGATGACTTTAATTTTATTCACTAAAAAAACCTCCTCTTAATATTATTACTTATTCGACAAAACTTTTCAAATTCCTCTTTTTTTATTTATTTTTTTTAATTTTTTATTAAACTTTAGCTATTGCCCTCTCTAATACGTCTAAGGCCTCATCTAACTGTTCATCAGTAATCTCTAAAGAGACTAACATCCTAAGAAGGTTTTTATTGATTCCGGCAGTGGCAATAAATACTCCGTTCTTTAGGCATTCCTGGACAATTTGGGCTGTTTCCTGGGTAGCCGGTTCTTTGGTCTTCCGGTCTTTTACCAATTCTATAGCCATCATCGCTCCTATACCATGGACATCTCCTACTAAAGAATATTTATCTTTCATTCCAAGGAAACGCTCTTTCAACTTTTCCCCTATTTTCACTGCCCTGCCTAATAGATTTTCTTCTTTAATAATCTTTATCACCTCCAGGGCTGCTCTACAGGCTACCGGATTACCCACATAAGTACCGCCAATACATCCTCCGGGGAGAGAATCGGTAATCTCTTTTTTGGCAATTACTGCTGAAAGGGGTAAGCCCGCAGCTAAAGATTTAGCCAGACAGATTATATCCGGTTCTATATCCCAGTTTTCTATGGCAAAAAACTTTCCGGTTCGACCTATACCGCTCTGAATCTCATCGGTCACAAGTAACATACCGTATTTATCGGTCAGTTTTCTTAAGTATTTTAAAAATCCCTCCTGGGGGACATTAAACCCTCCTTCTCCCTGGATAGGTTCAATCACTATAGCAGCAACAGAGTCAGGGGTTACAGTATTTACCAGTATCTTTTCAAAATCTTCCATATTAGCCATAGGATGAGAAGAACTGGGGAAAGGTAAGCGGTATATCTCGGGGGCAAAGGGTCCGAAATGGTATTTATAGGGCATAGCCTTATGAGTCATAGTCATAGTTAGGAGAGTACGGCCGTGAAAGGCATTTTCAAAGACGATGATAGCCGGTCTTCTGGTATGGGCCCGGGCAATCTTTACCGCATTTTCTATCGCTTCTGCACCAGAGTTGAAAAAGGCGGCTGTCTTGGGGGTATTCCCGGGAGCTAACTTTACCAGTTTCTCGGCTAATTCTACCAGAGATTCATAAGGAACAGCAGTGAAATCGGTATGCAGATACTTTTCTGCCTGGTCTTTAACCGCGGCTACCACTTTCTTGTGGGTATGCCCTACGGCCAGACATCCCCAACCGCCGGTAAGGTCGATGAATTGGTTGCCATCTACGTCAGTTACTAAGGCTCCCTCGCCATGGGCAATATAACAGGGAGAAAGGGAACTGCCCATAGGTTTGGCGATATATTTTTCTCTTCTTTGGGCTATTTCCTGGGACTTTGGCCCGGGTAGACTGGTTTTAAGGGAAATAAATTTGGTCATATAATTGTGTCTCCTTTAATTTAAATTTTAAATTAATCGATAGTGAATAGTTGTTAGTTCAAAAACTCAAAACTTCTTAGAAACCTCAAGTATATTTATCTCTCTCCTCTTCAACTCTTCCAAGAAGTTTTCATAGATTTTTCCTTCTATGGCATCTTCAGGAGCTACTATCCCTTTCTTGGTTATCTCTCCTTTTCCTAATATTACTGTGGCAATAGCTTCTGGAAAGGCAGTAACTCTCCCCATGGCAGAAATACCATTCTTGGTATCTGCCTCTTCCCACATATAATAATCGATTCTCATTTTTTTACCATCTTTTATCCCGGTAACTGTATTCCACATCACACAGACATCAGTTTCGCCTTCCAGAGGTTGAAGCTTGGGAGTCATTATGTGAGATAAGAACTCACGAGGAGATATCTTTGTTCCTTTAAATTCTATCAGGGTTGAATCTAACATGCCACATTCTTTTAATGCTCTTGCTCCTTCCCAATGACCCGGCCAACGGATGGTTTTTTCCGCACATTCCTTAAGTTGTGGGCGGGTATAAAGGAAACTGGGCATTCCCGGAGTAATAGCACAGGCCAATTCCTCATCTTTTCCTAATTGGTTAAATCGAAAATTTTCAAGATCATCCATTGCGTTTGCTTCTACAATTTTACCGTTCTTCACTACATCTACTTTAACCATATATTCTCTTAAAACATGTTCAAAAGCCCAGGTAATCATATATTTCAATGGATGATTTTTAGCAAATTCTTTAGCCGGAACGCCCCCACATCTGGCTATAGCTGAATCCGCCTGGTCCATTTTCTTGATACCTTCACCTAAAGTAATATTAGTTAAACCGGGGGCAAAACCCATTCCATCAATAAAGGTTACTCCATTTTTTATTGCTTTTTGGTGAAGTGATTCTCCGTATTCATCCAAGGTCATCCTATTGGGAATTTCTAAACCCTCAACCTCATATTTATCCGGTCTCCTATGATATTCTTCTAAAATGTCTACAATATTAAGCCCGGACTCAATGGCCATATCCACCACTTTATAACTACATTTTCTATCAGGTAAGGTGATGGCACCCACATCATATTGTTCCATTAATTTCATAGTCTCTTTGCGATTATTAACATCGATAGTATGGAGCACTATCTTATCACTATTTATCCATTTTTTAGTCTTTTCCAGTGTATTCTCTCTTCTACCCGTAATTCCAATAATTCCTACTTCTCCAACTTTGCTACTTTTGGCTAAATCCCAGGCAACGGCAGAGCCCATTTTTCCTGATCCTCCAAAAACTAAAACCTTCATATTCTTTTCCTCCTTCTTTGGTTAGTTGGCTGGTGAACTGGTTAGTTATTTTTAAGATGATATTTTCTAATAAAAAATCTACCAAATAAAATAGGCAATTAATGATAGAGTCTTCATTAATTGCCTGACTTTTATTCCCTCAAACTTAAATGAAGCACTCTACCTTAAGGCAGCTCTCCATCTAAATCCAGGGAAAGATTTGATGACAGTCTTATAGTTATTCACTATAAGCCCAGCAGAAAAGATTTTATGCCATCTTTTCACTTCGGCGAAAATACCTTTCAAGATGAATTTTAATTATTCATCTTTACTTATTATTATCCGCGCCTCTACCTCACATTTTTAAATGTAAGTTAATATCGTTTTTTAACTAATATAGCATTTATTTTTAGATAATTAACTTATCACCTCCTTATTACTTTACCAATTATTATCCTATTGACCAATTTGTCAATTAATTAAATTACACCTCAATTATATTTTCTTTATATAATACATTTCTTTTTTCCAACTCTTCCATTACCTTTTGATATACTTTGTGTTCTCTCCCTATATATTCTGGCGGACAGACTCCTGGGCATTTGAATTCTCCTCGAGCAGCTAACCTGGCCATAATCGCACAGGGAAACCCGGTAGCGCGAGACATAGAAGTAGCTTTCTCTTCTTTATCGTAATAATCTATCAAGTCGTAAGTATAACGCAGAATTTTTTCATCTTTTTTGCCCTGAACTATCACTCTCATCACTGTTAATTCTTCTTCTCCCTCTTCTAATCCCCATTTAGGAAAGAGTAATTTGGAGGTAAAATCTATGGGTTTGACTTTTGCTCCTCCTACTTCTATAGTTGTATCACTGAAAAATCCGGTTTCTCTTAACATCCGCATCTTTTCAGCATAACCCGGATAACGCAAGGTCTTCTCTTTCATAGAAGGAATTTTAATAGTATAAAGTAAGCTGCGAAGTCCATCGGTATTAAAAGCCTCTAAAGTTCCAATCTGGGGTAAATCAACCAATTCCAAATCAGAAAGTGCGGGCTTTTCTACAATTTTTCCGCATTCTATTAACCTTGCCGGTCTTATATATTCTTCTATAACATCTTTAGGAGACCAGGCAATCTTATATTCATAAGGCCATTCCCTTATCACCGGAAGACCTCCTACTAAAATAGTAGCACTTTTGGTCTCATCCATCAAGCTATCAACATAACCTACAATCATGTGACTCATACCCGGAGCTACTCCCATATCCACCACAGCGGTAACTCCCTTCTTTTTGGCAAGTCCATCTAAACTTAAAGTATTTTTAGCCATAAAAGATATATCAACCACATTTTTACTTGCTTCAATAACTGACCTTAACATATTAAATCCTAAAAAACCTGGGACAGCGCCAATTACAACATCTTGATCAGCAACTATCTTTCTAATGCCTTCCGAACTGGATAAATCCGCTTTTATTCCTCGTATATCTGTTTCTTTAGTTAATTCATCCAATTTTTTCTCATCAATATCTGCTACAGTTACTTGAAAATCTTTATCTTTTACCAAATCTCTGGCAATTAATCCACCTACCAAACCACAACCCAATACTATTGCTCTCATATTGTTATTATTTCCTTTCTATTTTATCTATTTATCACTTACTAAAAGTTTCATATATTCTCCGATTTCGTCGATATTCTCTAATTCCTTAGTTGCTTTTATAATATCCTTCATTCTGGAAGAAGACATTTTTTCCTCGGAGTTAGCTTTAAATTTTGAGATAAGTTCTTCTTCGCTTAAAGGCCGCTCAGGTTGACCTTTGGTAAAATCTTCCTGTTTCTTAAATTCCCCTTTAGAGGTTTTGATGGTGACAATGGCTCGTTTCACTTTAGGGAAAAGGGCATCGATTTCAGGATTAGGTATTACTTTTATCTTGTCGAGTAATGACCAGACAAAGGGATCTTTTAGGGCATCTTCCTCAAAATCAGAAGGGAGAACATTCCCTTTTGCCACAGCCACCGCTATACAATAAGGAAGTGAATGGTCAGCTGTTTCTTTTGTAGTAGGTTTATATTTACTGGGATCGGAGAGAATATCTGCTCCACGATTCGTAGTCTCTACTAAAACTTCTTTTACTTCTTTTGGGTCAATACTATTTTCCTGCATCACTTCTATGGCAGCAGTAATCGGTTGATGAGTTAGGGCTTCAGTAGGAAATGCTTTATAGCCACATTGATTAATCAGAAATTTATCTCCCAATCCTTTGGTTAAAATATCTCTATCCCATTTTACCTTATCCAGCACCTCAAATAATCCTTCTTTACCTTCAAATACTTCTACCGGACCAGTATAACCCTTGCTGGCCAGTAGGGCTGCCTGTACACCTGCCTCCACTGCAAAAGGGTCTGCAGCGTTTTTCATATTGGTAAGGTGACCAGCTACTACACCCCCTAAAGTAAAATGAGAAGAACCACTGATCCCTATAGCAGCAACTATCTCTTCCTCATTTAAACCCAGCATTCTTCCAGCTGCTACCGGACTTACCAATTGAGTCAAGGTAGCGTGATGCCAGCCTATCTCCCGAATTCCCGGAAAAGCAGCCAGGCATAAACGCATCTCTAATTCATAGGCAATTATTATCCCTACCAGTACCTCTTCCCCATTTTTCTTTATAAATTCTCCGGTACTAAGCACAGCAGGAATAATATCTGAAGGATGAGAGGGATCCTGTTCCCAGTAGATGTCATTATAATCTAAAGCTCTAATTAATAAAGAATTCATTAATGTAGCCTGGGGCAAGTTTGCCTTTGTCCCCCATCCGATAATAGTAGCCTGCTCTTTCCCCCCTAGATCCTTAATATAATTATAAGCTGCTTGAGTATCTTTATTATCGAGAGCAGAAAAGGCACACCCCACACTATCTAATAAAAATCGTTTGGCTTCCTTTAAAGCTACAGAAGGAATATCCTTATAATTTAATTCAAGAGCAAATTTAGCCCATCTTTGACTTATAGTCTCCATTTTTTACCTTCTTTAAAATTGGATAATATAATAAATTTTATTTTTATTACTCAGTTGAGATTGCTTCGTCGTTTTACTCCTCGCAATGATATTTTTTATGTAGCCTCTCTACTGTAAGAAAACTTTGTAGAGACACTGCGTGCCGTGTCTTCTTTTTCACCACGGCAACGCCGTGGTGCTACCAACTCGTAACCCATAACTTGCAACGCATATCCTATTACTTATTACTGATTACTCATTACTTTCTTTGCTACTTCTCTGGCTACATCTAAAGTTGAAGCTGTTCCACCTAAATCGTAAGTCCTGACTTTTTCTTCCTTAATAACCCGGGCAATAGAATTTTCTAATCTTTGAGCCAACTCCTTTTCTTCTAAATAATCCAACATCAGCTTAACCGTTAAAAGCATGGCGGTGGGATTTACTTTGTATTGCCCGGCATATTTGGGAGCAGAGCCGTGAGTCGGTTCAAAGACAGCATAATTATCTCCAATATTTGCACTGGAGGCAAATCCTAAACCACCTATCAATTGAGCACAGAGATCGGAAACTATATCTCCGAACATATTAGAAGAAACCAGGACACTATAAATCTGAGGATTTTTTACCAGCCACATACACATTGCATCTATATTAGTCTCCCAAAGTTCGATTCCAGGATATTCTTGAGCAATCTTGCGGGCCTCCCTTATCATTAATCCACTGGTTTCTCTGATTACGTTTGGCTTTTCAATAAGGGTAATCGAATTTCTTTTAAATTTTTTAGCGTATTCAAACCCTTGCCGGACAATCGACTGACAGGCTTTCCTGGTAAAAATCCTGCAGGATAAAGCAATATCTTCCAAAGGAGTTTCTTTAAATCTTTTCATCTTAGGATGATTTTCTAAAAGAGAATCCATTACTTCTTTGGGCAGAGGATGAAATTCTACCCCACTGTACAACCCTTCGGTGTTTTCCCTAAAAACCACTAAATCTATATCATCACGGTAATTAAGAGGATTCCCTTTATAAGCTTTACAGGGTCTTAAATTGGTATGTAATTTAAATTCCTGACGTAATCTTACAATAGGGCTCGAATAAACATAGCCTTTCCCTTTAAGCTCGGGAACAAGTTCCTTTTCTGCTTCCTCTTTAGGTTTGGAAGTTATCGCTCCAAAAAGACAACAATCAGTCTCTTTGAGAATTTTTATGGTTCTATCAGGTAAAGGGTTTCCTTCTTTTATCCAAAATTCCCAACCCACATCACCAGGTATATAATCAGCATCAAGCTTTAGCTCATCCAATACAATCTTTGCAGCCTCCATAACATCATTGCCTACTCCATCGCCCGGCAGCCAGGCTATTTTATATTTTGCCATTTTTATTCTCCTCTCTCTATTTTCAATATTTTTTTAATATGAGGAATAAGTCCTCCATCTTCAAGAATCCCTAAAACAGATTCCGGTAAAGGAGGAAAGTTAAAAACTCCTTTTTTACAAGATAATTCTCCTTTTTCAAAATCAATAGTAATCGCCTCACCCAAAGATACATTCTCTACTGCTTCTTTACACTGAACTAAGGGGAGCCCCTGGTTAATAGCATTTCTGAAAAATATTCTGGAAAATGATTTGGCAACAATTGCTCCCACTCCAGCATATTTTAGACAGGTTGCGGCTTGTTCCCGAGAACTACCGCAGCCAAAGTTCCTTCCCGCGACAATAATATCTTCCTTTTTAACTTCTTTAGCAAACTTCGGATCAAGGTCTTCCAGGGCATGAAGAGCCATCTCTTTGGGGTCTATTATGGTATAAGTATATTTACCCGGAAAGATAACATCAGTATTTACATCATCACCATATTTCCATACTCTTCCTTTAATACTCATTTTAAATCCCCCCTTATATCGGTAATCTCGCCATAAAGAGAAGAAACTGCCACAATTGCCGGACTGGCTAAATAAACTTCTGCTTCTTTGCAGCCCATTCTCCCTTTAAAATTTCTATTAGCCGTACTCAAGCAAACTTCTCCGGGGGCTAAGGCCCCTTCGTGAGCTCCCAAACAAGGACCACATCCCGGATTCATTATCACCGCACCACTTTTGACTAATTCCTGAAGGATTCCCAATTCCATCGCCTGGGCAAAGACCTCCATTGAGGCAGGAAAAACTAAAAGTCTAACTCCGTTAGAAATCTTTTTACCACGAAGAATTTCACTGGCAATTTTTAAATCATCTATCCTTCCGTTAGTGCAGGTTCCGATCAATGCCTGATTAATCTTAGTCCCTGCTACACTTGATACAGGTTTTACATTATCTACGGTATGAGGACAGGAAATTTGAGGTTCTAAATCACTTATATCGTAATTTATGATTTTTTCAAACTCAGCATCAGCATCTGACTTTATTATTGTATATTTTCTGTTGGTCCTCGAGGCAAGCCATTGGATAGTCTTATCATCTGGTTCTACATAGCCGATCTTTGCTCCCATCTCTACTGCCATATTACATAAAGTCATCCTGCCGCTAATATCCATTTCCCTAATTACTTTTCCGCTAAATTCCACCGCTCTATATAGTGCTCCATCTGCCCCTAAATCTCCAATAATATGAAGAATAATATCTTTGGGGTATGCTCCGGGGGGCATATCTCCTTCAATATTTACCTTGATGGTCTCTGGCACTCTAAGCCAGATTTCATCTGTAGCCCAAATCGATGCTACTTCACTCCTGCCAATACCCGCTGAAAAAGCTCCAAATGCTCCATAAGTAGTAGTATGGGAATCTGCTCCTAAAATTAAAATCCCGGGGATGACATATCCTTTTTCCGGAAGAACCTGATGACAGACTCCGATATTAATATCATAAAAATTTTCAATTTTTTGTTCCAGGACAAATTCTCTTATCTCTTTATGATTGACAGCATATTTTTCTGTTGCTGCCGGGACACAATGATCCAGGGGTATTACTATCTTTTCGGGATGCTTTACTTTATTAATCCCAATTTGTTTAAATTTTTTAGCTATAGCGGCGGTATTATCATGAGACATTACTATGTCCGGAGAAACAGTCACAATTTCTCCGGTAACTACACCTTCTTTGCCCGATTTAAGGGCTAATATCTTCTCTGCAAAGGTCTTACCCATATCTATCCTCCTTATTTAAATTGTTCGAAGTTGGTAAAATCGGCATGGTGAACAATAATGGCTTCCGGAGTTCGTCTGGAGCGGTCTCCTTCCCAGGAATGGGAGGCAATAATATGCATTACTTCTTCGGGTATGCCCTGACTGTAACAAAGACCTACTCCGGATATGGGGTGACGAACTAATTTCCCTAAATTGCTTTGAATAAATTTTCCATTCTCCTCTTTATATTCTACTAATTTCCCAATATCGTGAAGTAATGCCCCGGCAACAAGATAATCCTCATTTATTTTCATTTTATCTTCATAGATGCTTTGAAGAGCCTCCGCAGCATTCACAGAAACATTTACTACTCCCCTAATATGTTCAATCATACTGCAAGGACAGGGGTCGATTAATAAAGTAAAAGGCATTCTTTGAAGATCTTTTACTTCCCAGCCTCCGGCTGTAAGAGCAATCTCCCAAACTTTCAAAACCTTTTCTTTCAAGTCTGAATCTTTGATTAAATTAAATTCTGGAATAAATTTTAATAAATCTTCTCTCATTTTTTCCTCCTTATTCCTCATAAGGTATTTTAATCTCTAAAAGTGGGGCATGTTGTTGAGCACCATAAACATCGGTCTCCCCGATGCTTCCTGAATCCACCGGTCTTACAATAGTTGCCTTTATAGCATTAGCAGGGTCAAATTCTACAAAATGAAGAACTTTTTCAATAGGAACATAGTAGAGTTTGGCAATAAGTTCTTTGGTAATTACTTTGGTTTTTTTAACTTTTTCATAAGTTTCCTTATCTTTAAAAATTATATCGAAGGTCAACTCAAAGGGACCGGCATTTTTGCTTCTGATTACTTTTACTAAATCTACGATAGAAACTTCTTTAGTCATTTATATATTCTCCTTTTTAAATTCCTTATTATTTCAAACTTCTACTATTTCTATGGAAAAAAGTTCATCGGGGTCATCGACTTCTACTAAATGATGAATATTAAATCTATACACCGCTCCGGTGGGTATATCTGAAGGAGCATAGGGGAAAGCTAAATTACCGGCAGTAGCAACACGCCCCTTGTAAGAATAGTGCATTAAAGTAGAACGAGCAAAGGCACAAATAGTATTGGCCAGCTCCTGGTCTTTGGCTACGACTTCCAAAATGAGACAAAGTTCGTGAGAGGTAATCTCTTTTCGAGGCTCTAATTCTCCCATTACCCCGTTCCTCCCGTAGATATGAAAGATTAGGCTGTAATCTTCCGGAGAAATATTACTAAAGTAAGTAAGTACAGTGTCACGGACATGTTTTTCACATTCATTAATCTGTTTAATCATAATTGGGTCTCTTAAGCCGGCGATACATATGGTCCGATAAGCTACCTTGCTTGCCCCCTCTAATTTTATATTAATGGTTTCACTCTTCTTTAGTTTGGAACCTGATACTTTTACTGCCCTTTCACTAAACTGTTCAAATTTACATCCGGTAACATCAACTACCCCTTCCGGACCAATAATATGCAAAGGGTTTGACTTTTCGTATAGAGTGTGGGCCGCTACTGTGCTGGGGATACATTTTCGCATAGCATTAGTCGGTTCTACTATAAAACAATCCTCTCTTAAATATCCCATCATACAATCAGAAGTAGTCCCCGGGGTAGAAGCCATGGCTCCGCATTCTAAAATTTTCCCCATATGTAAAGCCAGTCCGGGATCATATCCTTCTTTAATGGGGAGAGCGGCAAACATAGCAGGGTCATTAGAGCGGCCAGCAATAATAACCTCTGCCCCCATCTCTAAGGCTTTTATATGAGAGTACACTCCCATTACCGCCACAATTCGAGTAGCTTCTTCTATATCTTTAGCAGTTAATTCGGGAACAGGGCCTAAATGTTTTATTTTCCCCTCAGCTAACTTCTTTTGAAGATAATCTTTTTCAACTTCCGCGTGAATCAAGGCCATCTTAAAGTGTAGGTTTTTCTCTTTGGCAATTTCTTTTACTATTTCTAAGGTCCAATTAAGATGGACTTCGGCACCGGAACCTCCGGCAGAACCGATAATAACCGGTATTTTATTTTCGCAACCCGCTGTTAACATTAAAGTAAGGTCTTTTTTGGTTGCTTCTTTGCTTACGATACCCACCCCTGCTCCTAATTTATGGGGGCCGGCGTCGGTGGAACCGGCATCAGCAGCTATAACATGGGGCTTTTTTTCTAAACCCTTTTGAAAAGATTCTGCTGGGAAACCATATCCCAACATCCCTACGGGTGATAGAACTCTTATCTCTTTCATTATAAAATCTCCTAATTTTTATTAATAAATTTTATTCTTTGATTACTCCGCTTGCATTTTTCTTAATCCTCGAGCTATTTTTCTATTCTTCCTCTGTCTATTAGAATCTGTCATTGCGAGCTCCGATTTATCGGAGCGTGGCAATCTCATTTAAGATTACTTGCCGCTTCGTTCCTCCTAATGACAAAATTCTCTACTTACATCCCCAATACAACTTTTCTTATGCTCTTTAAATGTTTCAGCATAGTTTCTCCAGCCCTTTTACTATCATGTTCCTTAATGGCCTGCAATATTGCCTGGTGTTCGCGCCATTGCTCCTCCCGCCTTCCGGGAATTTGTTGGGTTTTTTCTCGGGTCCCTTTTAATAAATCCAAATATAGCCGTATTATATTTGTAAAAATAAAATTATGAGATGCTCTGGCTATGGCTAAATGAAATTCTGTATCCGATTCCGTTTTTTTATCATCTTTTAGTTCTTCTTCCTCGTTCATTTTATTTAAAACCTGTTCAATTAATTCTGTGTCTTCAGCAGTAGCTCTCTGGGCAGCAATTTCAGCAATTTTTACCTCAAAAATCTCTCTTGCTTCTAAAAGTTCCAAAATGGAAGATTTTTCTAAACTTAAGATAATATTTTCTGTATTATTATGGCCATTTTTTCTTATCTCTCGAATATATCTTCCTCCACCGGGTTTACTTTTAATCAGTCCTTTTGATTCTAAGACTCGAAAAGCCTGTCTTAGAGAGCCTCTACTTATAGATAATTTTTCAGCAAGTTCTCTCTCCGGAGGAAATTTATCTCCTGGCTTTAATTCATTATTTTTAATTAGCGCCATAATCTGCTCTATTACGCTTTCGTATAAACGAACAGGAGCAATTTCTTTAAATTCCATATCTACCTCTTTTTGCTAAGTGATTGGGTAACTGGGTGACCCAATTTACTATTTTAAATATATCACACAGTGTTTAAAAAATCCTTCTTTTTTTGAAAATTTTTTTAATTTTTTGGCAGCGTATACGATTTTGGTTACTATTTAGTTCTTTATTAACACTTAATTCTTTTAGAAACTGATAAATAATAGCAGTATTATGGAGAGTGTTGGCAACCTGAAAGGTTGTCCAAATAATGTGGGTAGTTCTGAAGGAACTATCTACATTACATCACTATCCACAATCAGTGCTTTTATAAAAAATTTAATCATTTTAGACTTAATTCTGCAACTTTTGGTATTGAAGATTATTACACAGAAAATATAACGTTTTTTACATAACAGATCTTCCTTAGCGAGTTGAACACGCTAATACAATAAAGTCTATTCGCAACACTAATTAATATAAGCTTTTTAAGAATATTTTATCAAAGAACAGCAACCATTTTTGTATACGCTGTGAATTTTTTAAAGAAGTAAATTAGTATGAAAGTAAAAGTAAAGAGAAGTAGTTAATTTTCAAAAGAGGTTGTATAAATTTGACCTCATTCTTGTATAGTTTTAGTTAATGTTTTATCTATCTATTTTTTTTATCATGCAATTCTTTTGCCCTCTTGGCAATATGTTCTGCGGTCAGACCAAATACCTTAGTCAATTCCCAGGGAGCTCCGGATTCACCAAACTTATCATCCACACCTACCATATCCAATAATAAAGGAGAGTTATACTTTTTGCCACCGACAATAACCCCGGATACGATGTTTCCGAATCCACCTACTTGGTGTTCCTCGCAAGTGATTATTATATTGGTATCTTCGGCTGCTTTTAGGATAGCTTTTTTATCGATCGGCTTTACTGTATGGATATTTAAAATCCTGGTATTAATATTATATTCTTCTTTTAGGATATAGGCAGCCCGCATAGCCTCTGCCACCATCGGACCACAGGCAATCAGAGTGAGGTCTTCATTCTCTGAGATATAATCGGAAGAGAGTTTTGTTCTAAAGGCAGAGGTAAAATTATTCTTTTCTCCTCTATAACGGATGACATTAGCCAGGCCAAACTGATAGGGAGTATCCTTGGTAGTAATTATCGGAGTAGCCTCCCGTGCATATCTTACTACCGCCGGTCCGTTAATAGAAGCTATGGCATGAGTTGTTTTTTTAGTCTCTATGGTATCAGCAGGAACAGCAAGATGCATATTAGGTAGGTAATAGAGATTACTGATATCTTCTAAGGCCTGATGGGTTGCCCCATCTGCTCCTACCGAGATACCGGCATGGGCATCAGCTATTTTAACATTATAGTTATTATAACAGACGGTAGTTCTTATCTGGTCCCAATTTCTGCCGGTTACAAAGACCCCGTATGAGCCGATAAAGGGGATCTTTCCTTCTTTGGCCAGACCTGCGGCTACTACGGTCATATTAGCTTCAGCGATACCTATCTCGAAAAATCTATTTTTTCTTTCCGGATGGGAACTATAGAACTTATCCATCCTGATGGATGCGGTAATATCTGCCCCTAAGACTATAACTTTCTTATCTTTACCTAATTCTTCTATAGCTTGGCCAAATCCATTACGGGTAGGCTCCATCTTAACCTGCATAGAGGAAGAACTATTCCACCAGTAATTACGAGAAAACTTGGGTAGGAATCCTTCTACCTTTTTATCTACCTTATTTTGGTAATCAGATGCTATCTTTAAGAGGTTATCTACTTTTTCTTTGCTAAATTGGGGATCTCCGATATCTTTTAGGGCCTGATTCAGAGATTCTTTCCCAGACCTTCCGTCTTTAGGAGCTATACCATGATAACCTACCACCCCTTCGGCAAAAGAGACTCCTTTACCTTTTAGGGTATGGGCGATTATTACTGTGGGTTTGTTTTTAGTCTTTTCAGCCTCATCTAAAGCCGAGAGGATCTGGGTCATATTATGTCCATCAATCTCCAGGGTATGCCAGCCAAAGGCCTGCCATTTGGAAAGCAAAGGTTCTAAGGACATCACTTCTTTGGTAGGACCATCTATCTGCAAATTATTTCTATCCACAATAGCAATAAGGTTATCTAATTTATAATGAAAGGCACACATTGCTGCCTCCCAAACAGAACCTTCATTGAGTTCTCCGTCTCCTAAGATAGTATAGACTCGGTAGTCTTTCTTCTCTAATTTGGCATTTAGGGCACAGCCTATGGCTACCCCTAAACCTTGTCCTAAAGAGCCGGCGGAAAGTTCTAATCCGGTAAGTTTTAGTCTGTTAGGATGACCCTCAAAACCAGACCATAATTTTCTTAGCTTTACGGTATCATCAAGGGGAAAGTAACCAGCCTCAGCAAGAGCTATATATAAAGCAGGGGCCTTATGGCCAACTGACCAGAAGACTCTGTCGCGGTCTTCCCAGGTAGGATTAGCCGGGTCATGTCTTATCTTTTTCAAATACAAGGCAGCGGCAATATCCATAATGGATAAGGTTCCTCCGGTATGACCGGAATCGGCGGCAGTAATGGCTATCATATTGTAGGCTCTCATTTCTTTAGCTTTTTTTATTAATTCTTCAATTGAATAATTCTTTCTGATTTTTCTGGTTTTAGAATCTACAATTGGCATATTTATCTCCTTTATATACTCAATTAAAATAATTAAAAGTTAAAAATTAATAAATTTCAGTTAAAACAATGATTTTCTTATATTTTTACCGTGTTTTTTTAGCCATTCGTAAACTATTTTTCCTTCACTCGGTAAACTAAAATCTCTAACTCCTAATTCAATATATTTTTGAAGATTTTCTAGCTTATAATCAATAGAACCTATTTCTACTCGGGGACGAATTCCCTTCCCTAATGCAGTTTTGATGGTCTTTAACTCAGCCTCTTTTACTTTAGGATGATTACGCTGTCCAGGATACCCTAAACTCAAGGAGTAATCACCTGGACCAAACTGAACCATATCTATACCTTTTACAGAAAGAATCTCTTCTAAATTATCGATTGCTTCTTTTTTTTCAATCATCAAAGCTACTACCGCCTCATCCATCGCCTTAACGTATTCTAGAGAACCGGCCTCAAGATAATATCCAACATTCCTACGATTAGCTGCCCCGTTAATCCCCTTGGCTTCGGGAGTTTCTGCTCTTACAATACCCACACATTCTTTGGCTTCTTCTACAGTTCTAATGTCGGTAAAAAGAATATTTTGTATCCCCGAACCTAAAGCTCTCTGGGCAATAAATGCCCTACAATTTTGATCAACTTTAATCATAGAAGACATATCAAAGAGTTCAACTGCTCTACTAATATTTTCAAGGTCATGTAGGTCCCAAGGTGAATACTCACCTAAGAATTCAACATAATCAAACATGCCAGTATGACCGATTATCTCTACTAAACCTGGACATACACTAAGAAGTCGGGTCGCAAGGGTTGGTTTACCTTCTGTCAGTATCTCTCTGAGCTTATTTTTTCTCATTTTAATCACCTCTGCTTTTTTATTAATAATTTATCTTTTTATTATGAAAATTTCAAAATATAAAAAAATCTTCTTTAATTTTTATCTTTAAAAAGTTTTTCTATAATAATAGCTTACTTCTTTTTTAAGGTAAATATTACTATCGTTGACATGCCTTATAAGCTAACAACTTTCTTCTAATTCTTTATCTAAATCATCAAAAATTATATTAGAAATCAATGGGCTTGGTGATCCACTTTTGGGGTTCCCCTTATTCTACAGTTATCGTAAATCCATGTAGTGCTTTACATACTTTTTCATGCACTTTTCGACCAAGATGTAATCCAAAACTGTATGGGAAAATTCTGAATCATAATTTTTTATTAATAGTTGTAAGAAAGCCTGTTGGGCTAGAAGGTCGATGACAGTAGGAATTACTAAGAGTTAATAAACTATTTTCCCATTATCAATAACTAATAAATCATCTATTACTACTGTAGGTTTTAACATTATTATGTCAAGATGCATATAACTCTCAACTATGCCACCAAGTGTTTTGCTATCACCCAAAGCTATATGGGCACTACCCCAACTTTTTTTATCTTCCCGGCTGATACCTGTAATTCTGCATTCAGGATTGGTTCCGATGGCAAATTCAGCAATATTCCTTCCTGTTTCACCTGCTTTTTCAATAATAGATTCTAATTGTTTAGCTTCCTTACCACCTTCAATTTTTACTACTTTACCATTCTTCACTTCTAAACGAAAAGGTTCTTTTATTATATTTATTTTCTCAATAGAATATGGATTTACTACTATTCCCTCTGCCATATCTTCAAGGGGAGCTACACATGCCTCACCATCTGGCAAACCGGAAAAATCACCTGGACTTGTTGCAAAACCAGCTAATATATTTCCCTTTCTTCCTTCTATACTCATGGTTAGATTTGTCCCTTGAGGAGTAGTTATATGAACTTTTTTACTAACAGTAAGCAAATTTGCCAATTTTTCAGTAAGTTCTTTTACTTTAACATAATCAGCTGTTATACCTCCACGAATCATCATATCTTCATTAACTTCTCTTAAGTTGCATACTCGGGCTCCTCTTTTAAGTGCCTTTCTTTGAGTATTAGTATGAGTAAGAGAATGACTTGTTTGATTTACAATAGCATCAGCAGCTATCATAGCAGAAGCTACTATAGATGGAGGTTCTACACCCCCCATCTCCCGTGGGGTCATGGTTACAATCACTGTTTCTGCCCCCGCCATCTGAGCAGCAATTGCTAAAACCCTGGTAATAGATTCAGGTCTTTCAGTATCAGTTAATATGCATAAATTTTCACCAGGTTTAATACCTAATACATTTTCCATTATCATTTTTGCTGTCTTGGCCATCTGAGCTTCTATCATTTTTTATCTCCTCCAATTCATTAATTTGAATCAGGTATTATATCGCTAGCATATGGAATAAATATAAATTTGGCATTTTTGCCCATATTATCAATAGCTTTTTTTATTGCTTCTTGAATATCTAACGAAGGTATAAAAAACATATTCCTTAACTCTTCTTGTGTTACTCCCTTCGTCACAATGATAACTTTATGTTTAATTAAAGCCCTGGCATACATAAATGCCTTAACCGAAGCTTCACGTGTAAAGCCTTTCTTTTTAAATCTTTCAATAACTTCCCCTGGGGTTTTAGCATTCTTTAACCAATTTCCGAATTTGCCAATTCCATCCGAAGCTTCAGCGACTAGTATGATAACTCCTCCAGGTTTACAACACATTTCAGCTGCTGACAAAGCTTTTTGTGTCTGATGTAAGTCAAAATCCCTGGGATATCCACCAGGACTTGTTATTACTACATCAGCTTTCTCGGGAATCTTAACTCTCCAAATATAATCACTTAATTTAGTCCCCGCTTTATGTGCTTTATCAACATCACCTGCAAAAACACCTACCATTTCTTTATTTTCATTGTCCACAGTATTTACTATAAAATCTACATTCGCTAACCTTGCTGCTTCTAAAGATTCCTCGTGGAAAGGATTGCCATCAATCCATCCCATAGATGGATGATAAGGTCTTATTGGTAATGAATGATGAATATGTAGTGTTTTAATGCCAGAAATTCCAGGTAATATGCTCTTTCTTCCCCCACCAAACCCTGCTGAGTGGTGTGAAGCTATAAGACCCGTTAATATCTTTAAAGATGATTGGACAAAAAGTGTATTTATGTATATCGGTATTTTTCGTTTTGTAGTCCCAATATATGTCAAGTTTTTATCATTTAAAGCATCGTGATTATAAACTTTAATCCTGCTTACTATGTCTGTCCCAAGCATATTTTCTAATTCTACCTTAGTATTTGCTCTATGATTCCCGGTTGCAACTAAAAGTATAATTTTCTTATCATCAATTCCCACTTCATTAAGCTCTCTGATTATTTCAGTTACTAACATCTTTGAGGGATAGGGTCTTGTTATATCATTAATAACTATAACAGCATCTTTTCTCCCTTTAGCCAAATCTTTGAGTGGGGGAGTCCCAATAGGATTCTTCAATGCTTTTCTTGTAGCTTCAACAGGATTTTTAAGAGGTGGTACATCTTTTGGTCTTAATGTTAATATAAGATTAGGTATATTAGCATTCAATTGATGCTTTCCAAAAGGAACTGAAATTTCCAATTTATCGTCGCACCTTTCTATTAATTTCTTTAAAAATTATATTACTGTAATAATAATTATCACCAAAGAAAGCGGTTTTAAAATATTAGTTTCTTATATTAAAAAGTTAGTGTAAAAATTCTCAACATTCTATAAGGTTTGTATAGCTTTACATATAGCCATTCCCATTTCCTCAGTAGTAGCTGTACCTCCAAGGTCTGGTGTAACATATTTCGTCTGTGATAATACCTTTTCTACTCCTACCTCAATACCTCTTGCAGCTTGGATTGCTTCAGAGTCTTTTTTCTTATTGCCAAGCCAATAAAGCATCATTTGTGTAGACATTATCATGGCATATGGGTTGGCAATATGTTTACCGGCTATGTCAGGAGCTGAACCATGAGTGGCTTGAGCCATAACATATTGAGGCCCCACACATAACCCTGCTGCCATTCCAAGTCCTCCCACAAGTCCTGCAGCTTCATCAGATAGAATATCTCCAAATGTATTTGTCGTAACAACTACATCAAAATTCTGCGGGCGCATTACCAAATTCATAGCAAAGGTATCAACAACCATTGTATTAAATTCAATATCAGGATAATCCTTGGCTATTTCAGAGCAACTATACACAAATAAACCACAACCTAGTTTAAACACAGTATTTTTATGTATTGCAGTAACTTTTTTCATTTTGTTACGTTGACGAGCTAATTCAAAAGCCGTCCTAGCTACCATTCTCGAGTTACGTTTAGTGATTACCCTAACGGATAGAGCCATGTCAGGTGTTGGCATAAACTCTCCAATACCCTTGTACATGTTTCTGTCTGGCTGAAATCCTTCATTATTCTCCCTAATAATTACCAGGTCAACGTTCTGATGTAAGCATGGAAGGGTAGCGTAAGATTTTGCAGGGCGAATATTGCTTACTAAATCAAATTTTCTGCGTAAAATAGGGTGTGGATTAATGGCTTTGGGATCGTCCTTTGGGTATGCCATATGTCCAATAGGTCCGAGAATCCATCCATCCATTTTATGTAAAACATTTAGTGTCTTCTCGGGAAGAGTTTCTCCAGTTTGAAGATAAGAAGGATATCCAACGGGAAGTTCCTTCCATTCTATTTTTATTTCCTTGTATTTTTCTACCGCTGCATTCAGAACCTGAATAGCTACCGGCACAATCTCTAGACCAATATCATCACCTTTTAAACTTCCAAGATGGTATTTTGCCAATTATTGTCGCCTCCTTAAAGGTATTTTGTTCTCTGCTTATTTTGTTGCTACTCATAAATTTAAAAAAACTTAGAGTCTAAATTTTTAATTCTCCATTTTTCATGATGCATTTATCATCAAAAAATATAGTGGGCTTTAAAAATACAAAATCTATATGCATATTGCTATTCATCTTCCCATAAAGTGATAAATTGTCTCCAATGGCTATACGAGCAGTGCCAAGTTTTTTAGAAACTTCTCGTGTGTTTGGTATGATTCTACACCCTGGATTAGTACCCATAGCAAACTGAGAAGCTATTGCATTTGAATTTTCGTCACGTTCTTTTATTAGTCTTTTTAATGCGTCTGCTTGCTTCCCACCTGTTATTTCACCTATTCTCCCATTTTTAACAATCAATTCAAATGGTTCATCAATTACTCCAATAATATCAGCAATATATGGATTCTTGATAATACCCTCAGATTGACCTTCTAAGGGGGCAATTGTAGCTTCACCGTCAGGTAATCCTGAAAATTGTCCCGGTTTAGTTGCAAAACCCGTTTGAGCAATTCCTTTTCTATTTTTAGTATACATAACAATATCAGTACCATGAAAAGTAGTTAATCTGATTTTATTTATGTTAGTTAAAATATCAGCTATCTTTTCTGAGAGTTCCCTAACTCTATCATAATTTGCAGAAACACCACCTGTTAAAAACATTTCTTCATCCAAGTTACGTAGGTTTGCAATCCGAGCTCCTTTTTTTAAGACTTCTCTCGTTGCTTGGGTATGAGTAAGGGAAAAGGTTGCCTGGTTTATTATTACATCGGCTTCTTTCATAGCGGCAGCAACCGGTGTAGGGGGCTCTTCTCCCCCAACATTCTGTGGCTTCATTATCATGATTATCAATTCCCCGCCATAAGATGAGGCTGAATAGGCCAATGCCTCTGTTATTATTCTAGGCCTATCTGTATCCGTTATTATTAATACTCTTTCCCCTTTTTTAATATCTAAAATTCTAGATACTACCATATTTGCTGTTTTTTCAAACCTGAATAGTTCCATACTAAAAAATGATTTTCCTCCTCTCCTAAGCAGGTTTTACACTTTTACTACTTTTGAAATAATTCATGTATACCGCATAAATTATACTTGCTATGGCAATTATGATTAACACTAAAGAAATTGGTCGTTGTAAAAATATTAACCAGCTTCCATGGGACATAGCTAAGGCTCTTCTGAAATTTGTTTCAACCAAATATCCCAATACAAAGCCTAAAGCAGTAGCAGTTACCGGATAATTATAGACCTTTAAAATAAAACCAAGTACACCGAATAACAATACTGCAAATATATCGAACATACTATTATTTATTGAATATGCATTTCCTTTATATTTTTATGTGAGGCATCAGGTCTTTTTTTAAAAATATCTTTAAAATTTTTTAGAAGCAATGTATTATGAAAATAAAAGTGAAGATAAATAGTTAGTTCGTACAAGATTATACATATGGTACGCTGCAAACAAT